>Ga0209342_10008763_pt1 | contig 10141 bp, 16 predicted proteins | sample RifCSP16_2_FD_184023 | JGI IMG/M metagenome (GOLD analysis project Ga0209342, IMG submission 184023) | Soil microbial communities from Rifle, Colorado - Rifle CSP2_sed 16_2 (SPAdes) (version 2) | ecosystem: Environmental > Terrestrial > Deep subsurface > Rock core/Sediment | place: Rifle... | reverse complement strand
TTCGAGATGATTCATGTCGAGGTGGCCGTAAACCGCCACCTTGGCCCGCGACAGTCGGCAACCGTCGACGATGCTCGCGTGATTGAGCGCGTCGCTGAAAACTGCGTCGCCTTCGCCGACCAACGTCGAGACAACCCCGGTATTCACCTGAAAGCCGGAATTGAACACCAACGCCGCCTCCGTCCCTTTGAACTCGGCGATCTTGCTTTCCAGCTCTTCGTGCAACGTCATGTTGCCGGAAATAAGCCGCGAAGCCCCTGAGCCGCAGCCATACCGATCGATGGCCGCCTTGGCCGCCTCGCCCAACGCCGGATGGTTGGCGAGGCCGAGATAGTTGTTGGAAGAGAAGTTGATCACTTCCCGGCCGTCAAGGAGCAGCGTGGGCCCCTGGTCTCCCTCGACGCGCCGCAGCTTGCGATAAAGTCCGGTCTCCTTGAGCCGCTCCAGTTCACTTTCGACGAAATTAGCGCCCATGATTGCGCCGATTATTACACCTGGCGAGCAATTATCAACTGGCGACCATGAGTCACTATGGGAGGGACGCGTAGAGTCTTGCGTTTAAAAAGGGCTCTTCCCGGGGGTTTACTCTGAAAGAGTATTCACCACAGACACAGAGTTCACAGAGGGTTTGTTCACCATGATTTCCTCATTCGATTTTCTCTGCGTCCTCCGTGGTTCGGCGGGCTCACCACGTCCCGAGCCCGTCGAGGGACGCGCCTCCGCGGTTAGCCACACGGAAGCCTGAAGACTCTATCGCTTCAACTCCCGGCCGAGCAGGCGCAAGATTTCGTTGAACTGGCGCTGCATCGCGATCATCTGTTCGCGCATATGGAGCGCCACCTCGGCCCCTTCCAGATTCACTCCCATTTCTTCGATGAGCAGGTGGGCCACCCGCACGCGATCGACCTGATCCAAGGAGTAAAGTTTTCGACTGCGCCGGACGATCGGGTAGATCACCTTCTCCTTTTCCAAACGGATGATGAATTCCTCGTCAACGCCACAGATCTTAACGACCTCTGTAATGCGCAGAAACTTTCGTGGCATCGCTCGCTCCCCTGCTACAGCCGCACGTCTTTGCGCACGTCTTCACCGTAAGCCTGATCGATTTTCTCGATAACGTCGTGCGCGACTTTTTCTTTCGGCACGCGAACCATGAGCCGCAGATAGAAATCTCCGGCCGGGCTTTGCCCGTGGGCGGCAACTCCCTTGCCTTTCACGCGAAGGCGCTGGCCGCTCTGCGCGCCCGCCGGAATCTTGACTTTGATCGTTCCGACCGGCGTTGAAACCTCGACCATGGCGCCGCGCACCGCCTCGCCAACCGTGATCGGCAGCTCCATAGATATATCTTTGCCTGAGCGCGTGAGAAACGGGTGCGGCCGGATGCGCGGAGTAATGTACAAGTCCCCCGCCGGTCCGCCGCGAACCCCCGCCTCGCCTTTCCCGCGCAGACGAATCCGCTTTCCAGGCTCGGCCCCGGGTGGGATATTGACGCGAATCGTCTCGGTGCGCACCACCCTGCCCGTGCCCCGGCACACAACGCAGGAATCTCCCGGTAACTGCCCGCTTCCGATGCAGCGTTGGCAGGGCCGGCGAAATTGCAGCGGTCCCTGACTCACGGACTTGCTGCCGGTGCCGTGGCAGTCGGGGCACGCGGTCGGTTTTGTTCCCGGTTTGCTACCGGTGCCGCGGCAGGAGCCGCAGGAGACCGGTCGCTGAAGCGTTATTGATGTCTGAAAGCCGCGCACGGCGTCGAGGAAGTCGATGTCCATCGACGCCTCGATATCCTGACCGCGCACCGGACCCGGTCGCGTTCTGGCGCCTGCCGTGGAGAAACCACCCAGATCGCCGAAGAGATCGCCGAGATCGTCCATGTTGAAGTCGTAGGTGCCGCCCGCCCGCGCCGACTGCTGCTGCCACTGTTGGTAGCTACGCGCCTTTTCGGCGTCGAAACCGGCCTCGAGTCCCGCCTCACCGAATTCGTCGTAGAGTTTGCGTTTTGCCGGATCGCTTAGAATATCGTGGGCGAGCGAAATCTCTTTGAACTTTTCTTCGGCTTCCTTATTTCCCGGGTTGATGTCCGGGTGATACTTGCGCGCGAGCTTGCGGTACGCCTTGCGGATCTCTTCGTGGGCAGTGCCGCGGTCGACGCCGAGGATCTGGTAGTAATCGCCTTCTGCCATCGTCAGGGTAGAATAGCGCCAGAGCGGCGAGTTGCAAGAGGGAAAACCGGCACTTCGTTCAGCACGGGCCTATTCAGACTTTGAGCCACCTGATATGCAGAACTGGGAGTGATGATTGAGTTTTCGGTCGCAGCACACCTCTCATTTCCGGCTCAACATCACGGTTTCGAACTGCGACATCGACGAGGACCAGTTTCCCTGGGTTCTTAAGGCTTCTCACAGTCTCGTCGTTTGAAGTAGATTAGCGACATCGGTTTTCAAGCGGCGCAGGTCATCGACCGACACTTCGACGGCCTCGTGACCCTCTCGCGGAAAGATCCTTATCGGTTTCAGTCCCTTCTTCTCCACAAAGGCTAAACTTTGAAGAACGATTTGCATGAATTCGTTTTCTTCTCCCCGATAGGGCGCCACTTCTTTAAGGTATGCGGATAGCATGACCCACAATCGAATGGGCACATGTGGAAACCATTGCACTAATAGGTTGCGGTGCAGGATCGACCATCGAAGCATGTAATGGAGCCTGCCGAAATGTGCGAGCTGTAAGTCGCATTTTTGTCTAAGTTTGCCGTTGTGCCAAAGTTTGTTGCGGAAGTTTTCAGCCCTTTCTTCAAGGTTGTGGCCGCCCGCGGTAATATATTCGTGGTAAATTTCCTCGCGGTCCTCGTACGGTTTGCCAAGCACCTCCGAGAGAAAGCGAGATGCTCGCTCCTCTTCCAGTTCGTAGTAAATGACGCAAGCAATGACGAGCTCTGCCACTACGCCCGCCCAGGCATGGCCGTAGTCAAACGCAAACCACGTGATCACGAGACCGGTCGAAACCACCCCGAAGATTAGTAACGAGCCCGCGACAATCGGCCTCATAAAGAAAGATGTTCTCCGATCTCCGTCTCTTCCAGCGTGTCATTAAGCTAGGGACGAGACGGACCGTGGTCAAGGAAAGTAATCCGGAGACTTCTTCATCAGTTGCTACAATCCCATCGTTTTCGTTAAGGAACAGATCCATGGACCGGCGAGAGCTGAGGGTAATGCCCTTTAGGGAAATCGATTTAAATGTTAAATGCGGCAATGCCGGCGAGCTCGTGCTCCTTGTGTTCGCTGTACTCCCGCCCATAATCGACCCAGGACAAACCCGATGTCGGTTCTGATGGCGCAACCCGTCCAATAGGAGGTGAACCGCGACATTAAGCAATTATCTAGCTCGGCTTGGTTAACGTCGCTGTGCAGATGTACGTCGCCGCAATAATGTTTTGACAATCGTTCGATATTAGACAGACATCCCTCACGTACCAGTGTAGCCTTAGATCCAAACCGAGAGAGGATGACATGTATACTGCATTCATATCCTCACTCGCCAACGCCAAGCACGCCGGCCGGCGTCCGCTCGCCAAGCTGCGGCATCTGAGCGGCCGTCCTATGACAGCGTACTGCCAGAGGCGTTCTTCGACTCTCGGGTCAAACTCGCTGCGGTGTGCCCGGAGACCGCGTTGATGTACGCTGTGCTCGAAGATGCCTTTCTCTCTTTTTGTATGAAGTTTCAGACGGAGCGGCCGTTTATTCAGCGCGCGCGGGAAGCTGAGGAACGGTTTTTCAGCGATGACTCTCGCTGGCTATTCTCCTTCGTGTCTGTCTGCCATGCACTCGGGCTGGAACCCAAGTACATACGGACAAAGCTTAAGCATTGGCCCCCGTCCTGCCGGTAGTGGTTCATTTAGAATCGTAGATGGCTTTTGGAATCAAGAAAGATTCCTCGCTCTGCTCGGAATGACGTTTACGCAATTTGTCATCCCGAACCCTTCGGCTAAGATTCTCAGGGCTCGGATGGTCCCCATTCCAGCAAGCTCTTGAAATCGGTGTCACATAAACATTATCTCCAATTTGATAATCTACAACAGACCTAATATAAGGCTTCGTGAGGGATCTTGGCAAACTGAACCACTCCGTCCCGCCTGGACAAAGCGCCGGCCACGAGATAATATTTTTGGCGGGCGTCAACCACCGTGGTTTCGCGCCCCAACACTAAGTGACCGACCGAGCCCTAGGGGCAGTCGACCGTTGTTGCACTCATCGTGGGCATTGAAAGGAGACACGATGACGATTCAGCACACTCCTCAAGCCGAAGAGTTCAAACAGCAACTGCGTGATTCGTTGCAGCGCGAGACGCAAGATTCTCGCACCATTAAAATCGCCAGACACGCTAACGTTTACGCCGCCGGTGATCAAGATGAGTCGGTCTACTTCATCGAGAGCGGCCAGATCAAACTGCTCATGCACTCGCCTGAAGGTAAAGAGTGCCTGCTTACCATCCACAGTGAGGGAGATATTTTCGGTGAGCTATGCCTGTCCGGGTTAGGCGCGCGTGAAACAACAGCGACGGCGATGAAAGCGACGACCTTGAAACAAATACCCTGTGCTCGGTTCTTTGCGCGCTTAAGCCGCGACTCGCTGTTCGAGGGCTTCGTGCGCTACCTGGCGGTGCGCATCGCCGACCAGCAGCAGGCCATCGCTAATCTGGTGACGGTGGATAGCGAACAGCGGCTGGGCCAGACGTCGTTACAATTGGCCCGGACAATGGGCAAGAAAGATCCGCGCAGCATTCGCATCGAGCTGAAGATTTCCCATGAAGAGCTGTCCGAGATGGTGGGCACGACGCGGCCTAGGGTCAGCTTGTTTATGGAGCGCTTTCGCCACCTCGGCCTGATTGAGACAAATAAGGAACACTTTCTGATCATCAAAGAAAACAAGCTCACCGATTACCTCGCTCAGATTGCCTTAGCCGCATTGCCGGGCGCCGCCCGTATTTTTTCCAACTCTGTACAATATTAGGCAGAATTCCATTCCGGGTCTGTGTGTTGTTAAGTCATACCAGCCCAGAAAGCTTTTCAATCACAAAGACTTAAGACGGAGACAGCATGACTACGTATCGATCACGCTGGCGGGCGGATTGGTCCATGACTTCAATAGCATTCTCCATGTCATCCAGGGATACGCCTCGCTGATCATTGAGCACCCTCACGATCCAGCATGGGTTATCGAGGCTGGCGAAGTCGTCGTTAGGACGGTAGACCAGGGCGCAGCATTGGCGCGGCAATTACTCACCATCGCCCGAAGGAGCGAGCCGAAGTTCGATCCGACCGACCTCAACGGTTTACTTCGAGGGCTGACGAAACTATTGAGTGAGATATTCCAAAAACGGCGACCATCGCCTTGGATCTCGACGCAAAGATACCGAACGTCATGGCGGACGCCAATCAGATAAACCAAGCCTTGCTGAATCTCTGTGTCAACGCCGGGGGACGCAATGGCTGACGGCGGAAATCTGCTGTTAAGGACCCGGACGATATCCGGCGCCGAGCTGCGCATGCAGGTTCGCTACCCTAAGGCAGAGCGATACGTGTGGATCGCCGTGGATATCTGAACTTCTCGCAAAAATCGAGGGTGCGATCCGTAGCGCGCAGAATAAACTTAAGCCGTGGATTTACTTTCCGATGGTTCCAATCCGCGTTCAAGAAAGCATCCAGGATCGGAATCAGCGTCGGAGCGGTGTGTCTAGTCCCGGTTCCGACATCCAGACGCTCGAAGGGCGGGTGGAGCCGGTGGATCTCCAGCGCGGCTCCTTCGAAATACGCGGTTAGTCCAGAGAGCGCGTCATCGTTTCTCTCCCCCTACAACGCTCGCAGGTCGGATGTCGATCGTTTCCGCGCGCTTCGGTGTGGAGAGGGGCCACGGCCGCCCGGCCTTCATAGCCGAAGCTACCTCGACGGAGTAGGCTAAGACCATGGGGCTCTACGTCAGAATCGAGAGGCAATTCTTAGATCGCGAACGATTTGAGTTGGACAGTTTTGCTCGGGATGATCGGTAGCCGCATTGCCTACGAGCTTGCTTGGGCAATCAAGGAAAGGCGATGATGATCCGCGGCGGCTCTCCCATCCACGCAGAGCCGCGCAAATAAACGAAGCCACGTCGCGGGCGGGGGTTCTAGCCCCGCACTTGACCAAAGGGGATGCTCGCTCCCTTTGGAAACCCCATAATATTGTTCCCGCCTCAAGAGGCGGGGTTGCCTAAACATTTTTTGCAGACTGTTCAATATTGGACAGCAAACCCTGCCGATTCGGCGTATTTATTCTAAACAATTGACGCGACAAAGTTGGGAACAAATTCGGATGAGTTTGTTTCCTGGATTAACGAATTATCAAATGAACTACCCCGCCGCAAGCAGCGGGGTATCGAAATTCCATAGATTCGGAGAATCCCAAGCGCAGCAAGCTGCGGGGAATATGACCCCAAGAGATTCAAAAACGGAGACACAGATGGAAACCTTAGACACACAAACGTGGATTACACTTGCAGGCGTTGTCCTCCTAGCATTGATTGCAGTTGGGGTCTGGTTCTACATACGAAAAAAGCAGTCCCAAAAACAATCCCTTGATAACCCAAAGGGAGCGGTGCTCCGAGCTGAACAGCTGGTTCGGGAGTTGATGGCAAAGCGCGGTTACCCTATGGGTGATTTTGAGCGGCGTGCGGGTGACATTTCAGTCGATCACCCGGACGTTGTGGCAAATTAATGCTCGGCGCAGGCCATCGCGGTGCGCGAACACCGTCGATCGGCGGACACCGAGGAGCTGCGCAATGCGGTTGCGCACTACCGCGCCCTCTTCGATGAACTGTTCGAGGTAAGAGGGGCGCGGCAAGAGATCATTGCAGAGAAGCGCGTAGCGGCGCGATGGTAAAAAAAGCAGCCTGAGGAGGAAAGGCATATGGAAAGAACGTACAAGAAAATTGAAATCGTCGGCAGCTCTGAGAAGAGCTTTTCCGAAGCCACTCAAAATGCCGTAGCGAAGGCCTGTCAGTCACTACGCCATGTGGACTGGTTCGAAGTGACGGAGATGAGAGGGCTCGTTGAAAAAGACAAAATCAAGGAATTCCAGGTCACCGTAAAGATCGGTTTTCGGCTTGAAGAGCAGCCGGCTTAAAGGCCGAGTTAGGATCGATGGAGATCGCGTGGCGCAACAGCCTGCGTGCCATCGTCATTTTGGGCGTGGCTATCGTCGCCGCGGGCATTCTGAGAATGGCGGCCATTTTCCGTAACCAGCACTCGCATCTGCAAGAGGTCAAAGCCTTGGAAATCTAAGTGTTACACAGATAGCGCCTTTCGGCACTGGGAAACCTGGCTGCGACCGTCGCACATGAGGTCACAAACCCGCTCAATGCCATCTCGCTTGGACTTCAGCGTCTCAAGGTCGAATTTCAACCAACCGAGGATGAGACACAGCTTTGAACGCGACTACGGCAACTCGTGTAAACCTCGCGATAAGGATTGAGAGATAACCGAATCGTTACCGTGCCATAGTATTAACACGCGCCTAGCCGGGCTACGCCTAGCCGGGCTAGGCGCGTTGGCGAGTCTCGCATTTTCGTTTTGAAAGTGTCTAACATTAGAGAGAAATCGTTTGCTATACAGCCACGCATAATTAAAGGGACATAATGGCTAGCAAAATGGATGGAGGTAGCCGCGGATGCTTTCCGGTCGATCTTGCATTATCCCGAAGACGCGTGTGAGTGTGCCGACCAGTTCGTCCTCGGTGATGAAGTACCGATTGTGGGTTCCGTTCCTACGTGTGTGCTGCCACATCCGCTCCGTCGCGTTAAATTCCGGCGAGTACGGCGGCAGCTGGTAAACTTCCAGCCAATGTCGATTCGCTTTGAACCATGACCATATGTCCTTGTCTTTGTGGTAGGACGCGTTGTCTTGCACAAGAAGCGCGCCCTTCCTTCGGAATCGCCGCGCAATGTCTTCAAGAAATCCCCCGTAGGTGTCCGCGTTGAACGCAGTGTCACGTTTGTACAGAAAACGCGCCGTATAGACCTCGACCGCTCCAAAGATCTTGACGCTCTTTCGTTGTCCTGTCACCGGGACTTGCGGCTGGCAGCCGATCCGCGACCAGGTCGCGTGGAGGGTCGAGTCTTGCCGGAAGCTGGCCTCGTCGGTAAAGAGGAGGGCACGCCCTTCTGTTTGGGCTTTTTTTTAATGTTGGGATAGGTGCGTCGTCGCCAACGTGCCTGGGCGGTGGCGTCGGCGCGAGCCAGGAGACGTCGCGGACGTTGAACCGAGAAGCCAATTGCTGCCAGCAGCTTCCGCACGTGCCCCGGATGGAACACGACGCCGAACTCGTCCTCGACTACCCGACCAATCATAGGTGAGGTCCAGACTCCCGAGTCGAGTCCATAGGCCACGGGGCCGCTTTCAATGATATCGCCGAGTGCGGTGCGCTGAGCTTCCGACAAACGTGCCGGTCGTCCCGAACGCTGCCCTCAAGAAGGCCTTCCTCACCATGCGTGTCATAGTTGGTCAGCCACTCGGATGCCTTTGATCGCGGTGCCTTAAGAATCTCCGCGATGCGCCCGCTACTGTGGCCATCGGCGTTCAGCAATACAGCGTGCAGCCTCTTGGCTACGCGATAGGCGCCATCTCTCTCAGCTTCTCTGCGTAGACGCGCGAGTCGCTGATAGGTCTTGGGATGCAACTGGAGTAGACGTGGAAGCATAATTCGTTCCGCAGCACGCGTGCACGTGTCAGAGAGGATTGTACCACGTTTCTATCAGTATATCCCTTTATTTATACGCAGTTGTATAACCGGCAGGCAGGCCTCGCAACTGTAATCTCGCGTATCCAGAAGCGTTCCGTCGGGATCCGTAATGATAATAAGCTGAGGCATGTTCAGTGGATCACCGCTCTGCTACTGGACAAGACCTGTTCTCGGTTGGTCCGATATTCCAAAATGGTATTCATCGGCGGCCGTTCGCCATCACCAATCGCCTTGACGTCCAATGAAGTTTCTGCAACCCCCGCCGGAATTTCACGCGAGACTCGCACGGTCGTTTTTAATTCCACTCTTCCGCCTGGAAGAATTGATTCAAGCGGCTCAAGAGAAGCTCGACAAACGGGAGCCTTTTCTGCCCCAACGCTGAGCGACTCCCCATCCGGTACTTCAACGAGTTTCAGCGCCAGGATTTTTCCCTCCCAAGGAAGCAGTGCCGCCGCTAGCTCCAAATAAGGAGTAGCACGGATCGGGTCCACCAAAGGAATGAGGACCTTCGTTAGGATGTTTGGCACCCTCGCCGTTTGCTCCGAGCTTAAACACTCCTCATGATCCACTAACATCGCTTCGTCCCTGCCTGCTTTTCCAGCGCAGCTCCAACCCAACACCGAGCGTAGTTGGCAACATCAAAGTGATGGAATAAATCTTTACGCACCAAGTGACGCGCAAGCCTTATACCAACTTTACCGAATAAGTTCAGAACTCCTGACATGGTCTGGTAATAAACTGTCCCCTTTTTCGTTCAGCAGGGAGACTCCCCGACGGAATAATTCATCCGAAGGGTGGTTCCGGGGAACACCGTGTTTGTCTTATTGAGCGCTTCGCAAAGGGCCTCCAGAGCTCGGGACCGATGAGAGGAGCTGAGCGGAGCAAGGGTTATGCGCAGTTCGTCCTCTGTAGGCAGGATCGCTGCAGTATCTTGCAGTGCCATCTGAACAAGAGTGCGTCCTTCATCTTCGACCCGTTTGTAGTGGGGGCGAATCAAAGCGAGGAGATCACTCTCGATCTGGTAGGCGACCATTTTCAGAACGTTGGTCAGATGCTTGCGCTCCGTGGACAACTTGACAACCTCCTGGCCTTGTTGAGCATCCGCGATCGACACGCGGATGGGTAGAGCGTCTCGCCGGGTCTCGATTGCGGCAATGCGCGCGCCGGTCTCACTTATTTCATCGCGGATCTTTTCCTCGGCGGCCGAAAAGCTTTTCATGGTGGAACTCGGCTCCTCGATGAAATCGATCGCCGTTGCACCATAGGACTCCTGAAGTTTCATGAGTTTGGCGCGCGCGGCGCGGAGCTCCTTCTCTACCGCTTTGCGTGCGGGGTTGGGCACGGAACGGGTCGGATCATCGGGCTCGACCTGGTAAT
>Ga0209342_10008762_pt1 | contig 10141 bp, 9 predicted proteins | sample RifCSP16_2_FD_184023 | JGI IMG/M metagenome (GOLD analysis project Ga0209342, IMG submission 184023) | Soil microbial communities from Rifle, Colorado - Rifle CSP2_sed 16_2 (SPAdes) (version 2) | ecosystem: Environmental > Terrestrial > Deep subsurface > Rock core/Sediment | place: Rifle... | reverse complement strand
GTCGGCGGCACGCCGGCGTTGGTGGAGGCGAGGCAGCACCTGTTCCAGCGAACCCGGGAAAATTTCGATCGCCTGCTGAACACCGTTGCGTTCGGCGCTGCGCTCGGTGGCGGCCAAGGCCTCCTTGTCAATGTCGCACGCCAGCGCCTGTTCGGCGCCAAGCAGCAGAGCAGCGACGCTGAGGATCCCCGATCCGCAGCCGATATCGACGATCAGATCACCGGGTTGGAGGGCGGCTTCGATGGCTGCCAGACACAGGCGTGTGGTGGGATGGGCGCCGGTGCCGAAGGCCATCCCCGGATCGAGGTAGAGTGCGATGCGTTCCGAGTCTTCGCTGTGCAACCACGCCGGGACGATGATCAACCGCCTCCCCACGGGCAGCGGTCGGTAGTTGACCTTCCAGGCTTCCTCCCAGTCTTCTTCTTCGATCCACTGGAAGGCGGGTTCTGGGAGGGACTGAATCTGCCCCAAGTGCCAGAGCGCCTCCCGGATGCGCTGTTGCGCCGCGGCGTCGGCAGCAGCCTCTGGCACGTACCCCCGCACTTCCACCGGGCTGCCCTCGCCGGCTCCGGCCTCGTACGACATCGCCACGCCCTGTGGTGTGAAGCGCGCCAGAACGTCGGCGACGGCCTCGGCCAGTTCAGCCGAGACCGCCAACGAGACTTCCAGCCACCTCACTCGGCGGCGCCCCCGAGAAGATCCTTCAACCGGTCGAGGAAGCCTCGCTCGTGGGGGACAACGCCGTTGCCCATCGTCCCGCCGAGCTTCTCGAACAGCTCGCGCTGCTCGGCGCTCAACGATCGAGGGATTTCGACCGAGATCACCACCAGCTGATCTCCGCGCCCTCCGCGTTGCAAGTGCGGGATGCCCTTTGCCTTCAGCCGGATGACTTTCCCCGGCTGGGTACCGGCCGGAACCTGAATGGGCTCCTCCCCCTCGATGGTGGGGACCGAAATGTGAGCGCCGAGCGTCGCCTGCGCCACATTGACCCCGACGTCGAGCAAGACGTCGTCGCCGCGGCGGCGGAAGTAACGATGCGGGCGGACGTGCACGACGATATACAAGTTGCCGTGCGGCCCGCCGTTGCCACCCGGCTCACCCTCGCCGGCCAGCCGGACCTGGGTGCCCTCGTCGACGCCGGCCGGAATCGGGACGACGCGCTGCACGGAGTTGCGCACGACGCCGCGGCCGTTGCACGCCCGGCAGGGTGTGACGATCGTCTCGCCGGCGCCGCCGCACGTCGGGCAGGTCGCCACGTTGACCATCGATCCGAGGAAGGTTTGGCGCACCTGGCGAACCTCGCCGGCGCCATTGCAGGTGGCGCAGCGTACCGGCGTCGTGCCCGGCTCGGCGCCGCGGCCCTGACAGGAGGGGCAGACCTCCTGGCGGGAGAACTCGATCGTCTTCTCAACCCCGGCCGCCGCCTCGGCGAACTCGAGGGTCAGGTCGTAGCGCAGGTCGGCGCCGCGGCGCGGGGAGCGTCGGCTGCGCCGACCGCCGGAGGCGACTCCGAAGAACTCCTCGAAGATGTCGGTGAAGCCGAAACTGAAGTCGGTCGGGAGGCCTTGGACTCCGGCGTGGCCGAAACGGTCGTAGGAGGCGCGGCGCTCCGCGTCGGAGAGCACCGCGTAGGCTTCGTTGATCTCCTTGAATCGCTCTTCCGAGCCGTGGTCCTTGTTGATGTCCGGGTGGTGTTGCTTGGCCAGACGCCGGTAGGCGCGGCGCAACTCGTCTGCCGAGGCATTGCGGCCGAGCTCCAGGACGTCGTAGTAATCACGCTTGGTAGGCATGCACCAACCTCAGCCCCGGATGCCCTCAAAGCGGGCGATTATTCGACACCTGGCCGGGGCAGAAAACGGTCGGTGGCTTGGGGAAGATGTGGTCAGTGGTCTGTCACCGGCCTTGCTTGGCAAGGCCATCGGCTGACCACTGGCCACCGGCCACTGACCACTGCCTCAGGCCTCCTTGAATTCCCCGTCGACCACGTCGTCGGGCTTGTCGGGGGCCGGGCCGGCATCCCCGCCAGCTGCGGCCGAGTCCCCTCCGCCAACGCTGCCGGCCTCATACATCGCCGCTCCGATGGCCTGCATCGCCTGCACCAGGTCCGTCGTGCTCTGGCGCAACGCGGCGGCGTCCTCGCCGTCCATGCGCTCCCGGACCTCCTGAATCTTGGCTTCGATGTTCGTACGGATATGCGCCGCCACTTTGTCTCCCCCCTCGCGCAGCGCTCGCTCGGCGCTGTAGATGGCGTTGTCGCCGGCGTTGCGTGCTTCCACCAGGCCGCGGCGCTTCCGGTCGTCGGCGGCGTGACTCTCGGCCTCCTTGCGCATCTTGTCGACTTCCTCCTCGCTCAGGCCGGAGGAGGCGGTGATCGTGATGTGCTGGCTGCGCCCGGTGGCCTTGTCGGTGGCGCTTACCTTGAGGATCCCGTCGGCGTCGATATCGAAAGTGACGTCGATCTGAGGGATGCCGCGGGGAGCCGGTGGAATCCCGTCCAGGTTGAACTTGCCCAGGGATTTGTTGTCGGCGGCGAAGGGGCGTTCGCCCTGCACGACGTGGATCTCCACCTCGCGCTGGCTGTCGGAGGCCGTCGAGAAGGTCTGGCTCTTGCGTGTGGGGATCGTCGTATTGCGCTCGATCAACGCTGTCGCTACGCCGCCCAGGGTCTCGATCGATAGGGTCAGCGGGGTGACGTCGAGCAGGAGAATGTCCTTGACCTCACCGCCCAGGACGCCGGCCTGGATGGCGGCGCCGATGGCGACGACCTCATCCGGATTGACCCCCTTGTGCGGCTCCCGGCCGAAGATCTTGCGCACGGCCTCTTGTACCGCCGGCATGCGCGTCATCCCACCGACGAGGATGACCTCGTGGATATCGCCCGGGCCGAGGTTGGCGTCCTGCAACGCCTGGCGGCAGGGGCCGATCGATCGACCGACCAAGTCCTCCGTCAACTGCTCCAACTTGGAGCGGGTGATCGCCAGGTTGAGGTGCTTGGGGCCGCTGGCGTCGGCCGTGATGAAGGGCAGGTTAATCTCGGTCTGCTGCACCGTCGACAGCTCGATCTTCGCTTTCTCGCCCGCTTCCTTCAATCGCTGCAGCGCCTGGCGATCGTTGCGGAGGTCGACGCCCTGGTCCTTTTGGAACGTGTCGGCGATCCAGTCGATCAGCCGCTGATCGAAGTCATCGCCGCCCAGGAAGGTGTCGCCGTTGGTGGCCTTGACCTCGAAGACGCCCTCGCCGACGTCCAGGATCGAAATATCGAAAGTCCCGCCACCCAGATCGTACACGGCGATCGTCTGCTCGGCCTTCTTGTCGAGGCCGTAGGCCAGGGAGGAGGCGGTCGGCTCGTTGATAATCCGCAACACCTCCAGGCCGGAGATCCGCCCGGCGTCCTTGGTAGCGTTGCGCTGGGAGTCGTTGAAGTAGGCCGGGACCGTGATCACCGCCTGGGTCACCGACTCCCCCAGGTAGGCCTCGGCGTCGGCCTTGATCTTGGCCAGGATCATGGCCGAGACCTCCGCCGGCGAATACTCTTTGCCGGCCAGCGTTACGCGCACATCTCCGTTGGGCGCGGCGGCGACCTTGTACGGGACCAGCGCCAGCGCCTTCTGCACCTCAGCGTCGGAGAACTTACGGCCCATGAAGCGCTTGATCGAGAAGATCGTATTCTCGGGATTGACAACCGCTTGACGCCGGGCGACCTGGCCGACCATCCGCTCACCGTTCTTGGTGTTGACGGCGACGACGGAAGGGATCAGCCGACCCCCCTCGGACGAGGGGATGACGGTCGGCTCGCCGCCCTCCATCACCGCCACCACCGAGTTGGTCGTGCCCAGGTCGATTCCGATAATCTTTCCCATGCCCGATGCTCCTACTTGGCCACACGCACTCGCGCCGGGCGCAGGATGCGCTCGCCGAGGCGGTAGCCCTGTTGGATGACTTCGATCACCTGACCGTGTTCGTGGGTGTCGCTGGCCTCGTACGTGACGGCTTCGTGCAGTGCCGGATCGAACAGCGTGCCTTGGGCCGGGACCATCTCCACCCCCTCGGACTCGAGCAGCCCGGTCAGCTTGCGATAGATCAACTCGATCCCTGCGGTCCAGGCGCGCACTTCTTCCCCATCCGGGCGGTCGCGCAACGCCCGCTCCAAATCGTCGACGGCCGGAAGGACTTTGGTCAACACGGCGGCCATCGCCCGGCTGCGCGCCTCGTCCTGCTCGCGCTCGATGCGCTTCTTGTAGTTGGCGAACTCGGCCCGCGACCGCTGCCAGCCGTCGAGATACTCGCCGGATTTCGCCCGCACCTCGTCGAGCTCGACCTGCAGTGCAACGTCGTTGCCGCCGGCTGACTCCGTCCCCGCCGGCCCCGCTTCGGGCTCGGCGGTGAAGATCGACGCCGCTGCGATCTCATCCAGGGTCGGCTCCGGCGCCGGACGGTCCTCCGCCAAGGCCGACTCGGCGAGCTCTTCGTCGAGCGGGGAAAGGTTCTCTTCGGGATCGCCCTTCTTGCGTTTCGTCACGAATGTGCCTCAGGAGGGAGGGGATCGCCTCAACCGGCGAAAGATTCCACGACCAGCTCGCTCATCAACCCGGAGACGTAGCGCACGGCCGAGATCGTCCGGCCGTACGCCATACGGGTCGGCCCGAGCACGCCCAGGGCGCCGGTGGCGAATCCGGCGGCGCCATAACGCGCCAACACCATCGAGCAGTCGCGCAGTTCTTCCCAGGCGCCTTCGCCACCGATGACGACCTGCACGCTGCCGACGCCCGGGCTGAGCACCTGGGCCAGAACTTCCTCCAGCAAAGATCGCTCGTCGAGCAGGCGCAGCGCGTGACGCGCCGCATCGGGGCGCACGAAGTCTGGGTGATCCAGCACGTTGGCCAGGCCGTCGCGGTAAATCTCACCGGAGGCGACGGCATCGGCGCGCGAGAGCGTCTCGGAGACCAACCGGATGACTTCCTGGCCGAGCGTGTCGAAGGCCGGCCCGATGGCGGCCACGCCGAAGGCGTCGAGCCCCAGCACCGCCGCCGTGATCCGCTCGGCCAGCTGCGAGAGCTGGGCCTGGTCGACCGGCTCGGCTAGGCTCAGCACCTGCTGCCTGACTTCGCCGCCTTGTAGGACCAGCACCAACAAGACCTGTCGACCCTGCGTGACGATGAGCTCCAAGTGCTTGAAGACCGCGCGGGCGGCGTGAGGCGCGGTCACCAACGCCGCGGCTTGCGATTGGTGCGCCAGCACCGACGCCGCCAACCGGATCCACTCGTCCACGTCGGAACGCGCCTGATAGAACTGGTGGCTGATCAGGCGCTTTTCGTCGGAAGGCAGCTCGGTCTCCCCCAGCAGGCCGCGCACGAAGTAGCGATAGCCGTCTTCGGTGGGCGCCCGGCCGCCGGAAGTATGCGGTTGGCGTAGCAGGCCTTCGCGGGTGAGCGCCGCCATCTCGTTGCGTATCGTCGCCGAGCTGACGCCCAGATGGAAGCGCGAGATCAGAGTATGGGAGCCGATCGGCTCCCCGGTCTCGATGTATTCGTGGATGATGAGCCCCAGGATCGTTTCCTGGCGCTCGGAAAGCAGTCTGTCCATGCCTTTGTGCTGTTTAGCACTCTCCGTCAGAGAGTGCTAACGGCCGGGAAACGATAATACCATCCGGCCCCAGGTGCGTCAAGCGAACGGTCGTGTCGGAAGTGTGAGCGCACACCGGCTCGGGAGACCGGTCTTCTCCCGCGGATGAGATTCATGGGCGGCAGACGGCGTAAGGGCCGGCGCATCAAGGCCTGCCAATGACACTGTCTTGCGCAAATGCCGCGTTGCGTTCGCAACCTTTCTCGCCAAACGCGGTCGTCGCCGCCCCGCGCAGCCTGCTCTCGCGACGGCAAGGTCCTGGCCTGGGCCTGGATGTCTCTGGATTCCCGCCTCCGCGGGAATGACAATGTCTTCGCGTGTCGTCCCCGCAAAGTCTTCTCTCGCGAGGGCGAGGGGCGGGGCTGGGCCTGGGTGACCTCTGGATTCCCGCTTTCGCGGCAATGACAATCCTTACTAAGGTCGCCCCCGCGAATCGCGCTTCGCCCTCTACGCCCCTTCGGGCGCCCCCAGGGGGCAGGGCGCCAAGGGCGCATCGCGCTTCGCATCCTGTAGAGGATTGGTCGGGATCTTCATTGGGTCCCCGCACCGCTTCCGCTTCCCGTTTGGGTGTCTCGCATTCCGCGAGGATGCCACCCTTCGCAACCTTCTGCGCGTTTGACAGCGAATCCCGCGACGGCTAGGATTGGTGGCAGACCCCCGGTCGAGTCGACAGGAGACGAGATTGGCCCAGCTGCCCGAAGTCACCGATTCAACCTTCGAGCCCGAAGTCATCCGGGTCGCCGATCCGGTGCTGGTCGATTTCGGTGCGGAGTGGTGCCATCCTTGTCGGCAGCTCGACCCCATCATCGAAGGTCTGGCGGATGAATGGCGCGGCCGGGTCAAGATCGTTCACGTGGACGCCGACCAGAACGTCCAGTCGACGATGCGCTTCCAGGTGTTCGGCCTCCCGACGTTGATCCTGTTCCTGCGCGGTCAGCCGGTGGCCCGGCTTCAAGGGTACCAATCAAAGAAGCGAATCGTCGAGACCGTCGAACAGCATCTTCCTCCTCGCTGAGCGGAGGCCCGGGATCCGGCCAGAGCGCCGATGTATAATCCGCTCGAGGCGCTCCCGGACGCCTCGACTATGGCCAAGAAGTTGCGAGTTCTGATCGCCAAACCCGGCCTGGACGGCCACGACCGGGGCGCCAAAGTCATCGCACGATCCTTGCGCGACGCCGGAATGGAAGTCATCTACACCGGACTCCGTCAGACGCCGGAGATGATTGCCGACGCCGCGTTGCAGGAAGACGTCGACGCGATCGGCCTGTCCATCCTCTCCGGTGCACACATGGCGCTCGTGCCGCGCTTGCTCGAGCAGTTGCGCGGTCAGGGACAAGCCCACGTTGCCGTGCTCGTCGGCGGGATCATTCCAGACGATGACATTCCCCGGCTGAAGGAGCTGGGAGTAGCGGCGGTCTTCGGACCTGGAGCGAACACCGAGGCCATCATTCGCGCCTTCCAGGAGGCGGTCACCGCCTCGCCGAAGGCCGTCTGAGCGCGGGCGGCATGGGCCTGGCGGAGGACGTCCGAGCAGGCGACCGGCTGGCCCTGGCCCGTTTGCTGAGTTGGCTCGAGGAGGGTGATCCTCGAGGTGAGGGCGTCCTGACCGAACTGTACCCCCAGACCGGACTTGGCCATCGAGTCGGCGTGACCGGTCCTCCAGGCAGCGGCAAGTCAACTTTGGTCAATCAGGCGGTTCGTTGGTGTCGCCAGCACGGGTCGGAACGCGTGGCGGTGGTAGCCGTCGATCCCAGCAGTCCCTTCAGCGGCGGTGCCATCCTCGGTGATCGGATTCGAATGCGCGACCTGAGCGGGGACCCGGGCGTGTTTATCCGCAGCATGGCCAGCCGCGGAGAGTTGGGCGGCCTGGCGCGGCGCACCGCCGTCTTTGTGGAAGCCCTGATCGCCGGCGGGTACGAACGGATCTTCATCGAGACGGTCGGCGCCGGCCAGGCCGAGGTCGACATCGCCCGCATGGCCGACACCACCGTCGTCGTCGAGGCTCCCGGCATGGGAGACGAGATTCAGGCGATCAAAGCCGGGATCCTCGAGATCGCCGACATACTCGTCGTCAACAAGGCCGATCTCCCCGGGGCGCAAGCCGCCGTCCAAGCGCTGCACTATTCGCTCGGCCTCGCCAAACGGCCCGCTGGTGCCTGGTCGCCGCCGATTCTGACGACGATCGCCGAAACGGGTGAGGGAGTGGAGGCCCTGATGGAAGCGGTCAATCGTCATCAGGACTACCTCCTTTCGTCTGGGGAGGGAGAGAGCCGGGAACTCGCCCGGGCCTCCAGTCGACTCGAAGCCGAGCTTCGCCATACCTTGACGGAGACGTTCCAGCGGAACCTCGCCGACGGGCGGTTCGAGGCGGCGGTGCAGGCGGTGTTCGAGCGACGAATGACCCCGGCCCAGGCGGCGGCCGATCTCATCGGGGAGCGAGCCGAGGCTTGACAGCCCGCCGCGAGCAAAGGCCGCCTCGGTTCTTTCGTTGCGGCGATCGGCACGGCAGCCCTGAGCGGAGGCTGCCTCGGATCTTCGCTTGCGACAACCGACACCACAGCCGTGGTCGAAGGGCAACCGCGTAAGACTTCCGGAGGAGAGAATGGCCAAGGCGCCAGGGATGCACGTCTATGGTGAAATCAAACTTTTCGCGGGCTCCGGCTGCCGCGACTTGGCCCAGGAGATCGGGGATTACCTCTCGCTGCCCTTGAGCGGCTACGATCGCGTCGAGTTCCCCAACGAGAATATCTTCGTGCGCCTCCACGGCAGCGTCCGCGGCCAGGATGTTTACTTGATCCAGTCGATGGCTCCGCCGGTGCACCGCAATCTGATGGAGCTGTTGATCATGCTCGACTGCCTCAAGCGCGATTCCGCCGGGAGGATCACGGCCGTCATCCCTTACATGGCCTATGCCCGTTCTGACAAGAAAGATCAGCCGCGGGTGCCGATCACCGCCCGGCTGGTGGCGGACATGATCGAGGTCGCCGGCGCCGACCGCTACATCACGATCGATCTGCATGCCGGGCAGATCCAGGGCTTCTTCTCAATCCCCGGCGATGTGTTGACCGCCTTCCACATGCTTTCCGACCATTTTGTGTCGTTGGGCCTCGAGCGCGCCGCGGTGGCTTCCACCGATCTAGGCTTCGCCAAGAAGGGTCGCAATTTCGCCGCCAAACTCGGCGTTCCGTTGGCCTTTGTCGAGAAACGCCGAGTGGGCGACGACCCTCGGGCGCGGGCCTACACCCTCATCGGCGACGTCCGAGACCGGGACGTCATCCTGGTTGACGACGAGGTACTGACCGCCGGTTCGGCTTGTGAGGCAGCCGGAATCGTCCGCGAGAACGGCGCCCGCGATGTCTATCTCTCCTTCACGCACGGCTTCCTCGTCCACGAGGCGGTGCAGCGTATGGCCGAGGCCGGCTTCAAGGAGATCGTCACAACCAATACACTGCCCATCCCGCCGGAGAAACGCCTGCCCAACATGACCGTCCTTTCGGTGGCCCCCTTGCTGGGAGAGGTCATCCTGCGGGCGCATGAGGGCCGCTCGGTGGGGGAGTTGTTCAACGAGTAGGGGCCGCGCCAGTGAAGCCCCCGAGAACCCGATGAAATCGCGCGCCACCAAGTGCACACTGGTAGTCCCGGCCTTTAGGCCGGGCCGACGGGCGCGCGCACACATGCGTCGGCTAAAGCCGGCGACTACTGTGCCCGCCGGCGTGCCACCCCATGCGCGGCGAGGGCTGAAGCCGGCGACTACGATGCCTGCCTACGCGTCACCGTGCTGAAGACGGTAGTCCCGGCCTTTGGGCCAGGCCGACGGACCATCCATCATGAAGCGAGCATGTCTCGCAGATCGAACACATCCGACCCCGTGAACCCGTAGTCGCGCCAGTCGTCCACCAAGCCTCGCCGGACGGGGTTTTCCGCGATGTAGCGCAGATGCACCAAGATATCCTCCTCGCGTCGGAGAACGTGATCATAGAAACCGCGCTGCCATCGGACCTCTGGCCGGTTACGGGCAAGCCAGTAGCCGGAGAGTTGTTTGAAGAGGGACATGGCCTTCCGAAGGTCCGATGAGGGCGCGTGCCTTGAAGGGCTACGTGCACGTGATCCGGCATGAAGCAATAGCCCAGGACTCGACAACCGTGAGTGTGGCTTGCTCGGCTGAGGAAGCACTTGAAGGTGTCGACCAGAGATGCATCGGTGAAGGGGGAGATCTGCCTTGCGACGCAGGCGGTGAAAGCTACGACGATTTCGCCGGTGTAGGCCTCTCGGGGAAGCCTGTGCTTTCTCTGGCGGGCGGGTCTCCGGCCCTGTGCGTCCATCTGGCTGTCCCCCTCGCCGGCTGAAGCCGGCGACTACCGTGCCTCGCCGACGCGCCACCAATCGCAACGCCGCTCAATGCCGACGACTACCCCGCGCGCAACTCGGCGATGAAGGGCTCCCAGGCCGCTGTCGCTAGACCCAACTTGCGCCGTAGGTAGTAGTCGCGCACGATGTCGCCTTGTTGCTCCGGATTGAA
>Ga0209342_10008761_pt1 | contig 10141 bp, 7 predicted proteins | sample RifCSP16_2_FD_184023 | JGI IMG/M metagenome (GOLD analysis project Ga0209342, IMG submission 184023) | Soil microbial communities from Rifle, Colorado - Rifle CSP2_sed 16_2 (SPAdes) (version 2) | ecosystem: Environmental > Terrestrial > Deep subsurface > Rock core/Sediment | place: Rifle... | reverse complement strand
TCATCGATGAACTATACGAGCACTTTCCCGACTTCCGCCGGGCCTATGATGAGGATGGTTTGTCGATCGACGAATTCGATTCCTATGGAGCCACCGTTCGCACGCTGCGCGGCTTCATTGGCTCCTACCATGACCTAGTCGCCATCGTGCGGGATTTCATGCTGCCCAATCCGGACCTGAAACCAGAGGCCAGATGACGCCACATCCCTGCCCAAACTTCCTATCGCCCGAGGGTGCTGATGCTGAGAGGTGATCGATGAAGACCATCCGGCTGACCATGGCGCAGGCGCTCATTCGATTCCTCCAGGCGCAGTTTGTTGAGCGCGACGGGAACCAGCTGCCGTTCTTCGCCGGCTGCTTCGGGATTTTCGGGCACGGGAACGTCGCCGGAATCGGACAGGCGCTCCAAGAGAACCCTCAATTCCGCTACTATCAGGCTCGGAATGAGCAGGCCATGGTCCACACGGCAGCCGCGTTCGCCAAGATGAACAATAGGCTGCGTACTTTTGCCTGCACCTCCTCCATCGGGCCGGGTGCGACCAACATGGTTACCGGTGCCGCATTGGCGACGATCAACCGCCTGCCGGTGCTGCTCTTGCCCGGAGATATTTTTGCCCGTCGCAATGTGGCGCCTGTCCTGCAGCAGCTCGAGGCACCCTGGTCGCAGGACTTCTCGGTTAACGACTGTTTCAAGCCGGTTTCCCGGTATTGGGATCGAATCAATCGGCCTGAGCAACTGATCTACAGCTTGATGGAAGCCATGCGCGTCCTGACCTCACCGGCGGATACCGGGGCCGTAACGCTTTCGCTGCCCCAGGACGTGCAAACGGAAGCCTTCGAGTATCCGGCAGAACTGTTTGACAAACGTATCTGGCGCATTCCCCGCACTCGTTCGGACACGAGAATGATCGAAGAAGCCGAGAATTGGATCCGCTCCAGTCGTCGACCGCTCATCATCGCTGGCGGCGGTGTCCTTTACAGCGAGGCCAGCGAGGCCCTTGCGCGTTTTGCCGGGCAAACCGGGATCCCGGTCGCCGAGACACAGGCCGGAAAGGGCTCACTCGGCTATGACCATCCATGGTCGCTGGGAGCACTCGGCGTGACGGGAACACCCGGCGCCAACCGGGTCGCACGCCGGGCGGACCTGATCCTGGGCATCGGCACGCGCTATTCCGATTTCACCACCGGTTCAAAGACCGCCTTTCAAGACCTGCAGGTGCGGTTCATTAATATCAATGTATCGGAGTTCGATGTACACAAGCACGCGGCGCTGGGGTTGCTGGGTGATGCCAGGGCCACCCTGGAGGCGCTGGGTGAGGCCATGGCGGGCTTCCATACGTCGGAGGACTACGCCGCATTGGTGACGAAGGAGAAGGAGGCCTGGGAGGCAGAGGTCGAGCGCATCTTCAACCTGGAGCATGGTCCGCCGATCAGCCAGGGAGAGGTGATTGGCGCCGTCTACCGGGCCAGCGAACCTGAGGATGTGGTAGTCTGCGCTGCGGGGAGCCTCCCGGGAGATTTGCATAAACTGTGGCGGGCGCGTGATCCGAAAGGGTACCACCTGGAATACGGCTACTCGTGTATGGGGTACGAAATCGCGGGCGGGCTCGGTGTCAAGATGGCCGCGCCCTCGCGGGATGTCTTCGTAATGGTGGGCGATGGATCCTATCTCATGCTATCATCGGAAATCGCAACCTCGATCCAAGAAGGATTCAAGCTGGTTATCATTCTCATTGATAATCATGGCTTTTCGAGCATCGGCGGCCTCTCGCGGTCGATCGGGAGTGAGGGATTCGGGACGCGCTATCGCTACCGCAATCCTGAAACGGGCCAGCTAGACGGGGCGTACTTGCCTCTCGATCTTGCGGCGACGGCGCGCGGCCTCGGCGCCCATGTGATCGAGGCCGAGGATCTTCCCGGGCTTACCCGAGCGCTGGTTGAGGCCAAACAGGCGACGAAAACAACCGTCGTTGTCGTCGAAACAGACCCGGATGTCAGGGTGCCGGGGTACGATTCCTGGTGGGATGTCCCCGTCGCGGAAACGGCGGCGAGCGCCGAGATACGCGATCGTCGACGCGAGTATGAGAGCTCGCTCGATGACGAGCGCTTCTTCTTGTAGGCTTCGCATCCTGAAGCGAAGCCTCTCAGCCTACGGTTGTTGACATGACATGGGTCCAGACGCCCAGTTCGACGTCGGCCCTTCAAGATTGGACCGGGCGAGATCCGGGCCACCCCCGAGGCCGTGCTCTGCCTGATTGAAGGGGTGTAACGATAGCTTCGGGGCCACGTAGGGTGAACAACCTGCAAGTTGGCACTTAGGTTCGACCGCATCTTGGGGAGGGCGGATCGGCGCTCTTGCTTCACAGTCGATCACGCCTCGGAGCACTTCCGGTTAGAGGCTGCGGGCTTCAGCCCGGACCCACGCGACCGTCAACGACCTGCTAATAGGAAGAGACAAGGTGAGAATCGCAAACGCACCTGTTTCCTGGGGGGCACTGGAGTTCGATACCGACCTGGCGCCGGTGGGCTTCGGACAGGTCCTGGACGAGATTAAGGAGAGCGGATACGACGGGACTGAGCTCGGCGACTGGGGGTTCATGCCGACGGATCCATTAGAGTTGCGTGGCGAGTTGGCGGCCCGGGAACTGACGCTCATTGGTGGGTTCGTGCCTGTCCCTCTGGCTGCTCCCGAGTTGTTCGAAGGCGGCCAACGCAAGGCTCTGGAAACGGCCCGCCTTCTGGTTGAAGCGGCCGGTCCCCAGGCCGTCATCGTCCTGTCGGATGACAATGGTCGAGATCCCGTGCGGACGTTATCTGCGGGTCGGGTGACGCCCGAGATGGGGCTGTCTGACGCAGGCTGGGTTTCGTTCGCCGCGGGAGCCGAGCGAATCGCAAGGGCCGTGCTTTTTGACACAGGCCTGCGGACGGTGTTTCACCATCACAGCGCAGGCTTTGTTGAGACCCCTCAGGAAGTCGAACGACTTATGGAGCTCACTGATCCGAGTCTGCTGGGGCTTTGCCTGGACACAGGGCACTATCAATTTGCTTCAGGGGATCCCGTTGAGATTATTCGGCACTACGAGGACAGGATTTGGCACATCCATTTCAAAGACTGCCATCTGGGAATCGCCCAAGACTCGCGCCGCCATGGATGGGATTACTTCGAATCCGTCCATGAAGGGGTGTTCTGCGAGCTCGGTCGAGGCGAGGTGGATTTCCCATCGGTCGTGGGCCTTCTCGATGCGGCCGGCTACAATGGGTGGATTGTAGTCGAGCAAGACGTGCTCCCCGGAATGGGGAGTCCATTGGAGAGCGCGATCAGGAATCGAGAGTACTTGAGGAGCCTTGGCCTTTAGCGGCGCGTGGCGAATGGCGCATTCGCCATATGGGCCCATCTGAGAAGCATTGATCAAGGACGCCAGAATGGCCACATCGAATAAGGTTAGCTTGGGACTGATCGGGGCGGGGCGGATTGGGAGGCTGCACGCCGGGAATATTCGCCGGCGCCTGCGTAATGTCGATCTAATCGCCGTGGCTGACGTCGATCTGGCGGCGGCCGAGGAGTTGGCTGCCGAACTGGACATCCCCAAGGTAGCCGCTGACTATCGCAAGATTATTGAGGACCGCGACATCGAGGCCGTGGTCATCTGTTCGTCAACCGACACCCATGCCCGGATCTGCCAGGATGCGGCCGCTCTGGGGAAGCACATCTTCTGTGAGAAGCCGATCGACCTGGATCTCAAACGCATCGACGCCACGCTCCTCGCTGTTAAGCAGGCGGACGTCAAATTGCAGGTGGGCTTCAATCGTCGCTTTGACCCCAACTTCCGTCGGGTTCGCCAGTCAGTCGCAGATGGTACGATCGGCGTCCCTCACCTCCTGCGAATCACCAGCCGCGACCCACAGCCGCCGCCACTCGACTACATTCGCGTCTCGGGCGGGATCTTCCTTGACATGACGATTCACGACTTTGACATGGCCCGTTACCTTGTGGGGAGCGAAGTGCGCGCCGTCTACGCCGGTGGTGGGGTCATGGTCGATCCGGCCATCGGTCAGGCCGGTGACATCGATACAGCGCTGGTCACCCTGCATTTCGAAAACGGAGTCCTGGGTGCGATCGACAACAGCCGTCAGGCAGTATATGGCTATGATCAGAGGGTTGAGGTTTTCGGTTCGGAGGGCGTCATCATGGTCGGTAACGAGACGCCCGATCGACACACGTTCCTGAACAGACAGGGCAGCCACAGTGCACTGCCTCTCTATTTCTTCCTTGAACGGTACACAGAGTCGTACGCCGCGGAAATGGAAGCTTTTGTGGAGTGTATTCTCAATGACACTCCTCCGCCGGTTTCGGGGGAGGATGGGCGTGCGCCGGTGGCCATGGGGTTGGCCGCCGGGTTGTCATTGCGAGAAAGGCGTGTCGTGGAAATCTCCGAAGTCGGCTGAACGGCAAGGCTCAATGTCTGGCTCGGAGCCCATGCATAAGGACGGGCGATGTCAACTGAGGCACGTGTCAAAGTTGGGATCATCGGTTGTGGCAATATCACCATTAACGGTCACGCACCGGCGATTAGACGGCTTGGGGAAATCTCAGCCGTCGGGTTGGTCGATCCCGTTCCGCAACGCAGGCAAGAAGCACTGACTATTCTCGACCTTCCCTCCGAAGCAGGTTATGCCTCGACAGAAGACATGCTTCGTCATGCCCAACCTGACTATGCTCTCGTAACCGTTCCCCAGTCTCTTCGGGCGCCCATCTTCGAAGCGTGCGCCCGGCTGGGGGTGCATGTGCTGACAGAGAAACCCGTTGACACACGACCGGCGCAAGGGCAGGCCTGGGCAGACAAGTTTCGGGAGGCGGGCCTGACATTGGGTGTCGTCCATAATTACCTGTTTTTCCCCGAGTATGTCGAGCTCCGACGTCTGCTTGCCGAAGGCGCCATAGGCGAGGTCCGTCACATCGCCCTCAATTTCATGGGCGTCCCCGACAAGCCTGGGCATGCGGATTATCGTCCGCAATGGCGCCACGATTGGAGGCAGGCCGGGGGCGGTATCCTGATGGACATGATCCACGTTGCCTATCTGGCTGAGTTCCTCGGCCGGGCTGAGATCAGAGCCGTGAGCGCTGTGATCGACAACCTCGGCTACCCCGATGGCGAGGTTGAAGACCTGGCGTTGATCCACCTGTACTTCGACCATGGCTATGGCACGATCAGCCTGGGCTGGGGACATGGACCGGGCGGGGTGGAGGTTACGGGGAGCGAAGGGCGGATCCTCGTCTTCTATGAGGATTACGGTACAGGGCCTTTCGCCAGACTTCAGGAATTCAGCCTTATTCGGGATGGAGTGCGGGAGACGTACGATCCCCGACGAGGGCAACAGACGGATTCCACCTTCCTGGAGGTCCATCGGAATTTCGTGGTGGCATTGCGCAGCGGCAATCCACCCGCGGCTCCGGCCTCTGCCGGCCTGCGGAGCCTGGCGGCCGGACTGGCGGCCTATGCCTCCGCAGTTCAGGGCAGGGTTGTCGCCCTGCCTTTGGCTGTAGACGATCCTGTCTATCAGGAAGGTGTTGAGGGCCTGAGATATCTCCCCGCACGGGAATCCAGCCCTGTGCTCTCCCGCCGGCTCTTTGGATTAGGGGTCAAACAAGGTGACCAATCATGAGAATTGGGCTTTTCACAGACTCACTTGGGGATCTGTCCTTCGAGGAGGCGCTCGATTGGGCAGTCGAACACGGCCTCGAGGCCGTAGAAATCGGCACCGGCAATTTCTCGCCCGCGCCGCATTGTGATCTCGAGACGCTGATCAGCCAGTCGCAAGCCCGCAAGGCATTCATCCTAGCAATCGAGAGCCGCGGCCTGATTCTCAGCGCGTTGAATTGCAGCGGGAACGTGTTAGATCCCGACCCGAGCAGGCGCAAGGCGGCACAGGATGTTCTGAGCAATACGGTGCTCCTCGCCGGAGAGGTAGGTGTTTCGACTGTCGTGACGATGAGCGGCTGCCCGGGAGACCTAGGTGGAGGGACGTACCCCAACTGGGTGACTTGCACGTGGCAACGCGAGTACGTTGAGCTGCTAGAGCGCCAGTGGGAAGAGGTCATCTCACCATTCTGGCGAGCCTCGGGGGAGGCGGCGGCCAAGAACGGTGTGCGCTTTGCCATCGAGATGCATCCAGGTCAGGTGGCCTACAACACCCGTAGCCTCCTACGCTTGCGCGAGATCGCTGGGCCGCCGAATCTGGGTGCCAACCTTGACCCAAGCCATTTCTTCTTCCAGAATATGGACCCTCTTGCGGTGATCGGGGCGCTGGGACCTGAAGCGATCTTTCATGTCCACGCCAAGGACACACGGATCTACTCTCAGGAGATGGCGATCAACGGCTCGCTGGATACGCGTCCAATGGACGGGTCTGGTGTTCGATCCTGGGAGTATGTGACTCTGGGTTATGGGCATGGGGCAGGTTTCTGGCGGGATTTTGTCCGATCCCTGCGGTTGGCCGGATATGACGGCGTGCTCAGCATCGAACATGAAGATCAAATGATGAGTGCGAAAGAGGGGATCACGAAGAGCCTGACGTTCCTAGCGCCGCTCATTCTGCGGACGACTGCGGTCGAGGGTTCCAACTGAATGTGCCCGAATGGTACCGCCTCTAGAGAGGGCCTGGCTTGCGCGGGATGCGGAGCGCGGGATCCATTCGATCGACGAAACGATGGTCCAGTGCCGAGAGGCAGGCACAGAAAGGAGGCAGCCGACTGATAAGAGCGAAAAGGGCAAGAACCAACCCTACCCATTCTTCGTTAGGAGGAGAGTTAGCATGAAAGCCAGTCGTATTGTCATTTCCGCCCTGGTCCTCGGCGCGGTGATCTTGAGCGCATGCGCTACGCCCACGCCGATCGTGCAAACCGTCGAGGTCCAGAAAGAGGTCATCGTCACCCAGGAGGTTCAGGTTGAGGTCGCGGTGACGCCTACGCCGATCGGCGGCCAGCTGACCCTGTATGCCTGTTTGTTCGACCCGGCCAAGCTGGCGGTCCTCTTCGAGACGTTCAAAGCGCAATACGGGGTAGACGTCACCTGTCTGGACATGAGCAGTGGAGAGGCGCTTGAGCGGATCCGGGCCGAATCGGAGAACCCTCAGGGTGACGTGCTCTTCGGCACGACGAATCTGTCTCATGTTAACCTGGCGGCCGACGGTCTAACGGAGCCCTATAAAGGGTTGGGCTGGACCCTGCTGCCCGACGGTGCGGTCAAGGATCCGGATGGCTACTGGACGGGGTTCTACTATGGTGTGATCGGCTTTGCCTGCAGCCCGGATCGCCTTGCGGAAATCGGGGCAGAATGCCCGACTTCATGGGACGAGCTTCTCGACCCGGTTTATAAAGGCGAGATCGTCATCGCCAGCCCGGCGGCCTCGGGCACTTCGTACACCGTACTCAGCGGTCTGTCCCAGATGTTCGGAGAGGACGGTGCCTTTGAGTGGTACCAGAAGTTCGACCAGAACGTGGCCCAGTATACTGAGTCGGGGAGCGCGCCCGGCAAGATGGCCGCCGCCGGTGAATTCGCCGTCGGGATTGCCTTCGCACACGATATCCAGGTGCAGCAAGATAACGGTCTGCCGGTCGAGCTGAACTTCCCCTCCGAAGGCACTCCTTTTGAGATCGGTGGTATTTCAATCATCAAGGGGGCCAAGAACGAAGCTGCGGCACGGGCGTGGGTGGACTACGTATTCACCCCCGCCTTCCAGCGCTACCATAACGACGTGGCGCATCGCATCCCGGTTGTGGCCGGGGTCGCGCTGAAGGAAGGCACATACGGTTTGGAGGATGTCAAGCTGATCGATGGTTACGATCCGACCGAATGGGCGGCCAAGCGTGATGCACTCGTAGCACGCTGGCAGCAGGAGATCGGCGCCAACCGATAGTTTCGAACATCGAGTGGGGGCAGCTCTTGTCTGCCCCCACTCGGGTTTCAAGACCCGCCACTACGAGCAGACAATTCTCAGATGAACCTGGACCCCAAGGCCCGCGAATCACCTTCCCCACGATCTCCCCTTACAGAGCGGCTGAAAGCCCGTCTGCCGTCCCTCGGCGTAGCGCTTCTGCAGCTAGGCCTGCTGGCTTTCATCGCCAGCCGCGTGGTCCAGTTCCAGGTGGTGGAAGACTATCGAGAGGTCGTGGGCAACCTGGAAACGGTGCACTTCCGCCGAGAGCTCGTCGGCGATCCGCTTCTGCTGGCTTTGATCGTCGTGGGGATGGTCATACCGCTGCTCTCTGTACGTATCCGTCGCGAGCCCGTGATGCTTGTGGCCATCCAACTGGCCATAACGGGACTGATTCTCTTTGTCCTTTGGCCTCTGACCCAGGTCTTTGCGCAGGGTTTCAGGGCCGCCCAAGGGGCCGCCGGGCTGTCGCTTATCCAGTTCGAGAAGCTTCTGGCCACGCCGATGGTGGCCAAGGCGTCCATCAACACCATCGTCATCGGTGTGATCTCCGCCTTCCTCTCAACGGTCATAGGAACGCTGGTAGCCTACACCTTGACCCTGACGGATATTCCCTGGAAGCGCTGGCTGCGCATCCTTGTAGTCTTGCCCCTGGTCTCGCCGCCCTTTGCAGTGAGCCATGCCTTCATTCTTCTCTTTGGCCGGCGAGGACTGATCACCTACGACTTGCTCAGGATCCAGGAATGGACCATCTATGGGTCCGATGGCATTGTCCTCGTCCAGTTGGTCAGCGACATACCGCTCGTCGTGCTGATCTTGATGGCGGTCTTCGCCTCAATCAGCCGGGACATGGAGGACGCCGCCGAGGACCTGGGGGGTCGGCCGTTTCGCGTGCTCCGGACGATCACGTTCCCTCTTGTCACTCCGGCCATCCTGACCGCCGCTTTGCTCACCTTCATCTCATCCATCGCCGATTTTGGCAACCCGATGCTGATCGGGGGCGGTTTTCAGGTGTTGGCCACACAGGCCTACATCCAGCTCATCGAACTGTTCGACCTGCAACTCGGAGCAGCGCTGGCCATGCTGCTGGTGATCCCGGCGCTGGCCGCGTTCATCCTGCAGCACTGGATCGCCAACCGCAGGTCGTACGTAACCGTCACCGGGGGGGCGCACACGGGGCACATCAGGGTCTTGCCCATGTCGATCAAGATCCCCCTTTTCGGCTTGGCGTTCGCAATGGCCGGATTCACCGTACTGCTCTACGGTTCGATCTTCGTCGGGGCGATGGTGAACCAGTGGGGGTTCGACTACACCCCGACCACCAAGAACCTGGTAGGCCTTGTGACCGCCATCCCTCAACTTAGGAACTCGCTGATCGTTTCGGTTGGGTCTGGCATCGTTGGGGGGATTATCGGGATTGTGATGGCCTGGCTCGTCGCGCGCCAGCGTTTTCCTGGGCGGGGAGCGCTCGACTTCTCGGCGACGCTCATGTACGCCATCCCAGGTACGGTCGTCGGCATCGGATACCTGATCGCGTTCAATGCCGCGCCGTATTTCTGGACCGGGACGTTCTTCATCATCATCATCGCCTACGCCTACCGGCGCCTTCCGGTGGGATTGCGAACCGGAGTGGCGGCACAGAAGCAGATAGATCCGTCTCTTGAGGAAGCCTCGCTTGATCTGGGAGCCTCACGCATTCGAACCTTCGCCCGGATCACTTTCCCTTTGTTGAGCCGGGCCTTCTTTGCCGGGGTAATCTACATTTTCATCCGCTCCATGACTGACCTGAGCGCGGCCGTGTTCTTGAACGCCGGGCGCACTCAGCTATACACGGTACGTATGTTTCGGGTCATGATCACCGGATCCCCCAGCGAGGCGGCGGCCTTCGCTGGTCTCCTCATTGTCATTATCATGATTTCTCTCGCGATTTTGGGTAGGGTCACCGGAAAGAGTTTCGTGGATCTGTTTAGGGTTTAGACATGTCAGATGTGATAGAGATTACGACAGCGAGTATCAGCCTCAACCAACTAACCAAGCACTTTGGGGACATGGCCGCGGTGGACAGCGTTAGTCTTGATGTCCAGGCCGGCGCGCTGGTCTGTCTGCTGGGGCCGAGCGGTTGCGGCAAGACAACGACATTGCGGATGATCGCCGGCTTCGAGGAACCCTCCGCTGGCCGGGTGTTTATCGGCGAGGATGATGTGAC
>Ga0209342_10008757_pt1 | contig 10144 bp, 16 predicted proteins | sample RifCSP16_2_FD_184023 | JGI IMG/M metagenome (GOLD analysis project Ga0209342, IMG submission 184023) | Soil microbial communities from Rifle, Colorado - Rifle CSP2_sed 16_2 (SPAdes) (version 2) | ecosystem: Environmental > Terrestrial > Deep subsurface > Rock core/Sediment | place: Rifle... | reverse complement strand
ATTTTTGAGAGGGCTGGATACTTGGCCTCTATACTACGGGGGCTCCGATATGTTATATTTCAGGTGGTTTAAAAGACTTTCACCTTACTATTTGATAAGTTTTCTTGCGGCTTCAATCCCAAACCAGAATACAAAAGTATGGTAAATCCACCAGAAGAAGGGATGAAGAAAAATTCCGAATATCACAAAAGGCGGAGGGCTGGACAAAGCATACACTCCGAAGAATTGGACAAATCCGGAATAAGACGAGATTAAATATGTAAATGAAATCCATGTTCCAGCGATCAGAGCATAAATAATCCTCTTCCAGGTTTTTTTGCTATCTATTACGGTAAACCAGATAAAGGCAAGAAGAAACGAGTTTACAAGTTTTAGGACATAATAATAATTGCTTTCACCAACGCCTGTAAGGTGCAAAATAAAGTCGGCAAGCCAGAAAACAGCAACAGTTATAATTATTTTATACCAGGTGTTTTTTGTTAATTTAACTTTCATTTGGTTGTTGATATGATTTTAAACTTAAAAACTCTTTTAATATTGATAACTTTAATTAATTATACTGATTATCGCCATCTTCTGAATATACCTTAACTTTAATTAACCCAATCTTCAAATCTTTATCTTGTTAATCTCTTTTTGTTATTAGATTTTACATTATTTTGTCCATATTAATTTTTTATTCCACGACAATTGTTCCTTTCATTCCGGGATGGGGCCTGCAATGATATTTGTAGGTTCCTGTTTGGGTAAACGTATGTGAATAAGTATTTCCATTGGAAAGATATTGAGAATTAAGTTCGTTTCCGGAATCAGAAGTGACTGTGTGCTGAGTGCTATCTTTATTTGTCCAAATTATAGTGTCGCCGACATTTACAGTTAAAGTTGATGGGGAAAAGGCATAATTTTCTATTTCTATATTGTATGTTTGCGGTTGAGTTTGTGTTTCGGTGCCTGTATCTATGGGCGTTTCTGTTTGGTTATTTGTTTCTGGAACGCCACCACCAGAAATATCTTGTGGCTCATTATCTCCTGAGAAAATTAAAAGACCTGCCGCAACTAAGGCAATGAAAACAATTACTAAAATAATCACCAATCCTTTCATTTTATATTAATAAATTTCTAAAATTATTTAACCAGGAAAACAGAGTCATTCGGTCTTACTTTGTCTGGAACTTTTATGCCTATGTGGTCGCCTTTCTTTGCCTCTTTTACTGATTTTCTTTCTATCTGCATACTGGAAATCTTCTGATCAAGGTCTGTTGTATGCCCTTTTATATGGATTTTATCTCCAACTTTCAAGCTGCCGGAAAGTTTTATAGCAGCGACACCTACATGACTAAAATAGCCAGAAACTCGGCCGATTTCTTTTTCTTCTGCCATCTTTTTTTGAAGAATCCCGTATATTTAAATCTAGTGATGCTTTGTTGTTTCACAGGCTAATAATGCTTAAATACACCTCTTTGTTGTAGAATATATGTCAACTGGCAACCCAAACTGCCCAAAATGCAAAGGAACAGGGAGAATCAGAGAGAAAGATGGAACAATTCATGTTTGCTATGATTGCCTGCAAGGCGGCTCTATGGACCAGCACGAAAAAAATCCAAAGACAGCAGAAGACTTCCGGATAAAATTATAATTCTCAAAACGATATATCTTTATACTGCCAGAATTTTGATTTCCGATGCCAAATCATTTAGATTATGATGAAGAATCTTTAAAAGATAAAGCAAAAAGAGGAGCTGGTTTTGCAACGCTTATCGGATCTGGAATTCTTTCTGTTGTTCATACATTATCTCATATTGTTCCTGCTATCGGTGTTATAGGTCTTTCAGTAGGGGGCAGATATGAGCCTCTATATAATTTTGTCTCAAATGAATACATGCAGCTTGCGTATGTTCCTTTTGTTGCCTTAAGTTTTTGGTACATGTACAGAGATCACAAACACCACAAACACGAAAAAGAATTAAGAAATGAGAATGAAAGGCTGAGGAAACTATTAAAGAAAGACGAGACCCTAAATTAAGAAAATAAGATATATGCCAATGGCTTTTGTTACGAGGCTTAAAATAGCAAGTGTTGAAACCCTTATATGCCCGAGTCCTGTAAGAAGAGCAACCCCAAATTCATCGGGAAGAGGAGATGCCATGATTATTCCTGAAAAGATGTACAAAAGATAAAGCTTAAACTTTTTGGTTATGTTACTGTTGATTACTCTTGAAAATTTTCTCATTGCTTTTGTTTCTTCTATTTCCTCAAATTCGTCCATAAAAGACATCTTTATCATCTTGAAAATAAGAAGGTCAGAAAAAAATGACCCTATTGCACCAATGGCAACAGCTAAAGGCAGGCTTACGGGGTTAATTGTTAAAAGTAATCCTACGGCAAAAGGCGTTGTGAATCCGAAGGAAAAGAGAAAACCCGCGATGAAAATTCCTAAATAGCTTAAGCTATCAAGGCTCGAGAAGAAAGAAGAAACACTCGGTTGCCTGAAGATAAAGTAAGAAGCCAGAATAAAAATTCCAAGAATAGTTAGCTTTGGATATTTATATTTAAATGGTTTTGTTACTCTTCTTATTATGTGCGGATGCGTTTTTTTCAGCGAATGATGAACATGCCTTATTGCGTTTCTCATTTTTTCTCTTTTGTTTTCACTGGATAGCCCTGCCAGGATTCGAACCTGGGTCTAAGGCGCCAGAGGCCTTCATACTTGACCGCTGTACTACAGGGCTATACATATTATTGGAAAGGCTGGTTTTTTAAATATTGGTTTCTATTAAGAACTATGATATGGAAGACCCATATTGCAATAGGACTTGCTGTTGCACTTTATTTTGCTAATCGCGTAACCAAGCCATGGATATTTATGCTGGTTGTTGTTATTGCAAGCCTTTTACCAGATATTGATTCTGGATTTTCTTATCTTGGGAGAAAGCCTGTTTTTACTCCTGTTCAAATGGCCACAAAACACAGAGGGATAGTCCATAGTTATACAATGTGCATATTCTTGTCAATTCTTATAGCATTTTTTTATCCTGTTTTTGCTCTCCCATTTTTTATAGGCTATAGTTTCCATCTTTTTGCAGATAGTTTCACGCCCCAGGGAATAAGACCGTTTTGGCCTTTCAAAGCCACTTCAAACGGCTCTGTAACAGTCGGAGGAAAGGTAGACAAGGCAATTTTTTACACTTTTGCAATCATTGATTCTGTTTTGCTTGGATCTCTCGCTTACAGCTTCTTTAATTAGAAAAATTTTTATATGCGAAAGTGCTTGCTTTTAGATGAACGTGCTTATACCCCTAATGATCCTTGCCGCGCTTTTTATTTTTATCGGGTTTAAATGGAATAATTTCAGGACAAAAATGGCTTTCTTTTTCATACTTTTTGGGGTTTTATTTGTGATGTTCTTTATTTTTCTGATTGTGACAGGCTCCAGCTTTAATTTTTCAAGCGTTGGAGAAGTTGCCTCTTCTCTGCGGGTTTATCTTTTTTGGATTAAAGATGCAGCCGTCAATGTTTTTGAAGCTACAGGGAGAGTTGTAGGGTTTATAGGAGAAAATTCAACAGGTTAAAATGAAGATACAACTTGTTATAGTTAAGCTTATTGTTCTTGGAGCATTGTTTATAATAAGCAACCAGAACCTCCATCTTGCTGTGCCAGCTGAGAGAGCTGTCTTTTTTGATGCTTATGTTTCATGGTTTACAAACATTATTGATCAGATTGCCGATGTTACAGGATATGTTGTCAGATTTGACTGGCTCCCCAAGTAATATTTATAAACCAAACTCCCCATATTAAATCATGGCTAGGAAATCAAGACGTGTGTCAAAAGGGGCTTCAGCGAATGTTCCCCTGAGAAATAAAGTTGAGATTGCATGGAAAAATCTTGTAATATTTTTGATATTATTCATATTTTCATTTATTCTTTATAGTGTTTCTGCCAGTGATTTTTTTTTGAATCTTTTCGGATTGCTTTCAATTATTTTTGGCTTTGTCTCTTTTGCTCTTGTGATTGTTCTGGTAGTGTTCTTAATTCTCAAATCTGGAAAAAAGTAAACTCTAATTAGATTTTTATACCGCAGTTATAACCTTAATTATAAGCCTGAGTAGCTCAGTCGGTAAGAGTGCGTCCTTGGTAAGGACGAGGTCGTGAGTTCAATTCTCACCTCAGGCTTTCAATATCTTTATAAAACAAACATAACAAGAAAGAGCATGGAAAGACAAAAAATCTTTCGGATTTTTAGCTCATTCGCTAAACCGGAGTTTATCAAATGAAGGGCATGGGGCTTGCGGAACTGAAAGACAGATATTTTGAGCTTCAAAAGAAGCACGGGCTTCCAATCTTCGAGGAAATGAACCAGGATTTTTATATAGAAAAAATTTCCGAAAATGAAACAGAGCTTTTAATAAGAGAGATAAGAAGGATGGTGGGAGACCGGCTTGCAAATTATATGAGATTTCTTGAAAGCTTGCTTAATCCAGTGAATGTTCCGATGTTTGTTTTTTCAATAATAAAAACAATAGGCCAGGAAGAGAAGAATAGGCTGTCTGAAGCATACAAAGAGTTAATAAAAAACGAAATAATGTTCCTTGAACTCGACCTTGAATTCAATGAGAAAAAAGAAGCCGGATTTATCAAAGATTCTTTTGAGCTCTGGCAGAAAATAAAAAAGGAGCTTGCCGGAATTTTCGAGAAAGCAAAAAAGAATTTCGGCGGGAAAGCAGAAGAAAACAGCAGGGGATATTTCGGGTAATCTTTATTCTATTAATTCACTTAAAATATCATCAAGTTCAATTTCACAAAGGGCAACAGGCATTCTTATTCTCCAGTTTTGCAGAACTCGCGGATGAATTTCGCCCATAAAACCAATTTCCTTGCCATTGAATATTATTTTAGAAACACGACCATCTACAAAATGACTCGGAGCTTTTGTTTCAGATTCTTTTATATCAATATTTTTATCAATCATTTTAAAGAGATATTCTGCAGATTGCCTGGCTTCTGTGAAGTTTCCCGGTGAAATTGCCAGGGCAAGAGATTCTTTTTCCATAATTCTTCCAGAAAACAAAGTGAAAACTTTTCCAATTTCAAAGATTTTTTGAGGATATTCTGAATCAACATTTTCTGAAAGGTTTCTCAGCAGGAAATGAGAAAGATTTTGCCGCAGAATGTTGTATTCTGTTTTCGATTCTATAACACTAATTGAATCAGCCTCTTTTTCCGGCAAGCCCATCTTTTCTGTTTGATCTTCTTTTTTTGTAAGATGATAATTTGAGACCTCAAGCATACCCAAACCCGAAAAAATCTCTGATATCTTTCTTTTTATTGTTTCTTTCTTATCAGCAGAGCCAATTGTTGATATTTCCGGAATTTCCGGAATGAAGTTTTCATAGCCATAAGCAATTGCAACATCTTCAATCAAATCAACTTCATGTAATATATCTGTTCTCCAGGCAGGGATTTCTGCAACGCCCGCTTTATAATTATAACCCATTCTTTCAAGCAGTTCTTTTATCTGCTTTTCCTTAAGCTCCAAGCCAAGAAGTTTATTTGTATTTGTGAGAGAAATTTTCATTTTTCTGGAATCCAACGCAGGCGTCTTTTCCTTTTTTAGATATCCGTATTGGAGCCCCATCTGATAAATCTTTCCGCCAATTTCCGCCAGGCTTGTTATGATTATGTTTAAGCATTGCTTTAAAATTTCAAAATCAAAGCCAGAGCATTCAATAAATACATCTTTAGTTTCTGGAATAACATGACCTGTTGATTGCGAATTTATTATAGGAGGCATGCTTAAAATTTGATTATTTGCGTCTGTGAAGACAGGGAATTTCGCCTTGCCTGCAAGAAGATGGGCATATTCTTTTCCGGTTGGATGCCTTTGCAATATTTCCAAGCCAGAAAGTTCACGATCCATTTCAAGAGGCATAAATTTTATCTGATCTGGCTCAAGTGCCTTGAATGTTATTGGAAGCCTTATCTTTTCGAGAGGATAAATTCCTATCGCAACCTTCTTTCTTTTTCTACCTATTGTGACATGGAGTTTCTCCTGCATGTCAATAATTTCTTTTATTTTTTTATCATCTAAAATCAATCCACGGACAATTGCACAGGCTGTGTAAGGACGAACGTCTTTTACAGAGGAATCAATGATGACTGTATAATCTTTTTCGGGTTTGTTTACAACATAGGATTTAAATCCTGTTTTTTTCCCGAGAAAAGCCAAGAAAGAGCGTTTGAATCCGTGATAAGAAAGCAAATCCGGGCGGTTAGGGAAGACTTCTATCTGGATTTCATCTTCCGAAATAGACTCTATGGGAGTGCCAAACATTGCAATCTGTGTCTGCATTTTTTCATTGAAAATGCCTATATCTTTTTCAAACTGGTTTTTGTTTATGTTTACAATTGCCATTTTTATTAACCAATAAATATCCCCCTCTTGTTATCTCCTCTTTTTCTTGGGAGAAGATGAAAATGAACATGATTTACAATTTGCCCCGCCGCTTCTCCATTATTAAGAACAGAGTTAAACCCTTCTGCATTATATTTCTTCATTAAAACTTCTCCTGTTTTTTTAATTGCACCTATATATTTCTTAGAAAAACGCTCGTCCAAATCCATTAATGTTTTGAAGTGCTTCTTAGGAATAACAAGAGTATGTCCTTCTCCAACAGGTTTTATGTCTGCAAAAGAAATAAATTCTGAATCTTCCCAAATTTTTGCGCTTGGGATTTCTCCCTTTGCGATTTTACAGAATATACATTCTTTATCTTTCATCTTATTTCATCCAGAACTTCATTTTTCTTAATTGAGTTATGTCGTTTTTGTAAAGCTCTCTGAGGTCTTTTATCTTGTAATAATCCATTAATATTCTGTCGAAACCAGGGCCCCATGCGAGAACAGGAATATTTTCTCCGAGCAAGGGGATTACGACTTCTGGCCTGAAAATTCCCGCGCCACCCAACTCAAGCCAGACTTTCTTTTCAGGATGCCAAATATCTATCTCAACGCTTGGTTCTGTATATGGAAAATAACCAGGGCGGAAACGAACTTTTTCAAAACCCATTTTTGCGAAGAAGGCTTTTAAATAGCCAAGAAGATGCCGAAAGTTTGCATTCCTGTCAACAACTATGCCCTCTGTTTGGTTGAATTCAAAACCATGGCTCCAATCCACTGTTTCATTCCTGAAGCATTTTCCTATTGCGAAGAATTTTGCCGGAAGTTCTTTTGCAGAAAGCTTTGCAAGAGTTTGTGCAGACAAGCAGGTTGTGTGCGTTCGCATAACAAGCCTTTTTGCCTCTTCTTCATCCCATTTGTATTTCCAGCCAGTGCTGCCAGAAATACCAGATTCATGGCTTTCCTTTACATTCTTTACGATTTTCTTATCTAGAAGCTCTTCTTTTTTGTCTATAAAAAAAGTATCCTGCATTTCTCTGACAGGGTGGTCTTGTGCAGTGAATAAAGCATCAAAATTCCAAAAAGAGGACATGAGAAGATTTCCAGACATTTCTTGGAATCCAAGTTCTGTCCAGACCTTTCTTCCATATTCAATTGCTTGATTTACAAAATGCTTTTTTCCCCCGTAAATAATAGAGACAGGGAGAGAAAGGTCATATCTCCTGAATCTTTTTCCGCGCCACAGAGAATCTTTGTTGAGAATTTCAGGAGTTATCTGCTCAATTAAATTCTGGCTTTTAACCCCCATACCAATTATCCTTTTTCCGAGTTCTGTTACCCTGATTTCCAATGCCTTTTCGTCTGCTATTTCAATAATCTTTTTTCTCTTTTCCAAAGATTCCAGAGCATATCTTTGTTCTTGGTTTAAAGAATCATGATATAATGGAAGAGATTCAAGGAAAATTTCCTCCAGGCTTTTTTTGGAGATCTCTTCTTTTCTTGCGCCTAATATTATCTTTCCGTTTTTTAGCTCTATGAATGCCTTTTTTTTAAGGGCTCCAAGAGAGGCTTTGAACTCTTCTTCTGACAAGCCAGATTGTTTTTCTGCATCTTCAAGTCTGACTATTTTCTTTTCATCAAGCAGGGAAAGAAGACGCCTTTCTGGCAAACCTTTTTTTCTGTACAAAGCCCCGTTAACACCAACATCGACAATTTTTCTGGTTTTTGCAGAAATGTCTACCAAACCCTTGCTTTTCATGTATTCCAAAGATCTTATTACAGAAACCTTGTCCAGATTTGATTTTTTGCAGATAGCAGAGACGTTTCCCTCTTCCAAATGAGGGAGAATCTTTCTTTCGTTCGGGCTCAAAGATTCTAAAATTCTGTTTATGTTTGGTTCCATCTTATTATTTTAACTCTTTTGCGTATTCTATACAATTTACGCCTCTCTTATATCTATTTTTTTCATAAAATTTTATTAAATCTTTTTTTATTATAGAATGGCCCATTATCCACCTGATGCCCTTTTTCTTACATCTTCTTTCAAATTCTTTAAGTAGGCTTGTAGCAACTCCTTTTTTTCTGTATTGTTTTTTGGTCGCAAGATACCACATTATAACCCCTTTACCTTTTATTTCCTCACCCATCATGGCTCCTATTATTTCTTTTCCTTCTTCTGCAACCAGAAAATAATTTTTATTTAGATATATCTTATAAAAAGTTTCATCCATATATCTACCATATGCAAGTTTAAATTCTGGTATTTTGAAAAGTTTAGTTATTTCTTTTATGTCTTTTTTATTAGCACTTATGATTTTCATTTTACAAACTCCTTTGTCATCCAGGTTGGCATTCCAAGCACAAGACCAAGAGACTTTAAGTCATATTTATCTTTTATTTCAGGGAAAAATGACATTTTAAGCTTATTCTTGTTGCATAATATTATGTTTTGCCTTACTCGGGCGAGAATATCTGTTTTTTCCTTGATATTAGCATTTATTATTTCATTGAGATTAATGCCTATAGAAACGTTTTTTTTCTTAGCTGTTTTTGCCATCACTTGATTGAATCCAGAATCTCTTTGTTTTTGTTTGTCTCTTCTGCCTGCAAGCTGAAGCAACAGAACATCTATCTTTTCCTTTTCGAGGATTTTTCTATTGAGCTCGTCATCATTGCTAGTAAAGACGATGACTTTATCTGGCTGTTGCTTTTTGGCTTCCCTTATCTTGTTTCTTGCCCTTTGAAAATCGGTTTCTGATATTAAGACTTGCTCCATAATAAAAACAGAGAAGAGAAGTTTATAAAAATTGGGTTAACCTGAGACATAACAATATTTATAAAGTTCTGTTAAAAGAGTTATTTTATGACAATATTATGGGGTAGCGGAGAAAGAAATGAATATTATAATAGATTTCTTGGAAGCGGCTTTGGAGTGGAACTAATGCCCGCAAAGACAATTCCTTACGATGAAAACCCAACACCAATGCAAGAACAGATAGAGCTTCTAGTGACTGATGGAAAAGGGTATCTTGGCTTAAAAGATTCCCTTAAACTTGTAAATAGCAAACCCTATCTCCCTCGAGTAACCTTTCTTGATGCTATCGATCGCGGATTAGTTCCTCTTTATCTAAATGGCCTAGAGGATTCCCCATTTCCCGAAATCATGATCAAAAATCCCTGCGGAGAAATTCCTCTTGGAGAATCCAGTCCAGTAATACTTCCTTTCCCGTTGACGCAGCCAACTCTTCTAGAAAAATTAGAAATGGAACAAAGAATACGTTGGATGGAGGAAGAAAGAAGAAAAAATCCCCATGTCCTATTTAGTGCTTAGCCCTCAATCAAAGTTCCCCTGAACTTCTTGCCGTGAAGAACAGCTCCAAGTTGCTTTAGATCCTTGCCGAGAATATATGTTGGGATCTTATGTCTCATGATAATTCCAGAGGCGGTTTGATCAATCACAAAATGCTGGCCTGGCTTGAATTTCTGTCTTGTGGCTAGTTTATGAAATTCTTTCCACGTGATTCTCGGAATAAATCTTGCATCTTTGTGTTCTTTTGGGTTTTTATTGTATAAGCCGGAAACATTTGTCAAATTGATGAATGCTGTCTTGAAATGTGCTGCAATTTCTGCCGCCTGTGCGTCTGTCGTTGCTCCTGTTTTATAAGTTAGAGCCCCACAGAAAATAATATCCTGCCTTTTTAGTAGGTTTTTTATGTCGTTTACATGATGCGGAATGCCCTTTTCAGAAT
>Ga0209342_10008753_pt1 | contig 10146 bp, 10 predicted proteins | sample RifCSP16_2_FD_184023 | JGI IMG/M metagenome (GOLD analysis project Ga0209342, IMG submission 184023) | Soil microbial communities from Rifle, Colorado - Rifle CSP2_sed 16_2 (SPAdes) (version 2) | ecosystem: Environmental > Terrestrial > Deep subsurface > Rock core/Sediment | place: Rifle... | reverse complement strand
CCGGTGCTCGTTTTCCAATAACCGATCGATTGCGCCGCCTGGGAGACCAGGACAAATGCCCCGATCAGAATAGCCGCATAGACGGCCTGGTTGACCGTTCTTCGCGGCGCCGGCCAGGACACGGCCAACGCGCCTGGCACGCGGCACGCCTCCACGCAACGGAAGCAAGCGGTGCATTCGAGCGACCTGACCCGCCGGCACGTCGATACGTGAATCCGGTTGGGACAAGCCTGGTCGCATCGTCCACAACCGGCGCAGGAATCCGCGTCGCGACGAACGGCGAGGGGAGCCGGCCAAGCGCACAGCGCCAAAAGCGCTCCATAGGGACACAGATAGCGGCACCAGAAGTTTTTGACGAGCATCGACAGGACCGTCAGAATCGTCAGCGTGACGACGGCGGTTCGCGTCACGTTGACGAAAAACAAGTACATCTTCACGTCCGCCGCGCGGTTATAGGGGCCTTCCAAGAACGCCAGAAGCGACTTCTCGCTCATGCCGAGAATCGCGTAAAGGAAAAAACTCAAAAGCAGGTATTTCAGCGACCGCAACGGCACGTCCAGCCGGCGCGGAAGAGTCGGATTCCGGCCGCAAAGACGCCGTCCAAGCCGGTGCGCCCATTCGCTCAGAGCGCCGATCGGGCAAACCCAGCTACAGAAGCCTCGGCCGAGCAGGAGGGTCAGCGTCAGAATCAACGTGAACAGGACCAGGCCCGCGGGATGCACGGGATTGGCCTGACCGGCGCGAAGCAGATACGTCAGGCTCATGAGCGAACTGATGGGCAGCCATGCCTCGACGCCGGCGGGACGCTCCGGGGACGGGCCGACGGGGTTGGAAAGCCAAAGCACGAATCGGTGGAACTGCCAGCCCACCAACAATGAAAACACCAGGAAACCTATTTGAACGGCTGGGCGAATCCAGGCGTTTTGCGTCCCATGAGGTTTCTGGTTCGTCGCGCCGCTTGCCACGCTCGCCTCCATGACTATTCGGTATCGCCGATTTATCTCAGCCGCGGGTACGTGCCGAGCAGGAAGTACAACAGCGGCAACGCTCCGATCACGATGATGATCGCATCGGGAACGACGCGCCAATTGCCCAAGATTTGGACCAGCGGCAATTCGTAGAACGCCGCGCTGCGGCCCCACCAGGAACCCTGCTCGCGACGAAAGTAAAGACGGCCGCGTTTCTCAAGCCGTTCGTGCTCATGGCATGTCTTCCCCGCGCGTGACTGGTGTTGGCGGACGTCAGTGACAACAACGACCGCACGAGTGGACCCCGTGGGCGGCCGACGCGCGAGGCACCCCAAATCGGTCGGCCAACTCATCGGCCAACGCCAGGTACTTCTCGTGAACGCCAGCGCCGATCTCTTCGGTTTCCACTCGCTGGAAGGCAAGAAGCAGCTTCCTCTGGTCCTCTTCGGTAAACGCCTGATCCGCCATGGGAAACAGGCAATGGTCTTCCTTTTGGATGTGGTTCGACAGCAGGTCGCCGTAGGCCCGGGCATGTTCGACAAACGCTTCGAGCGCCGCGCGGTCGCCTTGGGCGGCGGGTCCGATGTTTTCCTTCATCGCGCGGACGTGGCAGCGTCCCAACTCGTGCTCGGCGATCATGACGCCTGTCGGACCGCATGCTCGGGGAAAGCCCTTGGCCTCCATGGCGGGAAACAGATGCGCCTCTTCCTTGCCGTGGTGACACTCGTCGGCAAAATGACGAAAGAACACCACGGCCTTCTCGGCGGCTTCGCCGTCGAGTTTGCGTTGGGACTCGGCCTGTTGGGCGATTCTGGCAAGGCATTGCAAGACCTGTTCGATGACGCGGTGCTCGTCGGATAAAATTTCAGTGGGATTCATTGGATTTGCCTCTTCCTTTTCAAAATATTCGGTTTATGTCTATTCGTGCGTGGCCGCACTCATCGTAGCGCGAGCGGCCAAATCGGCAAGGCTTGTTCCGGTCAAAAAGGCCAGGTAGGCGTCGCGGACGCTCGCCCAACGCTTATGAACGGAACAGGGACTTTCGGTCGAACAGCGACCGCGTCCGAGAAAGCATTCGGACCAACGGCTGACGTGATCGATGGGATCAACCACGTCGATCAGGGCGATGGAGGCCGCGGCGCGAACCAGCCGAAAACCGCCGCCCTTGCCCTTCTGGGACTCGACGAGGCCCGTGTCAGCCAGCGTCTTGAGGAGTTTGCCGAGGTAATTGCCAGGGGCATTGATTTCCTGGGCAATGTCCGCGGCTCCCGCAAATTGCCCGTCGGGAAGTCCCGCGAGAAAGGCGAGAGCGGCGAGGGCGTGTTTGGCGGTTCTCGAAATCACGGCATTCTCCTATATCTGCATGTGATTATACCATTATCTGTCACGCGGTCAATACCCAGGCACCCATTGACGATTTGAAGACGTGAACGCAATGCTACATATAGTGTCTTTGCAACACGCAATACACTATCCCCTGTATGCAGACGCCCATTTCCAGATAATTTTTCAAAAAATCCGAAGATGTCTTGACTGAGGTGGCGGCATTTACGATACTACCTCTATTGCAATAGTTATGATGGTGCATTTATGTTGCTTTCCCAGAAATGTCAGTACGCATTGCGGGCCGTTTTTGAAGTGGCCAAGCGATCGGGAGAAGGTCCGATCAAAATCGAGGCCATTGCCCGTTCGCAAGCCATCCCCCCTCGATTTCTGGCCGCGATCTTGAATCAGTTGAAACAAGGCGGTTTTGTCGAGTCGCGGCGTGGCGTGGAAGGCGGATATCTCCTGGCGCGGTCGGCGGATAGCCTCAGCGTCGGCGAGATCATTCGGTTCGTCGAGGGGCCCGTCGCGCCGGTTATCTGCGTCACGGAAAAGGGCGCCGGCGAGTGCCCCTTGCGAGGAAGGTGCGTTTTCATGTCCATGTGGAGGGAAGCGCAAGAGGCAATGGAGAATGTTTACGATAATACGACCTTTCAAGACCTCGTCGAGCGCGAAGACCTCATGGGCGAGGGGGGGCGTGTTTGCGTTCCCATGTATTACATCTAGAAGCCTCTATCGCCCGGTTCTCTTTTTTTGGCCCTAATCTCTACTATGTCGAGCGAGATAGTTCATGCACATTACACGACTCGCGGACAGGTCAGGAACATCACCTGATGGGACTATTGCAGGCGTCTCGCCCGCGCCCGGGGCTGCCTCGTTGCATCCGAGTTGCGGACACCTGGGCCACCACCGAGATTCGCGTTGGCGGGCGCTGGCGAAGGCGGCTTCCTGGCGGCTCGGCGGGGCGGCGTTGACGACGGCGATCGCCTGGACGCTCAGCGGCGAGGCTCGTTTCGCGGCGAGCATGGGGATGTTGGATGTGGTGGTGAAATTCGGCTGTTTTTACCTGCACGAACGCGTGTGGGATCGGATTCGTTTTGGCAAAGCGCGGCCGCAGTGGTTGGCTCGCGATTTTTTTGAAAGGAGCGAAGGAGATGACCTTGCAGAATTGGATTCAGGAGGACGTGCGGGAATTGGTCGAAGGGCTGAACTTCGCCGAGAAGGTCGATCGAGCCATGAGGCTTATCGAACAGGCCCATCGGGAGTATGGGGAGCGATTGGTCGTTGCGAATAGTCTGGGCAAGGATTCCTGCGTGGTTTGGGACCTGGCGAAACGGGTCCGTCCGGATATCCGGGGATTCATCGTCACGACCCGATTTAAGCCGGACGAGACAAAGCAATTCATGCGAGAGACCGTGGCCCGTTACCCGGAGCTTCGGGTGTTCCAAAACGACCAGCCCGTTCCCGCGAAACTCCACGAGACGGAGCCCGACCGGTGCTGCGACCTGCTGAAGGTTTTACCGACGCGGCAAGCGATCGAGGAGATGAACGTCGCGTGCTGGGTGACGGGTTTGCGATGCACGGAAGGACGCACGCGGACGGATTTCAAGGAGGTGGAGCAGCGCGACGCCGGACTCATCAAACTGAATCCCATTCTCATCTGGCACGAGCGCGAGATCTGGCAATATCTCAGCCTATTCGGCGTGCCCGTGAATCCTCTGTACGCCAAAGGCTACCGTTCGCTGGGTTGCGCGCCTTGCTCGAAGATCACCAGCGGGGGCGACGAGCGGGCCGGACGATGGATCGGCACGAGCAAGTGCGGCGGCGAGTGCGGGATTCACACGCGGCCGTTGAAGACCTCGAAGGCGGTGGCTTAGGAAGATTTTTGAGGGGAGTCATTTCATGGGATTGGCCCAGCGGCTTCAATTTCCCTGCGCGGCGATGCCGGAAGAGCCGAGCCGCGCGCGATTGCTCGGCATCTATCCGCATCGGCCGGAGGGATTTTTTTTCCAACGTATCCGGCTGCCCGGCGGTCAGATTCGCGTGGAGCAATGGATAGGCTTGACCGCCTTGGCCGCGCGACACACTCCGGACTATCCGCTGCACGTCACGACGCGGCAGGACGTCGAGTTGCACGGCGTCCGGCCCGAGGACGTGGGCGTCCTCCAACAGGGCGTGGCGGAGCTTGGGCTATCGTGCGCCGGCGCGTGCGGCGACACGGTGCGCAACGTCACGTTCTGTCCGAGCAACGGGTTGCGCCGCGACACGTGGGACGTCTCGGCGCTGGCCGAGGCGATTCAATCGCGCGTCGAGTCGATTTCCTGGATCACCGAGCTTCCCAGGAAGTTCAAGATCAGCCTGTGCGGCTGCCATGAATCGTGCGCCCGGCCGTGGATCAATGATCTGGGGCTGATCGCGAATCGCGACGGGACGTTTCGCGCGGTCGTCGCCGGTTCGTTGGGGTCGAAGCCCGGGACGGGCGTGGTCCTGGAGGACTCGATCACGGTCGGGCAAATCCTGCCGTTGGTCGTGGCGTTGTTGCGGCTGTTTCATGCCGAAGGCGATCGAGTGCGCCGCCATCGGGCCCGACTGCGGCATGTCCGGGAACGTCTCGGCGAAGCGGCGTTCTTGGATTACGTCGGAAAGCTGTTCCAGGAGGAACAGGCCAACGGGCATGATGACGCGCCGCGTATTTGGCGGGTCGCGGAAGACACGCCGTTGCAGGCCCACCTGCATCTGCCGCTGGGCGATCTGGAGTGCGAGGCCGCGATCGAGTTGGGCAAAGCCGCCGAAGAAGCCAGCGCTTCGCTGCGCATCGGCTTCGAGCACGATCTTCTGCTTTACGGCGCGAATCCTTTGACACTCGGCCCGCCGCTGCGGGCGCTGTCGGTTCTGGCGCCGGTGGTCGCGTGCCCGGGTTCGACGTGGTGCGCCAAGGGCATCGTGGACTCGCGAGACGCCGCGAGGCGCATGGCCCGCGGCCTGCCGAGTCGGCCGCGTTTGTCGGTGGCGGTGTCGGGCTGTCCGAACAACTGCTCGCAGGCGGCCGTGGCGTCGATCGGACTCGTCGGCCGCGCGAGGCGAGTCGGCGGTCGGCCGGTCAAGGGATTTCAAATTCTCGCGGGCGGAGGCGAAGGACGCGGTCCGGGTTTGGCCCGCGAATTGGTCCCGTTCGTGGCGGCCGACGACGTGGACGAGGCCGTCGCGTGGATTGTGGAGGAGTATCGGCGAGCCGTCGATCGCGACGCCACGACGGACTTTCAAGGGTTTCTTTCGAAGGAATTTCGACGACTCGCCGACGCCCTGGACCGCCGCCACGGCGACACGGCGCGGGAAGAACTCGCGGCGGCAAGTTATTGCCGTGAGGAAGGACAAGACCAATGATTCACGAGTCGAACGGTTCGCCGGCGACGGCCGGCGGCGTAAAACTACGGACGGGGCGTTTTCTGCCGCTGGCGATCGACGTCACCGCGAAGCGATGCCTGGTGATCGGCGGCGGGCGAATCGGAACCCGCAAGACGCTGACGCTGCTCGGCGCGGGCGCCGACGTTACGGTGATTTCGCCGGAGGCCTCCGGCGACGTCGAACGGCTGGCGGTGTCCGGGCGAGTGCGTTGGCTCAGACGGCGCTATCAGCCGGGCGATCCGGACGGCTTTTTTCTAGCGGTCGCGGCGACGGCCGATCCGCAGCGGAATCAGGCGATCGGCCGGGACGCGCGGCGGGCGGGCGTTCTGGCGTGCGTGGTCTCGTCCTCGGCCGATTCCGATACGATTTTTCCAGCGACCCATGCGGTGGGCCCGTTGACCATCGCGGTCCATTCCGACGGCCGACGGTGCCGGCGCTCGAAGGAAGCGTCCGGCGAGATTGCCCGGTGGCTGTCTCGCGAGGCAAGTCCGCGGAATGGCGAGGCGGCGGAGATCCCGAGTTTTCGACAACCCGGCAAATTGAGCGAATAGGACGAACCCTCCATGAACGCCGGCAAGGTGTATCTGATCGGCGCGGGCCCTGGCGCGGCGGACTTGATTTCCGTGCGAGGCCGCCGCGCGCTGCAAATGGCCGACGCGGTGCTGGTCGATCAGCTTTTGCCGCGCAACTTTCTGGACGAGCTTGAGATATCGACGGCCGATAAATGCGTCGTATGGCTGGCGGACGCCAGCCCTCGCTGGACGCAGGGCAAAATCAACGGCTGGCTCGTTTCCCAGGCCCGGCAGGATCGCCGAGTGGCGCGGCTCAAGGGCGGCGATCCCTTCGTGTTTGGGCAGGCGGAAGAAGAAACACGCCATTTGTCGCACTGGGACGTTCCGTGGGAAGCGATTCCCGGGCCGAGTTCCTTTACGGCCGTTTTGACGTCGGCCGGGTTTCCTTTGACTCGCCGCCGCCGGGGCCGCGGTTTTGCGGTGGCCACCGCGCGAACGGCCGGCGGCTCCGTCGCGGATCGATTTCCAAAGGCCGACTCCCTGGTCATCATGATGGGAGTCGGCGCGCTGGACCAGATGGTCGCCGCGCTTTTGGCCGACGGCTGGGCGGTCGACGCGCCGGCGGCGGCGGTCGAAAGCGGAACGTTGCCCTGGGAGCGGCACGTCACGTGTTCCTTGTCCTCGCTGGCCGCCGGCGCGAAGGCCGCGGGAATATCCTCGCCCGCCTGCGTGATCGTCGGCGAGGCGGCCCTTCGCGTGGGCGAGGGTCGGGCGCGTCCCACGATTCTGTTCACCGGCCTGGATCCGACCCATTTCCGGACGCTGGGTCATCTGGTTCATTGGCCGGCGTTGGAAACGGCCGCGGATCAGGGGGCGCGGCGCCGACTTCGGCAAATCTGCTCCGCGGGCCTGGACTCGCGATTCGACTGGATTTTCTTCACCGACAGGCTGGGGGTGGCGTCGTTCTTCGAAGAGCTTCGCCGCCTGGGACTGGACGGCCGCGCCTTGGCGGGAGTGAAAATCGCCGCCGTCGGAATCAGCGCCGCGCAACGTCTGGGCGAACAGGGTCTTCGTCCGGACCGCGTCCTGGAGACGCACGCCTTCGACAGACCGCACGAATCTTCTTGCGACTTTAAGGGAGGCTCCGTCTTGATGGTCGAGGGAACGCACGTTTCCCGGCGACTGCATGACGCGATTTTCGACCCGGAGGCTCGGGTGCGTCACCTCGTCTTGAACCGCGCGGCGCCCCATCGACAACTCGGAAGGGCCTTGCCGGATCATGACGTGATTTACTTCGTGAGTCCGTCGGGCGTGCGTTCGTACCTTTCGGCCTACGGGCTCGCGGCGTTTGAGAAAGAGACGTGGTGTCTCGGCGAGGAAACCCAAGGCGTCCTGGCGGAACACGGGATCAGCGCGAGCGTGGTCACGGCCGACAAGCGGCGTGGGATCCTGTCGCTCGCGTCGGCTTGAGGATCGTCGTGCCATTTGCCCCGAGACGTTCCCACGCCTGAACGGAGGTGACAAGATCATGATGCCGACAACGCCGATTTATTTGGACAACAACGCCTCGACGCCGATGGACCCCCGCGTCCTCGATCGAGTGGCCGACGTCATGCAAAGCGACTATGGCAACCCGTCCAGCACGACGCACGTTTTCGGCCGCCGCGCGGCGGACCTTGTCGAGCGGGCCCGGGAACAAGTGGCCCGGCTCATCGGGGCCGCGGCCGGTGAAATCGTCTTTACGGCCGGCGCTACGGAAAGCTGCAATCTTGCGATCAAGGGCGCGGCCGAAATGTACGGCGGGCGGGGCAACCGCCTGGTCGCCTGTCTCAGTGAGCACAAGGCCGTTCTCGAACCGCTTCGACGCTTGGAAAACCAAGGATTCAGCGTCGTCTGGCTGCTTCCCGACCGAGACGCGCGCGTTTCGGCCGATCAAATCGAGAACGCCCTGACCGATCAAACCATCCTCGTGTCCGTCATGGCGGCCAACAACGTTGTCGGCTCGATCAACCCGATCGCGGAAATCGGCAAAGTCGCAAAACGGCGAGGCGTTTTGTTCCTCTGCGACGCGACGCAAGCGGCGGGGAAGACGCCGATCGACGTCGAGGCGATGGGCATCGACCTTTTGAGCCTGTCGGCCCATAAGTTCCACGGTCCCAAGGGCGTCGGGGCGATGTACGTTCGCGGCCGATCGCCCAAGGTCCGCCTGACGGCCCAGATCGACGGCGGCGGCCAGGAGAATGGGCTGCGCGGCGGAACGCTCCACGTGCCGGGAATCGTCGGGATGGGCCTGGCGTGCGAACTGGCCATGGGCGAACTGGACGACGACGCCCGGCGGACGAGGACGCTCCGCGACCGGTTGTTCGAGGGTCTGGCGAGCCGGCTTCCCGGCGTGGTGCTCAACGGTCCTCCGTGGGAACGCTTGCCCAATACGCTGAACGTCACCTTCGTCGGTTTGGAAGCCACCGAGCTGATGCAGGGCCTTCCCGACATCGCGGCGTCGGTCGGCGCGGCGTGCTCCAGCGGCACGGACGATCCGCACTACGTGCTCCGCGCAATGGGTTTGGGCGCGGACCACGCGGCCGGGTCCGTCCGTTTCTCGCTCGGACGGTTCACGACCCAAGACGAGATTGACTACTGCGTCGGCCGCGTGGCCGAGGCGGCGGGGACGCTGGGCGACCGCGGGCCAAGGGCGGCGGGGAAGTGCGTCTGTCCGCCCGGGTGTTGCGGGGATTCGCCGATATGGATAGGTTGAGCGGACAGACGATCCGGAGGGAAGGCTGCCTCGAAAGAATGAGCAATCCGTGACGACACGACCATCATTGCCGAATCATTACACCCAAATGGATGCCGATGAATGGGGCCGGCGCATTGCGGCTCGCAAGGCGGAGTTGGGCAGTCGGCTGTGCGTCCTGGCCCACCACTATCAGCGCGACGAGATCGTCGAGCAGGCCGATTTCGTGGGCGACAGTCTCCGGCTCTCGCGGGCGGCCGCCGAGCGTCGGGACGCTCGGTATATCGTCTTCTGCGGGGTGCATTTCATGGCCGAATCGGCGGCGGTGCTCGCGCGGCCCGGCCAGTCCGTGATTCTGCCGAATCCGCGGGCCGGTTGCCCGATGGCCGTCATGGCCCGCGCGGCCGACGTGCGGGCGGCCATGGACGAAATCGCCTCCCTGACGGAGGAAAAAGTCGTTCCGATCACTTACGTGAATTCAACCGCCGAAGCGAAGGCCGTCACGGGTTCGTTGGGCGGCGCGTGCTGCACGTCGGCCAACGCGGCGAGCGTGTTCCGCTGGGCGCTCGACCCGGCCGGCGGCGGCGCGACCAAGATCTTGATGATTCCCGACGAACATCTTGGCCGCAACACGGCCGTGGCGCTTGGATACGACGACGGCGCCTGGGCGATTTATGACCCGGTCTTGCCCGACGGCGGGCTCAGCCGGGAAGACGTCCGCCGGGCCACGTTTCTGCTGTGGAAGGGCCACTGCTACGTTCACCAGCAATTCACCGTCGAACACGTGCTTGCCGTTCGACGACGAGGCAAGGACGCGGCGGTCATGGTCCATCCCGAGTGCGCCCGCGACGTGGTGGCCGCCGCCGATCTGGCCGGCAGCACCGAGCAGATCCTCCGCGCCGTCGCCGAGGCGCCGCCGGGTAGCCGCTGGGCGATCGGCACGGAAAGCCACCTGGTGCGCCGCCTGGCTCGCCGCTATCCCGATCGGGCGGTCGCCTGTTTGTCGCCGGCGAACCCCGTGTGCGTCCAGATGCAACGGATCGACCCCGCGCATCTGCTCTGGACGCTGGACAACCTGGCCGACGGGACGCCCGTGAATAGGGTGACGGTTCGTCAAGAGATCGCCGCCGAGGCACGGCGCGCGCTAGGCCGGATGTTCGATTGTTGAGGGCGTGATTCGGAAGGCGCGGCCCTACTTGGGCGT
>Ga0209342_10008752_pt1 | contig 10147 bp, 14 predicted proteins | sample RifCSP16_2_FD_184023 | JGI IMG/M metagenome (GOLD analysis project Ga0209342, IMG submission 184023) | Soil microbial communities from Rifle, Colorado - Rifle CSP2_sed 16_2 (SPAdes) (version 2) | ecosystem: Environmental > Terrestrial > Deep subsurface > Rock core/Sediment | place: Rifle... | reverse complement strand
CGAGTCTGATCTTGACGACCTCTACGACTATATCGCCCGCGACGTTCCCTACTACGCCGAGCAGTTCGTCGACCGGTTGATCGAAGCCGTCGGCGCGTTCCATACATTGCGACATAAATAGTGCCGCATTAAATACTCCTTCCCCCCTTGACGGGGGAAGGTTGGGATGGGGGTGAAATGCCAGAGCCACACGATACACGCTGCGCCCCACCACGGCAGCCGGAATTTAGCGGGGCAAATTTCGAAGCCGTGGGAGATCAGATAAGAATTCCCGCAATACGTTTCACTCCTTGCGGGCTACTCGCTGAAGCTAAAAGCGGAGTGCGAAATTCGGAATGCGGAATTGAATGGTAGGGTGCGTCCCACGCACCAAACATATAAATCGATGGTGCGTATGGCGTACCCTACGGAACTACTTCTTGTTAGCCACACAGGAGGCCCAATGGGTTGGCGGATGGTTCACGATTCTGAAATTGTGTCGCTTAGTGTTCCTCTGCAATTCCTCGCGTTCTCGGATGCATATCTCGATTCCGCGGAGCGCCTATGCGCAGTCTTGAGGCGTTCGCCTAATAAATCCACATATGCACGTGGCTCTGTCGTTCTGTACCTTACGTTCCATGCCATTGAACTGTTTTTGAAGGCCGCGATTCTTGAGAAATCCCCAAACGAGCAGTTTGGCCGTAATCACGACATTGAAGCTCTCAGTAATCGATATGCAACCCTTTATCCGGGGAAGAAATACGCATTCGAAGCACCCTTCAGAGATGAAACTGACTTCACTGGCCTTGAGCCGGATATCATCAAGGAACTCAAAGTCACCATTAAGACCATGAAACGAAAGAACCCCACTGATCTACGTCATCGCTATCCCCGAAACATGGAGAGACAGCTATGGAATGGTGCAGTTGGATTTGAGCCTTGGTCGTTTCTTGTTGAAATTGACAAACTAAAGGTTGATATAGCTCGGCTGACGAATCTGATTTTTTCGGCTAACGCTTCGTTCCAAGGGACGCGCCGTAAGCGACGCTCCCCTGAGCTTCCAAGTTAGGCAACGGAGAAATACACGGTGGCAACAAACTCAGCAGCTTATGTTGACGGCGTTAGATTATATGACCTAGAGTGCCAGATTATCCGGTATAGTTAGGTTTATGAATTAGGAGCGCTGCCGACTGTGGAAAACCACAGCCCGCAACGCAACCCTCAGTAGCAATACGCGATCGCTACTGTAGGCAGCAGAGAAACCGCCCACTTAACAGTCGACGGCTCTTCGTAACTGCCAAAACACGGCCACATATATATGCGGTCGAGCAGCGCTGTGAGACCGCTCTTCATGGAAAACATTCATGATCGAGCTATCTCTCAAACTGAAAATCAGCTACAAGCAGTTGCGGTCTCTGTTGCTGTTGCTCATGCTGATTTTCAGTTAGCCTCAAACCCAGCGGCGAAAGTCGCTGGGGCTTTCGTTAACGGAGCATCCAGATGACAGACAGAAACAACGAAAAGTTCGATATTCAAAAGCACCCATATATTCTTTTTCTTAAGATCGTGCTGGCGCTTGTGTTAATTGTTATTCTCGGAATTTCGCTGGTGTCGATACTCGACATTTCCCGTGGATCATGAATAACGTTCCCCTATAAACTGTACCAACAAGAGGGGGTAAATGACCATGAAAAAGTTTGTCGTATTAATCACTTGGGTTAATCTCTGGACCCAAGCTTGGTTTTTCCTACCACTGGCAGCTCTACTTCTTATCGTGCAGCCATTGCCAGTATTCGCCGGTGAAACATTGTTTCGCCCTAGCGGATGTGAGTTCTCAGTCGCCTTCCCAAATGCTCCTAAGGTGCAGTCAATCAGCACCAATCAAGGCGCTATGCAGCAAGCAATCTTGGAACATGGCACATCCCTATTCCGAGCAGAATGTGGCACTCGAAACAAAGAGGACATGGCCATTTTTCAGAAACGGCTACGTGAAAATCTCCTCCATCAAGCCAATTTGGCTGGATTAGAGAATTCGAGTGCTGAGGTGGAATCGAGCACGATTGGCACGATAGGAATCTATCGCGGGCTCAAAAAAGTCGGCGGAGAGTTCTACCAATACACATCACGTGTATATTTCGGCAAGCGTACGATGTTTCAGGTTCTTCTAATGGAACCTTCGCGACAGAGCCCCACTATCATCGGAAACAGCTTTCTCAATTCTGTGAAACGCTACCGATGACTCAACAGGCGTAGGACGGGTAGAGCGAAGCGAAACCCATCGTTGTTGAAAATATAATCTTAGATGAAGAGGATATCACGATGAAAACATCGGAAGAAAAAGTATTGGCAGTTTTGGGAAAACCGCTGACAAATCTCGAAATTGAGAGACTTACCAAACTGGAGCACTCAAACATTGCAAAAATACTTCGTAAGCTCCATACATCAGGAGAGATTATTTCGAGGGGCTCAACTTCTGCACGCAAACATATGCGACTGGCAACAGCCATAGAAATATTATTTGGTGAAATCGCTAAAATAAAGCGGACGTCGGATGGGTCGAGCTAAGCGACAAAATCGCCGGGAGCGATTTTGGAGAGCCGAAGGCTGGCCACCGGGTGGAGTCCAGGGATGAACTCCACAAACCCATCGTTGTTGAAAATATGATCTTGTTGGGTTTCGGCGCTACGCGCCTCTACCCAACCTACATAACTGGTCAATGAAAGCACAAATCTGGATTTTCATTTTGATGATGCTTTTCGCAGGGCCTGTCTTCGCGCATGGCGGCGGTCTCGACAAGTGCGGCGGACACAAGGACAAGAAGCAGGGCGGTTATCATGTTCACGATCAGGCCAGGTATTGTTCCTGTAATCCCCAGTCTGAAAGCTGCTCTGCCAAAGGGGATCGTGAGCGCAAACTGGAGCAAGGCAACAAGCCACCGGTTGGGTCCGGCGGGCTTGAGGTCCGATAGGCGCAGGAAGCAGGTTACAGAAGTGACGCCAGCAGGTTGCCGGGTTCGGCGGGGCGGTCGAGGGTTACGCCCACAAACTCCCCAGCGCGAAGGTGATGGCATCGAACGGCGGCTGTTTGACGGGATCGTCTTCCTTGAGCGTGGCGAGCAGCAGCCAGTGGCCGTCGTCCTGCAGGCGGTAGACTTCCAGGGTGCGGGCGTCGGGGTCCACCAGCCACAGATGCGGCACGCGTTCGCGGGCGTAGATGGACATCTTCAGGGCGCGGTCGGTGCGGGCGGTGGAAGGCGACAGGATCTCGCAGGCCCAGTCGGGGGCGAGCTCGAACCAGGCGGTTTCGGGCAGCGCGGGCATGCGTTCGCGACGCCAGCCGGCGATATCGGGGACGATGATGTCGCCGCCCAGATGCAGTTCCGGTTCGTCGAGTATCCTCCAGCCGCCTGGGCCACCCTTGCCCCAGTCATATGCGCCACCGAGGTTACCGCCCAGCGCGGAATAGGCCTGGGCATGTTTGGGCGCGGGGCGCGGATGGGTGTGCAACTGGCCGAAGAGAATCTCTCCCACCACGTTTTCCGGGAGGGCGAGGAGGTCTTCGTAGGTGGCGTTGCGTTTGGCCGGTTCGTTCATGATATGTTTCCGGTGGCGTTAGTCCGGATTCTAGCACCATCGCCGACCCGGTTCAGTACGCCATTGTTGCAGAATGGATGACGTTCGCGGGATTTTGTTGAGTTTCAGCGCTGCGCGCCTCCGCCCAGCCTACATGACTTCGCATCCGCCGTTTCGCATTTACCTACCGCGGCCCCATCCGCCCCGGCCGCTCGGGGCGTTCCGGACGATCGGGATGCATCCGCGGGCCGCGCTCGCCCGGACCGCCATTGTCACGACGCCATTTTTCCTTGAATTCCTGACGCTGCTCCGGCGTCATGTTCTTCCACTTCTCGCGCAGTTCGGCGCGCCGTTCCGGCGGCAGATTTTTGAACCACGCGTGCCGCTGGCGCAGGCGTTCCTGCTGTTCCGGCGGCAACTGGCGAAAACGCTCATAGCGTTTGCGCGCTTGTTCACGCTGTTCCGGAGTCATCTTCTGCCAGTGGGCAAAGCGATCGCGCGCCTGCTCGCGCTGCTCGGGGGTCATGGACTGCCAGCGCTTCGCGCCCTCGCGCAGGCGTTCGCGCCGCTCCGGCGGCAGCGTGTCCCAGCGTTCCTGGAACGGTTTGAGGACTTTCTGCTCTTCCGGGCTGAGCTGATTCCAGGTGGCAGGGGCGTTACTGTCCGCGGCCCAGAGCATTATCGGCCACAGTAACAGCAGGCAGAGGATTAATCGTTGTGTAACCCCCCTCACCCCCGCCCTCTCCCGCAAGGGGAGAGGGAGAAAGGGGGCGTCGTTCCTGAAATAGGCTCTATTCATAAGGCGGCTCCTCCGGTAAATCCGGGAGTAATTCAGTATCAATGGCGGTCAGGATTTCCGTCGCTGATGCGTTCTTCGTGCCAACATCAACGCTTCCGAGAAATTCAATCAAATTCATGTCGGGCGCCGGCGGTGACTCCGCCGCAACTGCCGACAGGGAGATCAGCAGCAGGCCGATGGCCGCCCGTTCAACCGGTGGTGCCATTGTCGTTGTGCTCCAGCCAGTCGAGAAAATCCAGATCGGCGAAAAATTCCGGGTTCTCGTGCGCCGTGAGCAGCTCGATGTCACTTACATTCGTCTGCAAGAGATTTGGATTCGGCGCGGAGAACCAGAGCAGACCGGCGACAGAGAGCACGATGGCGGCGGTGGCGAAGCCGCCTAGCGGCAGCAGCCAGCCCGGACGCATGTGCGATGGCCGGCGCAGGCCCTGCTCGATGGCGTCGCGGCGCGCGGCGCGCAGACGCGCGACGGTGCCGGCGTCGAGATTCTTCTCAGCCTCGTCGAGCGCGCGTTTCGCGGCGTTCAGAAATTTGTCTTCGGTATCCATATCTGCTCTGTCGAATTACTAAAATCCCCCTCACCCTATCCCTCTCCCTCAGGGAGAGGGGACTAAATGTGGTTCTCCAACTGTTCGCGCAGGGCATGCACCGCGCGCGAGTAATGCGTCTTGACGCTGCCTTCCGAACATTTCATCGCGCGTGCCGTCTGCGCGATGTCCAGCCCTTCCCACACCCGCAGCATGAATGCCTGCTGCTGACGCGGCGGCAGTTTGTGTATTGCCGCCTCCAGCACCGCCATCGCCTGTTTGTCACGCAACTGCCCCGGCGGGTCCGGACTGCGGCTGTCGGCGATGTTTTGCAACGGATCGGCTTCGTCGTCCTGTTCCTTGCCGCCGAACCAGATGCGCAGACGGTTACGGACCTTGTTGCGCCGACGCCAGTCGCTGATGCGGCTTTGCAGGATGGTATGAAACAGCGGTCCCCATTCCTGCTCGCCGCGGTTGGCGTAGCTCCGGACCAGTTGCAGCATCGCGTCCTGCACGACGTCGAGCGCATCGTCGGCATTGCCGAGGGCGAACCGTGCCGTCAGAAACGCGCGCCGCTCGACACCGGCGAGAAAACGATCCAGGGCTTGCGTGGGCGCCAGCGGAGATTCCTCATTATCGGTTTTTCGCCGGCCACCCTGTCCGCGTCATCATTCCGCCCTGACATCAGGCTCCGGCGTTGGACCTCTATCTTCAGCCATCACCGGCTTGCCTGCCAGCGCCGGGGCGACGCCGCCCTGCAACTCCTTGTAACAACGCGTGATGCGCCCGGCGGTTGACGGGATGGCGGGGGGTCGGTTGGGATTGGCCGGCCGGGGATGTTACATTAGCGGCAAAGAGGCGGCTGGGACTGCCCGTATTGGATGGAGTGGGTGGCGGTGCAGAATTACAACGATGTACCTTATGATTTCCTCGTGCACGGCGATCGGCGCCAGGCTGACCGTCGCCGACAGAATCTCGACCGGCGCGGTGTGCTGCGCTGGGACCCCCAGATGAGGGAGCGTCGCTACGGCAAGGACCGCCGTCAATCCGGCGTTCTGTCACGCGGACGGTAGGTCCTCAAACCCGCCAGAAGGCGGTCAGCATGTTGTCGGCGGAAGGCGGGAGCGGGAACTGCTCGCGGCGCATATTGTCGAGCGTGCTCGAGATGCGGCCGAAGTCCTGATGCAGATGCCAGTACACCTGCCGCTGCCGGGGGTTCAGTTCGTAATCAGCACAGCGCCAGTAGGCGCTGCTGCCATGCGCAAGGTAATAATCGAGCTCGCCGCGCCGGCGCAGCCGGTCACGGAAAAGTCCGCTCATGAACAGGGTGTATTCCCCGAGATGCCGCAGAATGAAGCGCCCCCGGCCGGGGCTTCCCGCTCCGCCTTGCGCCGTGTGCCAGGTCTCGAGCATGTCCACGATGTACTCCAGCGGCCGGTCGTTGGCGTCTCGCAGCGCGTATAACTGCCGCGCCTGGGCGAACCGGGTCAGGATGTCGCTGACGTAATCCACCGTGGCCGGTTCGGCGATGCCGTGACGGTGAAAGCCGTGGCTCACCTGATGCCGGAAGAACTGATAGAGCGAGGGCAGCCGCATCGTTAAAACCTCCTGTCGCTTTGACCGGCGGGAGGCGCGGTAAATTCCGTGACACGCTCTCACCGGAAAAGGGGGCCGGTTTGCCATGCATTGACTCACCCCCCGCGCCGCGTATCATCAGCTTCGCTGCGCCCCGGGTGTGCGTGGCGGACAAGCCTCTATCAATAATAGTCAATCTATCAGGAGCGTGTATGAAGCGTTACGTGCTGTGGGCCATCCTGGCGGCATTTCTCGTGGCCGGCCCGGTGGGATGCGGTAAGAAGGAAATCGAAGCACTCAATACCAAAGTGACCCAGCTGGAAAAAGACCTGGCCGGCGCCAGGCAACAGGCCGCCGACAAGACCAAGGAAGCGGATGAATTGCGCGCCAAGGTCAACCAGATGCAAGCCACGGCGGATGCGCACGCGGCGGAAGTTTCCAAGATCAAGACCGAGCGCGACAAGCTCAAGCGCGATCTCGCGGCCGCGAAGAAGAAAAGACGCTAGCAGTCCAGCCAACACCGGTGACCCGCCCGGGTTGCCGGTGTGATGTGTTTATAAAGGTGGTTTCCGATACCGCCGATGATGCAGCGGACCCCGACGGCAGGGGGCGTTACAATCCGCTGTCATGTCCGCCGGTCTGGAAAAAGTCTTCGCCTACCACGATGCCACCAAGCATCACTTCAATGCCTATGCGCCCGGGCCGGGTTTTCTCGACTGGGCGACACAGCCCGATCCGTTCCGGCGCTATGCCGGTTGTGAAATAGTCCCGCTCGACAAATTTCCACGCGCCGATGGTCCGGCTTATGCGCGGGCACTGATCGAAGGCGGCGTTGAACCGGCGGCGCTCACCCGCGAAACCGTCTCGCGACTGCTTTACGACAGCCTGGCCTTGTCCGCCTGGAAGCAGGCGGGCCAGAGCCGCTGGGCGCTGCGCGTCAATCCCTCGAGCGGCAATCTGCATCCGACCGAAGCCTGTCTGATCAGCGGCCCGGTTCCGGGCCTGCTCGATACGCCCGCGGTCTGCCATTACGCGCCACGGATTCACGCGCTCGAGGTGCGCACGCGTTTCGCGCTCGAGGTGTGGCGCGATCTGGTCGCCGATCTTCCGCCGCAATCGTCGATCGTCGGCCTGTCATCCATCTACTGGCGCGAGGCGTGGAAATACGGCAGCCGCGCGTTTCGTTACTGCCAACATGACACCGGCCATGCGATTGCCGCGATCGGGTTTGCCGCCGCCGCGCTCGGCTGGAGGGCGTCGCTGCTGGACGATCCGGGCGATGCGGCCATCGCCGCGCTCCTCGGCTTGTCGCGCGAGCAAGGGCCCGAAGCCGAACGGCCGGAGTGTTTGCTCGCCGTGTATCCGCAGACCCGTGCCTGCCCTGCGCCCACACTCCCGCGCGCGGCGATTCAAGCTGTTGCGCAAGGCGAATGGAGCGGCACGCCGAACATCCTGAGCCCCGACCATCGCTCCTGGCCGATCATCGATGAAGTGGATGCGGCGACCCGCAAGGCCGATGGCGTTGCGCTTTATCTTGCCGCGACGTCCGCGGAAGGGACCGAACCGGCTTCCGCCGATGCCTCGGTGCTTCTGCGTCATCTGGTTCACCGTCGCCGCAGCGCCGTGGCGATGGATGGAAAGACGGGCGTTTCACGCGCGGCGTTCTATTCGATGTTGCAACGATGTCTGCCCGACTCGCGCCGGTTTCCCTTCAACGCATTGCCGTGGCCGCCCGTGGCGCATCTGCTGCTGTTCGTGCACCGCGTGCAGGATGTTGCGCCCGGACTTTATCTTCTGATACGCGACTCCGCCAAAAAGAAACAGATGCAGGAGGCGTTCGGTCGCGAATTCGACTGGGCCGGGCTGGAGGGATGTCCCGAAGCTTTACCTATATATGGGTTGGTGGCCGGCGACTGCCGTAAACTTGCCGGGAGCGTGAGCTGTCACCAGGAGATCGCCGCCGACGGCGCGTTCGCCGTGGCCATGCTGGCCGAGTTCGAGCAGCCGCTCAGGGCCCACGGCCCGTGGTTTTATCGCCGGCTTTACTGGGAATGTGGCGCAATCGGGCAGCTGCTTTATCTGGAAGCCGAGGCGCACGGCATGCAGGCCACCGGGATTGGATGCTATTTCGACGACCCGGTGCATGAGGTGCTCGGCCTCCGGGACCGCCGCTACCAGAGCCTTTATCACTTCACGCTGGGAGCAGGCGTGCCGGATACGCGTCTGACAACCCTTCCACCTTATGTGGAGCAAGGCCGGTCACCGACCGAGCATGCTTGAAGCGATCTCAAAAATACCTGAACCACCAGGCCGCCTGAGGTATCGTCAGGGCGAACGGTTTAATGGCCACTAACGCCAGGCATTTTTGAGATCGCTTCTTGAATCGTCGTTTTCCGGCCCCAATGATGAAACCATGTCGAGCCAAGAAGAACCGCTAAAAATGGAAGCCGAAAACATAAACGAAACCCCCGTCGCCGTGGAACCCGAAAGCGGCAAACTGGCGCGTCCCTCCGACGTGTTGCCGGGCCTGCTGCACATCCTCCCCGTCGCCAACCGCCCGTTCTTCCCGGCACAGATGGTGCCGCTCGTGGTCGACCGCGAGCCGTGGGAGCGCACGCTGAAAGCGGCGGTCGAAGCCGGACACCAATATGTCGGCCTGGTGCTGATCCGCGGCGACGATCCGCAAACCGCCGGACCCGATGACTTCTACACCATGGGCACCGCCAGCCGCATTCACAAGGCGGTGCAGCTGGATGACAAGCTGCAAATCTTCGTTGAAGGCATGCAGCGTTTCCGCATCGACTCGTGGGTGTCGCGTGAAAGGCCGTTCGCGGTGCGCGCGCAGTATTTCCCCGAGACCGGCTACAAGGACATGCCGGAGCTCAAGGCGTACACGGTGGCGGTCATCAACACCATCAAGGAGTTGTTGCCGCTCAATCCGCTTTACGGCGAAGAACTCAAATACTTCTTGAACCGCTTCGGGCCGGACGATCCGGCAAGGCTCGCCGATTTCGCCGCGAGTCTCACGACCTCCGACAAACACGAGTTGCAGGAAGTGCTCGAGAAGACCCACATTCGCGAGCGCATGGAAAAGGTGCTGGTGCTGCTCAAGAAAGAAGTCGAGGTGGCCAAGGCGCAGATGCAGATCCACAAGAACGTGGAAGAAAGCATGGAGAAGCGCCAGCGCGAGTTCCTGCTGCGCGAGCAGATGAAGGCGATCCAGAAGGAACTGGGCATCGCCAAGGACGACCGCACCGCCGAGATCGACAAGTTCCGTGCGCGTCTCAAGGACCTGACATTGCCCGAGGAGGCGCGGAAGCGCATTGACGAGGAAATACAAAAGATGTCGGTGCTCGAGGTAGGCTCGCCGGAATATGGCGTGACGCGTAACTACCTCGACTGGTTGACGCAACTGCCGTGGGGAAAGTATTCCAGGGACAAGCTCGACCTCAAGCGCGCGCGCAAAATCCTCGACCGCGACCATGACGGGCTGGCGGACGTGAAGGATCGCATCATCGAGTTTCTCGCGGTGGGCGCGATGAAGGGCGAGATCGCGGGCTCCATCCTGCTGCTGGTCGGCCCGCCCGGCGTGGGCAAGACTTCCATCGGCCGCTCCATCGCGACCGCGCTGGGGCGCAAGTTCTATCGCTTCTCGCTCGGCGGCATGCGCGACGAGGCCGAGATCAAGGGCCACC
>Ga0209342_10008748_pt1 | contig 10148 bp, 8 predicted proteins | sample RifCSP16_2_FD_184023 | JGI IMG/M metagenome (GOLD analysis project Ga0209342, IMG submission 184023) | Soil microbial communities from Rifle, Colorado - Rifle CSP2_sed 16_2 (SPAdes) (version 2) | ecosystem: Environmental > Terrestrial > Deep subsurface > Rock core/Sediment | place: Rifle... | reverse complement strand
AAATCGCGGTGGTCTGTTGATTCAGGCGGTTCGCGTAGCAAACTCTTTTCTCAGACGCGATCAATTAATCGTCACGCAAAAGGGGAGGATCAAGGGCAGCTCCGAGATTTTCCGTGCGGTCAATGATGCGCCTGACCCAATACCCCTGGTAGTCCTTGTGAATAGCGAAACGGCTTCGGCAGCCGAGATCGTTGCCGGCGCCTTACAGGATCATGACCGTGCACTGATCGTAGGTGAAACCACTTTTGGCAAAGGGCTAGTTCAGTTGCCCATTCAACTGGATTACGATTCAGCGCTCCTTTTAACCATTGCCAAGTACTTCACGCCTTCCGGACGGCTGATTCAACGCGATTACTCGAACGGAGGATCCTACGACTACTACACGCATGGCGGTCTGGCTAAGGCCAGCGAGCGGCAACAGGCTCCTGCGCCGGGCACGGAAACTCGCACTGATGGCGGTCGGACCGTTTACGGCGGAGGCGGTATCGAACCGGACGAAGTGGCAAAGCCGCGAGAGGGAAATCCGGGTGATAGCCGGCTGATCGATCCTGTTTTCGCCTTTGCTCTGGAACTAACTGCGGGCCGCGTGCGTGGCTTTGAAACTTACAAGGTCCAAAGGCCGATCGAGTTTGGTCACGATCTGCAGCCGGACGACTTTCCTGTTACAGATGCTCTATTCCAGCAGTTCAAGCAGTTTGTGGTGGGCCAGCCCGTTTATAAGGTATCCGCTGATCAACTTGACCGGTCACGAGCCTTCATCGGCAGACAACTCCGATATAATCTGGCATCAGCCGCCTACGGGACTATGTCTGCCGTGCAGGTCTACAATGAAGACGATCCCCAGATTGCTCGTGCGGTGGATGCAATGCCTCGGGCACGCGAACTAGCGCTGGCGGCGCGGCGGGCAAAAGCTCGTTCATAAAATCAACCTTAGTCGATTTCAATCACTAGTTTCCCAAACGTCTGATTCGACTCCAGCCGAGCATGAGCCTCGCGGATCTGCTCCATCGGATATACGCAATCCACCAGTGGCTTGACTTTCTCCTGAGCCAGCAGAGGCACTATGTGCATGGCAAATAGCTGAGTCGCAGCAGCCTTTTCTTCCTGCGCTCGAGCTCGCATAACGGTGCCTTGCACTCGGAGGCGCTTGTGCATGAGAGTGGCGAAGTCGAGTGTTGCTTTGGAGCCAGAAGTAGTGCCTACAAGAAGCAGCCGGCCCCGCACATTCACACCCTCGCCCCGTGTCCAGTTTTCTACCGCATCAATGATCACACGTGGCTGGTCCTTCACGACCACATAGCTCTCAAGCCCAAGTTCTTTCGCCCGCTCAACCTTCTCAGCGGTGCGTGACGTGCCATAAGCTTTGGCGCCTGCTACGCTTGCCAGTTGTATGGCAGCTGTGCCGACACCCGATCCGGCTGCATGGATGAGCAAGCTTTCTCCCAACTGGAGGTTTGCCTGGGTGAAGAGCGCGTCATGGGCTGTTATGAACGCTTCTGGGACGGCGGCCGCAGCTGTCCAATTCAGGCTGGCAGGAATCTCGGCAAGCTGATTCTCCGGCACCACTACGTATTCAGCCTGAGCGCCGCCGCCGGTGATTCCAAAGACGCGTTGGCCCATCTGCCACCGGCGCGCTTCTGGGCCAACGCTCTCGACTTCGCCGGCAAATTCCAATCCTGGAATGTTGGCCGCATATCCTGGCGGGGCGGGGTAGCGGCCTTTCCGTTGGAGAATGTCGGCTCGGTTCAGGCCTGCAGCACGAACTCGGACGCACACCTGGTCGGCCTCTGGTTTCCGGGGAGCAGGTACATCGCGGACCTCCAATCCTTCGAAGCCACCGGGTTTGGCAATGAATATAGCTTTCATCTGACCTATCAGTTTCGTTAGAAGTTGGGACGAAGGTAACGAACTTTGGTTTCGTTTGGCAATCGGCAATTGGCAATCGACAATCGGCAATCCGATGATCAACCTGACAACGCCCAGATGAACAACCAACTCCTCATCATCATAAACAACAAGGCGGCGCGAGCGAGACAAGCGTGGCCCATTATTCGCCAAAGGCTGGAGGAGAGCAGGATTCAATTTGCCATGCACGTCACTACGCGTGCTGGCGATGCAACCGTTACTGTTCGGAACGCCCTTGAGCAGGGTTGTAGAACTATTGCGGTGGTCGGTGGCGACGGCACTTTGGGCGAAGCTGCCGAGGGCTTTTTCGAGTTAAGCGCACCCCGGCGAGATGCATTGCCTCGCCATGTAAGTCCCGAGGCGACTCTGGCGATTCTACCTGCTGGAACCGGCGATGATTTTGCTCGGGGATTAATGGGAAGTCGCATACACCTTGAGCAATGGGTGTCCATCTTCCTCGCCCATGTGCAAGGTGGCACTACGACGAGCACGCGCATGGTGGATGTGCTGTACGGCACCTGCGATCGTTACACCCGTCCTTTCATCTGTCTTAATGCCTCAACAATGGGAATAGGCGGTGAGACTGCGGCTCGAGTTGCAGCCCAGGGAAGATTTTCGCGCCGCTTTTCAGGTGAGACCCGTTTTATGGCGGCAGCGCTTGGCGCACTTCTGAACTGGCGTGAAAGGCGTGTGCGTGTTTCGGTGGATGATCAGACCGTGATTGATTCTTCGATGAATCTTGCGGCAATAGCAAATAACCGCTATGCCGGAGGTGGAATGATGCTGTCACCTGGAGCCCGCGTCGATGATGGACAACTTGATGTCGTTACTGCCTCTGGTTTAACACGTGCAGGAATTGTTCGCGAACTGCGGCGAATTCACACAGGGGGCCATGTGGCAAACCCAAAGGTTTGCATCCACCAGGGGAAGAAGGCACGGATCGAAACCTTTACGCCGGAAGATGCGATGTTGATCGAAGTGGATGGTAACCTGCGTGGAAAGACACCAGCGGAGTTTTGCGTGATGCCCGGGGCCTTAAGGTTTATCGCGGGCTCGGGCCTTTAGCCCTGCATGTCCTTCTACTTACAACTCGATTCAATCTCCGAGATCTTATGTAGTCGCCGGCGATGACGTTCTTCACCATTGAATTGCGCGCCGACAAATGCGCGCACAATTTCCAGTGCTAACTCGGCTCCTGTCACGCGTGCACCCAGGCATAGAACGTTGCAGTCGTCATGTTCGCGGGACTGATGAGCCGAGTAGCAGTCAGCGCAAAGCGCTGCTCGAACGCCGCGAAGTTTGTTTGCCGCCACTGCGGCTCCAACGCCACTTCCACAGATAAGAATTCCCACATCCGCGTCCCCGTTTTGCAGGGCCTGCCCAACAGCAACAGCGTAGTCGGGGTAGTCGTCTGGCCGCGAGCCGTCGTGAGTGCCGAAGTCGACGATCTCATGTCCGGCGTTGCCCAGTTCGGCGATTACCCGCTCGTTCAGCGGATGACCGCCGTGATCTGCGCCAATAGCAATTCTCATCTCAGGATCAAACTAATCCGCGGGCGTGCTTTAGGACATTTTCTACGTTGAAGCCCAATTCATGTAACGCTACCTCTCCCGGCGCGGAAGCACCAAAACGATCGAGACAGACAACGTCACCCTGGGCACCCACATATCGATCCCAACCCTGCCGCACTCCTGCTTCAATGGCAAGTCGAGCAGTTACCGACGATGGCAGCACGGTGTTCCGGTAATCTTTTGTTTGCTCTTCAAAAACTTCCCATGAAGGCATGGAAATCACCCGAGTAGCAATGCCCTCTTTCTCGAGCGTTTGGCGGGCTTCTAGAGCTAGAGATACTTCTGAACCGGTGGCGATCAGAATCAAGCGGGGCGGAGTGCTTTGGCCGTTCACTTGCGCCTCAGCGAGTATATAAGCGCCTCGTCGTAATCCGTCGGCAGAAGCGTAAAGCTTTCGATCAATCAGGGGAACCTTCTGACGTGTTAACGCGAGCGCAGTCGGTCCCTGACGCCGAAGGATTGCCAGGCGCCAGGCTTCACTCACTTCCGCCGGATCAGCCGGACGGATTACAACGAGATGCGGAATCGCGCGTAAGGCTGCAAGGTGTTCGATTGGCTGATGCGTTGGGCCGTCCTCACCCAGACCAACCGAATCGTGTGTGAATACATAGATGACCTGAACCTCAGAGATTGCAGCCAGCCGAATCGCTGCCCTCATATAATCGGAAAAAGTGAGAAAAGTGCCGCCATAAGGAATCAGACCGCCGTTCAATGACATGCCTGTAAGCGTTGAACCCATTGCATGTTCTCGTACGCCAAAATGCAGAATGCGTCCCTGATAACTCGCAGCTTCAAAATCTCCTCCACCCTTGATATCCGTGTTGTTGGAAACACCGAGATCAGCCGAGCCGCCAATCAACATCGGCATTTGAGGCGCGAGCGCATTAATGACTTCCCCACTTGCAGCTCGCGTCGCCATAGGTTTCGCATCATCGAATCTTGGAAGATGCTGCTCCCAGTTCTCTGGTAGTTCGCCCTTCATTAGCCCGCGCCATGAGCGGCCCAGCTCTGGATGCTTTTGCTCATATCTTTCTACGAGCGCATTCCACTGCTGTTCCTCGCGAGCCCCCCGGTCAACCAACTCTCGAAAATGCGTGAGGGCTTCATCGGGTACGAAGAACTGTTTGTCTACGGGCCAGCCCAGATTGCGCTTGGTCTCCCGCACAGCATCCTCTCCGGGCGCATCACTATGCGCCTTGCGCGTGCCTGCCGTGGGCATGCCGTAACCAATCACTGTTTTCACTGAGATTAACGACGGCTTCGCACCCACCGACTGCGCCTCCCGAATCGCCGCTTCGATCGCATTGAGATCGTTGCCATCCTCAACAGTCAGTGTGTGCCAGCCATACGCCTGGAACCGTTTGGGAACATCTTCGCTGAACGCCAGGCTCGTAAATCCTTCGATCGTTACCTGGTTGTCGTCATACAGATAGATCAGTTTTCCTAGTTTCAGATGGCCCGCCAGAGAAGCCGCCTCTGAAGCTACACCTTCCATCAAGTCACCATCAGACACAATGGCGTAAACGAAATGATCAATGATGGGAAAGTGCTCTTTATTGAACTTAGCCGCCAGATGAGCCGCGCCCATAGCCATGCCGACGCCGTTGGCAAACCCCTGGCCCAAGGGGCCCGTGGTTATCTCCACTCCGGGGGTGAGAACATTCTCAGGATGTCCGGGAGTTTTCGAATCCCACTGGCGAAATCTCTTAATCTCATCCATGGAAAGACCGTACCCTGTGAGATACAACAGAGAATACAGGAGCATCGATCCATGTCCCGCCGACAACAGGAAGCGATCGCGGTTCTCCCAGCTTGGATTACGGGGATTGTGACGGAGAAAGCGGGTCCACAATACGTAAGCCATCGGCGCCGCACCAAGCGGCAAGCCCGGATGACCCGACTCCGCTTTCTGAACCGCATCGAGGGAGAGTGTTCGGATAGTATTTATGCAAAGTAGATCGAGGTCAGTGGTGGTAGTGTCTTCAGTCTGCACTGGCGCGCTCATTATTGCCTTTCCTGATTATAGGGGCGTCACACAGCAGACGCCCCGAATATCTGTTTATGGGCTTTCTCTTGCCGCTCGAGGGCCTCTTGATAACGACCATAGCGCGAGTTGTCAGGCTCAAAAATTTGCCCCACGGCAAAGCTGGACTGTTCGATGGTATTTATTTTGCCCGCGGCTTCCAGACCAAGCAAGGCAGCACCACGTGTGGAAGCTTCACGCGTTACGGAAAGTGCGACCGGACGGCCAATGACATCGGCAATTATCTGCACCCACGCCGGTGAAGAGCGCAAAGCGTTGCCGGAAGCAATAATCGCCGCGCCGGGCGCCAACTTCTCCAATGCGCTGGCAATCGAAGCGAACTGGTAAGCTACAGCCTCCATTGCGGCCCGCAGAATCTCGATTGGTCGGGTGCGCAGGGTAAGACCCAGAATTGCGCCTTGAGCTTGCGGTGCCCAGCCAGGACTTCGTTCCCCGGTCCAAAACGGCAGGATCGTCAAGCCGTGAGTGTCTGGTTCCATTTCCATAAGTTGGTTTTCGAGCGCTTCGTCATCCTCCTTGAAGTGCAACGCTTCCCGCAGCCAGCTATGCAGCCCGCCACCATCAGAGAGTGCGCCGCCAATAACCACGCGCAAATCATCGGCTCGATAACACCATAACTGATCCGGCAATTCGTCCGGAGGCTCACCCTCGTAAAGCACACGCATTGCGCCCGAGGTGCCAATCATCAAAGCCACTCTGTCGCGCTCGGTGCAGCTTGATCCGATATTGTTCGCAGCACCATCACCAATCGCAGGAAATATTCGGGCATTACTAAGCTGAGGCCAGCGCAGCCGAAACTCCTCATTTAGTTTCAACGTCTCATCTCTGCCGGCGAGAGTCGGAAGACAGGAAGACGTGATCTCTAAAGCCTGCAGCAGCTCAGCATCCCATCTCCCTTTTCTTTGATCAAAGAGTCCAGTTGCAGAGGCCATTGAGACGCTCGTCAACGTCTTCCCACACAGGTGGAAAGCCAGGTAATCGCTGAATGACAACCACTGGCTGGTCTTGCTCACAGCTTCTGGTTCCGCATTTCTCAGCCACAGAAGTTTTGCAGGCCAATAGCTTGGATGAAAACGGCAACCAGTGCGCGAGTGAAACTCCTTTTCGTTGAAGCGCCTTCGTAGATCTTGTGCAAAGTGGGCGCCCCGAGTGTCAGCCCAACCCAGGACGGGTGTGGTTGGAGCTCCGTTAGCGTCTATGCCAACCATGCTGTGCCAGAAGCATGAAAGTGAAATCAATTCAAGGGGTGAAGTAGAAATATAGGCTTGAGCAAAAAGGAGATCGATGGTTTGGATAACCAATTGCACTGCAGCGTCGGCGTCGAGCTCAGCCAGGTCACTTGACGATGAGACCGTTCGCGGAACGCGAACGGCAGCTCCATCAATTTCGCCGCCCCACTCGTCAAATAGCGCGGCACGAACACCGGAAGTGCCGATGTCGATGCTGAGCACAGTCGCTGGCCTGGAGCCCGTCATCAGCGAAAGTATGTCGGCCGACGGCTCAAACGCTTCGCGAACGTCCTCAAGCGTGCTAATGGCTAACAATCCGCTTTCCCACTCTGCTCATGCCTTTGCCAAAATGCTTGCCAAACCCACCCATGCCTTTACCAAATTCCTTGCCTCCACGGGCCGGTCTTCCTCGCGCCACATGCTTTCCGAAGCGCTTACCTCCTCTTCCCGCACTCTTGCCGGCCTTGCTGAAGGCGCTGCCTATACCTCTACGTCGTCTTACATCACCACGCGCGCGCCGCCGCCGGTTGGGAACGACCAACACTTGCCCGTTCTGGTTCTCGCCCTGCTGCACAAGCGGGACCGATGCGCCGGCGCGGGCATGAATTGGTATAAAAAGAAGAAGTAATCCCATCTGCAAAACTGCAACTACTCGAAACATACGGATCTTGCCCCTTTCCTTTTTCCAAAGCATTGCACAGGCAAGAAGTCGTAGTCCAGTATGCTCCCCTGCTAAAATGCAATCGGGATGCGAGCTGAAACTCTAAATTGTCCAATGTGTGGCGCGGCTGCCGCCACAGATGCCCCACAATGCGAATATTGCTGCGCACGGCTGGCAACGGTCGCCTGTGAATCTTGTTTTGCCATGATGTTTATTGGCAGTAAGCACTGCCAACGTTGCGGCGCCGCGGCGGCGGTGCGGGCCGATGCCGCCGCGTCTGAGAACCGTTGCCCCAGGTGCCGGACAGCAATGCAGTCACTGACAATAGGAGCAACTCTACTTCAGGAATGTGCGCAGTGCTCGGGGCTTTGGGTGGGCGTCGCCTCATTCGAACGAATCTGTGCAGACCGCGAACAGCAAGCAGCTGTGTTGGGCGCCGCTTCGCCCGCGCCCACGAGCGCTGTGAGGGAAACGAACAAAGTAAATTATGTGCCCTGTCCAGAGTGTTCAAAACTGATGAATCGGATCAATTTTGCCCGCTGTTCAGGAGTGATAGTCGACGTTTGCAAGGGGCACGGAACCTGGTTTGATCGTGACGAATTGAGCAGGATTGTGGAATTCATCAGGTCTGGAGGATTGGAGGCATCGCGAGCCCGGGAAAAATCTGAGCTTGAGGAGGAGCGCCGCCGTTTGAATCAGGAACGACTGGCGCTGGCGGCAGATCGCTCAAGTAGCTTGGGATGGGGCGAGGAGCAACGACTTACCGGCATCGCTTCGGCCCGAGGCTTGTTGAAGTTCCTGTTGGATTGAATTAGGTGAGAATCCCACTAACTGCGGAGAGTGTGTGGAAACTCGAAACTGTAGTGTCACGAAACGCGGTAGCGTCGGGTAGTCGTTAACAATCGAGCCACATTGATTGCATGAATACCCGACGCTACCGCGTTTCGGTACTGACTTCATGACACCCAGTCGAGCTTTTTCGCACAGTCTCTGCGAGAGATGTTTATGAGCTCTCACAGGTAACTTAGAAACTTTTACTTCCGTTAAGGTCTAGCTCAATGATGCGTCAAGGATAGTGAATGCCACGTCGTTCAGCGAACAGTCTTCTTAATCAAAGAAACAAAAGCTCGAATGTCTTCTTCAGTCGTATCAAACGAAGTCATGAATCGCACTTCTGAACTCTCTTCATTCCAAACATAAAAGAAGTACTCATTCTGCAAGAATGGCACGTATTTGGGCGGCACGATTGCAAACACGCCATTTGACTCCACCTTCTGGGTGATACTGATCCGGGGAATCCGGGCGAGCTCGCGCGCGAGTATCTGCGCCATGCGATTGGCATCCGCAGCATTGCGGCGCCACAGATCACGGCTCAAGAGAGCCTCGAATTGCGCAGAGATGAAACGCATCTTTGAGGGCAGGTGAGTTCCCTGTTTACGTATATATTTGAAATCGGCCGCCAGACGGCGATCAAAAAATACGACAGCCTCGCCATACATCATTCCATTCTTCGTGCCGCCGAACGAAAGAATGTCGACATCTGCATCTTTGGTAATCTCCCGCAGCCCAAGCCTTAGACTCACTGCGGCGTTCGCCAGACGTGCACCATCAACGTGCAAGTACATGTCGTGCTGATGGGCGAAGTCCGCGAGTTTTTTGATTTCACGCGGCCTGTAGACCGTTCCCATTTCAGTTGATTGCGAGATCGAGATAACGCGGGGCTGGACGTGATGCTCGAAACCGACACCCTGCATGACTGCTCCGAGTTGATCTATGCTGAGCTTGCCGTCGCCGGTAACAACAGGGAGTAACTTACATCCGGTGAATCTCTCTGGCGCGCCACATTCATCTACGTTGATATGGGCCGTGTCGGCACAGATCACGGCATGATAAGGCTCGGTCACGGCCTTCAGGCCAAGGACGTTTGCGCCCGTGCCTCCGAAAACGAAATAGACCTCGCAGTCTTTGCCAAAATGGTCGCGGAATTTAGCCACCGCGTTTCGCGTAAACGGATCGTCGCCATAGGCCACCACGTGCCCTTCATTAGCAGCCGCAATTGCCGACATGATTTCGGGATGCACACCGGCGTTGTTGTCGCTGGCAAAGCTGCGTCGTGGCTTTTCGCTCTTAGTCATGCAAAGTTTATTCGGACCTCTTCAGATCCTTGACAATCTCGCGAGCAGCATTCGCTCCGGGCCCGCCCGTCACGCCGCCTCCCGGATGAGTTCCGGCACCGCAAAGGTAGAGTTTCTTGATTGGCGTACGATATCTTGCCCACCCGATCAACGGTCGAAACGTAAAAAATTGGTCTAGGGCCTGTTCGCCATGGAAGATGTGACCACCACCCAACCCATAAGTGGTTTCCAGGTCTAAAGGCGTGATTACCTGCCTTGCCAGAATTAACTCTTTCAGATTGGGCGCATATGTCGAAAGCGTATTGACGACTGTGTCTCCCAACTGCTCGGACAACGAACGCCAGTCGCCATTCTTCAATTTGTAGGGGGCAAACTGGACATGTATTGACATCACATGCGCGCCAGCCGGTGCCAGCGAAGGATCGGTAATCGTCGGGATAGTGATGTCCAAATAAGGTGCAGGTGAGTATTCCCCATACTTCGCCGCATCGAACGCGCGCTCCAGGTAGTCGATATCCGGCCCCACGTGAATCCTCCCCGTGAGCTCCTCACTTGCTGTGCCATTGAGATTGGAAAAAGAGGGTAGCGCCGAGAGCGCGAGAT
>Ga0209342_10008746_pt1 | contig 10150 bp, 8 predicted proteins | sample RifCSP16_2_FD_184023 | JGI IMG/M metagenome (GOLD analysis project Ga0209342, IMG submission 184023) | Soil microbial communities from Rifle, Colorado - Rifle CSP2_sed 16_2 (SPAdes) (version 2) | ecosystem: Environmental > Terrestrial > Deep subsurface > Rock core/Sediment | place: Rifle... | reverse complement strand
TCTAGCCTTGGCGCCCGCCTTACTGGAAGCCCGTCAGTATCAATTCAATTGTGAGTCACACACAGATCCCTCGGCCGAGAACCGGCACATGAATCCCGGATGGTCCTGGCAACTTCTCATCGGCGCGGCCCTGTTTGTGTTCCCGGGGTACGCGGCGATTTCCATCCTCAGACCCCGAATAGACTTCGGCCCGATAGAAGAGCTCTGTCTGGCACTTGGCCTGTCAATCGGGATCGTACCCCTGGCACTGTATGTCTCCACCCTCTTCGGCCTTGTGCTCACACCCGCGTGGGGAGCCGGTTTGCTCTCGGCCGCGGCCCTCGCTTCTGCCGGGAGAATCCGACACCGATGGTTGGATTGGCGGACGAACCGAACGGGGATGCTACCCGCGGGCGCTCTTGCCCTGGGCTTGATCTTCCTGGGATCGCTCGTCGCCAGACTCCTGGCGGTCAAAGGGATCGACTTTCCCTTGTGGACGGACTCCTATCATCACACGATGATCTCCCAGATCATCGTGGATACGGGAAGGGTTCCCGACTCCTACGAACCTTATGCCCCCATTCACGATTTCACCTACCACTTCGGGTTCCACGCCCTGGTGGCCTGGTTCCATTGGCTCACGGGTGTACCGGTGCCTCGCGCGGTCGTCGTGGTGGGGCAGGTTGTCAATGCTCTGGTCGTCCCGACAACCTACCTCATGGGATGGCGTCTCTTCCAGGATCGCCTAGTCGGTATGGTTGCGGCCTTCATCACCGGGCTGATGTCGCACATGCCGGCCTTGTTCGTGAATTGGGGACGTTATACCCAGCTCAGCGGCCAGATCTTGCTGCCTGCGGTCATCGTCTTAACCCTGGAAACCCTTGAGCGACAAGAGCCGGATACTCGTACTGGGATCCTTGCCGGTCTGAGTCTGGCCGGCCTATTCCTCGTTCACAATCGAATCACACTGTTCTTCTTGGTGTTTGCAGCGCTCTATACGCTGGCCAGATTTCCCTCGAGCTCAACCTCTCACCCGCGAAAGGCATTGCTTGTGGGTGTTGGCTGCATCGCCATAACGGCGCTTGTGGTTGATGGTCCCTGGATATGGCGCTTCTTCAGCGGATTCGGCGGGAACGTGCTGCGTCAACTCGTGAGCGGCTATCAAGCTCAAGCCTTCGGCGCATATTTCGACTGGCAGCTCGTTCAGTTTGTCGACCACGGGGCCCGTCTCGATCTATGGATCCTCGCAGGCGCGGGCGCGTCATGGGGACTCATTCGAAGAGACAAGTCTGTGTGGCTGCTCTTGCTGTGGACCCTGTGCTTGCTCATTGCAGCAAACGTAAACCTGATCGGCATCACGCCTCTCTTCTCCACCCTGATTGTCATCATCTGGCTCTATTTGCCCATTTCCCTGCTCATAGGCTATCTTTTCAGCCGGGCGTACCTCTTGGTGAAGACGCGCACCACAATTGGAGTGCGCAACTATCCAGCCCTCATATCAGTCGCGGTTGTCGGCCTCTCCCTCCTGGGCATTGCACAGGTTCGATACATCGCAGGGCTAACGGAGCCCCAGAACGGATTCGTTCGGGAAGCTGATCTCAAAGCGATGCGCTGGATCGACCGGTACGTCCCGGCAGACGCCCTTTTCGACATCAAGGCATTTTTCTGGACCCCACTGGTCGCCCACGGCCTGGATGCCGGCTACTGGCTTCCCCTCCTAGTCCGAAGGGAGACCATCATCCCTCCCGAACCGTATGCAGGCGATGGAAGTTCCGACTACATCGCCTATGTCAACAGCCGCATTCGCGCCCTTAATGACCTCAGCGATCCCGCCCACCTGTGGAATGCGATGAAAGGCTATGGGGTAACGCACATCTATGTCGGAAGTCGACCGACCGATTGGGATCCCGAATTCCTTCTGCAGGATCCCAAGCACTTCGAGCTGCTATATGCGGAGGAGGGTGTCTGGGTCTTCAAGGCCGCCGGTTCGTAGGCGATCACGCCTTCGCCGACCAGTGGTTCCCATGTCCACATTACCGTATCCACATGAGCGCTCACTTTGTTCCAGGGATATTACCAAGGATACCCCCTACATCCGCTCATTCTCGTCCGCCTTACCCATTGAAGATCTGGGGACTTCCTCCTTCTCGGGTAGTATGGAGTAAGGCTTCCAGTAGCTCATATGCCAAGTGGTAGTATCAGGGGGGGAGGCAATTCGAATCCATGAAGGTATGCATCGTTACGACTGCATTCCCACGGTGGCCTACGGATCACCTGGGGAATTTCATTCTGGAGGCCGCCCGGGCGGTTCATGCTCAGGGTGTAGAAGTCCGAGTCATCGGTATGCATCACCCGGGGGCCAAGACCAAAGAAGTATTGAAGCCGGATATCGAAGTGATTCGCCCTCGATACATGTGGCCAGAGGCCTGGGAGGTCCTCCAGACAGAGGGCGGAGGTCTTCCCTCTTTGTGGAAGAGGAGGCCTCTTGCTCGACCGGTCCTGATCCCCTTCTTCATCAGTCACACACTAGCCATCATGCGCCATGCGAGGGATTGCGACATTATTCACGCCAACTGGACTTTGGCCGCGACCGCAGCCTGGGTTGGGTGCTTTTTTCATCATCGCCCATTCCTTGTCACTGTTCAGGGTAGTGACATCTTTGAGGCTACCCGTATCCCATTCGTGAGTTCAATCACTCGCGCCGTGCTCAACAGCGCGTTCAAAGTACTGGCGTTGAGCAATAGCTTGAAGGAAGCCACTGTCGCCCTCGGTGTTCCACCCGAGCATGTCGAGATCGTTCCAAATGGTGTTGATATCAATAAGTATCAACCACCCACCTCGGACAGACAGCCGCTGATTATTTTCGTCGGTTGGCTTATCGAGAGAAAGGGAGTTGGCTACCTGGTCAGGGCAATGACGCAGATTCAACACAAGCTCAATCAGCATAGGCTGCTTTTTATCGGAGAGGGTCCATTACGGACCGAGCTCTCCAAGCTGGCCGCTGAGATAGGAATTGCCGATAGGGTGCAGTTCCTGGGGCAACAACCTCCCGAAGAAGTGAGCAAGTGGCTGAGGCGGGCGGAACTTCTCGTACTCCCATCACTCGAGGAAGGTCTTGGGGTAGTATTGCTTGAGGCGCTGGCCTCAGGCACACCATGCGTAGCAAGTCGTGTCGGTGGGATCCAGGAAGTCTTATCGCCCGAAGTTGGGATCCTGGTTGAGCCGGCGAACGTCAATGAGTTGGCTCAGGCGATCATCGACATTCTCAGCGACAGAGATCGATGGATGAAGCTCAGTCGGAATGCACGAGCCCTTGCCGAAGAGCGCTTTTCCTGGGAGGTCATCGCGAGTCGTCTGGTTGAAATCTACAAGGAGTGCCTAGGACAAACATAGAGTTCGCTTCCGATGATACGTCATGAGGGTCCATCCGTTCCGATCGACGTCAACCGTGCCGCGTTCAGCCGTTCCACCGGGCAGGCCTGGTCAATGAGGATGAAGGCACCCGGGCGTCTGCCCAAGCAGGGACGGCACCCCCCGGCCGGGGGTGGCATTCGCGCCCCCTCCCACTGATCGCTCGGATGACAATTCATACTTCTAGATGAGACAGTCAATGAAGGCCAGTAGGGCTCAGATTGAAAAAGACCTCGGTCGCTCGGCGCGCCGCCAGTACTTCTCGCCTGCCTACTTCAGTCAGTACCACGTGACACTTCCCCGCATCAGACAATTCACCAAGGGTAAAACGATCGATCTTGGCTGCGGATACATGCCGTTCTACGACTTCATTTCCGACCAGGTGACTGAGTACCATGGGCTTGATCTGCATCCTCGATCGGATGAAGTGACGCTTGTCGCTGACATTCAAGACATGCACATGATCGAGAATGATTCTTATGACACTGCAATCTGCCTGGAGGTTCTTGAGCACACCCCCGATCCGTTTCGGGCTGCCGGGGAAATCCACCGGATCCTAAGGCCTGGCGGCGTTCTCATCGTGTCCGTTCCCCACCTCAGCCGCCTGCATGACGAGCCAGATGACTACTTTCGGTTCACAAAGTACGGGTTGCGGGATTTGCTCGGCCGAGAAGGGTTCGAGGTCATCTCGCTAGAGCACCGGGGCGGGCTCTGTTCATTCATCGGGCACCAAATGTCCACAATGCTCTTGGGGATTGCCTGGAGCCTTCCAGTGATAAGGCAGATAGCCTGGCACCTGAATCGCTGGCTCATCACTTCCCCGCTTTATTTCGCCGATCGATATCTGGACCCTTCGGGCTTATTTGCCATGGGTTACACGGCTGTTGCCCGCAAGCTCCCCAGTCCGGCTAGCGACGCTTTGCGCGGATAGCAGAGGAAACAGAGACTGGTGGGCGAATCTCGTGAGTATCAAACCGAGTTTTACAGCTCTTGCGCTCGTGTCCGCGACCGTAAGAGCCGGCTCAGAAAGGCAGCCAAGATCAGCTTCGTCTTGACCAATCTTACTGCTTTCCCCCTCGCGTCAGCCACGTGCTTGGACCTGGGATGTTCATCGGGTACGATCACCAGCAGTCTGGCATCCCTTTTCTCGCGCACGCTTGGCTTGGACTACGACGAGGTCGCCCTCAAGAACATCGATCACACGGGCAGAGCCGGACTCACGTTTCTCCGTGGGGACGCCATGAACCTCCCAGTTGCCAGCAGTTCGGTAGATGTTGTTATTTGCGCCCAGGTGTACGAGCACGTCCCGGATGACAAAACGATGGTTGCTGAAATGTACCGCGTATTGAAACCCGGGGGTATCGTCTTCTTCAGCGGTCCCAACAGACTCTTCCCTGTCGAGCCGCACTACCTTCTCCCTTTCCTGCATTGGCTCCCAAAGGTGCTTGCGGATCAATACCTGCGGCTCTCAGGTCGAGGGGAGAACTATTATGAAAAGTCTCGCACGGTGTGGAGCGTGCGTTCATTGCTGAACCAGTTCATCGTGAATGATGTTACTAGACCCATACTTCTCCACGACGTTCAGCACCGGGCGCCCGCCTTCTTGACCAGAATCCTGGCGCGAGTCCCTATGTTCCTGTGGAGACTCCTCACACCATTCACCCCCAATTTCAATTGGATTCTTGTCAAACCGGATCCAGAATAGGTAGCGAGGTGTCACGCATCAGTACCCAACCCCTGGTATCGACAAGTGGTTTCGAGGTTAGTAGACGAAGTCGAGCCAAAGGACGCCGCTAAGCCAATCACGTTGTAACACCAAGAGGGCTCGAGAGTGAGTTCGAATGGAGGTTACTCAAGACCTGCGCCGCGCCCTTCCAGGCACCGCACTTGGCTCCCTGCCGAGGATTAATCTTGATCGAGAGACATCTACTGTCCACAACTTCAGGTTCAGATGGCCTCTCGCCGACTGCTCTCCGCCGCAAATTGTGTATTCTAGCTCTGGAGTCATCCATTGGCGGCACTTCTGGTGGCGAGAGGCTGGAATGATCCTCGGAAAGTCAGGACGGGCCTCCGCCGACTTTGAGGACCCACCGCAGACGAGGAATTGCCGGGGCCAGCTTCGCAGCCTCCTCCTTGTTTCCTTGCGATCGAGCCCGCCCAATCCTATCGGCGAACGCTCCATCAACCGGGTACTGAGCTCTCGACATCACACGCGACGGACGAACGTCTGCCTCCAAGATCCGAACGAAGTCTGGGCGCCAGACGCCGATCATCTGACTAACACGCCGCAAGACAACCCCACCGCAGCGGACCCCAAACAACAAGGCGCCTGCGGAGGCCCGGGCAGGACACAGCATGGCGGCTTTGCCGGCCCGAGACCAGCCGCGTCAATCCCCTCGCCAGACTGTCGATCAGCCTCGAGTCACCTTGGGCCGGTCCCGGGGATGTCAATGAACTCACGGGGGCACAATGCATCGTTTGCCGAATAACCCAGGACCCCGGCCGGAGAAACCCAGGTCTTTGACCGCGGTCATCCTTCGAGCCGTCTATTGGGTTGGAGTCGCGGTCGGAGGATCCCTCTTCCTGTACCAGATCTGGGTGGGGGCCCTTTCGCTAGGGGAGCATTCGTTCAACCGTAGTCTTCCGATTAACCTTGTGATTGCGTGGGCATCGGCGGCACTCGCGTATTGGCTGCAGATAAGCGCCTGGTCTCTCATTATGGGCGAGCTCAGTGTCCGACTCCCGTGGCGAAGGGCCATGAGAGGCTACACGCTTTCATTCCTCCCCAGGTACATCCCTGGGAGCATCTGGGGATACTTGAGCCGCGGGCAGTGGCTCCTCGATTCCTTCGGTGTTCCGTACTCCCTGACGAACGGCGGGGCAATCCTGGAGATGACTGTGGCGATCACCTCATGTGTGCTTATCATCATCGCCTTCTCTGCCGAGGGCATGCTGCAGGTCGTGCCTGCATTTGTGACTGGGCTCCTCCCCATCTTGGTGTGGCTGATTGTGCGACGCGTGTTGGGTTGGCCATGGGTCCAGCAACGGTTGCGGACCGGAACAGTGCAGGCGCCAATGAAGACTATCAGCCTTCCCTTGTGGATCACAGTCATTGCCATGCACACGATCGCGTGGATTCTCTACGGAAACACACTCTTACACATTCTCTGGGGCTTTGGCTTCGAAACGGGCGCCAACCTCCCCAGGGCTGTCTTTATGTTCAGTGCCTCATGGCTGATAGGGTTTCTGGTCCCCTTTGTCCCCGCCGGTCTCGGCTTCCGAGAGACCACGCTTTCCGCCCTATTGATCGCCACCGTCGGGCTCGTGCCAGGCCAGGCAAGCGCCATATCCGTTGCCTCTCGCCTATTCGTCGCCCTGGCCGAATTGACATTGGTTCTTGGCGGCCTGGCGCTTGGAGGCCCCCACGGCTCAGGTGCCAGATCTTCTTTCCAGGGAGGCCATAACCCGAATTGATTATTGGCCAGGAGTCTGACTAGCCTTATACTACCGACAGCCCAACTGACAAATGCCTGGCTTGGTCCTGGGAGAGCACTCAAATGCAGCAAAGACAACTGAAGCCTCAGGGCATGGTATCCGTTGTCCTGGTCTTCCTCTTGACATTGACGCTCGCCTCCAGCGCCAGCGCTGCGTCGACGACGAAGACCCTGAGCACCAATTTCACCCTCATCAATTTCGGCATCTCGACTGCGAATGTGGCGGTCGAGTATCTCGGGGATACCGGGAGCAGCTGGGCGGCGGATTCCGCCAATACCAGCTTCACCATAGGCCCTGACGGCGGTCAGAAGATCATCCGTCAGTATACAGACAGCACGATGACCAGCGGCCGAGGCTCCGCCGTCGTTAGCTCCACGGAACCCTTGGGCGCCGTGGTCCAGATCCGCGCCATTGGTCAAACGCCGACGAGTGGAGCCTACTCAGGATTCGCATCGACTAGCGACACTTACTACATCCCACTTGTCGCCCGACGCCTGAACACGGCGAGCGGTCTGGCGAACAGCCAGATCATGGTCCAGAACGCGGAGACCGACTCGGCAACCGTGGACATCCAACTGATCGGATCCCCGAGTTATACAAAGTCAGGAGTGAGCATCCCGGCGTCCTCAACCTATTACTACGACCTCGACGACGAGTCTGAGGGCAATGTACCATCCAATTGGTACGGAGCCGCGGTCGTGTCTGCCTCCGGCGGCGCCCAAATCGCGGTTGTCTCCAATTTCTTCTTGGGTCCTCACGCCATGCAGACCTTCAACGCCTTCCCTGCGGAGAGTCTCGGCACAGAGTGGTTGGTTCCTCTGTTCACATCTCGCCTGGCAAATGGGCTCAGCACGCCCGTCGCTGTCCAGAATCTCAGTGGAGGGACGATCGACGCAGGGGGAGTATCGATGGATTGTCTCAAGGATCCTGGCAGCCCTGGCTCCGATTTCGCCGCATCCAACACCTCCTCGATTGCCGACAACAGTGCCTACTACTTCAACCCTGTGACCGACCTCTCGCTGCCGGAGGCATGGTACGGTGCATGCCGCATTTCTTCAACCGGCAGCGTTGTTGCTTTTGTTCAGATGCGGTTCATCGGCACAGACCAAGCCGCCGCCTATGAAGCAATCCGGGCTGACGGTACGGACACAGTGGCCTTCATCCCCCTCGTAGCGAAGAGACTCGCCAACGGCTTCGCAACTGCCGTGACGATTCAGAACCTGAGCCCAACGGACCCTGCCAGTGTCACGTTCACATATGTCCCGTCTCCGGACTATGTCGCCGGAGGGGGAAGTTCATCTAACATCACCGTTGGACCCTACTCGATTCCGGCCGGTGGGAGCCTAATCCACAATCATCGCATGCCCGGAACTGGCTCAGGAAGCGGCCAGCACAACCTGCCCGACGAGTGGTACGGATCGCTGGTTGTCGATTCAAGCGATCAGCCCATTAATGGTTTCGTCCAATTGACGAATATCTACAACTCTAGCGGTGATGATTTCATGGCGCATGACGCCTTCACCTTCTCTATCAACTGACCGATAACTACGATCACGAAGCACACCGGCGAGAATGAGGTGGGACTCGGGCGATACCCTAGACCTCAGCATTGCCGCCTCAAGATAAAGCATCTGTAATCAGGACCAACCAAGGTAGGTTGGTCCTGACCGTTGGTCGCGTAGAAACCTAAGATAAGACAAAGGACATAGGTCCCTAGGAATGGGCTGGAAAACCCCGTGCATCTTCGGAATCCTCGTGGCTGTCATGTCATCTCTGGTTGCATGCAGTTACCGATGTGCTGAACCCACAACCTTCCCTGAGCTGCCTTCAGCGGCTCCGTCGGCCATGGCGACGAAGCTGCCGCAGGCTCCACTGAGTGCTCCCCTTCCAAAGCCTGGAAGGGCATCAATCAGTGGGACACTCTACTCATATACCATCCGTAGGATAGTCCCTAAGACAATGTTCTACCTCACAAGTGCTGTGGGAGAGGACAATCGCAAGTTCCCACCCATCCTCATCGGGCCGGATGATGAAGCGGGGGACATCCGCGGAGCCAGCGACGCTACAGGTCAGTTTGCCATGGACGATCTACCCCCCGGCAACTACTTCTTGATCGTTTGGGCGCCCTACACATGGATCCCTGCAGAGACAGATGAGTTCCAACTTGAACCTCGCCTCATAGAGCTAAAGGCGAATAAGCCGAATCCACTGGGCGTGGTCTACCTGTCATGGCCCTGACACCTGAGCGATGGAAGGTAGATTAGGCAATCGATTGGATTAGGACACGCAATCAGGCTCGATCTGGCTAGGGAACCAATGGCAACAAGACGGTATATATCGCGCGGTATGCGGTATTCACATCGGTGACCGTCCCGGAGATAGCACCCCCCACAGCATACAGATAGGGGCCGACCCTGGCCAAGCCAAGCCGTGACCATCCCCGTGAGCTTGGGCTTGGCATTTCCCGCCACTCATCACGTTGGGGAGCGTACTCAAGCAGCGAAGCACCCGCTCGCTCTCTGTCGCCTCCGACAACATAGATGACGTCAGCTATGCTGGCCATGCCCATTCCCTGGCTTCCCTCGGGCAATGGCGCAAGCTCGCGCCAAGGATGCTCGCCGGTGGCCTCAAGATCTGGCGAGTATCCCTCGTTAACGGACAATGGCCCCGATCCGTCAAATCCTCCAACAACCACAAGCACCCCGCCTCCTTCAGCAGCGCCGGCATATGCCCGCGGCGCCGCCATCGGCGTGGCCACATTCCACATATCCTGCTCTGGGTCGTAAACGAGGACCGAGGATAGGTAGAACCGCCCATCCCATCCCCCAAAAAGGTAAACCTTCCCTTCGAAGGCCGCCAAGGCGTACCCGCTGACGGCGATCGGGAGCGAGGCACGCCGGCTCCATCTCGAATGCCGCGGATCATAGACCTCAAGGACGTCGGTTGTCTTGCCCGAGGGCAGACGGCCCCCCGGCACATAGATCATCCCCCCCAGGACGGCGGCTTGCACATCGGCCACGGCCGTCGGCTTGGAGGGGAGTGGCAACCAACGATCTGTACCCACGTCATAGGACTCGACGGCCCCGGTGACCCCTCCGGCCGTCTCACCGCCGATGGCGTAGATTTGGTTGTCGTACGCCGCCACCGCTAGGCCGCTTCGCGCGGTTGGCATCGCCGCCTTCGACTGCCAGCGCGATTGCTCAAGCGCGACCAACGTATCCGGAGTTGCGGCCACCGGGGCCACCTGCCACGTCCTGCCCGCCAG
>Ga0209342_10008741_pt1 | contig 10151 bp, 10 predicted proteins | sample RifCSP16_2_FD_184023 | JGI IMG/M metagenome (GOLD analysis project Ga0209342, IMG submission 184023) | Soil microbial communities from Rifle, Colorado - Rifle CSP2_sed 16_2 (SPAdes) (version 2) | ecosystem: Environmental > Terrestrial > Deep subsurface > Rock core/Sediment | place: Rifle... | reverse complement strand
TCCTGGCCGAAGAGAAAATCGTGCTGTCGCGGCCGGAGCGCCGCCGGCTCTTCGAGCAGATCGTAGCCGAGATCCTGGGGCTGGGGCCGATCGAGCCGCTGCTGGCCGACGAGAGCATCACCGAGATCATGGTCAACGGCGCCAAGAACATCTACATCGAGCGCGCCGGCAAGATCTATCGCGAGCCCGCCTCCTTTGAGAGCGATGACCACCTGATGCGTATCATCGACCGCATCGTGGCTCCCCTCGGCCGGCGCATCGACGAATCCAGCCCCTACGTGGATGCCCGCCTGTCGGACGGCTCCCGCGTCAATGCGGTCATCCCGCCCATCTCCCTGGTGGGGCCGACCCTCACCATCCGCAAGTTCGCCCGAAACCCCATCACCATCGAGCAACTCATCGATTACGGCACCATCACGCCTGAATCGGTCGAGTTCCTGAAGGCCTCGGTGATCTCCAAGATCAACATGATCATCTCCGGCGGTACCGGCTCCGGCAAGACCACCATGCTCAACGTGCTCTCCCAGTACATCCCGGCCGACGAACGGATCGTCACCATCGAGAACGCGGCCGAGCTGCAGATGCGCCAGGAACATGTGGTCACGCTGGAATCGCGCCCCCCCAACATCGAAGGCCGCGGCGAAGTCACCATTCAGAACCTGGTGGTGAATGCGCTGCGAATGCGGCCCGACCGGATTATCGTCGGCGAGATCCGCGACGAAGCGGCCCTGGACATGCTGCAGGCCATGAATACCGGTCACGACGGCTCCATGACCACCGCCCACTCCAACAGCCCACGGGACACCCTCTCGCGCATCGAGACCATGACCTTGATGGCGGGCATGGACCTGCCCACCCGGGCGATCCGCGAGCAGATCAGCTCGGCCCTGCAGTTGGTGGTGCACCTGGAGCGCCTGCGGGATGGCACGCGCAAAGTCACCCACATCGCCGAGATCCAGGGCATGGAGGGGGACGTCATCACCATGACCGACATCTTCGTCTTCGAGCAAACCGGCCTGGAGAACGGCCGGGTGATTGGCCGGCTGCGCCCCACCGGCCTACGGCCCAAGTTCATGGAGTCGATCGAGCAGTCGGGCATCCGGCTGCCCGCTTCGATCTTCGGTGTGGGCGACCGCTCACTCTACAGGTAGGTAGACATGGATCCGACCCTGGTTCTGGTGGTAGGCGGCGGCCTTGGGCTGCTATTGCTCCTCGTCGGCGTGGTGGTCTCTCTGGTGGGGGGCGGCTCGGTGGTCGAGGAACGCCTGGGGCGCTATGCTGAAACCGGCGGGCTGGTCACTACCACCCAGGAGGAATCCGCCGAGCGGCGCGATCGCCCCACCCAGCTATCCGACTTCTTCAACCGAATGGGCGAAGGCACGGATCTCTTCGCCTCGGTGTCCAAGAACCTGGCGCAGGCCGACATCAAACTCAGGCCGGCCGAATACCTGTCGGCGGTGATCGGTTGCGCGACGGTGGGGGCGATCGTGGGGTTTTTCATCGGTGGCGGCCTCCTGGTCGCCATCGTCCTAGGTGTGGTGGGGGCCTTCGTTCCCAAGATGTACGTGGGCCGGGCCAAGGGCGCCCGGCTTAAGAAATTCGACAGCCAGCTGGGGGACATGCTCAACCTCACGGTCAACGGCCTGCGTGCGGGCTACTCTACCCTGCAGGCGATGGAAGCCGTCAGCCACGAGATGCCCTCACCGATCAACGACGAGTTCCGGCGCGTCGTCCAGGAGATGCAGCTGGGCATCCCCATGGAGGACGCACTGGACCACTTGATGCGGCGGATTGCCAGCGACGACCTGGACCTCATCGTGACCGCGGTCAACGTCCAGCGCGAGGTCGGCGGCAACCTGGCCGAAATCCTGGACGTGATCTCCTACACCATCCGGGAGCGGGTGCGCATCAAAGGTGAGATCCAGGCGCTCACTGCCCAGGGTCGGGCCACTGCCTGGGTGATCTCCATGCTGCCGCTGGCGTTGCTGGTATTGCTCTACCTCGTCAACCGGGACTACTTCATGCAATTCTTCAACCCCGAGACCCGCAGCTGTGGTATCCCCTTGCTGATACTGGCCGGCCTGATGGTCTCTTCTGGCTTCTACGCCACCCAGAAAATCGTGGACATCGACATCTAGTCGATCGGAGTTGCATCATGCTCATTGGCCTAATCGTTGCGGCGGTGGTGATCCTGGCAGTGATCCTGGTGATTGTGGGGATCAACGCCCCAGATCCGGAAGATCCTATTCAAGCCAGGCTGGCCGAGTTTGGCACCAGCGACGAGATCATCACCCTGGAGGAGCTCTCTCAAAACTTCTCACAGCGCATCGTCATCCCCTTCTTCAACCGCATCGGGCAGTTGGCTTCGCGCTTCACTCCACAGGCGACCATGGAGGTGGCCAAGAAACGAATCGAGATGGCCGGCAACCCGATGCAGATCAACCCGGCCTTCTTCCTGATGATGCGCTTCGTCTGCGCGCTCCTGTTTGGGGGATTGCTCTTCGCCATCTTCGCTCTCACCGGACGCAACTGGCTGCAGGGATTGGGCCTCTCCGCCCTGTTCATGTTGATCGGGTACCTCTTCCCCAACTTGTGGCTGAGTGGGCGTATCAGGACCCGGCAGCGATCGGTCTTCCGCGCCATGCCGGACGCTCTGGACCTGCTCACCATTTCCGTGGAAGCCGGGTTGGGCTTCGATGCCGCCATGGCCAAGGTGCACGAGAAGTGGGACAACGACCTGTCCCTGGAGTTGGGGCGGGTCATCCAGGAGATCCGGCTGGGCAAACTACGACGCGATTCACTGCGCGACATGGCGGAGCGCTTGGGTGTGGCCGAGATGACCAGCTTCGTCGCGGCGGTCATCCAGTCGGAGCAGCTCGGCGTGAGCATGGCCAAGGTGCTGCGCATCCAGTCCGACCAGATGCGAGTGCGGCGCAGGCAGATGGCGGAGGAGGAAGCGCACAAGGCTCCCATCAAGATGGTCTTCCCGATCGCGCTCTTAATCTTCCCCTCCATCCTGCTCATCCTTTTGGGGCCGGCAGCCATGTTGCTGCTGTCGTCTCCACTGGGAGGGATCTTGCGGTAGCATGAATTGGGGTCGGCCGCGAGCCGATTCACCGTGTCTCCATGCCCAGCCCTAGCGCAGCGCGTCAAGGCCTGCGCGGCCTGCAGCGCTGGGTGGGTGAAGGTCTGGATCTCCTCTTCCCAAACCAATGCCTGGGCTGCGGCCGGGCGGGAATCATCTGGTGTCTGGAATGCGATTCGAAGCTGGAGCGCATCGTCGACGCTCTTTGCCTGGTGTGCGGCCGCCCGCTGGGCGCACCCGCCCTGTGCGCGGAATGCCGCCGCCAGCCGCCCCCTTTCCGGGCCCGCTCCTTTGCGGTCTATGATGGCCCGCTAGCCCGGGCCATTGTGTCCCTGAAGTACCGGCCGAATCGCCGCCTGGCCGGTCTGATGGGCGGATGGCTGCAGCAGGTCTACGATCGGACCGGCTGGCAGGGGGATCTTGTCGTCCCGATTCCGCTGGGACGCGAGCGGCAGAAGCGCCGCGGCTACAACCAGGCCCACTTGTTGGCGCTGGCGCTCAAGGATCGGCTGCAGCTCCCGGTGGAGGCCAACCGGCTGCGCCGGGTTCTGGACACCCCCTCGCAGGTGGGCCTCATGCCGAGCGAGCGCCGGGAAAACGTGCGCAACGCCTTTCGGGCCGAACCTGGCCCATGGCCGGGGTCTGGCGTCGTACTGATCGACGACCTTTTCACCACCGGAGCAACATTAGCGGCCTGCGCAACTACCCTGCTGCAGGCGGGTGCCGAACAGGTATTCGCCCTCACCGTTGCCAGGGCCTAGTTGCGAACGGCCTGAGCGGACGAACTCGGAGGACACGCCATGCCTGTCGAAGTGGTCATCCATGTGCGCAACCTGGAGTTGACCGACCGCCTGCGGGAATACGTGGAGAAGAAGGTCTCCAAGCTGGATCGGTTTCTGGACGTGCTGGAGGAGGCCAAAGTCGATCTGACTTTCGTCAAGACTGCCCGCTCCGCCCGCGACCGCCAGGTCGCACAGCTCACCGTCCGCGGAAAGGGCGTGCTGCTCCGGGCAGAGGAGCGCAGCGACGACATCTTTGCCTCGGTAGATACGGTGCTGGAGAAGATCTACCGGCAGATCGAGCGCTATAAGGGTCGGCATTGGCGAACCCGCGGCGACGGTCGACCACTCTCGGAGGTGGTGGCGGAGACCGGGCCGCTTGCTGAAGCTCCGGAAGAGAACCCGGAAGTACAGATCGCACGCCGGAAGCGATTCCTGCTGCTGCCCATGACCGAGCCGGAAGCGATCGAACAGATGGAGCTGCTCGGGCATCCTGAGTTCTTCGTCTTCTTCAATGCGGAGACGAACGGGGTCAATGTGCTCTATCGGCGCCGCGACCACACGCTGGGCTTGATCGAAACCGAAGTGGCCTGAACCGCACGGGCGGCCGGCCCCCCCGCCGCCCATCGATAGCCGGCCTGACGTGACTGATTCATTACCGGCCGTTCTTATGCTTCCCCCGGCCGGCCACACGGAAGCCGAGCGCTGGGTGGCGCACGGCCGGGTGGCGGCGGCCGAGGATCTGGTCCGCCGCCTGCTGGCGACCGGAGCCTTCCAGCCGGTGCTGGTCCTGGCTGCCGAGCTAAGCGATGCGGCCCGGCTGGCTGCCGCCGGTGCTCAACCCCTGGAGCAGCGCGCGGATAGGTTCCATTTTGGGGAGGCCCTGGCGCAGGTCATCCGCGGGCATGGGTTGCAGCAGCTGGCCTATTTCGGAGGCGGCAGCGCGCCGCTGGCTTCCGAGCAAGTGCTTCGCGGCGCCCTCGATCTGATGCGGTCGGCGGCGGCCGGGACCACGGTGGTCAACAACCTGCACTCAACCGACTGGGCCCTGCTGGGTGTGGCCCAGGCGGTGACGGACCGACACCAGCGCTTTCCCAATGACAACGCGCTGGGTTGGGTGCTCTCGCAGGAAGCTGGTGTGCCGGTGCTGGATCTGCCAGCCGCCGCCGCAACCCGGCTGGACATCGACACACCGACGGATCTGCTGGTGGCGGCCGATCATCCTGACCTGGGCCGCGCGCTGGCCGCCTTCCTGAGGCAGGCGCCTCCTGCTTTGCTCAAGGCGCTCAATCAGGTCCGGCAGGTGCTGCGCACTCCGGCCAGCCAACTCACGCTGATCGGCCGAACCTCTTCGCATGCCTGGGCTCAGCTGGAGCGCAGAACGCAGATCTGGGTGCGGGTATTCGCCGAGGAGCGGGGAATGCTCGCCAGCGGCAGGTTGGAGCGGGGGGAGGTCCGTTCGCTGCTCTACGGGTTGGCCGGCAACAGCTCCCCCGAGCGGCTGGTGCAGATTCTGTCCGGCATGTCGCAGGGGATCCTGTGGGACACCCGGGTGTGGATGGCGGCCGCCGGGGGCTGGCCTTCTGCGGCAGACCGGTACGCCGCCGATCTGGGATGGGTCGAGCAGATCAAGGATCCGGGCTTGCTGAGACTGAGTCGAGCGATCCAGGAATCGACGATTCCCATTCTGGCGGGAGGCCACGGCGTGGTGGCCGGGGGCATCTATGCCCTGCTGGAGAGCATGGAAGCCGGGGACTTCGCATAGCCACCCCCGGCTGGGCCTCTGCAAAGGGCGGCCGGGCGATTGAAGGGCGGCCGGGCGCGGGAGAGACCCGTGCGGACCGACTACCAGCCCTCCAGAAACTGCCGCCACTCCTCATTCGTGGGCAGGTGGTTGCCGAAGAGGTAGAGGGCGGAGGGGCGTGGTTCGCCGGGGGGACGCAACAGCGTCATGTGCGCCTCGCCGAGGGTCCGGCCGCCTTTGCGCAGATTACAGCCCGGGCAGGCGGTGACCAGGTTGAACCACTCATGCTCGCCGCCCCGGTGACGGGGGATGATGTGGTCGATCGTCAGCCGGCCGCTGCGAGCGCCACAATACTGGCAGGAGTGCTCGTCCCGGCGGAAAATCTCACGCTTGCTCAGGCGGACCCGCGGCCGCGGCCGGCGCACCATGTATCCCAGGCGGATAACCGAGGGGCGGGGATAGGCCTGGCGCACGCTGTGGATGTACCCTCTGCCGTTGAGCAGCATCTCCGCTTTGCCCATCAACAGCAGGCCGACGGCCCGCCGCGTGCTGCAAACGTTGATGGGCTCGAAATTGGCGTTGAGCAGGAGAACGGGCTCTTCCATGGCACGGCTGCGCAGAAAATCTGCGGGATTATATCACCGGCGCCCGCGGCGATAGCCCTGGATGAATTCCTCCACCGTGGAGGGGGCGAATGGGATTCCCAGCCCCCGAGCCAGCCGGATCAGCTGCGGCTGGCGAAGCTGGGCCTGCGCCAGCAGGTCCGGCTCCAGGAAGACCTCCTTCACCGGCCCATCCGCCACGATGCGCCCTTGCGTCATCACCAGGGCCCGTTCGACATGCTCGATACTGAAGTCCAGGTCATGGGAAATGACCACCAGGCTGATGCCGGCCTGGCGTAGGGCCCAAACGATCCCGGACAGTCGGTCCACCCCGGAGGCATCCAGGCCGGTGGTGGGCTCGTCCAGAATGACGATTGGGGTGCGCATGGCCAGTGTGGCCGCCAGGGCCACGAATTTGCGTTCGGACGGCGACAGGTCGTAGGGATGCCGGCCGGCTGAACCCGATAGCCCGGCCTGCTCCAGGGCCAGGTCGACGCTCTCCCGGACTCTCTCAGAATCCCACCCCAGGTTCTTGGGCCCGAAGGCCACCTCTTCCCGCACGCTGCGGGCGAACAACTGGTCGTCCGAGCTCTGGAACACATATCCCACCCGGCTGGAAAGCTGTGCCACCGTGTGCTGGCGGGCGTCCCAATCTCCGATCGAGATCGCACCGCTCTGCGGGCGCAGCAGGCCGTTGAGGTGGCGGGCCAGGGTGGTCTTGCCGGCGCCGTTTTCGCCCACGATGGCCACCGTTTCGCTCGGATCTATGCTGAGACTGACCTCCTGCAGCGCCTGCACGCCCGAGGGATACCGGTAGGAGACGGCCTCGACAATGATCCTCACGTCAAGAATTCCACCGCTTGCTCGAGCGTCACCGGAAGCGGAGCCGCGGACGCCAATCCCAGTTCCTGGGCCCGGCGCGCAACCAGCGTGTATCGGCTGGAACGGAGGCCAGCCCGCTCCAGGTCCCCCGACCCCAGCACCTGGCGCGGCGGTCCATCCGCCGCCAGCGAGCCCGCAGAAAGCACCAAGACCCGATCGGCGAAGGCGGCGACCCATTCCAGTTTGTGCTCGGCGAGCAGCACCGTCGTTTGGCCGGTGGAAGCCAGCTGGCGAAGATGAAGAAATACCGCCTCGGTGCCCGCGGGGTCTAGCTGGGAAGTCGGTTCATCCAGCACCAGCACCCGGGGACGCATGGCCAACATGGAGGCGATGGCCAGGCGCTGCATCTGTCCCCCCGATAGATCGTAGGGCGAGCGGTCGGCCAGGCCCTGCAGGCCTGTCAACTCCAGGGCCGACCGGCAGCGATCCAGGATCTCCTCCCGCGGAATTCCCAGATTCTCCAGCCCAAAGGCTACCTCTTCCAGGACGCTGAAGCGAGCGCCGGTGATCTGATTGAAGGGGTTCTGGAAGACCAAACCAATGGTGCCGGCCAACTCCGCCAGCGGCGTGTCAGGGATGCTGAGGTCGGCAACCCGGAGCCCGCCCTGGAGAGTCCCTCGAAAGAAGTGGGGGATGAAGCCTGTCAGGGCATGGCAGAGGGTCGATTTGCCGGCCCCATTGGCGCCAATGACCGCACACACCTGTCCGGCGGGCACGGTAAGCGAAAGCCCGCTAAGGGAAGGGCCCGTGGCCCCCGGATAGGTGTAGGTCAGGTCCTGGACTGAGATCATGCCCTACAGCACCAGCCCGGCGACCAGCAGCAGCGGGGCCAGGGCCAGGATGGCCCACCGCAAAACCGACTGGGCTCGGGAATCGGGCAGCACCTGCAGGCTGGTCTTCGTCCCGCGGCGCCCGAAGGCCCGCGCCTCCAGCGCGATCGCGCGCTCCTCGATATCCAGGATGCTGCTCAGCACCAATGGGACAACCAGCGGGAGCAGCGCTCTCAACCGTCTCCGCACTCCCCCCTCAGTCTCCAGCCCTCTGGAGCGCTGGGCATCCAGGATGGCCCGGGCCTTGCCCTGGAAGTAGGGCACGATCTGGATGGTGGTCACGACGATATAGCTGAGGGTGGAGGGAAACCCCCGCTGGGCGAGCGCAATCATCAGCAGATCCGGGCGGGTGCTGAGGGCCAGTAGCAGAAAGCTGGAGACGATCATCAGGATCCGCCCCGTGCTGGCGAGGGCGAATGCCAGCCCCTCGGCCTTCAGGCTCAGCGGGCCGAGCCACGCCACGGGCGAGCCGCCGGGCCACAGGAGCCCCTGGATCAAGAACAAGGAGATCGCGAAGGGGAGCACCGAGCGGGCGACGGAGCGCAGGAACCCCGGGAGGATCTTCCCCCAGGCCGCCAGCGGCAGGAGCACGAGCAAGAAAACAGCATAGCTCGACCAGGGGCCCGGCAGCGCGAAGGCGGCGACCAACAAGGTCGCCGCCAGGCTGAGCTTGGTCAGTGGGTGAAGCCGGTGCAGACCGCTGTCGCGGGCCAGGTAGAGGCTGAAACCCTGACTCATGGCCTGCAGCCCAGCACCAGCCGAGCGATCGCCCGCCCGAGCCGAGACTGCGGCGCTAGACGACGCCCCCGGCGCGCGGGAAGCGAGCCTTGAAGCGTGAGGGGAGCCCTCGCACGATCAGCCACACCAACAGGTAAGTGACCATCTTGTCCAGCGGGTCGGAGGTGACACCCTGGCCGAAGGAGGCCGGCAGAATTCCCAACCCCATTCCCCGGAACATGGCCACCAGCACGTCTTGTCCCGATCCGGTGACCCCTCCGAACACATAGGCGGAAATAGGCGCCGAGATGGCCGCCGCCACCAGGCCGGTGAGCAGGCCGGCCAGGATGACCTTCCACCAGCGCCGCAGCCATCCACCTTCACCGAAGAGCCCGGCCATCAGGCCGATCACTGCAGCCACCGCCGCGAAGGGCGCGTAGGCCACATTGAGCCCGCTCAACCCCCAGATCAGGTTGGCCAGCAGGCCGGTGAGGGCGCCCGCCCAGGGGCCGGCCAGGACCCCTACCAGCACCGTACCGATCGAATCCAGGTACAGCGGGATCTTCAGGGAATAGATCAACTGCCCGACGGCGATGTTGATGGCGATCGCCACCGGGATCATCACCAGGGTGAGGGTCCCAAAATCCTGCCTCATTCTAGCCATTGTTCCACTCTCCTTTGCGCGGTGTGACACCCGCGAGGGGCTGCGCTTGCCTGCGCGGGATTCTCAGACATAGCGCTGGCGGATCTCCGAGCTTACGTAGTCCAGCAACGCCACCGCGATCGTGATGAACCAGACGGCAAGCCCGGCGGCCTTGTAGTCGCCCAATCGCAGCCATTGGATCAACAGGAACCCGATGCCGCCGCCGCCGACCAGTCCGATCACGGTGGACATACGCACGTTGATGTCCCAACGGTAGATGGTAAAGGAGACAAACGGCGGGACCACCTGGGGCACCACCCCGTAGACGACGGTTTGCAGCCAGTTCGCCCCGGTGGCATGAATGGCTTCCAACGGACCGGGATCGATGGATTCGATCGCTTCAGAATACAGTTTTCCCAGCGCCGCGATGCTGTGCAATGTCAACGCCAGGATGCCGGCGAATGGGCCGAGTCCAACCACAATCAACGCGATCACCGCCCAGATGAGCGGTTCGATGGAGCGCACGATATTGAGCAGCGTTCGGGTGAGGTAGTAAATCCACAGGGTGATCCTGGAGCCCGACATCAGGTTCTTGGCCGCCAGGAAGCTGACCGGGATGGAAAGCACGATGCCGAACGCAGTCGCCATCATGCCCAGGAAGATGGTCTCCACCATCTTCTCGATGGCACTCAGCAGCTCGGTGCTCGGCTCAGCCGGTCCGAGCGCACTCAGCTGGCGTGCTTCCAACTCCCAGGTGGAGAAGTTGCCCGCTTCGGCCGGGGGAATCAGCCGATAGGGGATGATGACGTCGACCTGGAAGGCGCCCTGCTCGTCGGTATTGACCTTGAGGTAATCGCCCCCCTGACGCT
>Ga0209342_10008739_pt1 | contig 10151 bp, 6 predicted proteins | sample RifCSP16_2_FD_184023 | JGI IMG/M metagenome (GOLD analysis project Ga0209342, IMG submission 184023) | Soil microbial communities from Rifle, Colorado - Rifle CSP2_sed 16_2 (SPAdes) (version 2) | ecosystem: Environmental > Terrestrial > Deep subsurface > Rock core/Sediment | place: Rifle... | reverse complement strand
GAAGACCACGGCCGCAGCCCGGAACATCGCCTGGTATCCAAATGCGGTGATGCACCACCCCGCCAGGAAGGGAGCGGCGAGGGTGGCCGGCGCTATCAGCGTGTTCGACATCCCCAGGTAGGTCGCCTGATCGGCCGCGGTGCCGAACTCCAGGCTGATCACCATGGTCGTAACCCAGCCACCGACGAAGGCAATCCCGGCCAAGGCGAAGATGATGAACCACAGCGAGATCGAGGTCAGCCAACCGGCCAGCAGCGAGCTGGTCAGGGCCGCCAGGGTCCCGAGCAACAATACCAACTGGTGGCTCTTCCGATCGCCCAGCAAGCCGAGCAGCGGGTTGGCGATCACTTCGCTGAAGATCAGTACCCCCGTCAGCCAGCCGGCCAATCCGGCGCTCGCCCCCAACTCGCCCACGGTGTAGACCGCGTAGTAGGAGAAGGCCACCAGACCGAACTGGTAGATCAGGCGGACCGCCAGGAAGCGGCGGAATCTCAGGTCGGTGGTGAGGATGCGACGCATTTCCTGCCGGATGCGCGGCTGCCCTCCGGTGGGAATGGCCGGGGCATGCTCGGGCTCGCGGGTAGAGGACAGGAAGGTGAAAGAGATGACCAGCCCCATCCCGGCCAGCAGGAAGCACAGGGTGAAGTCGATCGGGGAATCGAGTCGGTCCAGGATCTGGCCGGCGGCCACGGCCGCCCCGCTGGCAAACAGGTTGGCCGCCGAGGACTGTCCGCCGAGAAAGCCGCCGCGCCATGAGGCCGGGATGATCTTGCGGATCATCGACTGCCACACGGTGGCGGTGTAGCCTCCCCCCAGGCCCTGCCAGATCAGCAGCCCGAAGACCAGGATCAAGGCCGTCCGACGCTCCAGTGCCGGCAAGAACCAGGCCACCAGGGCCAGCCCGAAGAAGGGCAGGCGCTCGTGGATGGTCATCGCCAACACCATGGGTTTGTAGCGGCGCAGGCGCTGCACCCGGTTGGCGGTGAGAATCTGGGGCAGCTGCCATCCCACTGCATGGATGGCCGGGATCAGCCCGATCAGGATCGCCGATTCGGTCAGCTGGCTGACGAAGAGCGGGATCACCGTGATGAACGAAGCAAAGCCGAGGGCGGAGCCGAAGAAGGCGCCGTCCAGGACATTGACGGCGACATTGAAGCGCACGTGGCTGTGCGGGCCGGAGGGCGTGCTCGGATTGTTCATGGGCGCTGCGCCGGCAAATCTTACTTCGTTCAAACCGGGCTGCCCATGGCAATCTTGGTATCCTATGAGAAACCCGCAACTCGCGACCCGCGGGCGGCGATTCCGTAGTAGAAATCAGGGGATTCGCCATGGGAGTGCGGTTTCCGTTGCATGACTGAAAACGCCGCGTTGATTCACGTAGAGGACCTGGTCAAGGACTACGACGGCCCGGCCGGTCCCATCCACGTACTCAAGAAGGTCAACCTGCAGGTGAAGCCTGGCGAGTTCGTCGGCGTTCGCGGCCCCTCGGGGAGCGGCAAATCGACGCTGCTGAACATGATCACCGGCATCGACCACCCTACCGGCGGACGGGTGGTGGTGAACGGCCAGGATCTGCTCGCGTTGGGCGAGGACGGCCTGGCCCGCTGGCGGGGGGCCAACGTCGGCGTGATCTTTCAGTTCTTTCAGCTGCTTCCGACCCTGACGGTGGTGGAAAACGTGATCCTCCCGATGGATTTCGCCCGCAAGTGGAAGCCGGGCGAGCGGCCCGATCGAGCCCTGCACCTGCTGGAGCAGATGGAGCTCAGCGACCAGGCGCACAAACTCCCCAGCACCCTCTCCGGCGGCCAACAGCAGCGGGCGGCCATCGCTCGAGCCCTGGCCAACGATCCGCCGCTGCTGGTCGGCGACGAGCCGACCGGAAACCTGGACAGCAAGACCGCCGACATCGTGTTCTCCCAGTTTGAGTCCCTGGTGAAGGCCGGCAAGACCTTTCTGATGGTCACCCACTCCAATTCGCTGGCGCGGCGTATTCCCCGGGTGATCGAAGTGCTGGACGGCCAGCTGTTCGAGAACGGGGCGAGGCCGGGGAGATGAGGACGGCCTGGCGCAAGGTGGTTCGCGATCTGTGGCTCAACAAGGGCCGCACGCTGTTGGTCGTGCTGAGCATCTCCGCCGGCGTGATGGCGGTGGGGATGATCCTGGCCAGCAACACGCTGATGGAACGGCAGATGATCCGTGCGCAGCAGGCCAGCCGGGCCTCCAGCATCTGGTTGTTCCTGGATGGCCTGGTGAACGAGACCAGCCTGAGCGGGATCGAGCGGCTGCCCGAGGTGGAGCACGCCGAGGGACGGATCGGCGGGGACATCCGCTGGAAGCTGGGCCTGGAGGGGGAGTGGCAGGACGCCGATCTGCTGGCCATCGAGGATTACGAGAAGCAGGACCTGGATCTGCTCGAGCTGCGGGCCGGAAGCTGGCCAGGGACCGATACTCTGGCGGTGGAATGGACCCAGCAGGCGCCCTACGGGCTTCCTGCCCTGGGCAACACCCTGTACCTGGAAGTGGGCGACCGTCCCAGGCCCTTCACCGTCAGCGGCGTGCTGCGCGATCCCTCCCAGGCTGCCCCGCCGTTCAGCACCCAGCCGGCCTTCTACGTGACTCGTGACACGATCGAAAGCCTGGTCGGGTATCGGGACTTCAGCCAGCTGCGGCTGGGCATCCGCAACTACAGCGAGGCGGAGGCCGAGCGGGTCGCCGGAATTGTCGAGGACCGGTTGAAGCGGGAGGGCATCGGAGTCAATTTCCGCTGGCTGCAATCCCCGGAACGCCACTGGGCCCAAGACATCATGGACGGCATCGGCCTGGTCCTGGCGGTGATGGCGGTGGCCTCCCTGGGGCTGAGCGCCATCCTGGTGGTCAACACCATCAATGCCATCATCGCTCAACAAACTCCCCAGATCGGGATCATGAAGACCGTGGGCGGGGTAAGGCGGCAGATTTCGCGTCTGTACCTGGCCGGGGTGGCGATCTACGGCCTGATCAGCCTGCTGCTGGCGGTCCCCCTGGGGGCCGTGGCGGCCAACGCCTACGCCAGCTGGATTCTCTCCATCCTGAATGTGCCGGTGCCCACGACGCAGCTGGTGCCGGCCACCCTGAGCATTCAGATCGGGGCGGGGCTGGTGGTCCCGCTGGTGGCCGCGCTCTGGCCGATCCTGCGGGGTGTGGCGATCTCGGTGCGCGAAGCGCTCAGCCCGTACGGACTGGGCTCGGGCGCCTACGGGAACGGGCGCATAGACCGCCTGCTGGCGCGCGTCCGCGTTCTGCCTCCCATGGTGATCCTCTCGCTGCGCAACACCTTTCGCCGGATGGGGCGCGTGGCTCTGACGGAGGGGGTCCTGATCACCGCTGGGGCGATCTTCATGATGGTGGTCACCACCCACCATTCGTTCACCAAGGCCATCTCGGATATCTGGGGCGGGCTCGGCTTCGACGCCTTCGTGTTCTTCAGCACTCCCCAGCGCATCCAGGAGGTAGAGCCCATCATCGCCGCCCATCCCAACGTAAAGCGGGTGGAGATGTGGATCTGGCGCTCGGCCACCGCCAGCGCCCTGGGGGACGCCAACCCCGACGAGGAAGTTCAGGTTACACTGCAGGGGGTTCCGCGAGACGGCAAGATGTTTGCACCAACCCTGACCGCCGGACGCAGCCTCCAGCCCCAGGACGGCCATGCGCTGCTCTTGAACCAGAAGTTGGCGCGGGATCTGGGAGTCTCCCTGGGCGATCAGATTGAGCTCGATCTGGGTGAGGACGGCACCTCGACCTGGACGATCGTCGGACTGATCTTCGACCTGATCAACAACCAGGAGACGGCCTACGTGCACACCGACACCCTGAACCTGGACATGCATCAGGCCGGGCGAGCATCGCTCGCACGCGTCCAGGCGGTGGACGACAGCCCGGCCGGCCAGACTGCGCTGGTGGAGGACCTGCGCCGGCGCTTTGAGGACCTGGGCATTGAGCTCTCCCTGGCACAGACCTCCTTCGAAGATCAGGAGGCCGCCGAAGCCCAGTTCAGCATCCTGACCACTATCCTGATGACCATGACCGTGGTGATGGCGGTGGTCGGCAGCATAGGGCTTTCAGGAACGCTGTCCATCAACGTCATCGAACGCCGCCGGGAAATCGGTGTGATGCGGGCGGTCGGCGCCTCTTCCCGGGACGTCGGCCTGATCTTCATGGGGGAGGGCCTGCTGCTGGGGGTTGTGAGTTGGGTGCAGGCAGTTCCGCTGAGTATCCTGGCCGGGCGGCCCTTCGTGCAGGCCATTGGCGGCATCATCCAATTCCCGGGGCGCTACCATCTGGCCGTGAACGGCCTGTGGATCTGGCTGGGGATCGTCCTGGTGCTTTCCCTGGCCGCCAGCTGGCTACCGGCCAGGCGGGCCACCCAGATCAGCGTCAATGAGAGCTTGGCCTACGAATGACGGACGCCATAGAGGCGGGATCGAGCTGGGTTGAAATCGAGGTGGGGTGGGATGAAAGCTGAACGGATGTCTTTGGGGGGTTGGCTGGCCGGTTTGGGCCTGGCCGGGCTGGCGCTGGCGGGATGCGGCGGCGCGGCCGCGCCGGATCCGGAGGTGGAGGTGCCGATCGTGGTGGATGCCTCCAATGTCATTGCGGAAGGCCGGCTGGTGCCGGGCGATTCGGTCGAGCTGGGATTCAAGGCCGGCGGGGTCGTGGCGCGGGTGCTGGTCGAGGAGGGGGAGGCCGTGCAGGCCGGGCAGCCCCTGGCGCTGCTGGCCAACCTCGAACAGGGCCAGGCTGCCGTGGCCGCCGCGCAGCTGGAGTTGCTGAATGCCCAGCAGGCGCTGGACCTGATCCATGAGCAGGCCGGGGTGATGGCTGCCCAGGCGCAGGTGGAGCTGGCCGAGGCTCAGGAGGAATTGCGCAAAGCCAGGTATACCTGGGACGTGCAGCAGCCGGGCAACCGGGCCAGCCAGTCCACTCTCAACGGGGCGGAGGCCAGGCTGCTGTTGGCCAAGGACGCGCTGGACCGTGCCAAGGAGGCCTACGACAACCTCTCCGGCCGGGACGAGGATGATCTAACCCGGGCCCTGGCGCTTACCGAGCTCGCCGGCGCCCAGCGGGACTACGACGCCGCGCTGCGGGACGTCAACTGGTACAAGGGCAAGCCGACCGAGATCCAACTGGCCATGCTGGACGCGGATGTGGCCATGGCCGAGGCCCGCGTGCAGCAGGCCCAACTGGACTGGGAGGACCGGCAGGCCGGCGCCGATCCGGACGAGGTCGCGCTGGCCGAGGCTCGGCTGGCTAACGCTCGGGCTCAGTCGATGGCCGCCGAGACTGCGCTGGCGGACCTGCAGCTGCAGGCGCCCTTCGCCGGAACGGTGGCCCACGTGGCGCTCAAGCAAGGCGAGTTGGTGGCGGCCGGCCAGGTGGCAGTGGTCATCGCCGACTATTCGGTCTGGATCGTCGAGACCGACAATCTGACCGAGTTCGAGCTGCCGGGGGTCGAGCAGGGACAGACGGCCACGGTCACTTTTGATGCCCTCCCCGACCTGGAGCTGGCCGGCACGGTGACCGCCATCAGCCCCTTCTTCGAGATCAAGCGCGGCGATGTCACCTACACGGTGGAAGTCCAGCTGCTGCAGACCGATCCGCGCCTGGTCTGGGGACTGACCAGCACCGTCACCTTCGGTGATATCCCAACCGCGGCTCTCCCGTCGATGGTGTCGCGCGGCCGAATCGGCCACTGACTTCTGGCTTAGGGCGCCTAGACACCGAGCCTGCCCGCGGGCGCCCCGGTAGCCGAGTCTTGCCCGCCGCCCCCCGGCGGGCTGCACACCCTCGCCGCTATAATTCGGATCAGGTATGCGTTTCCCTGCCCTCTCTCATCTGCTGCGCTACCTGGCGGCCGTCGGCCTGATGGCTGTGACCACCGCCGCTTTCGTCGCCGCCGGCCGGGCTTTGACCCCACCCCTGGTGGCGCTGCTCTATCTGCTGCCGGTGGGCCTGAGCGCCGCGGTGTGGGGGCTTGGACCGGGGATCGCCAGCGCCCTAAGCGGTTTCCTCACCTTCAACTACTTCTTCATCGAGCCGTACCACACGCTGACCGTGCACCGGCCCAGCGACCTCATCATGCTGGTCGTGTTCTTGATCGTGGCGGTCGTGATCAGCCAGCTGGTCGGAAGCGCCCAGAGCGGCCTGGCCGAAGCGCAGGCCCGCGAGCGCGAGGCCACCCGGCTCTATGAGCTGAGCGTGGCGCTGGGCGGATGGCACGACGAGCGGTCCATCGCCGGCATACTGGCCAGGCATTTCCAGACCACCTTTCACGCAGAGCACGTCGAACTCTCTGTCACCACCGAGGGACTCTTCACCCTGCAGCAGCCTGCGGAGAGCGCGCCGCCAACTCGCCCGCCGGAGCTCAGCGTCTCGATCCAGGCGGCGCGTGGCGTTTTGGGCGATATCCGCCTATGGAGGGCAGGGCCGCCGCCCACCAGCGCGGAAAGACGGCTGCTGCGGACGTTTGCCAGCCAGGGCGCCCTGGCCCTGGAACGCGCCTGGCTGGCCCAGGCCGAATCCCGGGCGCGGGTCCTGGAAGAGAGCGACCGTTTGAAGACCGCCATTCTGTCGTCCGTCTCTCACGAGCTCCGGACCCCGCTGTCGACCATCAAGGCGGCGATCTCCAGCCTGCGGAGCGAGGAGGTGGGCTGGGACTCGGGCGCCCGGGCGGACTTGATCGCCGCCATCGACGAGGAATCCGACCACTTGAACTTCCTGGTGGGCAACCTGCTGGACATGTCGCGCCTCGAGTCCGGGGCCCTCCAGCCCCAGCGCGGCTGGAACATCCTCTCCGAAATCGTCGGCAGTGTGCTGCAGCGCATGCGGCGGCTCACCGAGCAGCATCAGATCGAGGTGGATCTTCCCGATGACCTGCCGATGGCGCCGGTGGACTACGTGCAGATGGAGCAGGTGTTCTCCAATCTGCTGAGCAACAGCCTGAAATACGCGCCGGCCGGGACCCTCATCCGCATTGAAGCCCGGATCCAGCCGGACACCTCGCTTATCGTACAGGTCAGCAATCAGGGTCCCCCTGTGCCGGAAGAGCACCTGGATCGGATCTTCGACAAGTTCTACCGTATCACTGCGGCCGAGCGCGTCTCGGGGATCGGCCTGGGCCTGTCCATCTGTAAGGGCATTGTGGAGGCCCACGGCGGGCGGATCTGGGCGGAAAACCATGAGGGCGGCTTCGCCTTCAAGTTCACCCTCCCCCTGGACTGGGACGGCGCTCAACCGCCGCCGCCCCCGGTCGAGATGGTGTGAGCAACCCGCCCCACATCCTGGTCATCGACGACGAACCCCAGATCCTGCGGGCTCTGCGCACCATCCTAACCGAGAAGCAGTTCAAGGTGACAACCGCCTCCCGGGGCGAAGAGGGGTTGTCGCTGGCCGCGGCCAATGTCCCGGACGTGGTGATCCTGGATCTGGGTCTGCCCGACATGGACGGCATCGAGGTGTGCGCCCGGCTGCGCGAGTGGACCCAGTGCCCGATCATCGTCCTGTCGGTGCGCGAGGGCGAGAAGGACAAGGTCGCGGCGCTGGACAAGGGGGCCGATGACTACCTCACCAAGCCCTTCGGGATCCAGGAGCTGCTGGCCCGCGTGCGGGTGGCGCTGCGGCACGCCAGCCGGGCTCAGGGCGCGCAGGAAGCCACCGTGCAGGCCGGACCGCTGAGCATTGACCTGGCCTGGCACGTGGTGACCCGAGGGGGTGAGGAGGTCAAACTGACCGCCACCGAATTCAAGCTGCTGGCCTATCTGGCCGCCAATCGAGGCCGCGTCCTCACCCATCGCAGCATTCTCACCCAGGTCTGGGGGCCGGCGGATGCCGATCATACCGAGTATGTACGGGTCTACATCCGGCAGCTGCGGCGCAAGTTGGAAGCCGACCCTGAACGACCGGAATACATCATCACCGAGCCCGGGGTCGGATATCGCTTCCTGGCCGACGAGTAGGACGGGTTTCCCACCCGAAGCGCCCCAGCGGCTGGGGCGCTTTTATTTGTGCTTTATGAGGTTGGCCGCGGTTTTTGTCCCCTGCTTACACGAACCTGCTAGCCTCGGTGGGGGAGACAACCACCATGGAACCCTCTATCTCTTCTTTCTCCGCAGCCGCCCCCCAGACTTCGAAGGCGGCCGTACTCCCGGCCTCGCTGGCCGCCCGCCGGTTGGTCGTCCTGGTTTCAGAGGCTGATTGGGATGATCCGGAGCTGCCCAGCCGCGTCCGGGACCTGGCATCCTCCAGGGGATCGGCCGTCCTGCTACTGGGGCTGAGTCCCGAGACTGCTCGGGAGCCGCAGGCGCTCCGCCAGTTGATCACCATGGCGGCTGCCATCCAGGACACCCGCATCACTACGGAAATCCAGATCGAGGTCGGCAAGGACTGGGCCGGCCAGGTGCGATCCATCTGGGAGCCGGGCGATCTGCTCGTCTGCACCAGCGCCGGGCTCAGGCACCGGGCGCTGAATCAGCTTCTGACGTCGAACCCGCAGGTCCCGGTGCACGTGCTCACCGACTTGCGGCCGACTCCGCAGAGCCGCAGCGGCGCGCTCAGGCAGGTCTTCTTCTGGGGCGGCGCGTTGGGCATCCTCGGCGGTTTCCTGTGGCTGCAGATCGCGCTCAGCCAGCCGCCCCGTGATGCGGGCCAGACCGTGCTGCTCACCCTCACCGTGTTGGCCGAAGTTAGCCTGCTCTGGATCTGGAACTCCTTCTCGGCCTAGCTTCGGGCTCAGCCGCAGTCTGAATCGGAGAATCGCACCGTGCTTTCCGTGATCCTGCTCGCTCTCTGCATCCTGCTCGCTGCCCGGCTCTCCCCTCGCGAGAAGGCGGAGCATGCGCACATCCATGGAGCAGGCCAGATCGGGCTGCTGGCTGCTGTGGCACTGTTCGGGGTGGACTACTTCACCTCGTACTACTACGCCACGGGCGAGATGATGAGTGCGCTTCATCCGTACGGATTGCAGGACAAGGCCTACCTTGCAGTGGCGGTGATAGCCTTCGCCAACTTCGCATTCGGCCTGCTGTACATGTTCTCGCTCGGCCCGTTCAACGAGGGCGGTGGATCCTATACGGCCTCCATGCGCTACCTCTGGCCGACCCTCAGCCTGATCGTGGCGGTTGCGCTCATTCAGGACTACGTGCTGACCATCGTCGTCTCGGCCCTGTCCGGCGGCGATCAACTGCTGTCGATCCTGGGCCTGTACGGCGAGAATTGGCTGTACCACTTTGCACTGGGAGCCGTGTTGGCCGCAGTCACCTGGTACCTCACCATCCGCGGCCGGGGTGAGTCGGCCAGGGTCGTCTTCAGCTTGATTTGCGTTTTCGGCTTGCTCACCGTCACGATGGGCGTGGGCCTGCTGCTGGCTCATCTTCGGGGTGTACCGCCGGTTCCGCCGGATGCGGCTCCGCGAGCGGTCTCGCTTGGGCAGGCCATGCTGCACATGCTGACGGCCTCGATGAAAGGCATGGTGGCGCTGACCGGTCTGGAGGCGGTGTCCAACGGGATTCAGTTCATGCAGGATGAAGATGCGGGGATTGTCAAGTGGGGCAAGCGGCACCTCAGCCGCCTGGAGTGGCTGTGGAAGTTCTACAGCGGGAAATCTGGGATTGGCCGGTTCGTGCAGACCTCCTTCCTCTTCTATGGCGGGCTGACCACCCTCTTCCTGACGGTCTTCGCCATTCGCTTTGATGTCTTTGACGGTACGTTCGGCCGTACCCTGGTGGGCAACTTGGCTTTCATCGGCTTCACCGAACTTCCCGGGGGAGTGGTCCTGTTCTGGGCCTATCAGATTGTAGCGGTGCTGATGCTGGCCGCGGCCTCGATGACCGCCCTGCAGGATGCCCAGGCGACCGAGTGGCGCGATGTCGCCATCGGCGAGATCCCCGAGGCCATTGTCTACCGCGATCCGCGAGGCACGTTCACACGCTCGGTCACGATCACGTTCGCGGTGGCCGTGCTCATCATGTTCCTGGTGCGCGGGCAAACCTCGGTCGCGGTGCCCTTCTACGGAGTGGGCGTCTTCATGCCGATCACCGCCATGGGGCTGGCAGTGCGCAGACACGTTCTAGCCCACTATGAGGGGAGGGCACGCCGCCTGGGCGCGGCGGCAGCCACCT
>Ga0209342_10008735_pt1 | contig 10152 bp, 13 predicted proteins | sample RifCSP16_2_FD_184023 | JGI IMG/M metagenome (GOLD analysis project Ga0209342, IMG submission 184023) | Soil microbial communities from Rifle, Colorado - Rifle CSP2_sed 16_2 (SPAdes) (version 2) | ecosystem: Environmental > Terrestrial > Deep subsurface > Rock core/Sediment | place: Rifle... | reverse complement strand
ACGCGGTGGTGGCCATGAAGCGTGGCGCCTTCGACTACCTCTCCAAACCGTTTCGAACCGAGGAGCTGACTGCGCGCGTGAACCGTGCGCTCGCGGAGCGGCGGCTCACTCGCGATATGGAGCGTTTTCGCGCGATGGGGCGCTTGCTCGCCTCAACGTGTGCGCCGGAAACGATCCTTCGGGCGATCGTCGAGGCCACTCTGGAAGCGACAGAAGCTCAGGGGGCTGCCCTGCTCCTCGCAGAAAACGGAGTGCTCCATCCCAAGGCGCATCGCGGTCCGTGGCCGAAGCCGCCCGCAGCGTTCAATCAAGTCGCACAGGAGACGATGTCAGCGCTCAGCCCACTGACATGGACTTCCGAGGCAGACGGAGTGCTCGTCGGCGCCCCCTTGCTCGTAGACGAGCGGCCGGTCGGCGCGCTCGTCATCGGGCTCCCCCGACACTACCGTGTGACCGACGAAGACCTTTCGGTCTTGGCGCTGTTCGCGGCCCAGGCCGCGGTCTCTGTGAAGACCGCAAACGATCTCGCGCGGCTTCGGAGCGGAGCGCTGACCGCGCTCGGGCGGATGGCGACCCAGGTGGCTCACGAGATCAAGAACCCGTTGGGCGGCTTGAAGCTCTACGCGCTCCATCTGGAGCGGAGGCTTCAGCGCCAGGGCGACCCCGAAGGGCGGGAGCTGGCCCAGAAGATCGCGAACGCGGTGGACCACCTGAGCGACACGGTCACGGATATCACCGCCTACGGCCGCCCGGTCCGGCTGAGCCGGGAGCCCGTGCCCTTCAATCGCTTTCTGGATGACTGCCTGGCGTTGGTGCAGGACCGGATCGACGCCAAGCAGGCCAGAGTGGTCCGGCAGTACGATTCGTCACTCCCCGACGCGATGGTCGACCCTCGAGAGCTCAAGAAAGCGCTGCTGAACTTTCTCGTGAATGCGTTGGACGCGATCCAGCCTCACGGAGAGCTGCACGTCGGCACCCAGCGTCACGAGGGAGCGGTGGAAGTCACCGTTCGCGACAACGGCGAGGGCATGACCCCCGAAGTGCTCGCCCGAATTTTCGAGCCGTTCTTCACGACAAAGGAAAAAGGCACCGGGCTCGGAATGAGCATTGCCAAAGGCGTGGTCGAGCTGCATGGCGGCCAGCTCACCCTAGAGTCCACGCCAGGGAAGGGCACCACGGTTCGCGTGACGCTTCCGCTGGAGACCGCGCGATGAGCAAGGGCCGGATCCTCATCGTCGATGATGAAGAGACCATCGCCGACAGCCTCGAGCTGATTCTTGGGGGCGAGGGCTATGCGGTCAAGAGCGTCGGCACCGCGTCTCGGGCCTTCGCTGAAGTGGAGCGCGGCGCCTGGGACCTCGCGATCGTCGATCTCGTGCTTCCGGATTTCGACGGGCTCGATCTGCTTCGACGTCTGAAAGTGCAAGATCCGAACCTCGAGGTCATCATGATCACCGGGCACGGCTCCATCCCGAAGGCGGTGGAAGCGATGAAAGAGGGCGCCTACTCCTTTGCGCAGAAGCCGTTCACACCGGACGAGATCATTCTCCTCGCGGGGAAGGCGATCGAGCGAAAAGCCCTGGTGGCGGAGACCTGGGACCTCCGACGCCGGCTGGCCGATCAGTTGGGTGTGGCCAAAGTGATCGGGCGGTCCCCGACGATGCGAAAGGTGTTTGAGCTGATCGAGGCCATTGCCCCGTCGGACGCCAGCGTCCTGATCGTTGGGGAGAGCGGGACCGGAAAAGAGCTGATCGCCAACATCGTCCATGAGCAGAGCCCTCGCTCCCGATCGCCGTTCATCAAGATCAACTGCGCGGCGCTGCCGAAAGATCTGATCGAGTCCGAGCTGTTCGGGTATGCCAAAGGCGCATTCACCGGCGCCACGACCGAGAAGCCGGGGCTGCTGGAAGAGGCGAACCACGGCTCGCTCCTCCTCGATGAGATCATCGAGATGCCAGCCGCGTTGCAGGCGAAGCTCCTCCGCGTGATCGAGGATCGACAGTGCCGTCGCTTGGGATCGTCGCGGAGCGTTCCGGTGGACTTCCGGCTGATCTCCGCCACGAATCGTCTCCCAGAGGCGGCGCTCAAGGAAGGCCTGCTTCGAGAAGACCTCTACTACCGGATCAACACGGTGGTGATCCACCTGGCGCCGCTGCGGGAGCGGGCTGATGACGTCCCGCTCTTGATCGAGCACTTCCTCTCACGCTTCAAGGAAAAGTACGGCAAAACGATCCATGGGATCAGTGACGGGGCTCGCCGGGCCCTCGAGCGCTTCTCCTGGCCCGGCAATGTGAGGGAGCTCGAACACGTCATGGAGCGGGCGGTCTTGCTCGCGCGCGGCTCGGAGATCGAGCTGTACGATCTGCCCGAGCAGGTCACCGGCGGGGCGACGCCGTCGCCGACGAGACCGGCATTGCTTTCTGGCAGCCTGGAGGAGCTGGAGCGCGCGGCGATCCTGGAAGCGCTGGCGGCCACGGGTTGGAACAAACAGGCAGCCGCCGCCAAGCTTGGCTTGCATCGGCCCACGCTTTATTCGAAGATGCGGAGGCATGGGATCCCGCAAAAGCCGTAATCCGGTGTCCGGGGCCAGGGGCTCGGGGTCCGGAGCTGGGGAAATGAAAAACGCGAAGCCGAAATCTGACGACTGAGACTCAAATGCGAACCCCGAACCCCGGACCCCGGTTCCCGAATTGCCAATCCCGAATCCCGATTCCCGAATTCCCCGCGCCATGGCGATCGGGCGGGGCGTCCAGCCCCAGGGAGCCGTCTCATGACTAGCCCCGTAATGGCAGCCGGAGCCGGGCTCGGCCGAGGCGGAAACGCGCTCTCCGCCGTGATGGACGCTTCGCTCACTGCGATGGACCGCCTGGGAAAGGACCGCGCCCACCTCGCGTTTGTCTTTACCACTCCTGATGGTGGATGCGTCGCTGATGCGCTTGTCCATACAGTTCGCAGAGTCACCGGCGCCACTGTGGTCGTGGGGTGCAGCGGGGCCGGGGTTCTGACCGGTGACGGCGAGATCGAAGCGCGGCCCGGGGTGGCGGTGCTTGCGGTTCACGCCGAAGGGTGTGCGATGACGCCGTTCTGCTTCAGCGAGGGAGGGGAAGCGGAGCTGATCGATCGGGTCGCCCCAACCGTTGGGTCTGGCGGACTTCTGGTTCTCCTGCCGGATGCGCGCCGGCTTTATCCGGCAGCCCTCCTCGATCGTTTGAATCAGGCGCTCCCAGGCGTTCCGGTTGTTGGCGCGGTGGCTGCAGGCGCTCCGATGTTTGAGCTGTTCCAGACTGACAGGGTGGAGCGGAGCCTGGTCGGCCTCGCGCTGGGGGGGGTCCCCATCTCGATCGGTGTGGCCCAAGGCTGCCAGCCCATCGGTGCACCGTACGTGATCACGCGGGCCGAGGGAAACATGATGTACGAGATCGGCAGCCGTCCCGCCGTGGAGATTCTCCGCGAAGCGATCTCGACCATCGCGAACCCTGATGAGCGGATTCACGAAGGAGACCTGTATGCCGGTTTTGCGATCGACCCGAAGAAATCGCCGCTGGGGCGGGGCGACTTCCTCGTGCGCGGGCTCGTGTCGTTCGATCAGAAAGCGGGGACGGTGATTGTGATTGAGCCGGTGCATGTCGGCCAGACGATTCAGTTTCACGTCCGGGATCGGGAGAGCGCGCACGTCGACCTGGAAGAGACACTTACCGCGATGGCCCAGCGCCTCGGCTCGCGCCCCCCTCAGTGTGGGCTCTATTTCAACTGCCTGGGGCGGGGCCTGAACCTCTTTGAAGTGCTTGACCACGACGTGATGATGATCCGAAAAACTCTCGGCGACTTCCCGCTGGCCGGGTTCTTTGGGAATGGGGAGTTCGCCCCGATTGGTGGCAAGAACTTCTTCCATAACTATACCGGCGTGCTTGCCGTCTTCCCTGAGACCTAGCAGGCTGTTGAAAAAGGCCCATCTGCGGCGTTGGCTTCGTCGCTCGTCGTTGCAGCGTACGACCAAGTACGCCTCACTCCTCGCTTCCTCGCCGCCTTGCATCTGGACCTTTTTGAACAGCCTGCACCTCGCAGGGTGTTTTTCAACACCCTGCGAGGTGAAATGCGTGGCCGACTTTGGGATTCGGGGGCGGGAGGGGAATTTCGATTCCCGCTTGGCGAGCCCCGGACCCCGGACCCCTGACCCCTGAACTTGGGTAGGAGTGATGGAACACTTGGAGGCAGTCGCCTGATGACTCGATTCGTGAAAGGGCACGGGTTAGGGAACGACTACCTGGTGATGAACCAGGACGAGATCGAGTTCGAGTTTTCCCCGCTTGCGATCCGGCGGATCTGCCACCGGAACTGGGGAGTGGGGAGCGACGGCATTTTGCTTCTCGTCCCGTCATCGCAGGCCGACTTCGGACTGAGGATCTTCAACCCTGACGGGAGCGAGGCCGAGAAGTCGGGCAACGGTCTCAGGATCTTCGCCAAATACTGCTACGAGCATGGGCACGCCAAGACGACGCGGTTCACGATCCAGACCCTCGGAGGCATCGTCGAAGCCGAGTGCCACGTGAACAACGGGCGCGTGGAATCGGTCACCGTGGAGATGGGACGCGCCACGTTTGTGGCGCCGGAGATCCCGATGAACGGTCCTGAGCGGGAAGTCGTCAGCGTGCCGCTCGAGGTCGCGGGGGAGTTCCTGAACGTCACCGCGCTCTCGGTGGGGAACCCGCACTGCGTGGTCTTCACGGATTGGCTGGACGTGGCCCAGGTGAAACGGCTCGGGCCCCTGATCGAGAACCACCCGGTGTTTCCCAAGCGCACGAATGTCCAGTTCGCCCGGGTCAGGGGCCGCGACCGCGTTTCGATCCTGATCTGGGAGCGGGGCGCCGGCTATACGCTCGCGTCAGGCTCGAGCTCCTGCGCGGTGGCATGCGCGGCGGTCAAGAACGGTCTCTGCGATTTCGGCGTGATCGCGATCCAGATGCCGGGAGGCGAGCTGAAGATCGAAGTGAGAAAAGACTGGTCAATCCGCATGCAAGGCCCCGTCGAGGAATCCTGCGTCGGCACCCTGTCCCCGGATCTGATCGCGGCCATCGAGCGCCGCGAACCAATTCCCGGCGTCTAGCTCATCGGCCGTTACGAGGGATGGATCCTTCTACAGCGAGGGAGTCGGAGCTGCGCTAATTCGGTTTGGGGGGGTCGGCTGCTTTGGGGGGTTCGACTGAGAGCACCTTGATGTCGAAGATGAGGGTCTTGCCGGCCATGGGGTGGTTGAAGTCGAGGACGACAACCTGCTCTTTGATCTCCTTCACGACCGCGAGGATCGGCTGGCCAGTTGAAGTCTGCCCCACCAGACTTGAGCCGACTTTGATTTCTTTCGGCACGCGTTCCCGAGACACCTCGTGCACCCTCGTTGGATCGGGTTGCCCGTAAGCGTCCTCGGGCGGCACGGTCACGTGCTTGGTCTCTCCCTCACGCATTCCCAGAAGCGCCTTCTCAAGCCCTGGAATGATCTGCCCGTTCCCGTGAGTGAATACGAGGGGAGTCCCTCCTTTGTTTGACTCTACGATCTTTCCAGCTTCATCCTTCAGCGTGTACTCCAGGTGGACAGTGACGCCATCCTTGACTGGCGCAGTTTCGGGAGCTGGCTGAGTCTGCGCGAACCCGCAGAGGGGCGCAAGAATGGCGAAAGAAAACCCTAACGCGAGGCAGAAGAGGCGTGTCGAACACATAGCCGCATTCTACGCCCTCAATCAAGACGCGCAAAGAAAGTATTTCGCCTGCGGCGCAAATGTTCCGCTAGGAGGACCTTACGGTCGGCGGCTGGCGTGGGCCCAGGCAAGAAGTTTATCAAGAGGCGGCTCACGTCTCCGGTCGGGCGCGGGGTTTCTGATCACGTGTATAATCTCGGCGTGATCGCAGAGTGGGCGTGGGAGCTGGTTGAGCCGTATCTCAGGAAACGCCTGCAGAACCGCAATGTCGAGCGGCCGACGAAGCGGCAGCTTCTCGAAGAGTTCGCCCAGGTGTGGCCGGAGTTCGCCGCCACCATCTTGGTGCAGGAGCCGTACATGGGCACGATCCGCTTCAAGCGGCTCGTCAAGCTCGCCTCGGGGGAGATGTATCCGTTTCTCGGCGACCCGCTGAAGTGGGTCGGCGAGCGCTTCGGGGGCGGAAAATTCAAGATGAACCTTCACCACGGGATGCACTTCGTCAACACCAAGAACTTCAAGCCGGAGGGGCCGCCCACCTGGAAGGACCTGCCGGAACTGGAGGAGGAGTGAGATGGCAGAAGAGCGCACTCGCCGGGTGCTGAAACTTTTTGGAATCGCCGTGACCGATCTGGAGGAGGCCGTGCGGCGCCTGAATGATTCTCTCGAAGGGGCCACGGATCCCGTGGCCCTCATCGGGGCGCTTGAGCTGTACCTCCGGGCCTTCAGTGGGCTGACGCAGCACTTGGCTGAAGTCAGCCAACTGATTGCTGAGACCTGCCAGAGCGGTCACGATCATCTCCGGATGGCCCTTTCCAAGCTCAGGAGCTAAACATCGTAGCGTTTGCTCGCTGACACTTCCTGTCCAGCTTCCGACGCCCGATCGAGGGCGTGCCGTTTCAAAACTCTACGTTTCTCCTGCATTTGGCAGGCGGCAAGCCTTTTGCACCCCTTAGCGATCGAAGGCGAGGCCGTTTGCACATGGACATTCAACAGATGAAGATCCCGACCCTACTCATAATCGATGACGAGGCTGGATGGCGGAGTCTCTACCGGTTTGAGCTGGAAGGGGACTATCAGATCCTTGAGGCCGGGGATGGGCTTGAGGCGATGGCGGTGCTCCAGGCCGTTCGGCCGGATCTGATCATTCTCGACTTGATGATGCCGGGGATGAATGGGTTTTCCTTCTTGCAGGAGCTGGAGCAGCGCGTCGTGAACATTCCAGTCATTCTGTCCACGGCCGTGCCACTGGGGGAAGATCCGTGCTACTTGATGGGGCACCAGGTGGTCGCGAAGTCCACCAAGCTGAAATCACTCAGGTGCGCCATCGAGCGACTGCTCGAGCGAAGCGAGCAAGGCCAGCCGGCCTGAAGCGCGACGCGAGAGAAAAGGAGGGTGTACAAATGGGTCTCACCAGGTGCGCAGTCGTCATGGCGTTGGCCGCGATATTAGGAATGCCGCTCGCCGCCGGAGCGGAGATGAACGTCAGTGGTGGCGTCAACATTCAGTTCGGCACTCCGCCGCCGCCACCACCAGTAGTTGTTGCGACTCCACCGGCGTTTGTTGTGATTCCCGGAAGTGTTGTGTCGTACGCGCCGTCACTCAACGTCGACATCTTCCTGTTCCAGGGAAGTTACTACTACTTTCACAACGGCGCGTGGTTTAACGCAAAGAGTCATAAGGGTCCGTGGGTGTTCGTTCAGACGCCTCCACCCGTGCTCGTCCAAGTCCCGGCGGCCTACTACAAGGTGCCGCCAGGTCACTTGAAGAAGGCCGGCGCGCCTGGGCACGGCTCGGGCAAAGGGAAAGGCAAAGATTAATTCCCTCGGAGGGGGGCTGTGCTCCCCGTCCGATGCCTTCCCCCCGCGCTCGAAATAGAAACAAACAAGGGGAAACACAAGTTTTTCTGCAACATGTTAGCGAGATGGCTGTAAGCGTACGGCGAGCCAGCATGGGAATCCCCCTCCTCCTTATGCTGGCCGCCTGTACGTCACTGCCGTTCCTGGAGTCCGAGCAGGGGCGGCAGGATCGGGAGTTGGCCGCCAGGGTCCGTTCGGCCCTGGCGGCTGACCCTCAACTCGAGGGAAGCCGCATCGACGTCGAAGTCGCCCAAAGCAAAGTCACGCTCCTCGGAAGTGTCCCCTCCTGGCGTGAAGGATACCGAGCCGTAGAAGTCGCGCTGCGTACTACCGGTGTGCGCGGCGTTTCCTCTCGCCTTAGCGCGCTCCAACAGTAGCGCAGGCTGTTGGAAAAGGCCCATCTGCGGCGTTGGCTCGGTTGTGCCTCCCTGCGACATACAGCCGCGTATGCCTCAGTCGTCCCAACCTTCGCCGCCTTGCATCTGAACCTTTTTGACCAGCCTGCGGGTCCAAAGACGCGTCTTAGACCTCTAACCGATTTCTGTTTCGTTGTCTGAGAAGCCGCCTTGCCCGCTCGTCTGCCACTTGCTATAGTGACCCGGGAGATCACGCATGCCCCGCGCAGTCATCGACGCCACGCTGCAGCAGGTTCTCGTCCCCGATATACCGCAACGGATCGTCTCGCTGATCCCCAGCATTACGGAGATTCTTTTCACCCTTGGTCTCGGCTCCTCCATTGTGGGCGTCACGCTCTTCTGAACGGAGCCGAGAGACCAGGTGGTCTCGAAAACGAGAGTGGGCGGAGAAAAGGATCCGAAGCTCGATCTCATCCGCTCGCTCGCTCCTGACCTGGTGATCGCCAATATCGAAGAGAATCGACGCGAGGACGTCGAGGCGCTGCGCTCGTGGGGCATTCCCGTGTATGTCACATACCCACGAACGGTGTGGGAGGGGATCCAGCTCGTTCGCGAGCTTGGAGCCGTGACCGGCAGCGTGCAGAAGGCGACAGAGCTGGCGCGTGAGCTTGAGGCCCGGTACCACGAGGTGTTCGCATCCATGAAGGCGCGCCAACCCGTCAGGGTCTTCTGTCCGATCTGGCGGCGCCCGTACATGAGCATCAATCGAGAAACTTATGTCCACGACATGCTCGCGTGCGCTGGGGGGGCCAACATCTTCGCCGATCGGAGCGCCCGATATCCGGACGTCACTTTGGATGAGATGGCGGCAGCGAAGCCTGAAGTCATCCTTCTTCCGAATGAGCCGTATCATTTCCGGGAGCCGCACCTCGGAGACTTCGAAAAGTATCCCTCGGTTCCCGCCGTCCGCGATCAACGCATCCATTTTGTGGATGGCAAGCTCCTCTCGTGGTATGGCCCCCGAATCGCAGAGGCGCTTCGCACTTTGCCTGCGCTGCTTTCCTTCGAACACCCGTCATGACCGCCCCGGCCGCGTTCGACGCGGCTTCAGTCATCATCGCAAAGAACACTGCGGGGAGCGGGTTCCAAATTCTCCTCATCGCGCGTCACCCCGCGAGCCGGTTTGCCGCGGGTCAGTACGCGTTCCCTGGTGGCCGGATCGAGCCGGAGGATGGAGCGCCGGGGGTCGAGCTGCACTGTCGTGGGCTCACGAATAAGAGCGCGGCGACCATGTTGGCTCTCCAGGAGTCCAGTCAGCCGCTAAGATTTTGGGTGGCAGCGATACGGGAAGTTTTTGAAGAGGTGGGCCTCCTGTACGCCTGCGGAACTGACGGACGGCTTGTCGGGCCCGAGCGTGACCAGTCGGTGGAGCGCCAGGGAGCAGTCAAGGGGGAAAGCGGATCATTCCTGAAAATGATTCAAGCCCACGGCCTTCAACTCGCGCTTGACCGGCTCCACTACTTCGCCTACTGGATCACGCCGGAGGAGCGGCCGCTCCGCTTTACCACTCGATTTTTTGTCGCGCCCGCCCCGCCCGAGCAGGATGTACTGCTCGATACCCGAGAGTCCACCGACTTTCGGTGGCTGAGTCCCGGTGAGGCGCTGGCCGAGAATCGGCGTGGGAATTTGCCACTGCACTTTCCCACCATCAAGCTTCTCGAGGAGCTGAGCCGCTTCGCGGATTCCGATGCACTGTTGGCGTCCACCAAGAGCAAGGCGATCCAGCCGATCATGCCGCGACTGGTCGTTGAGGGAGGGGAGGAGCGGCTGCTACTGCCCACCGACCCCGGCTATTAGTGCCGCGCCGATAAGCTTCGCAGCTCTGCGTTCTCGGTCGGCGGAAGCCCTCAACGTATACGCATACGCCTCGGGCTTCCGCCTCCCTCGGGCCTTGATCTGCTCGCTTCTCGCCACGGCACGAGCGCGGCCGATGAAAAAGGCCCATCTGCGGCGTTGGCTTCGTCGCTCGTCGTTGCAACGTACGACCAAGTACGTCTCACTCCTCGCTTCCTCGCCGCCTTGCATCTGGACCTCTTTGATCAGCCTGAAGAAGCCTGCCGATAAGCGTCGCAGCTCTGCGTTCTCGGTCGTCGGAAGCCCTCAACGTATACGCATACGCCTCGGGCTTCCGCCTCCCTCGGGCCTTGATCTGCTCGCTTCTCGCCACGGCACGAGCGCGGCCGATGAAAA
>Ga0209342_10008732_pt1 | contig 10153 bp, 8 predicted proteins | sample RifCSP16_2_FD_184023 | JGI IMG/M metagenome (GOLD analysis project Ga0209342, IMG submission 184023) | Soil microbial communities from Rifle, Colorado - Rifle CSP2_sed 16_2 (SPAdes) (version 2) | ecosystem: Environmental > Terrestrial > Deep subsurface > Rock core/Sediment | place: Rifle... | reverse complement strand
GAGCGCGTGCTCTTTCTGCGCAAGGTGCCGCTCTTCGCGGACCTCGCGCCCGTGGAGCCGCACGCCCTCCTCCCCGAGGCGAGCGCCGCCGAGGAGATCGCGGCGGACTACGCCGCGACTGGCCTCTCCGAGCGCGCCCACCCGATGGCATGCCTCCGGCCCGCGCTCGCCGCGCGCAAGGTGCGCACCGCGCGCGAGCTCGCGCGCATGCGCGATCGCTCGGCGGTCGAGGTGGCGGGCCTGGTCATCGTCCGCCAGCGGCCGTCCACGGCGTCGGGCATCGTCTTCGCGAGCCTGGAGGACGAGACCGGCATCGCCAACCTGGTCATCATGCCCGACGTGTACGAGAGGTTCCGGCCGCTCGTGCGGGGAGCGCCCTTCATCGTCGCGCAGGGCAGGGTGGAGCGGAACGGCAAGGTGGTGAACGTGAGGGTGCGCTCGCTGGCGGCGCTCGGGATGGCTCAGGCTGTCCGGGCGCCGGCGCGGGACTTCCACTGACGCGGCGGCCTCGCGCGACAGGCCCTCAGACGAGGATGAGAGGGACCTTGGCGCCGGCGGCTGCGAGGAGGCGCTCGATGTCCTCGGGGTCGCTCGTGACGATGGCGTCCCTGCGCCCGACGGCCCCGAGGACGACCATCGCCTCGATGACGTCCGAGGTCCCCGACTTGGCGAGCAGCAGGCCGATCGCCTTGGCGCAGGGAAGGTCGAGGGGTTCGATGGTGCTGTCTTCGTGGGCGGCGCGGGCCCAGTACGCATGAAGGAGCCGGCTCACGAGCGTGGCGACCAGGATGCGAACGTCCTCCGGCATCGCCTCCCATCGTGGGCCCGCAGGTACCGGCTGAAAGAGCCCCTGCTGCCGCGCACTCTCTTGGTCGAGCCGTCGAATCGCCATCCGCACCTCCCCCGGTGGGTGATGGCGGATTCTCCGTCAGCGCGGCGACGCCGTGCTCACTGACATGAAGGAGATGGGCGAGATCCACGAGCGCGTCCCACGAGACCCGTGGCTTCTCGCTGAGCCGCAAGGATTCGCAGAACGCGCGGTCGAACATCCAGGCGGGAATCTCGCGGCGGGGTGCGCGATCGTCCTCGTCGAGCTGGCACCTGAATACGCCCCGCCCCTACCTGCCATCTCCACCCTGACGACGACCTCTTGGTTGTGAAGCGGATGCCACCGGTAGTGGATGCGCCTCACGTCCGTCTTGTGGGCATTCTGGCGGGGGGTTGTACAATCAGCAGCGTCGGCACTCGGCCCTCGGCTACATGAGCCCGGCCGAGTACGAGCGGTCGGCACGGATACAGTTCGTGGCGTAGTCAACCTGTCCACCGAACTGGATCAAGCCCACTACCCGTCGTTCCGCATCGTGGATATCCACGTCACGGCACGTGCGAGGAACTTCCTGAGACGGAGGCACAAGCTGCCCACTGGGACAGCACGATTCGGCTACGTCGAGGTGCATCGCGACCTCGGGGTAGTCGAGGTTCGGAGCCTCTTACGTCGCATGCCTTCGAGTGAAATCAGTCCGAGAGCCGGATGCGGGAAATCCGCACGTCCGGTTCGATGAGCGGCGTGGAGGAGACGGGCCCATGGAAGACCTCGGTGAGCAGGTGGGGCGAAAGCTTGCCTGCGCAGTCGGCTCCGACCTTCCTTCGGGTTTCGGGTACCGCGCCTCCCGCCGACTCTACCGGCCTCGGCTGGAAGGACATCGCGGGCGGTGTGTGAGCCTCCCGCGGGGTCGACGAAGCACCGGCGAGGGTTGCCGATACGTTCCTGCTCTTCCGCTGAGCTACCGGGAGGTGAGAGTCCCCGGGACAGGATTCGAACCCGATCTGACAGTTCTGGCCTCACCCAGCCCATCGGTGTAGTATCCGACTAATACTCTAGGGGGACACCGATGCGCCACCCTGCGGCAGCTCTCGTCTTGCTGTTCGTTGCATGCGCGCGCCCTTCATGGTCCAAGGAACCGACCATCACCACCTCGGCACTGGACGATGCGGCAGTCGGGGTCCCGTACGAGTTCCAGCTCCACTCCGACGGCGGCACGGCCCCGATCACCTGGAGCCTCGAGAACGTCCCGGGTGAGCTGGCCTGGATGCAGTTCGATCCAGCGACCCATACGATCTCCGGCAAGCCGACGAGGACCATCATCCCCGGGGTGGCGTTCACCGTGCGCGTCACAGATGGGTATTCGCTCACGAGCACGACGGTGCTGACGCTCAGGGTGCTCATGTGCAATCAGCCCGGACAGCCGTTCGCATGCACCTACACGGACGGCGTGCAGTGCCTTCAAAGCTCGGTGGTCTGCTCTGCAGAGGGCACATACGGCTCCTGTGGTGGGGAAACGCCCTCTACGAACTTCGCGAACTGCGGACCAGGGCTTGATGGTACGTGCGGGTCGTGTTCGCCGGCCACCGCCGATGGCTGCAACGGGGTCTGCTTCTGCGGCGCAGCGCCGGCCTGCTCGGGAACGATGGGCACCTGCTGTGCCGGTGCCTGCACCGACACGATGGGCGATGCCGACAACTGCGGCGCCTGCAGCAACCGCTGCGAGGGAACTGTCGCCAATGGTCGCCCCGCCTGTCGCGCCGGCCGTTGCGGGATACAATGCAACACTGGGTACGTGCCATGCGAGGCGGGCTGCTGCACGATCACCGCCATTTCCGCAGGGGGCTCCCACACGTGTGCGCTCACGAACATCGGCGGCGTCAAGTGCTGGGGAAGCAACACGGACGGTCAACTCGGAGACGGCACCACCACGAGCAGCAGCGTCCCCATCGATGTCCCCGGTCTCACGACCGGCGTAACTGCCGTAGGCGCAGGCTGGGGGCACACCTGCGCCCTCATGACGGGCGGCGGCGTCAAGTGCTGGGGCTTCAACATGGAGGGTCAGCTCGGGAACGGTAGCACGAAGAGCAGTCACGTTCCGGTCGATGTCCACAACCTCGCCGGCGTCACCGCCATCTCGGTGGGCACCTTTCATAGCTGCGGCCATACCGCCGGAGGTGGGGTCAGGTGCTGGGGTCGCAATGACTTCGGCCAGTTGGGCAACAGCGGCACGGGCAACGGGCCCGTCGACGTCACGGATCTCACCACCGGGGTCGCTGCCGTATATGCGGGTTATGAGTATAGCTGTGCGCTCACGATCGGTGGTGGCGTGAAGTGCTGGGGCTACAACTTCTCAGGGCAGCTTGGCGACAACGGCAGTAACAGTAGCAGTGCGCCGGTGGACGTCTACGGCCTCACCTCCGGTGTTGTCGCCATCGACGCCGGCGGGGGGCAAACCTGCGCGGTGACGACCGGTGGCGGGCTCAAGTGCTGGGGGTTCAACGGCAACGGACAGGTAGGCAATAACTCCAAGATGGACAGCCATGCTCCCACCGACGTCGTCGGTCTCGAGTCGGGGGTGGCCGGCGTCGCCACCGGTGGATGGCATAGTTGCGCTTTCACCGACCGAGGTGACGTCAAGTGCTGGGGGTTGAACTCTGCCGGCACGCTGGGCACCAGCCCCGAAGATGTCTTCGACAGCAGCGTGCCCCTCGCGGTCCCGGGCCTGTCGGGGGTCACCGCCATCAGCGCGGGCGGAGGCCACAGCTGTGCCCTCACGAGCGGCGGCGCGGTCAAGTGCTGGGGGTCCAACAATAGCGGCCAGCTCGGCGACGGCAGCACCGCGAGCAGCGCCGTCCCGGAGGACGTGACATTCTGATCAACCTGGCGCTCGCTCGTCTCGCGACGCTGCTGCCACCGCCGCGTGTGTGCACGGGCTGCGCTACCACGGCCTATTTGCTCCCCGCTCGAAGGTGAGGGAGCGGGTGGTGCCGGCACCGGAGCCTGTCGCTTCGGTAGTTGCCCCAGCGCCGGTAATGAAGAAGCCCGCGGGGGTGGCGGAGAAGCCGGGGCGCCCCAAGCGCGCGACGGAGACGACCCGAGGGCCACATGGTTGACGAAAAGTTGTTACTGCCTATCCGGTTGACTCCACCGACCCCAAGAGGTAGTGGGGAGGGGTGCCCAGACCGGACTTCTCCCGCACTCTTCGTGAGTTCCAGATCCGGCTTCGCCGACGAAGAGGCGTGCCGACAGTACTTGGCGGCCTCGCGGTGGCCAGACGGGTTCCGCTGCCCCCGCTGCGAAGGCATGGCGGCCCAACAGTTGCCGGGACGGCTGTTGTGGCGGTGCCGTGGGTGCGGGCGTGACACCTCCGTCACGGCCGGCACGGTGCTCCATCGGACGCGCACGCCCCTCACCCACTGGTTCTGGGCCGCCTACCTGGTGACGACGCACAAGCCGGGCCTCTCGGCGCTGCAGCTGCAGGGGCAGCTCGGCATCGGACGGTATGAGACGGCTTGGGTGATGCTGCACAAGCTGCGGCAGGCGATGGTCCGCCCCGGCCGCGAGCCCCTGCACGAGAAGGTCGAGGTGGACGAGGTCTACATCGGGGGGCCGGAGGTCGGCCTGCGCGGCGGCCGTCAACTGGACGAGAAGGCTCTGGTCGTGGCGGCCGTTGAGGTCCGCGGGCGCGCGTCCGGACGTGTCCGCCTGCGCGTCGTCGCCGACGCCTCGGCAGAGTCGCTCTGCGGCTTCGTCAGGGCGACGGTCGAACCTGGCGCCATCGTCCTGACCGGTGGCTGGCAGGGCTACGCGCCGCTCAAGGCCATGGGCTACCGCCACAAACCACGAACGCAGGGCTCGCCCGTGCGCGCAGCCAAGCTGCTGCCACGCGTCCACCGCGCCTTCGGCAACCTCCAGACATGGCTGCGTGGCACCCATCACGGAGTCAGCCGCAAGCATCTCCAGGCGTACCTCGACGAGTTCGCGTTCCGGTTCAACCGACGCCACACCCCGATGGCGGCCTTCCAGGCGCTCCTCGGGCTCGGCAGCGTTCACGGACCCACGACCTACAACCAGTTGTATGCGGTGGAGTCAACCGGATAGGCAGTACCCGGCTTACATCTCGTTCGACAAGTACCTCGAGAACAAGGAGCGCATCCGCGGCAACGCCATGATGGGCGCGCAGACGGACGAGAGCCACCGAGGCGCGGCGCGCGAGGGCCGGGCGCTCCTGCAAGGGGCTGCTGCGCTGCGGACACTGTGGTCGCCGCATGTACGTGGGCTACGGCGGCGGGCGGGCCGCGCGGACGCTCCAGTACCGATGCTCGCGCGTCCGCGCCATGCTGGCCGCCGGCCGCGATTGCCAGATCGTCGGTGGCAAGCGGATCGAGGCTGCCGTGGTCGAGGCGTTCCTGAAGGCGACGCAGGCGGCGGGGCCCGAGGCGGCTGCGCTGGCGGGAAGGAATCTGCGCGAGGAGGTCGAGGCAGCCGATCGGTCGTGGCAACTGCAGGTCGAAAAGGCCGAGTACGAGGCTCAGCGCGCGGAGCGGCAGTACATGGCGGTGGAGCCGGAGAACCGTACGGTGGCGCGAGAGCTCGAGCGCCGGTGGAACGAGCGACTCGCGCAGCTGGAGGCAGTGCGCGCCAAGGCTGCCACCGCGTGTGGTGGCCGGCGACCGCTCACGGAAGAGGAACTGGCGCGGGCGCGGGAACTGGGAAGGAACCTCGAGACGGTGTGGAACGCCTCGACGACGACGGTCCGGGATCGCAAGCTGCTGCTGCGCGCACTCATCGACGAGGTGCAAGTGCGCGCGGATGAGAAGCGGCATCTGGTGAGCATCATCTGGAAGGGCGGCGCGACGACGGACAGGGAGGTGGCGCGGCTGCGGGGCGGCCAGCACCACACCACCTCGGACGAGACCATCGAACCGGTGCGCAAGCTTGCAGCTGAGTTCGACGACGCCCAGATCGCGCGAATCCTGAACCGTCAGGGACGGCGCAGCGGCCTGGGCCTGGCCTTCACGAAGTCGAGCGTCAGTTCACTTCGCGGCAGTCACCGCATCCCGGCCTGCGCGAAGAAGCGAGTGCGTGATGAGCGCCAGGGGCCGTTCACTGCCGACGAGGCAGCGCGCGAGCTTGGCGTCAGGGCGAGCACCGTGCACCGCTGGTTGCGGGAGGGCGTGCTCGCGGGCGAGCCCACCGGCGCCTACAGGTTCCCCATCGAGCGAGCCACGCGCATCGCGCTCGTCGAGGCCCGTAGCGGGCTTGCCCGCCACCGCGGCCTGGAGCGGATCGTGTTCTGCTGCTTCTCGGACGCCGACCTCGCGGCCTATGACGCGGCGGCGCAGGAGCTCTTCGGGAGCACCGCGGGAGAGCCGAGCACCCCGTCGCCGGCTTGATGGAGGGCGCGGGGCCCACAGGCTCCACCGGGTGGACCTGTGGGCCCGCTCATGTCACGCCATGACGCTCGCTACGGCACAGGCCTCGGAGGAGGCATCGGGCAGGTGCCCTGAGCCCTCACGGCGTCCCGGAACTCATCACCCTCGGACCTGAAGAGGGCGCTCGTTCCATCGATCGACTTCAGGAACGTGAGGAGATCCGCGCGTTGCAGGGCGGTCAGCTCCGTTTCTATCGTGGTGGTCGGTGGGAACCCCGATCCGCCCGCCCCCAGCCCGTGCAGCGGGAAGACCTGTTCGAGCGTCTGGGCCTGGCCGAGATGCAGGTAGGGCGCGTGGTAGTTGACGCTGAGCAACGACGGCGGGTTGAACCCGTTCACCCCGAACGCCGTGCCGGCGGCAGCGTTGTCTCGGATCTCCAGCGGGTTCGCGACGTCGAACGTCCCGACATCCTCGAGGTACTTGAAGGTGAGGTCGTTGCAGGTGAACGAGAAGAACTCGTTCGCCAGCAGTCCCCCGGTCGTCACCGGTAGCCTGGTCACGCCAGGATCCAGGGGGGCACCGTTCTGGGCGGCGGCGGCGGGATTGTCGCGGTGGAAGATCTGGCTCTTCGTCCACTTCGCCCCGCCGTGGCAGGAGGCACAGCTGGCCGCGAAGACCGCGCGCCCTGCCTCCACGCTGGCGGGTTGCGGCTGCTTCAGCGGCCGGACGGCGGCGAAGATCCACAGCGTTTGGAAGTCGAGGGCCTCGCTGGCTCCCTGGGTTATGCCGTGATCGTAGACGGCCGGGTTGGCAATGGTCGTGTTCCCCTTGATGAAACATTGCCCGGGGTCGAAGTTGTCACTGGCGAAGCCACAGCCACCCTGGGTGGCACGGGAGTTGGCGTTGAAGTCGGTGTCGCTGCCGCGGACGGCGCTCCAGTTGAGGATGCGCTGGTCCAGGTTGGTGAGCTTGTTGAACGTGCCGTCCAGCGGGATGGTCGGGCGCGGCCCCGTCCCGAAGATCCAGGTGGCGCCGTCGGAGAGCCCGTCCGGATGGCACGACCCGCAGCTGCTCCAGGCGTCCTTCGACATCTTGCCCTTGAAGTTCCTCGGGACGATGTCGCGGATCCCCGTGCTCGTGAGGCCGTTGTCGGGGATGCCGAGGGCGGTGAAGAAGGCGAGCTTGCCGACCAGGACCGCGTGACCGAAGCTGCCGGGGTTGGGAGGCTCGCTGGAGTCGATGTCGAGCTGCTGCGTGAGGCAGAACCCGTCACCGACGTTCATGGAAGTCACCGAGAAGTTCGCCTCGTTGTTGGCGTAAGCGCGCGTCCCATCCTGGCGCGTGGCCACGCCGCTCGGCAGGTTGCCCGTCTGGACGCGGCAGTCCACTCGGGTTCCGTCTCCGTTCAGGATGTTGAGCTGCCCGGTCGCCGGATCGCGCTTGGCGCGGAACACCTGGTTGCCACCGCGGCTGACGATGAGGAACGTGTCGCCGGCGAGGTCCGCGTCGATGGCCACGATGTCGTTGCCGAACGTCTTGTCGAGGCTGGGGGGCGGGGCGGCGGTCTCCACGGCGATCTGCTCGTTCAGGTTGACGCGTTCGGCCGGCACCTCGACCAAGGCCTCGGTGTCCACGACGTAGACGAGCGCTTGCACGTTGACGTTGAACACCTCCGGCGGCTCCGGCTGGGGGCCGATGACGGTCAGATACAGGCGATTGCCACGAATGACTCCCGACAGGAGCTGGTTGGGGTACACCCCCTGCGGATTGTCCGCATTCACGGGGTCAGTTCCAGGCAGGGTCGGGTCCGGGCAGAAGGCCAGGGAGTGTGGTTGAGGGTCGGCGGCCTTCGGGCAGAAGGCCGTCCGGCTGGCGTTGAATCCCGAATCGGCGATCGGGGCGAGGGTGATCTTGGTGATCGGCGGATTGGCATTGCCCGCCGGGAAGGCGTGGACGACTCCTCGCTTTCCGAGATCGCGAGCTTCGCCATTCCCGTCGAAGGCGGGGTCGCTGAAGTCGGGGTCGAGCTCGGCGAAGATCTCGGTGACGAAGACCGTCTCGCCGGAGACGTCGCCGCCCCTGTTCGTGATCGCGATCGCGGTAGGATTGCGTCCTACTTGCACGGTTCCCGCAGTGATCGGGTTGAGCGGATTGCTCGTGTCGAGGATGGACACGGTGCCCGCCGTGTGGTTCGCCACGTAGAGCAGCGCCCCGTCCGGCGTCAGGGCGCAGCCGCGCGGCTCGGTGCCCACAGCGACCTCCTTCGTCACGATGCCGAGCACCAGGTCGACGACCGAGACCGTGCCGCTGATGGCGCTGGTGACATACGCCACCTCGTCATCAGGGTGGACGGCCACGCAGCGGGGCTCTTGACCGACGGCGATCTCGGTCAGCTTGGTGGCGACGTCATTGCCGCTCTCGTCCTTCACCTGAACGATCGAGATGGTGTTTGCCTCACGGTTGACGACGACGACGCGCGTCTCGTCATAGGTGAGGGCGATGGTGGTCGAGTGGCTCGCGGTCACCGCCGTTCGCGCATGAGCCGAAGCCTCGGTTCTAGCCGGAGAAGCCCGGGAACTGCAGCCGGCATGGAGGAACGAGAGCGTCAGCAGCACCGAGCACGCGACGACGCCCGCACCGCGACCTGGCGCGCACGCCGCGCGTTCGGCCGAACGCAGTCCGTGTGACTGCAGCATGGATCTCACCATCGAGCCTCTCCTGAGCGCGCCGGTGGGCGCCCGCCGGCTGGCGCGCGAGCCGGACAGCGGCTGCACCCTATACTTGCCGTACGCCTTAACCCATAGGCTCGATGGGTTCGCCTGCGCGCGGGCACCCAGGAGGGGCCACCGCTGGAAGATCCGGCGCCTGCCGCGGTGCGGCAAGCGACCGAGAAGCCCCAGCGCACAAGAAGGCGCTCGCCCGAGGAGGAGAGGAAGACGGCCAGGACCTACCGCGTCCCCTGGGCCGAGCTGCTCGCGAAGGTCTTCGCGGTGGACGTCCTCACCTGCCCGGAGTGCTCGGGCCGGATGCTGCTCATCGCCTTCATCGCCCAGCGGGCTGTCGCGCACCGCATCCTCGAGCACCTGAGGCTCGACTCGACCGGGCCGCCCCTCAACCGTGCGAGGGCGGCGCCGGAGCAGTTCGACCCTGGCCCGGACTACGGCGCTCCCGACACGAGCTACGAGAGCTGAAGAGTCCAGCGGCGCCCTTCGCCGCCCAGGGATCGTCACGTCTCCGGCTCCGCCGCGCGCCCCGCGCGCGCCGCGCGGACCCCTTGCCGGGTGGGGCTCTGGCAGGCTCCCTGTGCCGTGTGGGCTCGATGGCCACGTGGTTGACGAAAAGTTGGTTATCCGACCTACCCGCGATTGACGTCGGCCTTACGCTTGACCGCTGGGGGCAAACGTACATCTCGATTGGTGAGAAGGCCGGCTTCAGCCTGACGGGCGGCACGGGCTCGCTCACGCTCAACTCCGTCAGCGTCCTGCTCCGGGACGCCAACGCCAGCGCCGACGTACACTCCGGGTTCGACACCGGGTTCGAGTTCACCGGGCTACGCGACCCCGATCGGGACGGCTGGTCTCGCCGACGAGGCCACTCGCGACGAGATCGAGGCGCGGCTCGAGGCTGCCGGCGCGAATACGGCGACGCAAGTGGCCAAGCACCGCACGACGCTCCACGCCTACGACGCGGCGGGCCGCGAGGTGTACGCGGTCGACGCGGAAGGGTACGTGAAGCACAGCGAGTACGATGGCGCGGGGCGGTTGCCGGCGAGCACGCTCTACATGACCAGGTCACCGGCCTCTCGGTGGGAGCGAGCGCAGGCCAGATCGAGGGCGCTGTCTTCGCCGATCCAAACGTGAATCACGCCGAAGATCAGACGGACAGCTTCCACTACGACGCGGCGGGCCACCTCGATTCGAGCACCGACGCGATGACCGTCAGCGAGTCGTAC
>Ga0209342_10008731_pt1 | contig 10154 bp, 10 predicted proteins | sample RifCSP16_2_FD_184023 | JGI IMG/M metagenome (GOLD analysis project Ga0209342, IMG submission 184023) | Soil microbial communities from Rifle, Colorado - Rifle CSP2_sed 16_2 (SPAdes) (version 2) | ecosystem: Environmental > Terrestrial > Deep subsurface > Rock core/Sediment | place: Rifle... | reverse complement strand
GACGTCGCCCAGGTGCACCATGGCGCCGCACGCCACGCCCAGGTAGCGGCCCTGGTATCCGGACGAGTGCCAGGCCTGCGTGAAGGCCACCCAACCGAAGTCGGTCGCGATCCGGCCACCAGGGTTCCCCGGCTCCGTGGCCACCCCATGCTCGCCGAGGTACTCGGTAATTTCGAAGTTGGCGTACACCGTCGCGTCATTGGCCAGCGCCACCTCAATGGTGTCTCCCAGATGATCGCCGTGTCCGTGGGTCAGGACGATGTGGGTGCAGCGGATGTCCTTTGCCCGGCGGGCGGCTACCGGATTCCCGGTCAGGAACGGATCGACGGCTACCGTGTGCTTGCCGTCCTCCAGCAGCACGGCGGCATGGCCCAGGAACGTCAAGGTGATGCTCATCGCATGGCTCCGGTTGCGAACCCGCCGCAAGTGTACGAGACTGAGCCACCCCTCGCCAGAGAATCCCCAGGATGATCAAGCGCTGTGCCTGGTTGGACGACAACCCCCTGATGCTCGCGTATCACGACCGGGAGTGGGGTGTCCCGGTCCGGAACGACCGGGAGTTGTTCGAACACCTGGTGCTGGACGGGTTCCAGGCGGGCCTCAGCTGGTCGCTAGTTCTCAAGCGGCGGGAACATCTCCGCCGAGCGTTCGATGGGTTTGACCCCGCGCGCCTGGCGCGCTACCCGCCAAGCCGGGTGGCGCGTTTGCTCAAAGACCCTGGGATCATCCGGAATCGCCTGAAGGTGCAGGCCGCGGTGACCAATGCGCGGGCCTACCTCGACCTCATGGAGCGCCGGGGGTCGTTCGCCACCTTCCTGTGGGAATTCGTGGGCGGAACCCCCAAGCAGAACCGCTGGCGCACGCTGCGGCAGCTGCCCGCGGAGACCCCCGAATCACGGGCCCTGAGCAAGGCGCTCAAGGAGCACGGGTTCCAGTTCGTGGGTCCCACCATCGTGTATGCGTTCATGCAGGCGGCGGGCCTGGTCAATGACCACATCGTCACATGCTTTCGGCATACCGAAGTCGCGGCCATACGGTGAGACGTGAGACGGTACGACGTTGTGACGTTCGACTGTTACGGCACGCTCATCGACTGGGAGACCGGGATCGCCGAGGCCTTCCTGGCGGCGGCGGGGACGGAGGGCCTCACGCTCGACCGTGGCGCCGTGTTGGCCGCGTACGCGGAGTTGGAACCGGAGGTTGAAGCGGGCCGTTTCCGGCCGTACCGGGAGGTGCTGGTGGAGACGGCCGTGAGGGTGGCCCGGCGACTCGGCTGGGGAATCACCGGGCAAGGCGCGCGGTTTCTCCCGGAGAGCCTGCCCCGGTGGCGACCGTTCCCGGATACCGGTCCGGCCCTGGAGGCGCTGCACCGCGCGGGGTACGCCCTGGGCATCCTCTCCAACGTGGATGACGACCTGCTCGCCGGGACGCTGGGACATTTCCCGGTGCGCGTCGATCTCCTGGTCACCGCCCAGCAGGTGGGGTCCTACAAGCCCGCGCACGGGCATTTCCTGGAAGCCCGCCGGCGGCTCGGGGGCCGGCGCTGGCTGCACGCGGCCCAGAGTTATTTCCATGACGTGGAGCCGGCAGCGGCGCTGGGCATTCCTGTGGTGTGGGTGAACCGAAAGAGCGAATCGCCGGGTGGGGCGGCACGGCCGGACAGGGAGGTGCCGGATCTCGCGGCTCTGGTGGAGTGGCTCGATGCCGGCGGAGGCTGATCAGGCCCTCGGCGTGCCTTCCTCCGGGAGATCGGGCAGGTGATGCGGCATGGCGCGTGAGAGCCGGGCGACGTAAAAGAACCCGCCCGTGGGCCGGTCGATGTCCGCCGCGCGGACGACCAGCTCGAGGATCTCGTCGCACTGCTCCGGCGGCACCACGACCTTGAGGATCGTCTTCTCGTATTGCAGCGGCAGGCCGCTCTTCTGTACCGGATCGCCCACGGACGACCCGCGGGCGTGGTATATCGCGGCCGCGTTGATCCCGCGAGCCTTGAGGGCCCGCAGCGCCTTGAGGCCGGCTCCCCGGTAGAGCACGCCGGTGATCAGACGGGCCTCCTCGCGGGGTATGCCGTAGCGCCCGAGCGCCGACACCCGCTCGGTCATGAGCCCCCTTTGGTCAACCGCTCGAGCACTTCCGGCGGCACGTACGTGGCCGCCTTCTCCAGCGGCGTGATGTACATGAAGCCCATCCCCGGGGTGTCGAGTCCTCCGGCCAGGTACATGCGCTCGAAGATGCGATCCACCTGGTCGTCTGCCACGACGATGTCCACGATTTCCTTCTCGACTTCCACCGCGATGCCCAGGACGCCGAGTCGTTCGCGCACGCCGGTGCCCCGGGCGAAGTAGACGGTGGCGCCGTGGGCGCCGGCCTCGACCGCCGCCCGGACGATCTTGTCGCCCAGCCCCCGTTGCACGATGCAGGTGATGAGGGCGACGTCGGTGAGATCGGTGAGGCGGCGTTCCGCGGTCATGACGCGAGCACCTCGGGCAGGTGAGCGGTGGCCGGTGGCGGCTCCGCGTGCCGGGCGCGCCACTGGAGGTAGAGGCCCAGGGCCGTGACGGCGATGATTGGCCCGAGCGAGGCGGCCGCCAGTATCCCGAACCCTTCCACGGCGCCCGTGGCGTCGCCCAGGCCGAGCCCCATGGCCAGCACGAGCGGGACGGTGACCGGTCCGGTGGTGACCCCGGCGCTGTCCCACGCGACGTTGACGTACTCCTCGGAAGAAAACGTGGTGAGCACCACGGCGAGGCCGTACAGCGGAACCAGGAGGTAGGTGAGCGGGATGGCCAGGACGATCTTCACGACGCCGAGCGCGATGCCCGCGCCCACGCCTCCCGCCACCGCATACATCAGGGCGGACTTCTTGAACGCCCCGCTGGTGAGGCTCTCCACGGTGAGTCCCATGGCATTGAGCGCCGGCTCAGCCATGGTGGCGCCGAACCCGAGCACCAGCGCGAACGCCACGGTGATGCCGACCCCGACGCCGAACGGGAACAATGGGGACTCCCGCATGGCGGCAATGCCGGTGAACGTGCCGGGAATCAACCGGCCGGACTGGTCGCCCAGCTCCACCAGGCCGTAGGCCAGCCCGAGGTTGAAGATCACAATCCCGATGATGGTGAGCCCGATGCCGTAGCGGACCGTCCGCGCGTCCGCCAGCGGCCGGCGCAGCACCAGCTTGAGCACCAGGATGAGGAACAGAACCAGCGGCACAATGGCGCGCAGGCCGGTGAGCGTCGCCTGGATGAACGGATTCCGGTACCACAGGCCTTCGCCGGCCTCCGAGATCACCGGCGCGAGGCGCTGCAGGACCGCCTCCGGGGGAACCAGGCCGTGGAGTCCCCACGCCACCAGCAGCACCACGAGGACGGGGAAGATGGATGCCAGGGTGACGATCCCGAACCCCGCCACCGACGCGTCGCTCTCGCCCACCGCCGCCGCCACGCCGATGCCGAGCGCCAGCACCAGCGGCACGGTCACGGGGCCGGTGGTCACGGCGCCCAGGTCCCAGGCGAGGCTGACGACCGAGGCCAGCTCCGGCCTGAAATGGAGGTGGGCGGTCAGCAGGAGCGTCGGCACCAGACTGAGATAAATCAGGGGCTTGAGGCTCCAGCGGTATACGAACCGCAAGGTGCCGAGTACGGCCGCCAGGCCCACCCCGATCCCCACGGCGAAAACCAGTCCGAACGCCCAGCGCGTCAGCAGGCCGTAGAGGTAGGGAGCCTCTCGCGGATTCACCACGGTGCCCGCCGCCTGTAACGCGCCGACGGCCGGCTCGGCGAAGGTGACGCCGACGCCCAGCACGAAGGCGATGGCGAGGACCCAGGGCAGGCTCACCTTCTGGGGCAGCCCGTTGCCGATCAACTCGGCGAACGGCATCAGGCCCAGTTTCAATCCTTCCAGGAACAGCATCAGCCCGAGCATCACGGCGAAGACGCCCATGCCGATGGCCGCCGCGTCTTCCAGCGGGTGCCGGAGGACCAGCCACTGGAACAGCACCAGGTAGGCGGCCAGCGGTGCCACGGTGCGCAACTGCTCGCCGAAGCGCGAGCCGACGTAGGGTTGGAGCAGGCGGTAGACGTCCAGGCCCCGCAGTTTGAGCCGGGGCGGGCGGTAGGGCAGGTCGCGGCCCTCCGCGTCGCGCGCCATGGGCGGCGCGAGATGGCGGTAACTGATCTGGGTGTGCCGGAGACGGATCTCCCGGACGTAGTCCCCGAAGCGGATGGACGGGCTCAAGGTCTGGCGCGAATGGCTCAGCGCGGCAGGCTGCCCCGTTCGCGCGCCTGGGTCAGCAGTCGCTCCATGAAGTCCACGCGTTCGGCTAGCTCGGCCACGTCGGCACGCACGGCCTCCAGGTCTTCCGCCATGGCCGCCGAGTCGGCCGGTAACCGGTGGATCGCGGGTCCCGGATCGGACGGGTTCCAGCGGATCACGCGTCGCCCGTCCGAGTCGCGGAATTCGCCGGCGGCGACGAGAATGACGTCGTAGAGCCACCACAGGCCGAACCCGCCGAGCGTGCCCAGCATCAGGAGGCCGGTGCCGATTTTTCCGACATAGAATCGGTGGCCCCCGAACACGCCCAGCAGCACCGCCATCGGCAGCGCGACGCCGCGGGTCCGGTCCGAGATCTCAGGGGAATGCACCGGTGTTGTCAGGGGTCGCTCCGGGTTGCGGGGCTCCGTCAGCGACCACGAACCTAGGGCCAAAGCGAGCTTCTGGCCAGCGCGGACAAGCGGTTGCGGCGGGGCGGGGCAGGTGGCGATAATTCCCAGCCCCCGGCAGGGCGGTATCGTCTAGGGGACTAGGACGTGGCCCTCTCAAGGCCAAAACACGGGTTCGAATCCCGTTACCGCTATACCTTTCCTGACCCGCAGGCCCCATCGTCTAACGGCTAGGACACCACTCTTTCAAGGTGGGAACAGGGGTTCGATTCCCCTTGGGGCCATGCTCGTAACCCAACGTTGGTCATTCGGTTTCCGTTGAGCCGCCGTCACCGGCGGACCCACCGCCACCAGGCGCAGCCGGTAATAAGTGCCGGAGGTCGTCCACGGTGGCGCCGCCCACCCCGCCGCCGTGCCGGTCCATCGCCATAGCTGGCAAAGCCGCCAAAGCTGCACGGGACAGGGAATCGCGTGGGGCATCTCTGTCAACGTGGGACCGGACGTTGACGACTACATGATCACGAAGACCTACACCGTAAGACGGCAAGGGGGGCGAGTCGCTGCACAACCTGGCCCGTGCCCTCTACGCGCCCAGGGACCGCCCGCCGTCGCCACCGCCCCAAACGCCTGCATGGCGGATCGGCGGCGGCCGCGGACAATGACAACGAGATTGCCTTTGAAAACCGGCGGCCGGCCGAGCTACACAATGCCAGGCCCCCAGCTACGGAACGGCGGTCGCTCCCCCTGAGTCCCCGGTCCGGCCCGCCTGATTGCCTCGACGACCGCTGACGGCCGCGCTACGTTCTTCATACGACACCATGCCGATCCGAAAGACTTGGCTAATCCAATTCGCCGAGGGACTTCAGCGGAGGTTGGGGTCGGCACCACTGCGCGTTGCACTAGCTTCGGGCTGTTGGCTCGCGTGTGGAGGGCCGAGGGGGACCGAAGGCGGGACGTCAGCCCGTGGCGAGACGATGAGATGGGGAGCGGCAGATTCCTCGGCGCCTACGATTCTGATCCTCGGCACCAGCCTCACCCTAGGGTATGGCGTTCCGGCCAGCCAGTCCTACCCGTCCCTGTTACAAGGCAAACTGGATTCCGTCGGGCTTCGCTACCAGGTCGTCGCGAGAGGCGTGCCTGGAGAGCGTTCTGATGGCGTCCTCAAGCGCTTCGCTGCCTATGCTGGTTTCCCAGTGGCGCTTCTTGTGTTAGAGATTGGCGCAAACGACGCTCGTGCCGGCACAGAGCCCGACGTGATACGCAGGAATATTGAACTGGCCCTCGACTCGGCCGCGCGCATCTGGCCGGATGCCCGTATGATCGTGGCCGGGATTTCGGGACCGCCATCACAGCAAGACGACTACGGCATTGCGCTTCGGGACGAGTTCGTGCGCGCGGCACAGGCAAGGGGCACTACCCTGTTGCCGAACCTTCTTCAAGGCGTGGTTGGGCGACCGGAGTTCAATCAGCCTGACGGCGTTCACCCAACAGCACGTGGCCACGGGGTCATGGCCCAGAACATCTGGCCCGTGCTGGAACAAGTGCTCCGCGCACGGGCCCCCGACTAGGTCTCACAGGCCCCGACGAGGCTTGACCTAGTGCTTCCTGGGCGGCCGGCCGTTTGGGGGACGTGTTGGCCGCAAGGTGTCAGTTCGCGCGCCCGTTGTTCCATGGGTTGTACCGATTCCTGGCGCCATGCATTCGGGGCATTCTGGATATGGCACGCCCACTCCCGTATAACTCGATCCCTGATCTCCTTCTGAATCGGTGATGGTCACTTGGAAGGTTGTGTAGGAGCCGTAGTCGCCGACTTGCGCCGAGCAGCTGCTCGTGTTGCCGCACGCTGACGCACCGTTAACGGTCCATGAGTAGCTGATCGGACCAGCATAGTTCGAGGCGGTGGCCGTAGCGGTTACCCATTGGTACGGTTCGGCGCTCGCCACGACGGAAGCCTGAGCTCTTACGGCTTGCATAGATCGCACAATTGCCTCAGCGGTGGCGCTGTACGAGCCGCTATAGGTGTAGACCACCGTACCCGCGGCAAACGTGTCGTAGGCGTGATTGGTGTCCGCGCCAATGCAGCACGTGCCAGCGTAGAAGTACCCATCCACAAAAGCGGCGGCTCGAGTGCCCCCTCCCCACGACGGGATCCATCCCGCCACTAACGACTGCCCCGACTCGGTAACGACCTCGGGAACCTCGTTATAGACGAGAACCGTCATAGTGTACGTCCCCGATGTGTCGGGGATCACGCGCGGGTTGTCGGCTTCGAAATCGGCTACGAAGGATGTTCGCAATCCCTTCTGCGGGACGTCAAGCGGACAGGGAGGGTTTTGCACGATGGACTCCAAGTAAGCCTGCCACGTGTCGTTCCCGCGAAGAATGCACCGATAGCTTGGCTCACCAGGCCCAATCTCGCAGGCCCCCAAGAGCAGCCCGGCGAGAATCATTGTAGCCAGGGGAAGAGAGCGTTGAGTCATGGTGTCCTCGCCATGGGCGTGGCGGGCTCTACCAGGATCATGCGGAAAGGCATGTCGCTGCGGCGACGAGCCAATCCTTGATTCTGGATCGAAGGGTTGCGCGGATCTGGCGCGTAGGAGAAGCGCCTACCAGTCGGTTGATCACTCGCGGCGACGGCGCTCGCTGGCTCCCAGCTCAAGACACCGCCGGCCCCTGAATCATAGAAGCGCCCAACCAGGAACTCTGCGCTAACAATCGTCCCTCGATCGCTCTGCTTTTTTCTGACCTGCACCGGGCGCTCAGTGTAGACGCGCCAGGCAGCCCAGATGGGCCCCACCTCGCCGACGATAAGCTCAGGCTGCCGAGACGCTCGCGCTCCCGTAAGCTGCCAGGCGGACTGGACGGCTTCCTCTGGAGAGAGGAGGCGCTTTGCTACGGCACCGTCCGGTATCCCGGCCCAGCGGAAGTGCCCGCCGAGGGGTTCGGAAGGACTGCGGCCGTTAATCCAGTCTATCAGCCCCCTGCTCTCGGTGGAGACGAAGAGCAGTACTTGAGGCGTTGAACCACCACATAGCGGCACATACCACCACGAGCCGAATGCCCTCTTGAGGGATGCAGGCACCGCGGCATCCAGCGGTTCGTAGGGCGTTCGGCCATAGTAGATGCGCCCGCAGTCCCTGAGCGCGGCCACGTTGATCGTTCCCCCGTGCTGTTCCTCCAGCGAGGACACAACGAACTTCGCGAGGTCAGATACCCAAAACGCGGCGAGTTCCCGCGCCTGTCCCTCGGTGATCTCGCTGGGTTCCGGTTCCGGGGGGTAGGTGGCACGGAAATGACCGTCACCGTCTAGCTGGTTTGCTAGCTCGGGTGTCACCATCGCGGCGATGTTCGGTGGCGCACCAACCACGTCGATGGGAGTGTCGGAACAGCCAGCGGTGGCCGCCAAGGCAACCGCAAAGGCGGCACGCCATACCGTCCGCATGCAGGGCATTGCCACGGCTCCTCTCCTAGGGTCTGAGGACGTGTGACCATGTTGCCGCGAGAGGGGTAATCGCGTTTCTATACATGGAGGGGACGAGCCTGTGCCGCAAGAGTACAGAACGCAGTGACGGGGGTAGGGTACAAGAGTTGTTGGGGGGGTACGGTCGTGAGGGTGAGTTCCCTCAACTCGCGGTCTTCGGGGCGACGTCCAGGTAACTCAGTCTGCCAAGCTGCCGCCGGAAGTTTGCCCGATCTGTAATGCCCACCACGATGCGAGCCCTCTTCGGTGGCATCCCCTCAGCGCTCACGAGGAGTTCGAACGCCAGCCATCGCACCAGGGTGATCAGGTGCTCGATGCGCTTCAGGCCCAGCTCGTGGCAGCGATCCCGCAGCGTAGACTCGGACACGTGCGAGCAGAAAGCAAGGTCACTCGGCCGCCTAATCCGCCACGGCTGGCCGAGTATCACCTGCACTATGTCTTCGGCACGGCGCAGCGACGGGTGACGGTCGACCAAGAGTTCGGCCAGCTGCCCGGTCGACCGCCGCCTGTTGATGAGCTCGAGCGCGGACAGCAAGGGAGCAAACGGGTCTGGACTGTCTCGCTGTATGCCAACTACCCGGACCGGGCAGGATGCGGCGAACTCAAGCCAGGGGAATGGGACCGATTGTTGACGGTCGACGATGAGAACGCAGAGCATCGTCGGACCGTTTGAGCTATGAGGAGGACGAACTGATTGCGCCGCGTTCGAAATGTCAATGACGACAACGCTCTGCTCCTGGCCCTCCTTCACAATCGGCATGCTCGTGGTCGCGCGAACGTCGACACAGGGGTTGCTGAAGCCAGCCCCGCGAAGCCAGGCGACGAGTGGCCCTGGGTTGTTTGACACGACGTGGATGATCACGGGCCTTGTTGCCCCCGCGCGCGGAGGGTCCAAGATACATACGGTAGAAGGCTCGTTGCCGCCAGAGTTACAGTAAACGCCAGCCTCAACGGGGCTCAACATGGGACCGGGCTGTGACTTACGCCCCGGAGTCGGCCACCGCGCCTCACTCGCCACCCGTTCATGCCGGCGCCACGACCAGTGGTCTGTCGCTTACCCAAGGGCCTCTCCTACGTCGGTGTCGGCGGTGGGGTGGTTACAGTCGGGAAGGGACGGCCACCCACCCGCGTGGGGAAGTCTTCGCTCCCGGGCTTTCGCATTGGTAGCTGTCTTCCGGGGGGGGAGCGCAACTGCCGGCGTAGCTGGGAGCCTAGCATTCCGTGGCTCGGCCCTGCACGCCTGGGGCAGCGCGGTTATGGGACCCCGGGACTGGGCGCTGGGCTCTGGAGGCGAGGACAGGGCTACCGCGCGATCCGCCCGAAGGTGAACCAGGATGAGGTCCCGTCGAAGCGGGTGGTCGCTGTCACGCCTTTACGGTCAAGAAAGGTGGTGGCCTGGTATGCGAAGGCTCTGAGCGCCCCGAAGGGCTCTCGGTGTCAACGTGGGCACGGGCGTTGACGCCTGGCGCTGCTCGCCTTCCCGCGGGGAGGGTCGCAGAAGCGGCAGAAGCGTGGCCTCCAGTTACGCGCCTGTTTCGGACCTCGGGACGGGGCCGTCGGCGACGGCGTCGTCGGGCGCCACGGTCAGCCCCACGGTCTCGACCCGTCCATCCACCACGTCTCGCACCGTCAAGGTCACCGGTCCCACCGTCACCGAACGACCGAGGCCAATCTCATCGCCCAGCTTCGCCTGGAGAAACTCGTCCAGCGTGCCAAAGCCGGGCGCCGCGACTCGGATGCCATAAAACTCCTCCAACTCCGCGAGCCCGGTCTCTCCCCGAAGCTGGAACTCGGCCTCGGACGGCCGCGCTTCCACGGCGGGCCGCCCGCTGCTGAACACCCGGTCCACCAGCCAGCGCCTCTCCGGGCGCAACAGGACGAACACATGATCCGCCGGCAACAACTGGGTCGAGCCGCGGGGCGGAATCATCTCCCGGCCTCGGACCACCATGGCCACCAGCGCGCCGTCCGGCAGGCTCAGCTCCCGAATCCGCCGCCCGGCCACGGGAAAA
>Ga0209342_10008728_pt1 | contig 10156 bp, 11 predicted proteins | sample RifCSP16_2_FD_184023 | JGI IMG/M metagenome (GOLD analysis project Ga0209342, IMG submission 184023) | Soil microbial communities from Rifle, Colorado - Rifle CSP2_sed 16_2 (SPAdes) (version 2) | ecosystem: Environmental > Terrestrial > Deep subsurface > Rock core/Sediment | place: Rifle... | reverse complement strand
ACGAGATTGATTTCGTCTTCCCTCAGAGGGCGCGTGCCCCGCTGACGATTGAATGCAAATGGTCTGCGTCAGACTTCGATCCTGGAAACCTCCAGGCCTTCAGGAGGCGCTATCCGCATGGAGACAACCTGGTCGTTGCCCAGGACGCGGAGCGTTCGTTCGCGCGATCTTACGGCGATCTCTCTGTCCGGGTATTAGGGTTATCGGAATTGATCGCGCACCTAACGAATAAAAGACGATCACAAGCCAAATGATTCACGGTGGCGTTGCCGGAGGGGCCCCACCCGTTCCCATCCTGAACACGGCAGTTAAGCCGGGATCCTGCCACCCCGTTAGAAGATCTCTCTGACGCATGCCCTATCTCATTACGAGCAGGTCGTCCACGAGGAGCATGAGATTCCAGCCGTCCCTGGCGCGCAGGCGAGCGGACTCGAAGAACGGTCTTGGACCGGTGTGGTGAAATGTCTGGAGAATGACGACGCGCGAGCGTTCGCTGGCAGCCTCGGCGAGGCGCATGCTCTCTGTAAACGGGATCGAGTCGTCCCCGGCGCCGTGGGCGATCAGGAGACGGCCGGAGATCCGTGGAACGCGGGAGAGAGGGGAGAGGGAGTCCAGCGCCTCTCGGACAGTGGGAGGCAGGGCAGCAAGCAACGGGGCCACCGCCTCCTCTCTGCGGTTGAGCGCGAGGTTCAGAAGACTCCGACCTGCTCCTCCGAGGCCGGCTTCAAGGTTGCTCGTGTTCTCGGCGGGATCGGCCAGCTTCCTTTCCGCGAGCTGCTGGAGAAGTTGGCGATCTCTCGCGTGCTCCACATACACGGCGAGCAGGGAGAGTAGCTTCCACCGGTTGTACTCCTCTTGGCGCTGGACATACCGCGTGCCTCGGAAGTTGTGAACTCCGGTGGTGATGAATGCCACGACGTTGCGCAGATCGGCATACCCTCCGAAGCTTGCTGCAAGGCGCACGTTGGGGGAATCAGCCGCGGCTAAAAGCGCGGGCCCGGCGCCGAAACTGAAGCCCGCGATCCCGACACGACTATGGAGGCCGGCAAGGTGATCGAGCGCGCCCCGGATCTCTTCCACTTCGCGTCCAGTGAGCCTGAACGCCGTCAGTCCTTCAAACTCTGGAACCAGGACAAGCTCTCCGTGTCGGGCAAGACTCCGTGCTAAGCGGACGAGGTCCGGATGGCGTCGCCCGGCCCTGGAGAGGCCGTGGACAAGGAGGAGCGCAGCGCGAGGGGTCGCCGGGCGGTACAGGTCGGCGTGAAGTGGTCGCCCCTGGGAGTTGATGGTGATCTGCTCGACGGGGGGATCGGCAAAGAAAGAGGCAACCCAGGGTTCAGCGTTCGGAAGCGCTAGGGTCAGAGAGAGCGCCAAAGTCGATCCAAATCGAATGACGAGACCAGCCGCGACGATAAAGCCAGCGATGAGTGCCCCACCCACGAGATAGAGAGTCCGTCGCAGCACGGTCCTAGCAGGCTGCTGAAAAAGGCCCATCTGCGGCGTTGGCTTCGTCGCTCGTCGTTGCAACGTACATCTCTAAGTACGCCTCACTCCTCGCTTCGTCCTGCCTGCCGGCAGGCACGGCGCCGCCTTGCACCTGGACCTTTTTGAGCAGCCTGCGGCTCACACGGGTTCTTCGGCATCCTGCTAGGCGATTGTAGCTCGATCCGCTATTCCGGGGGACCCGGTCGTGGCTCGCCGGCGGGGCATGGCCGCCCCACCTGGGGCGTGGGTTCCTGAGCGGAGCCGTCGTAAGCGCTTTGAATTCGGAGTCTTCCGTTTCTTCCGCTTGGCCTCCGGCTTGCTTCATGCCCTGTAGAGATGGATGAATGACGCGTGGAGAGGCTAACAGATCATGTTCAAGCGCCTCTTAGTGCCGATCGCCCTCTCTGACAGGAATGAGAGGACGCTCAGGACCGCGCTTGGGCTGGCGAGGCAGAGTGGCGCCCGCGTGACGCTGTTGCACGTCATCTACCGAATCGGCGACGGCGAGCTGAGAGCGTTCTATCAGCGCCTCATGAAAGCCTCAGCGCGGAAGCTCGATCTGACCGCCAAGCCGTTCGCCGCAAGGGGCATCCGCGTCAGCGCTGAGGCCCTGATCGGTGAGCCGGCCGTGGAGATCGTGAGGGCCGCGGCCAGGCTCAAGGCGGACCTGATCGTGATGGGCTCGCATAAGGTCAACCCGAGGCGTCGCACGCGGGGCTGGGGCACCACGAGTTACAAGGTCGGTATGCTCTGCCAGTGCCCCATCTTGCTGGTGAAGTAAGACCCTTTTAGATTGTCACGACATGCTTGGACCGATTCTGGAGGGAGACCGGATACGGCTTGAGCCGCCGAAGCTCGAACATCTGCCCACGTTTGCCCGTTGGTTCGCGGATCCCGAGGTCACGCGATATCTGCTCCGTCGCCACCCGCCGTCCCTGAAACAGGAAGAGAAGTGGTTTGACAGGATGGCCGCGAGCGATAAGGACATCGTGTGGGCGGTTCTGCTCAAGGAGAACGGGGAGCTGATCGGCGTGATCAGCCTTCACAGGATCAGTTGGCAATACCGCCACGCATGGATCGAGATTTCGCTCGGTGAGCAAACGAAGTGGGGGAAAGGCTACGCGACGGAGTCCGTTCGTCTATGCACAGGGTACGCGTTCCGCGAGCTCGGGTTCGAGAAAGTTCTGGCGTCCGTTTATGGCGGGAACAAAGCGAGCCTCAGGATACTGGAGAAGGTGGGGTATCGGCAGTGCGGGCTGCTTCGCCGCAATGCGTTCTTCGGTGGCGAGTGGCACGACGAGTGGCTGGGGGAGATTCTTCAGGACGAGTGGAAAGAGCCAAGCTAACAGACTGATGAAAAAGGCCCATCTGCAGCGTTGGCTCGGTCGTGCCTCCTTGCGACGTACAACCGAGTACGCCTCAGTCGTCCCGACCTTCGCCGCCTTGCATCTGGACCTTTTTGATCAGCCTGAAGGAGTCCTGCACTAACCGAAGCGCTTCGGAGTGCGAACCTTAGCGCATGGTGGGGAGGCGCGTGAAGAAGAGGGAAGGGATGCGCCGCTGGGTCCACACCGTGACCACCGTCTCGACCTTCCCCCAGGAGGGCCTGTTCACGAAAGACGCCCGGACCATCGCGACAGCCCTCGCGTCGAAGCGCGTGAGCCCGAAGGGGATCACCTCTGGCTTTCGGATGCTCCTCTTCTTCATCAACCGGGCGGGGCACGGGCTCAGTCGCGCGCGTAAGGCGGAGCTGCTGAAGGCGAAGCGCCTCATGCAGGAGATGATCGCGACACAGCGGAAAGAGCGCTGACGCGCGGCGTTCCGCGCTCAATCAGATGGGTTCCCGGACGCAACGAGAGCTGTGCCGGGAGAGCCGTCGACTCACAAGACTTGTTAAAACAATCGTTGCTTCGCTGGCTTTTGCATCCTTTGCCTGTTATACTTCCGGCGACTGCTAGTTGTGCCGTCGTGGCGCTTTGATCTAGCCTCGTCTCCGATAGCATCTTCCGCATTTCTGGGACGTGAAACTGCAGCGCGGAAGACGTTGACCCCGCAACGCGGGGGTAAGGAGACGCTATGGCGTCCAAGTTATACGTTGGTGGCTTGCCCTATTCAACAACCTCCGAGAGCCTTCGGGAGTGCTTCGCCCAGTGCGGGACCGTCGAGTCCGCCAGCGTGATCACCGACAAGTTCTCGGGCCAATCACGGGGCTTTGGCTTCGTGGAGATGTCCACGGACGCTGAGGCTCAGGCGGCGATCTCGAAGCTGGACGGCCAGTCATTCGAGGGTCGCCCGCTCAAGGTCAACATTGCGAACCCGCAGGCAGCTCGGCCCGGTGGCTCTCGAAGCGGGGGCTACGGCGGCGGGCAGCGTCGCGAGCCTCGCTGGTAATCAGCGGGCTGTCTAGGACAGAGCAAAACAACGGCGCAGGAGGCTTCGGCCCCTGCGCCGTTCCTTTTTCAAGATCTGCCGATTCTTCTCAGCGCGGCCAAGGCTTCGGCCTTACTCATCCGATCACCTCAGGATGTAGCGCCCGGATTTTCTTGTGCCAACCCGCCGAACCAAACCTGCGGCGATCAGCGGATTGAGGAGCTTGATCGCGCCCTGCTTGGTCACGCCGAGCGCATCCCAGACTTCCTGCGGCATCATGCTCTTGCGGTCGCGCAGCACCTGAAGCAGTTGCTCCTGCTTCGGGCGCAGCACGAGCTTCTTCCGGCCCGACTGTGCCGCGAACCGTTGCACGCGCGCCCACACCTTTTCCAGGGTCATGTGCAACCCTTCCGCGGTGTATTCCAGCCAACTCGTCAAATCCTCGCCCTGCCGCCGCCCCGCGTCAAGCGCCGCATAGTAACGGGGACGGTCCTCCCAATAGAACTCGTCCACGGAGAAGATGTGATGCGTGTCGAAGCCGCGCCGATAGAGCTCCCACAGCGCCAGCGTACGTCCCGTGCGCCCGTTGCCGTCGGCAAACGGGTGGATGGACTCGAAGCGGTAGTGGATGATTGCTGACGTGAGCACCGGCGACACCTGCGGCGACTCCTTGTTCCACCATTCCAGCAGTCCAAACATCAGCCCCGACACCTCTTCGGGTGGCGGAGGGATGTAACGGCCCACGCGCACCCGTATGGTCCGATAGCGACCCGCTGTTCCTTGGTCCATCACCCCACCGGCGATGATCTTGTGGAGTTTGAGGATGTCGTCACGCGTCAGCGGACTCTTCTTCAGGTTCTTCTCGATAAACCGCAGCCCCGCGAAGTAGTTGAGCACCTCGCGCTTCGAGCGCTCGGCCACGGCGGGCAATGCCTGGCCTTCTTCCAGCGCCCGCACCTGCTCCAAGGTCAGCGGATTGCCCTCAATGGCCGTGGAGCAGTGGGCGTTGCGAAGGCGCGTGTCTTTTTGTAGCGCGGGAATCCACGGCACCTGCACCGTCGCCGCCAGTATCCTCTCCCGGAGTGCCGCAATCTCCTCGGTGCGCGAGAGAAGGCGCGGTGTGATGGTGAATGTCGGCTGATAGCTCACGGGACGACGATAACCCGTGAGTCAACCGTAAGTCAACCGATTAGTCAACCAGCCCTTCGCTCACCGCCTCTGGCCACCCTCAGGACGGCTGAGGTTAACTCAATGATCGACCGGAGCTTGGTCCCTGACTCCTGTTCCCGGCCACCGTGGCGGAGATGAGGACGGAGTTTGGGGTTTGGCGCTGAGCTTCAGGCGGTTGACGAGCTGTTCGGCGAGACGGATCGGTTCCGGGACGCGATAGCGCGAGGTGGCGAGCGTCCATCGGATTGCATCCTTGAGGTTGATTCGATGCCCGGGGGAGGCGAAGATCGGCTTGACCCCGGCTCGGGTTCTTAATGCCGCGCCGACTTCCTTGCCCTCCAGACGAATCGGGCTCCACTTGCCGCGTTCCGGTCCCGGCTCGCCATGCACGCCGACCAGCAGCGACTTCGCGCACCCGATGCTGGGCATGTCCAGCAGCACCCCCATGTGGCAGGCCAGCCCGAAGCGGCGAGGGTGTGCCAACCCCTGGCCGTCAAAGAGACAGAGATCAGGCAATTGAGGAAGGCGTGAGAGCGCGGCGAGCAGAAAGGGGCCTTCACGGAACGTGAGATAGCCGGGCACGTAGGGGAAGTGCGGGAATCCGGCCGCGTGGGCGGACTCGATGATGCGCCCGTCTGGAAAAGACATGACCACAACAGCCGCAAAGGCCAAGCCCGTGCGATCGTAGGCGATGTCGGCGCCGGCAATCCGTTTCACCTCGCGCGGTCCGCCGCCGAGCTTCACCCGGGATCGAAGCTGCTCCTGGATCTCGCGCGCCGCTTCAACGGTGCGCGGCCAGCTCAGAAGGCGAATGCCGGCCAACGATCCCGGCCCAAGCCCCAAAGGCGTCATGAGAAAGCCAAGCGCTCCCCCCGTGGGAGTGATGGGCAGCCATGCCCCATGCGAGGCGCGTCCGCCCCGCGTGCCCATAAGTCTAACCCGGAAAGCAGGCAAGACTCCTCTGTGTTGGATGACAGCAGGGTGTTGAAAAACACCCTGCGCGTGCAGGCTGTTCAAGAAGGTCCAGCCGAAGGTTGGGACGACCGAGGCGTACTCAGTTGTACGTCGCAGGGAGGCACAACCGCATTCTCCGTTCGCGCGCGGGCTTCGCTCGCGCAGGCTTGGGGGGAGGTTCGGCCTCCCTCGATCGGTCCGTCCGATCGAGTTGGACAAGGGCAGTTGGGCGTGCCCCCCTCCGAGGAAAGCCTTCGCCGCAGATGGGCCTTTTTCAACAGCCTGGCCGGATCCTATCTCAGCACCAGCGTGGCCACCTCCAGGTAGATGAGGATCGAGAAAAGGTCCTGGAGGACCGTGGAGAGCGGGCCGGTGCCGAATGCGGGATCACTTCCCATCCGGTGAAGGACCCAGGGAAGCGCAACGGCGACGAGCGTGGCGGCGAGGCACGCGGCCGTCAGCGAGGTGGCGAGAATCGGGACGATGTCCCCCCCTCCCCACCGCCAGAGAGTCACGGGGATTGACGCGACGCCGAGCCCGATGCCGATCAGGAGTCCGGTCAACATCTCCTGCCACACGACGCGGCCGATCGGGATCCCGACAGACAGACCCCGGACCACGAGGGTTTCGGTCTGCGTTCCGACGGCGTCGGCCAAGTACACGATCCCCGGCAGAAAGAAGGCGAGCATCATGTTGGCCTGAAGCACGGTTTCGAATGCCGCCACCATGTCCGCGACCACGATCACCCCGAGGAGCCCCACGATGAGCCACGGCAGCCGGTGCGCGAGTCGCCTGACGATGGGCTCCTGCAGGGAGACCTTCGCGGACAACGAATCTTTGAGGAGCCCCGACAGCCTGGCCATGTCCTCGTGATGCTCGGTGAGGAGCACGGAAAGAAGTCGCCGCGGTGGAATCAGCCCGATGAAGTGGCCGCCATCATCGACGACGGCCAGGCTCGTTCCGCCGTGTTGCACTGCCTTCCACGCGGCCACCTCCTGGTCCGCGCCCGGGCTCACGACGGGAGGATCGGGATCCATGACGTCCCGGGCGAGGGCGACTTCCTGGGCGGCGAGCAGGGCTTCGATCGTCACGAGGCCCACAGGCCTCCCGTCCACGCACACGGCCACGTCGGTCGCGCAGTCGTATCGCTGGCCGATCAGAGACCTCCGGATCTCCCCGATCGTGGTTGTGGGTGACGCCCTTGGAACGCTTCGACAGAGATGCTCCTCGGCCGTCTCGAAGATCACCTGGGAGGTTGTGTTGTCCTGTGGGGCAATCATGCGTGTGCCTCCTTGATATCTTTGAGCAGAATTCGGGCTGGCGGGCCTCTGCCCAGGGCAGCACTGTCTCGTCAATGGATCAGAGGCGGGAGAGATCGTTCGCCGAAGTGAGGAAAATAGCTCGCGACACGCGCGTAACGGCCCGTCTTGCAGACCGCGGTCTTGCCCTCGAGCCGGTTCACCCGGCAATTTCTGGGGCACACCGTGCATGATGCGAGCCCCTCGATCGCTGCTACAGCGCGCCGGCGAAGCTCGGAGAGCGACAGCGCGCGGTATCTCGGCCATGTCCGCGGAGCTTGGGCGTTCACCCCTCCATTATTCCTCTCGCTCGAGGAGGGCCGCAATCTCTTTCGGGATGTGCGCTTCGAGATCGGCGATCTGCCCCGGGGAAAGCGCCTCTTTGAGGACCCCATACACGGCGTGGAGCGCTCTCGCCCCTTCAGGGGCGTGAACGCCGAGCGCTGACGCCAAATGCTGGATGAAGGCATCGCGCTCCATCGTGAGGGCGCGAGGCGGTTCCATGAGAAGCCTCGACTTGAGGCCCCCCGGGAGCTGAGAGATGAAGTGGCGTCTGACCTCAGCCTCTGAGAGCAGGTGACTCAGCGCCCGCAGGACCTCGATCGACCATTGTTCGGCGTCCTTGCGGCTGGGGAGGCCACCTGCCTTCTGAACGCGCTCGAAGAAATCCTCTTTTTTCATATCATCCAGCGAGAAGGCAAACCAAAGGGGCAGCGGTTAATTCGACCTCACGGCTCTCCGAGTTGCTCCTCAGACCGGCCGCACTTGTCGCACCTGGTCGTCAGCAGAACGTTACCCTCCTCATCTTCTTCATCGCCACCCGCCGCGTGGATGAGGCCTCCACACTTGCAGGATGCCGGGTACTCCTCCCAACACTCCGGGCATTGGGGATCGCCGGGGTGGTGGTTGACCTCGTCTCCAACGCCGAAAAGCTTCATGAGCCCTCCTTTGTTTCATAATGCACTCCTCGCGCCAAGTGTCTGGTGGAGAAAACGCCTTCTACTATAACGCACGTGTGCCAAATGGCCGTGCGGAGTCGGAGGGGTAGCGAGGCAGAGGCGCCACAACTGAGGCACGAACTCCCTAGTTCCCTCGATGGTGGAGATATGAATTCCCGATAGATCCGTGCTGGCGGGTGACTTGCTTGGGGACATTGGGGGTGCATGTCGATGAAACTGCTCTTCGTCGGGGATGTCATGCTCGGTCGGCTGGTAAATCAGGCGCTCAAGCGAGAGCCGCCGAGCTACCCGTGGGGTAACACGCTCGAGGTTCTGCGGCAGGCCGATTGTCGCATCTGCAACCTCGAATGCGTGATCTCCGACCGGGGACGCCCGTGGGGGCTCACGCCCAAAGCGTTTCACTTCCGCTCCGACGCCAAGAACGTTTCGGTGTTGGCCGCGGCGAGAATCACCGCTGTGTCCGCGGCAAATAACCATACGCTTGATTTCGAATATGACGCGATGTTCGAGATGTCGCATATCTTGGACCAGGCCGGCATCCACCACGCTGGAGCTGGCGCGAATCTTGGCGAAGCGTCGCGGCCAGCGCGTTTCGAGGCGGGTGGGATGCGAATTGGATTGATCGCGTTCACCGATAACGAGCCCGACTGGGAGGCGACGGACCTGTCGCCGGGGGTTTTCTATGTTCCGATTGATCCCCGCGACGCGCGCGCGACGAAACTCCTCGAGGCCGTTCGCAAGACGAGGGATTATGTCGATCTGCTGGTCCTCTCCGCTCACTGGGGCGGGAACTGGGGATATTCCCCGCCGTCGAGCCATAGAGCGTTCGCGCGCGCGCTCATTGATGCAGGCGCCGACGTCGTGTTCGGTCACTCGTGCCACGTGGTGCGCGGCATCGAGATCTATCAGGGGCATCCCATCCTGTACAGCAGCGGAAACTTCATCGATGACTACGCGGTGGACGAGATCGAGCGGAACGACCGATCACTGATTTTCATGTTGGAGACCGAAGCCGGCGCGCTCACCCGAATCCGCCTCTATCCAACGGTCATCCGAAGATATCAAGCGCGGATGGCTACAGAGCGCGAGCGCGAGGAGATCGCGGCGAAGATGCGGCAGCTCTGCGCCGATCTCGACACGCCGGCATCCTGGCAGGAGGAGGAGCGCTGCCTGGAAGTTGCCCTCCGTTAGCCCTCAGGGATCGGGATTCGGGAATCGCAGTTAGCCCGGAATTTCTAACCCCGAGCCCCGGACCCCGAGCCCCGACCCCCGAGGCTGACGACGCTTATCGGCACGGCGCCAGATTGTTCAGAAAGTCCACGAGCAGAGGCGCAACGGAAGGGACGACTATGCGTGATGACATTGATAGCGTCTGTGGAGGTGGGACACTGTCGGCGCAGTAGATGCGTGTGACTCCGAGGGACCAGAGGCGCTCCCAGCGGCTCCCCGTGAACAAGCCGTGGGTCGCCATGATGATAATCTCCTCGACGCTCAACCGCTGCAGCGCCTCACAGGCCGAGAGCAACGTCCCCCCCGTGTCCAAGATGTCGTCCACAAGAACCACGTGAGAGCTGGCCGTGCCGTGCAGGGTCGAGTGGATGACGCCTTCCTGAGTCCGCTTCTTTGTGAAATGCGCGAGTGGGCGCCGGATGCCGGCTGCCGTTCTCACGGCTTCGCATCGCTCCAGAGCGCCCTCGTCAGGCGCCACGATCGTGGCGTCGGTGAGCTGCAGCGAGGTGAGCGCGTCGGCGAAGATCTCGGCGGGCGAGAGCGAGCGCACTGGGATTGGGAAAAGCTGGTGAGCCAAGGGGCTATGGAGATCGACCGTCACGACCTCGGCGACCCCAGAGGCCTGGAGGAGCTGCCCGACCCACGCAGTGGTGAGGCTCTTTCCGGGCTCTGACCTGTCGCCCCGCGCAT
>Ga0209342_10008725_pt1 | contig 10156 bp, 10 predicted proteins | sample RifCSP16_2_FD_184023 | JGI IMG/M metagenome (GOLD analysis project Ga0209342, IMG submission 184023) | Soil microbial communities from Rifle, Colorado - Rifle CSP2_sed 16_2 (SPAdes) (version 2) | ecosystem: Environmental > Terrestrial > Deep subsurface > Rock core/Sediment | place: Rifle... | reverse complement strand
TCACCTGCTGCTCGTTCATCGCCTCGAGCAGCGCCGACTGGGTCTTCGGGGTGGTGCGGTTGATTTCGTCGGCCAGCACCACGTTGGCGAAGACCGGGCCTTGCTTGAACTGGAAAGTCTGCTCGCGCTGGTTGTAGACCGAGATGCCGATGACGTCGCTCGGCAGGAGGTCGGAGGTGAACTGGATGCGCTGGAAGGAGCAGTTCAAGCAGCGGGCCAGCGCCCGCGCCAGCATGGTCTTGCCCACGCCGGGGACGTCTTCGATGAGGATGTGCCCGCGCGCCAGCAGCCCCACCAGCGCCAGGCGGATGACGTCGTCCTTGCCGCGGATGACCGTGGCAATCGCCCGCTGCAGCTCGGCCAGTTGCCCTGTCCGGAGCGCCCGCGAAGGAGTGCCCGTTTGCGTGTGGTCCATCGGCCCCTTGTTGATCCCTCGGAACTCGCCTACAATTGCCTCAGTGGGGCAGACATTCCTGCTGGCCCTGAGCCCAGCCGAAGGGTCTGCCGCTTTTGGGCGCTTAGCTCAGCGGTGGAGCGCTCCCCTCACACGGGAGAGGCCGAAGGTTCGAATCCTTCAGCGCCCACCACGCCCTTCTTCCAGTGGGGCAGACACTCCTGTCTGCCATCCTCCGCTTCGAATCCTTTCCTTCGACTTCGCTCAGGATGAATCCCTCGCTCGGCTCGGGACCTCCGCTGCGCTCCGGCCCTTCGACTTCGCTCAGGGTCTCCGCTGCGCTCCGACAGCGCCCACCATTTTTTGTCCTTGGTGGGGCAGACACTCCTGTCTGCCCGTCCCGTCTCGCCGATTCTAGCGGAAACCTGCCGTCGCTGAAACCCCTTTCCCGCGGGAGCCTCCTCGCGCGGCCCTGTGCTACCATCGCCCTCGTGCGCACCGCCATTCTCGGTTTTCCGCAAACCGGTAAGTCGTCGCTCTTCAGAATCCTTTGCGGGCCGCAGGCGCACGCCGAGGCCTACGGGGCGCACGTGGGCGTGGCGCGCGTGCCTGACCCGCGGCTCGACGCCGTCGCCAAGCTCTACCATCCGAAAAAAGTCACCTGCGCCAGCCTGGAGTTCCTCGACTCGCAGCCGCTCCTGAACGAGCCGGAAAAGGACGCCGGGGTCTTCGGCCAGGTGCGCGGCGCCGAAGCCTTCGCCCACGTGGTGCGGGTGTTCGGCGAGGACGCGGACCCGGCGCGGGACAGCGCCCGCCTCGAAACCGAGTTCCTGGTGGTTGACCTCGACACCGTGACCAAGCGGCTCGACAAGCTCGCGCGCGACCAGAAGAAATCGCACACGCCCGAGCTCGAGCACGAACAGGCCGTGCTCGAAAAAGCCCGGGCGGCGCTCGCCGCCGAGACCCCCGTGCGCGCGATGAAGCTGGCCGCGGACGAAGACCAGTTGCTGCGCGGCTTCATGCTCTTGAGCGCCAAGCCGCTGCTGGTGGTGCTCAACGCGGGCGACGAAATGGCGCCCGAGCTCGGGCGTGTCCCGGAGAAGTTCGGCGTCGCCGGCCTCGCCCGGCAGCCGCGGGTGGCGGTCACGGAAATCTGCGGCAAGATCGAAGCTGAGCTCATGGAGCTTGAGCCCGCCGAAATCCCCGAGTTCCTCTTGAGCTACGGCCTGGCGGAGTCGGCCCGCGACCGCGTCCTGCACACCGTCTTCCAGCTCCTCGGCTTCATCACTTTCTACACGGTGAGCGAGCCCGAGTGCCGCGCCTGGACCGCCCCGGCGGGCACGGTGGCGGTGGACGCCGCCGGGATGGTACATTCCGACTTCGCCCGCCGCTTCATCAAAGCGGAAGTCATCCCCTGGAAAGAGCTGGTCGAGAGCGGCGGGCTGGCGGCGGCGCGCGAAAAGGGGCGCGTGCGCCTGGAAGGCAAAGACTACCGCGTGGCCGACGGCGACGTGCTCTACATCCGCCACACGGCTTGAGCGACGATGAGCGACCCCGCTGTCATTCCGAGCGAAGCGAGGAATCTGCATTTCGCCACGCTTCAAGGAAATGCAGATCCCTCGGGGCCAGGGCCATCAAGCCCTCGGGATGACGGGCTCGGGGTTTTTTCGCTTGGGTGGGAGAGATGAACGCTCTGCTGCTTAGCTTCCTGCTCGGGTTGACGGCGGCCGTCGCCAACGTCGCCGGCGGCCTGCTCATCGTCCGGCGGGAATGGGGGCGGGAGTCGCTGAAGTATTTTATCGCCCTGGGCTCGGGCTTCATGCTGGCCACGGCGCTGCTCGAGATGGTGCCCGAGGGGCTGAAGCTCATGGGCGAGTGGGCGCTGCCGCTCGTGCTGGGCGGGTATCTCCTCGTCCACTTCTTTGAGCACACCATCACCGCCCATTTCCACTTCGGCGAAGAAGTTCACCCGGAAGAGCTGGTGCGGCCGCAGGTGGGCTACGCCGCCGTGCTGGGGATGATAATCCACGCCTTTTTCGACGGGGCGGCCATCGCCTCGGGCTTCATCGTCTCGACGTGGCTCGGGGCGGTGGTTTTTCTCGCCGTCTTCCTGCACAAGATCCCCGACGGGTTCACCGTGGCCTCGGTGATGCTGGCCAGCGGGCGCGGCCCGCGCCGGGCGATGGGCGCGGCGGTGCTGATGGGCGCGGCCACGCTCGTCGGCCTGGCGCTGATGTGGCTGCTGCGCGCCCAGGTGGCCTACGGGCTGCTGCTCTCGGCCGGCGCCACGCTCTATGTGGCCGCCTCCGACCTGATGCCGGAAGTGAACCGCGAGCCCGGCATCCTGATGGCCCTCTGGGTCTTCGTGGGCGTGGGGTTGATGTTCCTGCTGCGCCTGCTCTTCCAAGTATGAAGAGCGCCGGCGCCGTCGTCCGCCGGGTGCGTCGCGAGCTCAGACGCAAGGGCTCGCCCGCCGTTGCCCGCAGCGTGCAGCGGTTTTTCAAAGAGCCGGTCCCCGCCTACGGCTGGCGCACGGCCGAGGTACGCAGGCTCGCCCAGCGGCTGCGGCGGGAGATGGCGGGCGACCCCAAACTGCTCTTCGCCGTGGCGGAGAAGCTGTTCGCCGGGCCGACCGTCGAAGAGCAGAGCCTGGGAGTAATCCTCCTCGAGCCCGCCGCGCGGAAGTTCGGCGCGACCGAGTTCCGGCGCCTGGAGCGCTGGCTCCGTCACGTGAAAAACTGGGCGGCCGGCGACGCGCTCTGCGTGAACCTGCTCGGCGCCATCCTGCGGCGCGAGGCGCGTCTGGCCACTCGGGTCCATCGCTGGGCGCGCTCGCGGAACTTCTGGCGCCGCCGCGCCGCCGCCGTTTCTTTCGTGCCCGCCGCCCGCCGGGGTGTTTACACGAAGGAAATCTTTCAGGGTGCGACCCGGCTACTCGACGACGACGAGTACATGGTGCAGAAGGGAGTCGGGTGGCTCTTGCGCGAAGCCGGCAAGACGCGCGGCGCCGAGGTCGTGGCCTACCTGCTCCGGGTCAGGAAGCGCGCCCCGCGCCTGGTGCTGCGCACCGCCTGCGAAACCTTGCCCGCCCGCGCCCGCCGGCGCGTGCTGGCCTAAACCTGCGTCGCCGACCGTTCCAGGAAGGGCTCTCTCATGCGTTCGGATGCATCCGGGACGCATAACGCATGCCGGGTAGGGGGGAGATACCGGGGGCGCCCGCGGGCTCTTGTAGCGGCGACGAATCCCGGTGTGGGGGATTCGTCGTCGGCTTGCAGGAGGAGTTCTACGCCGGAGGTTGCCCGCCCGCGACCGCCGGCGTATCCTGACCTAGCCTGCCATGAAAGTGCTGGCCGCAGCCGATATCCACGGTGTGACCGGCGTGTACGAATGGCTCCGGGGGCGAGCCCTCGAGCTCAAGGTTGACCTCGTGGTTCTCGCGGGCGATTTGTCGGGTGGGAGTTGGGACGAGGAGGAGCAACGCCGGGAAGCTCGAACCCTGGTTAACCTCTTCAAGAGATTCCCCGTAACCACGCTTTATTTGATGGGGAACGACGACTTCTTCGCGCTGGACTACGAGGATGGGCAGGTGAAGCCGTTGCATGGCCGGCGATTGGACTTCGGCGGCTACGGTTTCGTTGGCTACCAGTACACCACGCCCTTTGTCGGGAGCCTGCACGAAAGGCCTGAAGAGGAGATCGAAAAGGACGTCAAGACACTGGAACCGCTCCTGGATAACAGGACGGTGCTCGTGACTCACGGCCCTGCGTTCGGAGTATTGGATCGCGTCTACGCAGGTGAACATGTCGGTTCTCATTCGCTGGCAGCGCTGCTGGCGCGCCGACCTGTGCTGGCCCACATCCACGGCCACATCCACCAGTGCTTCGGGCGCGAGGGGAACCACTTCAACGTGGCCGCTGCCGGCCGCCACCGGGCCGTCCTCATTGACTTGCCCGGGCTAACCCATCGGGTCCTGACCGATGAGCGCAGCGGAACTTCCATGCCAGAATCGGGTTAGATAGGAGTGGAGCCGCCCGTGGAGACGAGCGACCAGGAAAGGATGCTGCGCGTCCGGGCGGGCGTCCCGAAGGAGCGGGAGGAGGCGTTCAACGTCCTGGTGACGAAGTACCGCACGCCGGTCGTGCACTTCCTCTACCGGATGGTGCGCGAGCCGGCGCTGGCCGAGGAGCTGGCCCAGGAGGTTTTCTTGCGGGTCTACCGGGCGCGGAAGAGTTACAAGCCGCGGGCGAAGTTTTCAACCTGGCTCTTCCGCATCGCCACCAACGTCGCGCTCAACGCCCTGCGTGACGGCCGGATGCGCCGCGCGCGGGAGTCCTCGCTCGAAGGCGAAACGGAGGACGCGGGGCCAGCGATGCAGGTAGCTGACCCGGGGGGCAACGTGGAGCAGCGGATGCTCGAAGCGGAGCGGCAGGAGCAGATCCGGGGTGCAGTCGAAGCCCTGCCCGAAAAGCAGCGCCTGGCCGTGCTCCTGCACAAGTACCAGGAGATGGATTACAACGAAATCGCCGACATCCTCGACTGCTCGGAGAGCGCCTTGAAGTCGCTGCTCTTCCGCGCCTATGAGACTTTGCGGGTCCGCTTGCGACCCCTGTTGGGAGCACGAATATGAGCGAACACCTGCGGGAAGAAGATTTCATTCAGTACCTGGACGGCCGCCTGAACGAGGCCGCGCGCGCCGAGCTCGACCGGCACCTGGCCGCCTGCGCCGACTGCCGCGGCCGCGTGGACGAGCTGCGCGGGGTGATGGGTGTGCTCGGGGAGTGGCAAGCCGCCGGGCCTTCGCCGCGTTTCGACGCCGCGCTGCGCGCGCGGCTGGCGGAAGAGCCGGCGTCGGCACCGCCCTGGTTCGCCTGGCGTCCGGCCTACGCCGCGGGGCTGGCGGCGGCGGCTGTGCTCGTCCTGGGCGTTTACCTGTGGCCGCCGACGGCGCCGGATGTTCCAGCGCCGGTGACGCAATTCCCGCCGCCTCCGGTCACGCCCGGCGTCCCGCCCGTGGTCGCGACGCCACGTACGCCGGCGGGGCCGGGGACGGACGAGCTGGCCGCGTTCGACAACCCGGTGCTGCTCGAGAACTATGAATTGCTCGAGCAGTTCGACGTCCTCTTCGAGCCGGTGCCGCCGAAGGAAAAGAAGTCGCTGTGAAGCAAAAGAAACTCATCGCGCTCGCGGCTGTTACTCTGGGCCTGGCCCTGCTGGCGGGCGACGCGCGCGCGCAGGGGCCCGGACCGTACCAGCGCCGCGAGGGGCCGCGCGCGGGCATGGGTCGCCGCGGGTCCGGCGCGGGCGCCGAGGACCGCCCGCTGCGCGAGCTCTTCCTGCGCGCGGCCAAGCTCCCGCCGGCCGAGCAGCGCCCGGCGCTCGAAGCCGATGAGCTCTTCCAGCGGATGCCGCCCTTCGCCCGGGAGCGGTTCCTCCAGCGACTCGACGAGTTCAACGGCTTGCCGGCGGACCATCGCCAGGAGATGCTCGGCCGCTGGGAGGGCGCGCTGCGGATGCAGGCGGCGCAGCAGTTCTTCCTCCGCCTCGCGCCGCTCGCGCCCGAAGAGCAAGAGCGGGCGCTGGCGGGCGACGCGGTCTTCCAGGGGATGCCGCCCCAGATGCAGCAGCGCTTCCGGCAGCGCCTCGAGGATCTCAACCGGCGCGCGCCTGAGGAGCGTGAGCGGATGCTCGGGCGGATGCAACGCTTCGCCGAGCTTTCGCCGGAAGAGCAGGAGAGAGTGCGGCAGCGCGCGCGACTCTTCGCCCTGATGACGCCGGAGCAGCGCCAGCAGGCGCAGCGTGTCTTCCAGGACTGGCAGCAATTGATCCCCGAGCGCCGGCAGCTCATCATCGAGCGCCTGCGCAATCTCCAGCAAACTCCGTTCGATATGCGCGCCGCGTTGCTCAACGACGAAGAGTTCCTCGCCCCGCTTGACGAGAACGAGCGGCGGCTGCTGCGCAGCCTCTGGGAGCTGCGCGGGCTGCTGCCTCCGGCGCCGCCTGCCCCTGGCCCCGTCGAATAAGCCTCCTTCCGGCTCCAACCACAACATATTGAGTAGGGCAGAGCGGTTTGCCCGCTTCGGGCGCAAGCCATGGGGGAGGGGGCCGCGCGGGCGGCGGAAGCCCCTAAAAAATCTTCAACTTTCCCCTTGACAAGGAGGAGGCTGAGGGGTAGAAAGTGGCACAAAGTGGGAGACGGTGGTCTCCCGGGTGGGTGCAGTGGTGGCTCCACCCCGCCTAAGGCAAGTTCCCAAGGTTGCAAGTGGTCGCGCACAGAAGCGCTGTGAGGGCGGGAGCGAAGCGTGTTTCGGGGAAGCTACTCGGCGCGGGTGGACGACAAGGGGCGGGTGAAGATTCCCGCTGCCTTCCTCGCGTCCCTGCAAGAGAAGTACAGCGGCCAGTTCTTCGTCACCAGCCTGAGCGGCCAATTCGTCCGCATTTATCCGCTGGAAGTCTGGCACGAAATCGAAGAGCGCCTGGCACAGGTCAGCTCCACCAACCGCTCCAAGAAAAAGTTCCTCAACCTGGTGAACTACTACGGCCAAGTGGTGGCCCTGGACAAGCAGGGGCGGGTGTTGATCCCGTCGGTGCTGCGGGAGTCGGCGGCCATGCGGGGCGACGTCTCCGTGCTGGGCCAGCTGACCTACCTGGACGTCTGGAACCAGCAGCGCTTCCTGGAAGAGGTCCGCAAGAACCCGATTACGCCGGACGACGAGAAGATCCTCGATGACCTGGGGGTGTAGTGACGCGATGGCATACACCGGTACTGCTCGAGGAAGTGCTGGACTTCCTGGCGGTGAAGCCCGCCGGGGTCTACGTGGACGCCACGCTGGGCACGGGCGGGCATGCGGAAGCGATCCTAAGCCGTCTGACGACGGGCCGATTGATTGGACTGGATAGAGATCCGATGGCACTCGAAATCGCTCAGGAGCGTCTGCGGCCGTACAGTTCACGGCTCGAGCTCGTCCGCGCCAGCTTTTCCCACCTCCCCGACGCACTGGCGCGGACGGGCTTGGGCCTTGTGGACGGGGTGCTGGCCGACCTGGGCGTTTCGTCGCTCCAATTGGAGACGCCCGCGCGCGGCTTCTCCTTCCAGGCCGCCGGGCCGCTCGACATGCGCATGGACCCGGCGAGCCCGGAGACGGCGGGCGACTGGGTGAATCACGCCCGCGAAGAGGATTTGGCCGAGCTGCTCTTCCGCTGCGGCGAAGAGCGGCAGGCGAAAAAGATTGCCAGGGCGATCGTGCGTGCCCGCCCCGTCCGGGACACGCTCCACCTGGCGCAAGTGGTGACGGGGACTCGGAAGCCTAAGGGAAGGCTGAAACTGCATCCCGCAACAAGAACGTTTCTGGCGCTGCGGATTGCGGTGAATCGAGAACAGGAGGAGCTCGAGCAGTTTCTTCTCCGAGTCCCCGTCCACCTTAGAGTCGGAGGCCGCCTGGTGATGTTGAGCTACCACTCGCTGGAAGACCGCGTGGTCAAGCACGCCTTTCGCGCTGAGGCCGCCGCCGGGCGGCTGCGGCTGCTGACCAAAAAAGTGGTGCGGCCGCAAGCCGGCGAAGTCGCCGCCAATCCCCGCTCCCGCAGCGCCCGCCTGCGGGCGGCGGAGCGGCTGGAGAGCGACTGATGCGCGCGCCGGTACAGGTCTACTGGCTGAAACGGATCGACAACTCCCGCCTGGTGCGCCAGCGCGACCCGCGGGCCTGGCGGGACACGGCGGCCCTGCTGGCCGGAGCGCTTCTCGGCGGCGCGGTCATTCTGCTCTGCGCCTGGCAGCACTTCGCCTACGTGCACACCGGCTACCAGCTGGAGGAGCACCAGGCGCGGCACGAGCAGGTGCTCGACTGGAACCGCACCCTGCACCTCGAGCAGGCGGCGCTGCTCGACCCGATGCGGATTGACGTCCTGGCGCGAAGCCGCCTGGGCCTGGAGGCCCCGGCGGCGGGGCAGATGATCCTGCTGGGGTCGAGCGAAGGCGGGGCGCCGGCGGCGGTGCTGGCGCGCGCCAAGCCGGAGGCGGCGCGGCCGGCGACGCGAGTTTCGCTTGCGGACTGAACAGAACGACGCACGGACTCTTACTCTTCCTGGTGGTCGCCCGAAGACCGGCTCGAAGGGTACACGGGGGCTCGCAGGAGCCCCCGGCTGGACTCATAACTTTTGGAACTATAAGAGCTTCTTCGTTCAGGTGAGCCTGAGGAGCGGATGCGGCCGGCGGCGTCGAGTTCACGCACGCGCATAATCTTCCTCGGCGTCCTCGCCCTGTTGTGGCTCGGTCTGGTTCAGGCCCGTTTGATTGAGCTCCAGGTCGTCCGCCACCCCGAACTTGCCCAGCGCGCCCAGCGCCAGCAGCAGCGCACCCTGGAAGTCACGCCCAAGCGCGGGGTCCTCTACGACCGCCAGGGGCGCGAGCTGGCGGTCAGCATCGGGGTGGATTCCGTCTTCGCCGTCCCCGGCGAAGTGTCCGACCCGGCGCTCGCCGCCCGCCGGCTGGCGCCCGTGCTCAACCTGGACGGGACGGCGCTCGAAGACCGCCTGCGCTCGGCGCGCTCCTTCGTCTGGGTGAAGAGGAAGCTCGACGCCGCCGAGGCCGAGCGCGTCCGCGCCCTGAACCTGGCCGGCATCCACTTCCAGCGCGAGCACAAGCGCTTCTACCCCAAGCGCGAGCTGGCGGCCCACGTGCTTGGCTTCGTGGGGCTGGACGAGAACGGCCTGGGCGGCATCGAGTATTCGCTCGACGGCATCATCCGCGGCCGCCCCCGCCGCCTGGTCATCACCGCCGACGGCCGCCGCCGCTGGTTCCAGCGCAGCGACCATGTGGAAGGCGAGGGCGCCAGCGTCGTCCTCACCCTTGATGAAAGCATCCAGTACATCGCCGAGAGGGAGCTGGCCGCCGCCATCGCCCGCACCGGGGCCGCCGCCGGCACCCTCCTCGTCCAGGACCCGCGCACGGGGGAAATCCTGGCCCTGGCCAACTGGCCCACCTACAACCCCAACAACGCCGCCGGGGTCCCCCCGGAGTGGCGGGTGAACCGCGCCGTCACTCTGGCCTATGAGCCCGGCTCCACCTTCAAGATGGTCACCGTGGCGGCCGTGCTCGGAGAGGGGCTGACCCACCCGACCGAAGTGGTCGATTGCCAGCAGGGCAGCATCGTGGTCGCCGGCCACCGCATCCGCGACCACAAGCCCTTCGGCCTGCTTTCAGTCCGCGAAGTCCTCTCCCAGTCGAGCGACGTCGGCGCCATCAAGCTCGGCCTGCGCCTGGGCGATGACAAGATGTACGAACACATCCGCCGCTGGCGCTTCGGGCAGGCGACCGGGGTCGAGCTGCCGGCGGAAAGCCCCGGGCTGCTGCGCCCGGCCTCGCGGTGGTCGCGCATCTCCATCGGCGCCATCTCCATGGGCCAGGAAGTGGCCATCACCCCGCTGCAGCTGGCCGCCGCCACCTCCGCCATCGCCAACGGCGGCCTCTGGCGACGCCCGCGCCTCGTCCGCCAGATTCTTCGCGGCCAGCAGGCAGAAACCCTGACGGCGCCCCCGGCCGAGCGCATCATACCGGTTGAAGTGGCGGAGGAGCTCCGGCGGATGCTGGCGGGAGTCGTGACCCAGGGGACGGGCCTGGAGGCCCAGCCGGCCGGGTATTCCGCCGCCGGCAAGACGGGGACGGCCGAGAAAATCGATTCGACCGGGCGCTACTCGCGCACCGACTTCATCGCCTCCTTCACCGGCTTCGCCCCGCTCGACGACCCCGCCGTGACCGTGGTGGTG
>Ga0209342_10008724_pt1 | contig 10157 bp, 11 predicted proteins | sample RifCSP16_2_FD_184023 | JGI IMG/M metagenome (GOLD analysis project Ga0209342, IMG submission 184023) | Soil microbial communities from Rifle, Colorado - Rifle CSP2_sed 16_2 (SPAdes) (version 2) | ecosystem: Environmental > Terrestrial > Deep subsurface > Rock core/Sediment | place: Rifle... | reverse complement strand
GCCTTTCAGGCGGAGTACTTTGGCTTGAAGGCGTTCGGCGCGATCCAGGGGCTGGCGTTCACGATCTCCACGCTGGGCGGTCTGGCCGGGCCCGTGTTCGCCGGCTGGGTCTACGACGAGACGGAGAGCTACCGGTTGGCGTTCGTGCTGCTGTCTATCGGGTCGCTGCTGGCGGTGCCTTTGGTGCTTTCGGCGGGGAAGCCACCGGCGGCAGAGACGCTGCCCATTCCTGAGGTCGACGCGCCAGTGTCGGGCACGCAATAGACCCGCCGCATCCAGTCCCGCCGTCTTCTAGATTAACCGCCTGTTAAAGCGCCGTTCACGCCCGGCGACGCGAGCCGATGCACAATGGATGCTGTGGCGCCACATGCATCGGTTCTTGCTCTTAAGCTCGACTCGAAGTGTGATTTCGGTCACAGTTTTCGGGTAAGGAAGGGGGTATCTTTTTGACGGGAGACGAGTTGGGGAGTATTAAGAAAATGAGCGTTCGTTTTATAAAGCGAGGATTCGTTCTCGGAGGAAATATGCCCGAGCCGCAGCGGTCCATGACGCCACAAAACGCGATTGGTCGCTGGATGTCGTTGGCGCTGCGCAAGGGCGCCCCCCAGGCGCCGCAGTAACGCTAACGCTGGACAACGAGAAGGCAGGTTCGCACCCCCACCGTGGGTCAGGGGTCTAGCTCTGACCCACGGGGCCTGCCCCTGGAGGAGTCCCCTGATGGGCTTTATGAATCTCAACGGAAGGCTTGGCGCACGTCTCCGCGCGCCATCCGTGGCTCGTCGTCGGTGCCTGGGCCGGCATCATTGTGGCCTCAGTCGTCGCCATTGCCACACTCCTGGCGAGCGGCCTAACTACGGAGATCGCTCTCACCAATGACCCCGAATCCCAGCGAGCCGAGGACCTCCTCGAAGAACGTCGGCGCGGGCCCGCGCCGACGAATGAAGTAGTCATCGTCCAATCGGAGTCCGCGACGGTAGATGATCTGCAGTTCCGGGACTTTGTGGAGGGGTTATACGCAGACCTCGGCGCTCTCGGTCCGGACATCGTAGCCGGGGCACCAACTTCTACCGGTCTGATGACCCCTCTTTAGTCTCCGAGGACCGTCGCACCACCATCCTCCCGCTCGTGATGGCCGGCGATCACGACGAGGCCGAGGACAACATCAGGCCCAGACGAGACGGGCGGCTGTACGCGCCTACTGGTTATGGGCAAAGCGCTGGCGAGCGGAGGCTTCCAGGGCTGTGGCCTGCCTGCAACGCGATCTCGAAGCGCTCCTGGCCTTCCTTGCCTGCCCCCCATCACACCAATAGAAAGTGAGGAGAACGAACGCCATCGAACGCTGCATCCGGGAGGTCCGCCGCCGTACCCGCCCCATGTCTTGCTTCAACGACGACGCCAGTTGCGAAAGGATCATCTATGCTGTCTTCAGTCACCTTAACTGCAACTGGCAGGGGAAGCCCCTACCCAAATCTACACACTAATCGTGACGCTACCGCCGTCTTCCTTCCCAATGAGGGCCCGGGTCGATCCCGGCTCCTCTGGCCCTACTCCTCCGTGAAGTAATCCGCGTCCAGCTCCCTGGTGGCCACACCGGCCTCCACGCACTCGCGGGCGACGGCGCGGGCGACGGCCGTGTGGACGCGCTTCTCGAGCGGGTTCGGTAGAAGCTGGCCCTGCGGCGTGATGACGACAAGAGCTTCACTGGCGGCCTTGAAGACGGATTGGGGAGTCCCCTTAGCGCCGGAGTCCAGCAACCCGCGGCAGGCGCCCGGATAGCAGAGGAGATTGTTGATCACGGCGCCGCCCTCGGCGATGCGCGCGCCGGCCTCGATCGCCAGGGTCGCATCGATCTCAGGGCGGGGGTTGGAGAGGGCGAAGATGATCTGGCCCGCGCGGATCATGGACGAATCAATCAGGCCCGCATGGCCTGTCGTAGCTATGACGACATCGCACTTCCCACAGACCTCGTCGATGCTGGACGTTGTGCCGCCGCTCGCAACTAGGCGCTCGATCGCGTCCGGCGAGCGATCAGCGCCGAGGACGGGGTTGCCTGTATAGTGCATGATCGCGCGGGCGATGGCGAGACCCGCGGCGCCGAGGCCGATCTGGCCGATGCTCAGCCTCTGCGGTGGGGTCTCCGCGAGGTGGCAGGCGTTGATCAGCGCGGCGAGCACGACGGCCGCGGTGCCGTGCTGGTCATCGTGGAAGACAGCAACGTCGACGGCTTCCTGAACGCGCGGTTCGACTTCAAAGCACTTTGGCGAGGCGATGTCCTCCAGTTGAATCACGCCGAACGAGGGTGAAATCGCAGCAGTGGCTTCTATGATGTGCTGGGGGTCCTGGCTACGAAGGGCGATAGGAATAGCGTTTACACCAACGAGGTGCGCCATCAGCGCGGCCTTGCCTTCCAGGACGGGCATCGCCGCAAGCGGGCCGAGGTTGCCGAGGCCGAGCACGGCGGAGCCGTCGCTGACGATGGCGCAGGTGTTCGCTATTATCGTGTAGTGGTCGGCCATTGAGGGGTCTTCGTGGATGCGGCGGCAGACCTCGCCCACGCCCGGTGTGTAGACGCGCCCTAGGTCCGCGAATGTATCGATCGGCATTTGGGATACGACACGGATCTTGCCCCCGACGTGCGCAGACAGCACCTCGTCCCTTAGCTCGAGGACGGTGGTCTGTGGCATCTCCTCGAGCTCGGCGACGAGAGCATCGAGCTCTTGGAGCGACTCTACGAGGAGGTCGATGTCGCGCACCATTGAGGTGCGGCTCTGGTGAACGGTGCGAATGTCGCCGACGCTGGCACCGTGTCTTGCGACAACGCCGAGGACGGCAGCCAGCACCCCGACCTGCTGGACGTTCTTCACCCGTAGCGTGCGGAAGAACTGTGGTTTCTGCGGATCGCGTGGCATCGATGCTCCCGAGAGTTCGCCTTTCAGCATTCTAAGCGATGTGATCTGTGACTGCCGTTTTCGGAAATGACGCGGGCAAAACCCTCTCTAGATTCGATGCCATATATTCCGGCGGTGTTACTCAGCCGCGACGCGGAATGCGTGACCTTAAGGCCGGGAACGGGATAAGCTCGTTTCTAATGAGTCGGCGCACAGCCGGGCCAATCGCCCGATAGAAAGGGAGGAGCCGCATGAAGATATGGCGTATCGCCGCACCAGTCATGGCGCTGCTCGCGATTACGACACTCGCCCCAGCCTGCGGGGGCGACGATGAGCCGGATAGCGACGGGACCGGCGACGCGAGTCCGACAGCAGCGGCCAGCCCAACAGGGGGCGCCGACGGCGGTACAGTGGAGCTGGAGATAGCCGCCGAAAACACGGCATACGACGTAGACGAGCTGTCGGCACCTGCGGGCGCCGAAGTGACGCTGGTCTTCGACAACGACGACCCCGACATCCAGCACAATTTCTCCCTGTACGAGAGCGAGGAGTCGGAAGATCCTCTGTTCGAGGGCGACATCATCACGGGTGTCGACAGTATCGATTACGTGTTCCCCGCTCCTGAGGACCCCGGCACCTATCACTTTCGCTGCGACGTGCACCCGGCTGCAATGCGGGGCGAGTTCATCGTCGAGTAGAGTTTACGGTAGGGCAAGGTCTCCAGACCTGCCCTCCAGTCCGGGCTCGTGAAGGGCGGTGGCGCGTCAGGTAGGGAGTGCTTGAGTGATCGCCGCGTCAGCGGCAGGCAGCGGCTCATTTCCGGCGGCGATCACCTGGGCAAGGTCGGGTCCGGTCGGCAGGGCGGGAAGTCTGCCTATGCGATTTGGAGGTTCAGTGCGCACGTTGCACTGTAGGCAGCAGTAGTAATCGCCGGAGAAATCGGCACGAAACACCAGATCACCGAGGCACTGGGGACAGATCTTTAGCAACGAAGCCAAGTCGAGCTTCTTGCGAGCCCGCTGCGGGAAGTCACGCACGCAACTCCTCCTTTAGTTTACGCGGACCCCTCCCCGATACATCGGGGAGTACCGCCTCCTCAGTGGCCTGCGAGGTTAGCTGACGGGTTAGGGCTGAGAGGCGCTGCCCACTCCGAGCCTATCGGAGTACACCCCGGGGCGGCTTGGTTCCCCCGCTCCCCGCCTTTCGACGTGGGACTAGGCCGTTTGCGACCTCAATTGAACCACCGAACCGGAAATCTGTCAATGGAATCATTGTTAAGGAATCATCAAGAAGTGCAATCACAACAGCGAAACGCGCGGCGCCAGAGGTGAGCGTGTTCCGCGCGGGAAGCAACGAATCACGCCCGGTGCTTTCATTTCTCACGCGATAATTCCGTTGTATGCTTGCTCCCACTTGGCAGGCGCGCATACGAACTGGAGGCGAAATGAGGATCGCTGAATTCGCGGGCTGGGCGAACGATGTTGAAGGTCAGTGTCCCGTGTCAGACTTTATGAGACAGTCGTGCCAACTTACCCGCGGCACCCGCACATGCTTGCGCAGCAGGCTTTGACCGTGCAGGCGGCGACGGGTGGGCGATTCAACCTCGGGAACGGGCTTTCTCACGCACCGGTAGTCGAAAGTATGTGGGGTCTCTCGTACGAACGCCCGGCGGTGCATATGCGAGACTATCTGTCAGTATTACTGCCCCTTATTCGGGAAGGCCGAGCCAGCTTCAGCGGCGATTTCTTTCGAGTGAACGCGACGGTGCAGGTGCCCGTGGCAAAGTCGCCGCCGGTGCTGATCGCCGCGCTGGCGCCTGTGATGTTGCGGATGGCGGGCGAAATGACGGACGGTACGATCACCTGGATGGTGGGGCCGAAGACGCTCGACACGCACATCGTGCCGCGCATCACGAAAGCTGCCGCCCGGGCGGGCCAACCGGCTCCTCGAGTGGTAGCCGCCCTACCGGTCGCCGTCACGGACGATGCAGCCGGCGCACGGGAGCGAGCGGCTCGCTCCTTCCAGATATACGGTACGCTGCCGAACCACCAGCGCATGCTCAACATCGAAGGAGCGGGCGGGCCCGCGGACGTGGCGATCGTCGGTAACGAGAAGGAGGTGGAGAAGCAGTTGCGAGATATCGCTTCGGCGGGCGCAACGGACTTCCTGGCCGGCATGTTCCCGAGCGGCGACGACATCCGGGCGTCGTTGGAGCGAACGAGGGAGCTGCTCAAGGGGCTCGTCGGGAAGGTTTAACGCCGCGCGTAGTAGACGCCTCGGCGAGGCGTCTACGGATGCCCATGGCGGAACGTGAGCCAGACAGCAACACCGTCCGATCTCGCTGGCCTGCCGAAGGCGGAGTTGCATGTCCATCTGGAGGGCACGGTCCGACCGGCCACGATGGAAGAGTTCCTCACACGATCGGCGTTGCCCGTCTCCCGCGTCTTCTCGGACCTAGACAGCTTCGTCGACCTGTACGGCCGGGTCTGGGCTACCATGACTCGGCCCGGCGATTACGCGCGCATGGTACACGAGTACTGCGAAGATGCGGTACGCGCGGGCGTCCGTTACGCTGAGGTCCACATTACGACAGCGGCGAGACCGTTTCCGTGTCTGCTCGAAGCTGTCGAGGCGGCTTCGAAAGAGCGGGATGTCGTACTGCGGTTCATCGTGGACATCCCGCGGACGTTCCCGATAGAAGTGGGCTTCGCTCTGTTAGAGGGGGCTAAAGACGCGCCGGATGTCGTCGGCATCGGTCTGGGCGGTTCCGAGGAGGGCTACCCGCCAGAGCCGTTCGCGCCGCTTTTCGACGAGGCACGGCGAAGAGGGCTACGTTCGATGCCCCACGCCGGTGAGGACTCGGGCCCTCGGTCGGTCTGGGGGGCGATAGATGCACTCAAGGCAGAGCGGATCATGCACGGAGTACGTGCCGTAGACGATCCGGACCTTGTGCGAGAGCTGGCGAAGCGGCGAGTCCCACTGGCGGTCTGCCTTCACTCAAACGTCCGCCTGGGCGTCGCCAGATCGATCGAGGAACATCCCCTGCGCACGTTGTGGGACGCGGGCGTACTGGTATCCGTCAATACGGACGACCCGGGATACTTCGAGTGCAGCATGGTGGACGAGTTCGCGGCTGCTGGCCGGCTGTTGGGCCTCGACCGCGAGGGATACGGCCGGCTGGCATCGAATTCGGTCGGAGCTCATTCGCCTCTGATCAGTTGAAAGCGGAGATGCAGAGCGAAATCGCCGCCTGGGTCAAAAGAGGATAACGCCCATGAAGATCTTTGTCGCCGGGGCGACCGGGGTCCTCGGTCGCCCCACCCTGCGTGCCCTGGTCGAGGCAGGGCACGAGGTGCGGGGGACCGCCCGCGGTGAGGACAAGGCGCAGCTCGTCCGCTCGCTGGGCGCTGCGCCGGTCTCCGTCGATCTGTTCGACGCGGCCGCGGTGAAGGCGGCGGTGGCCGGCAGCGAGGCGGTATTGCACTTCGCGACCAAGATACCCTCGATAACGCGGATGCGATGGAAGGGAGCGTGGCGCGAGAACGACCGCCTGCGCACGGAGGGGTCACGCGTTCTGGTGGATGCAGCGCTGGCGGTTGGCGCCGCTGTCTACATCCAAGAGTCGATCAGTTTCGTCTATGGCGACGGCGGCGACGAGTAGCTGACCGAGGACTCGCCGGTGTCCGTGACTTGGTTCTCGTTGCAGCGCATGATCAACGGCGAGAAAGAGACGTCGCGCTTCAGCGCGGGCGGAGGGCGCGGGGTGTCGCTGCGTTACGGGGGCTTCTACGCGCCGTATGCTCAGTCGACAATCGATACCGTGAGTATGGCCCGCCGGCGGCTCCTCCCCGTGGCAGGCGACGGCTCCAACTTCTTCTCTTCGATTCACGTGGATGACGGCGCTTCGGCCGCCGTCGCCGCCCTCATCGCGCCCGGCGGGCTGTACAACGTCTGCGATGACGAGCCGCTGCGGATGCGGGAATACGCGCAGTCTATGACCGACGCGTTCGGCCTGAAGCCGCCACGGCGGGTGCCGAAGTGGCTGTTCCGGCTGTTCGGCGGTGGGCCGGCAAAGTACATCCTGAGCTCGCAGCGTGTCTCCAACGCGCGGTTCAAGGAGACGACTGGCTGGTCGCCGAAATACCCGAGCGCGCGCGAAGGCTGGCGGCAGATAGGGGCCGCGTTATCAGACGGCGGAGCGTAAGGGCAAGGCGGAGGGAGGACCTCCCGATTCGACACCTACGGCCAGCACTCGAGCGGAAATTCTGTTTCGGGTAGGCGTTCCGGTGCCTCGCCCCTACGGTTGGCGGTACGCGAAATAAGCGCTCAATTCGCCGGGGTCGAAGGGCGGTGATGTGGCCGAGACGAACACGAGCGGCTCGTCGGTCGAATTCTTGATCGCGTGCGCGACACCCGGCGGTATGAAGACGAGCGTCCCTTCGCTGATCTCCTGCATATCGTCTCCGACGTGCATGACGCCGCGGCCACGGACGACGACGTAGACCTGCTCGTTGTCCGGATGGCCGTGGACGGCCTGCATGCTGCCGGGGCCGGCGTCGACCCACGTGATGGCGAGGTTCTCCGAGCCGAACTGACCGCGGCCAAGGAGCAGGTACGAGCGCTGGCCGCCGCGTTCGTTGATGGGGGCGGTATCGAGTGTCTGGATGTCCATCAATGACCTCCTTCAAGAGGACTGATTTGGAAGAATTCTGGCCACATCCGAGTTCAATCCGCGTTGATCTGCGGCTAAAATTGTACCCCGCGCTCTATGCTAATCTGTGGTCACGTCAAGGAGGGCGGAGCTATGACACAAAACGCACTTGTTCTCGGCGGTGGCGGCGCGCTCGGGATCTCGTGGGAGGTCGGACTTCTCGCAGGCCTGCTCGAGGAAGGGATCGACACGACGGAGGCGCAGCTCATCGTCGGCACGTCGGCGGGATCGGTCGTCGGCACGCAGATCGCGATCGGCGAATCGCTCGTGGAACTGCTGGCGGAGCAGGTGGCGCCGGATGATGGCAGGATAGGCGCGCTGATAGCAGGCAGCGAACCCGCGGCAACTCTTCAGCTGTTCACGCGCTGGGCGGGCATCGAGGAGGTCACGCCGGAAGTGCGCAGGGAGATCGGCGAGATGGCCCTCGGGGCGAAGACGGTGAGCGAGCCAAGCTGGGTGGAGTACTTCGAGGGGCGGCTCGACGGCAAGGCATGGCCGGACAGAGACCTTCGTATCACGGCGGTCGACTGCGATTCGGGAGATTTCCGAATATGGGATCGACAATCGGGCGTCAACCTGGCGCGTGCCGTCGCCTCGAGCTGCGCCGTACCGGGGCTGTTCCCCGCCGTGACAGTCGACGGCCGTCGCTACACGGATGGCGGGGTCCGGTCCGGGACAAGCACCGATCTTGCCAAGGGCTTCGATTCGGTGCTCATTGTGGCGCCGATTGGAGCGCGCTCTGAGGGAATCGATCCGCTGCTAGGCCGGCAAGCGCGGCAGGAGGCTTCGGCGCTGAGGGCGGCGGGCAGTCGCGTGGAACTGGTGTTCCCGGATGCCGGCTCCCTTGAGGCGATAGGGTTAAACCGGATGGACGCCTCACGGCGCGGCCTGTCCGCGGAGGCCGGGATGGCGCAGGGGCGGACGCTGGCAGCTCGGCTCGCTGAGAGCTGGGCGAAGGCGGCCGCGGCGTAGAGCGACGAAACGATGAGGGCGGAATTGGGTATTGGAGTCGCCCCGGTGGAGTGGCGCCACGCCACCACGCGAGATATCGACTCCATCGCCGCGTTGCATGCCGACAGCTGGCGGCGTAACTATCGCGGCGCTTATTCGGATGCGTTCCTCGACGGCGATGTACTCGCCGACCGGCTGGCGGTATGGACTGATCGGCTCACCTCAGCGCAACGGCAGAATCACTGCACGATTGTCGCTGAATGCGATGGTGGTGTCGTCGGCTTCGCCCACACGATTTTCGAGCACGACCCGACGTGGAGCGCGCTGCTGGACAACCTGCATGTGACGCACGAACTGAAGGGCCACGGCATCGGCACCCGGCTCATGGCCGAGACGGCGCAGACCGTAATCGAGCGGGCGCCTTCATCAGGCATGTACCTGTGGGTGCTCGAAGGCAACATAGCGGCACAGGCCTTCTACGCTGCTAGGGGCGGCATTTGCACCGGGCACGAGAGTTCAGAGCCGCCGGGCGGTGGTACCGTGACTGGTCACAGATACGTGTGGCCCGATCCCTCGGTGCTTTTCGGACACAAGTGGCTTTAATGACCACCACTGCGTCTTCAGCCGTCGCTGACATCGTCCGCCGCATGGCGGAAGCTGCGGCCGCCTGGCTCGACGCCCTCGCGCCCGAGCAGCGCGCAAAGGCGTCGCTCGAATTCGACGACATCGAAGAGCGCACCAGCTGGGCCTACTTCCCGCGCATGACCAAGGGCCTGCCGCTGCTCGAGATGGACGCGCGCCAGCAGAAGCTCGCGCATGCGCTCGTCGCTGGCGCACTCAGCTTCCCGGCCTACGCCAGGGTGACGACCGTCATGGCGTGCGAGAGCCTGATCAACCTGATGGAACAAGGACGACTCGACCGGTTTCGCGACCCGTCGCGCTACTTTCTGGCGATCTTCGGGTCGCCGGGAGCAGACCTTTGGGGCTGGCGCTTCGAGGGCCACCATGTCGTCCTCAACTTCACCCTCGTGGGGGGCGAGATGGTCTCACCAACGCCGTTGTTCATCGGCGCGCAGCCGGCGGAGGTGCAACACGGCGGAGCACCGGTAATCCGTCCCTGCGGCGAAGAAGAGGACGCGGCTCGGGAGCTGCTTCGCTCGCTGAACGGGGACCAGCGGCGGGAGGCCGTTATCTGCGAAGCGGCGCCGCCGGACTTCGTGCTCATGAATGTGCCTCGCGTGCCGGAGGCGGTGCGCCCGGGCGAGATCGAGGCGCCGCCGCTTCTGGCGAACATCGTGGCAGAGGCTAACGCCATGCCGCGGGAGCAACGCGAGGCGCTGCGCTTTGAGCGCGCGCGGCCGCGCGGCCTGGCTGCATCTCAGATGGACGCCGCCCAGAGAAAGATGCTGTCGGAGCTGATCGATGTCTATGTCGACCGCCTGCCGGGGGCGCTGGCGGGAATCGAGCGCGAGAAGATCGAGCGCGCGGGGATCGAAGGCGTGCACTTCGCATGGGCCGGCGAGACGGAGCGCCGCCGGCCGCACTACTACCGGCTTCAGGGGCCATCGTTTCTCGTCGAGTACGACAACACGCAGAACGACGCTAAC
>Ga0209342_10008723_pt1 | contig 10158 bp, 8 predicted proteins | sample RifCSP16_2_FD_184023 | JGI IMG/M metagenome (GOLD analysis project Ga0209342, IMG submission 184023) | Soil microbial communities from Rifle, Colorado - Rifle CSP2_sed 16_2 (SPAdes) (version 2) | ecosystem: Environmental > Terrestrial > Deep subsurface > Rock core/Sediment | place: Rifle... | reverse complement strand
GTGGTACACGCCGAGCGCCATGTCCATGTCGAGGAATACCGCCCGGTTGACCGCCGCGATCGCGTCGATCAGTTGCTGCGGCTTCCAGCGGTACTTCTTGACCGCGATGGCGACCAGGCCGTTGAGGGCGAAGCAGTAGCCGCCCATGTACCAGCTCGGCGACAGCTTGTTGCGGAAATGCGCGTCGCCGATGCGCTTCACGTTGTCCCGGTACGCGTGGTCGAACTCGGCGCTGAAGAGGCTGAGCCAGTGCTTCGATTGCAACTCCTTGACGCGGGCGATATTGGAGTCGCTGCCGAGCAGGTCGCGCAGCTCGCGGATGGCCCCGACATGGCCGTAGAACGCCTCCAGCACCGGGCCGAGGTGGGATTTCACGATCTCGCGGAACCCTCGCAGGGTCTCGCGCGAGTTCTTGTCCATCTTGAGAAACTCGAGTTTCAGGTCGAGGTCGGTGTCGATCTTGCTCATGGCTTGCTCCTGGTTGCTTTGATCCGTCGGGTTGACACGCCGGAACGCCGCGGAAAACCCGGCGGCGCGCCGCTTACGAGGTCTCTGGCATCGGCGACTCCGGTCCGCTTCCCGCCCCGTTCGCCGCGACCGGCGGCCGCGCCGCCGCCTCCGTTTGCCTTCTCCGGACGCACGCCTGGGGTCGCGCCGTTCGGGGCTTCCGTCCGGCCGCCGCAGGCGATGACCCGGCCCGGCGGGAACCGCACCGTCGCGACCGTGCCGGCCCCGGGCCGGCTTTCGAGGGCGAGCGTTCCGCCGTGCAGCTCGACCAGGGCCTTGGTGAGCGGCAAACCCAGCCCGGTGCCCTGGTACCTTCGGCTCAAGGAGCTATCGATCTGGCCGAACGGCTCGAGCGCCCGCGCTGTATCCTCGGGTGCAATCCCGATGCCGGTGTCGGCGACGGCAAGGGCCAGCTGGCCGTCCGCCTCGAGCGCCGCCGATATCGACACTTCGCCGCCGGCAGGCGTAAATTTGACGGCGTTCGACAGCAGGTTGAGCAGGATCTGCTTGAGCAGCCGCTCGTCGGCCAGGAGGCGCGGCAGGTCGTCCGGAACCCGGACCGCCAGACGCAATTGCGCGGCGTCAGCGCGTTCCTGGACGACGCGCATGCATGACCGCACGATGCCCGCGAGCGTTATCGACGATTCGTCCAGCGCAAGCTTGCCGGCCTCGATCTTCGACATGTCGAGAAGGTCGTTGATCACATTCAGGAGATGCCGGCCGCTCTCGTGGATGTCCGCGGCGTAGCCCTTGTATTGCGCCGTGCCGAGCGGCCCCAGCATCTCGGCCAGCATGACTTCCGAGAAGCCGATAATCGCGTTCAAGGGCGTGCGCAGCTCGTGGCTCATGTTGGCGAGGAACTCGGATTTCGAGCGGTTGGCCAGCTCCGCCTGCTCCTTGGCCAAGCGCAGCGCATCCTCCCTGCGCTTGTGCTCGGTCACATCGCGCAGGACCGCCGTGAACACCATGCCGCCAGCGAGTTCGAACTTCAGGATCGACGCCTCGACGGGAAATTCCGTGCCATCTTTCCGCCGGGCGAGGATTTCGTTGCGCTCGCTCTTGCGCCGGCTTTCCGCTCCTTCCGCGGCGAAGCGCGCCACGTGGCGGCCGTGCGCCTTCTGGAAACGTTTCGGCATCAACAGGTCGAGACGCCGACCGAGCACGTCGGCCGCCTCGTAACCGAACATCTCCTCGGCACCGCGGTTGAACAGGGTGATCGTTTGCCGCGCATCGACCGAGATGATCGCGTCGTCGGTGATCTCGACGACGCGCGACAGGCGGGTCAGCGAGGCGCGCAGTTCGTCCTGCGCCTGCTTGTACGGCGTCAGGTCGCGGATCGTCATGAGCAGCCGACGCAGCCCGGCGATCGGCCGCTCGATGGTGCGCACCTGTACGGCCACGGAGCGCCCGTCCCGGGTCCGTCCTTCGAGCTCCCGCGCGCCTTGGCGCAACCCGGAGGGCCTGGTCCAGGCCGACGGCGCCCGCCGCGCGCCGTTCCGGCGCATCGGCAACCCGGGAATGAGGATCGACACGTGCCGTCCGATCAGGTCGGCCGGACCGTAACCGAAGAGCCGTTGCGCCGCCGGGCTCAGGAAGCCGACCCGGCCGTCGGTCTCGAGCACCAGCACGGCTTCGCTCAAACCGTCCAGCAGAGCGGCGACGAAGCCCCGGTCGGCGGTCAGCCGATCCTGCAGCCCGGTTCGCTCACTGTGGAGGGGTCGTTGGTTCACCGCCGGCTTCCCCGGCCCGCAAGTCTCCGCGGCAAAAGCTTGATTCGGACCGATAGAGTTGATACATACGCGCGTATCACTAGAACGGTCATTGCAAATCACCGATGCGGTCATAGACCACGAATCTTCCTCTTCGACAGCAGGATACTTCATCTTATTGGTTAATCATTTGTGACTATCCGGCCACCAAGGAAAACAGATGGCAATTTTTACTGTATCTCATGTAATTAATGCGTGATGTTAATCTATGTTTGTTTTATCGCATTTTGCCGAGACTGTCGCCGCCGGCAGGACCTCTTGGCGGCCCGGGTCGCCGGCTCGGCCCGTTCGCCTCGCCGGGGCGCGGGCCGGTCCAGGGCGCCGTCCGGGAGCGAACATTGAAAGGGGTGCAGGTAGGACCGAGTGGCAAAAGATTCGACATCGGCCCGCATTCCCAGCAGTTGCGACCGCTGTCCCGTGCGGCCGCTCGCGCTCTACTGGGCGATCGGGGAGGGTCCGTCCGCAGCGACGGCCGAGGCAATCACCGGCCTGAAGCGGGGCCATCGGCTGCTGCCCGCACGGCGGACCATTTACCGCGAGGGCGAGACAGCCGACGAGATTTTCACCCTTTTCGACGGCTGGGCGTTCCGCTTCAAGCTGATGCCGGACGGTCGTCGGCAGATTCTCTCGTTCCTGCTGCCGGGGGACACAATCAGCCTTCCCCTACTGCGCTTCGACCGCCTGCATTTTTCGGTACAGGCGCTGACCGCCGTCAGCCTCTGCGTGTTCGACCGCGCGGGTCTCGCCGACTACGTAAGCGCGCACCCGACGGTCGCACGGCGCCTCGAAGTCTTTTTCGCGCGCGATGCCGCCGACGCCGACGAACGTCTCGCCGATCTCGGCCGGCGCACGGCCCGGGAACGAGTGGCGCGGCTGGCCCTGCAGCTATTCGCGCGCCTTCGCCGGCGCAGCGCCGTGCAGGACTCGTCATTCGATTTTCCCTTGCGTCAGCAGCACATCGCGGACGCGCTGGGCCTCACCGCCGTCCATGTCAGCCGGGTGTTCCATGCCCTGCGCGGCGAGGGGCTGATCGTCGTCGAGCGGAACCGGCTCACGATCCTCGACCCTCGCGCGTTGATGAAGGCCGCCGCCATGCGGCAGAGCGACCTCGATTCCGAGATGAACTAGATCGCGGCGGCCCCGGCGCCCGCCTTGATCCAGGTCATGGGGCTGCCGCGCCCCGTTTCATATCATAGAGTCGGGATGGAACCCGTCGAGCCGGCGGCCCCGCCGTTGCGGCGGCCCTGGCGCGATCCCGTCCGCCCTCTGGGGGCGGCCGTCCGGCGACCGGCGTCGGAAGGGTTGCATTCGACCGCCGGAGCGACCTATCGTCGCGCCGCACGGCGGCCGGCGAAACGGAGACGGGAGCGGCAGGAATGACGCGCAAGCGACGGCGTCTCTACGGGGTGGCGCTCGGCATGCTCGCGCTCGGCGCGGCCGTGGCGCTGGTGCTCACCGCCTTCGAGGACAATCTGGTGTTCTTCTACAGCCCGACCGACCTGATCGAGAAACAGCCGCCGGCGGCGCGGTCCTTGCGCATCGGCGGCCTGGTCGAGGAGAACAGCGTCCGGCGCCGCGCCGACGGCAAGACCGTGGAGTTCCGCGTCACCGATCTCGTCAACACCGTCGCGGTGCACTATGAGGGCATCCTCCCCGACCTGTTCCGCGAGGGACAGGGCATCGTGGCCGAAGGAAGCCTCGACGCCGAAGGCGTGTTCGTCGCCCGCGAGGTGCTGGCCAAGCACGACGAGACCTACATGCCGCGCGAGGTGGCCGACGCCCTGAAGAAATCCGGCATGTGGCGCGAGGACACCGCCCCATGATCACCGAGCTCGGCCACTACGCCCTGATCCTCGCCCTGGCGCTGGCGCTGGTGCAGGGGACTCTGCCGCTGATCGGCGCACAGCGCGGCGTCGCCGCCTGGATGGAGCTGGCGCCGACGACCGCGGCCGGGCAGTTCGTCTTCATCGCGCTGGCCTTCGGCGCGCTGACGCACGCCTACGTCACCTCCGATTTCTCGGTGCTGAACGTCGTCGAGAATTCGCATTCGTCGAAGCCGCTGCTCTACAAGATCACCGGCGTGTGGGCCAACCACGAAGGCTCGATGCTGCTCTGGGTGCTCATCCTCGCCGTGTTCGGCCTCGCCGTCGTCGCCTTCGGCCGCAACCTGCCACCGGCGTTGCGCGCCCGCGTCCTCGGGGTCCAGGGCCTGATCGGCAGCGGCTTCCTCGCCTTTCTGCTGCTGACCTCGAACCCATTCCTGCGGGCAGCGCCGGCGCCGCTCGATGGCCAGGGCCTCAATCCGCTGCTGCAGGACCTGGCGATGTCGTTCCATCCGCCGTTCCTCTATCTCGGCTATGTCGGCTTCTCGATCACCTTCGCCTTCGCCGTCGCCGCCCTTATCGAGGGACGCGTCGATGCGGCCTGGGCGCGCTGGGTGCGGCCGTGGGCGCTGGCCGCCTGGTGCTTCCTGACGCTCGGCATCGCGATGGGGAGCTGGTGGGCCTATTACGAGCTCGGCTGGGGCGGCTGGTGGTTCTGGGACCCGGTGGAGAACGCCTCGTTCATGCCGTGGCTGGCGGGCACGGCACTGATCCATTCGGCCACCGTCGTGGAAAAGCGCGACGCCCTGAAGAGCTGGACCATCCTGCTCGCCATTCTTGCCTTTTCGCTCAGCCTGATCGGCACATTCCTGGTGCGTTCCGGCGTGCTGACTTCGGTGCACGCCTTCGCCGTCGACCCGGCGCGCGGCGTCTTCATCCTCTTGCTGCTGACCCTCGCCATCGGCGGCTCGCTGACGCTCTACGCGTTGCGCGCGCCGACGCTCAAGGCCGGCGGACTGTTCGCGCCGATCTCGCGCGAGGGCGGGCTGGTGCTCAACAACATCCTGATGGCGACGGCGGCTGCCACGGTGTTCATCGGCACGCTCTACCCGCTGCTCCTCGATGCCGTCGGCGGCGGCAAGGTTTCGGTCGGTGCGCCGTACTTCAACGGCACCTTCGTGCCGCTCATGGTGCCGGCGCTGCTCGCCATGGCGGCGGGGCCGCTGCTGCCGTGGAAGCGCGCCGACCTGGCCGGCGCCCTCGGCCGCCTCAAACTGGCCGCCGCGATCGTCGTCGTCGTCGTCGCCGCGACCTGGTCGGTGCGCACCGACGCCTCGATCCTGGCCTTGTTCGGCATCGCGCTGGCCGCCTGGGTCGTCGGCAGCGCCCTGGTCGAACTGGCCGAGCGCGTGAAGCTGTTCCGCGTCCCGCTCGGCGACAGCCTGCGGCGGGCCGGCGGCGTGCCGCGCGCCGCCTACGGCATGACCGTCGCCCATATCGGCGCCGGCATCGTGGTCGCCGGCATCACCGCCTCGTCGGCCTGGCGCACCGAGTCGATCCAGGTGATGCGGCCGGGCGACAGCGTCGTTGTCGCCGGCTATGACTTCGCCCTTACCGGCGTCGAGGAGCTGCAAGGCCCGAACTATACCATCCAGCGCGGCACCTTCACGGTCACGCGCGATGGCCGGATGGTGGCCCGCCTGTTCCCGGAGGAGCGCTTCTACACCGTCGAGCAGCGGCAGACGACCGAGGCCGCCATCCACACCACCTGGCTCGCCGACCTCTACGCCGTGGTCGGCGACCCCGATGGCACGGGCGGCTGGGTGACGCGCCTCTATCACAACCCGCTGGTGCCGTGGCTGTGGATCGGCACCATCGTGATTGCGCTGGGCGGCGGCCTGTCGCTGAGCGACCGCCGTCACCGCGTCGGCGCCCCGGCCCGCCGCCGACGCGAGCGCGCGGTTCCGGCCGGAGCGTAGCAACCGGCTTCGAGACTCTGCAATTCGGTCCTCACCTTTCGACAGGCTCAGGGTGAGGACGTCGTGGTGAGCCTGTCAAACCATGAGGTCCGCTGCGCCGTGGCATCGATGTTCGATTTCAAATTCGGCGGCGTGCAGCGCCGGCTGGTTTACATCCTGCCCCCGCTCGGATTTCTCGCCCTGGCGGCGCTCTTCTGGGTCGGGCTCGGGCGCGATCCCGGCGTGCTTCCGTCGGCGCTCATCGACCAGCCGGTGCCCGAGTTCGATCTGCCGCCGCTGAAGGACGACAAGCCCGGCCTGGCGAGCGCCGATCTCACCGGCGAGGTGTCATTGGTCAACGTCTTCGCCTCGTGGTGCATCCCCTGCCGCGTCGAGCACCCGATCATCACGCGCCTGGCCGAGCGGGACGACGTCGCCGTCTTCGGCCTCAACTACAAGGACAAGCCGGAGGACGCCAAGGCGTGGCTCGCCGAGCTCGGCGACCCCTACGACCGGATCGGCGCCGACCGCGACGGCCGCGTCGGCATCGACTGGGGCGTCTACGGCGTGCCCGAGACCTTCGTCGTCGGCCGCGACGGCCGCATCCGCTACAAGCATGTCGGCCCGCTGACGGCGGAGGCGGTGGCCGAGCGCATCCTGCCGCTGGTCGAGGAGCTGCGGCGATGAGGGCGGCGGCGCTGGCGTTGCTGTTGTCGGTGGTCGCCGGGTCGGCGGCCTGGGCGGTGCTGCCCGACGAGGTGCTCGACGATCCGGCGCTGGAGACGCGCGCCCGCGAAATCTCGAAGAACCTGCGCTGTCTGGTCTGCCAGAACCAGTCGATCGACGATTCCGACGCCGAGCTCGCCCGCGACCTGCGCCTCTTGGTGCGCGAGCGGCTGACGGCCGGCGACAGCGACGACCAGGCGATCCAGTTCATCGTCGCCCGCTACGGCGACTTCGTCCTGCTGAAGCCGCCGTTCAAGCCCGGCACCTATGCGCTGTGGTTCGGCCCGGCGGTCGTGCTGGTCCTCGCCGGGATCGGGGCGCGTTTGTATTTCCGCCGCATGGCGCGGGCGCCGCGGACCGAGGCGGCGCCGCTCACCGACGCCGAGCGCCGGCGTCTGCAGGCGTTCGCCGAGCGCGAGGGCGAGGGATGACCGTCTGGATCGTCGTCGCCCTGATGACCGCGGCGACGCTGGCGATCATCCTGGTGCCGCTGCTGCGCGCCCGGCGCGCCGCCGTCGCCGGCCGCGCCGCCTACGACCTGCGCGTCTACCGCGCGCAGCTGAAGGAGATCGACCGCGACCTCGAGCGCGGCCTGCTCGGCGAGGCCGAGGCACGCGCCGCCCGCCTCGAGATCGAGCGGCGCATGCTCGCCGCCGCGGATGTCGACGCCGGCGCGGCCGAGCCCGAGAGCCGCGCCCGCGCCGCGGCCGCCATCGCCCTCGCCGCCGCTCTGCCGTTCGGCGCCGTCATGCTGTACCTCGCCCTCGGCACCCCCGGCGCGCCCGACCTGCCGCTGGCGGCGCGCCAGACCGAGCAGCCGGCGGACCCGGCCATGGTCGTCGTCGCGGAGATGGTCGGCCGCCTCGCCCAGCGCCTCGAGGAGAACCCCGACGACGCCGAGGGCTGGGCCCGCCTGGGCCGCTCCTATCTCGTCCTCGGCCGCTACGCCGACTCCGTCACCGCCTACGAGCGGGCGCTGAGGCTGACCGGCGATCGCCCCGACCTCGCCGGCGAATACGGCGAAAGCCTGGTGCTGCTGCATGACGGCCAAGTCAGCGCGGTCGCCCGCCAGGCCTTCGAGACGGCCCTTGCCGGCGATCCCGGCGAGCCCCGCTCGCGCTATTACCTGGCGCTCGGCGCCGCCCAGGCGGGGGATCTGCAGGCCGCGCTCGACGGCTGGGTCGCGCTCGCCAAGGACGCGCCGCCGGACGCGCCGTGGCTCGCCGCCGTGCGCGCGCGCATCGACGACGTCGCCGGCCAGCTCGGCGTCGACGTTGCCACGCTGGCGCCGGCACCGGCCCCTGCGCCCTCGTCCGATGCCGACCAGGCGCAGATGATCCGCGGCATGGTCGACGGCCTGGCCGCGCGGCTCGCCGCGAACCCACGGGACCTCGACGGCTGGCTGATGCTGGCCCGCTCCTACCGCGTCCTCGGCGAGCCGGACAAGGCGCAAGGAGCCTTGCAAAGCGCGAGCGCCGCCTTCGCCGACGATGCCGCCCAGGAGCGCATCCGCGCCGCGGCCGCCGAGCTCGGCCTGGCGCCTCCCGGCGCGGCGGCAGCGGCGGAGCCGGCCCCCACCGCCGTGCCCGGCGATCAGGCGCAGATGATCCGCGGCATGGTCGAAGGTCTGGCGGCGCGTCTCGCGGCCGACCCGCAGGACCTCGACGGCTGGCTGAAGCTAGCTCGCTCCTATCGCGTCCTCGGCGAGACGGAAAAGGCGCAAGCCGCCTTGCAGAGCGCGAGCGACGCGTTCGCCGACGACGCCGGCCGGCAGCGCATCCACGCCGCGGCCGCCGAGCTCGGCCTGACGCCCCCGGCCTCCGACTGACGACGCGGACGACGGCGTCCCCCGCATGACCGGCGCGATCATCGGCATCGCCGCGCTGTCGCTCGTCGCCTGGATCTATCTCCTCGGGTTCCGCGGCGGCTTCTGGCGGCTCGGCGAGCGCCTCGACCCGAGCGCCCCCGCGCCGCCATCCTGGCCGGAGGTCGTCGCGGTCGTACCGGCGCGCGACGAGGCGCCAACCATCGCCGCGTGTCTCGAAAGCCTGCTCGCCCAGGATTATCCTGGGCGGCTCTCGGTCGTCCTCGTCGACGACAACAGCGGCGACGGCACCGGCGCGATCGCCAGCCGCATCGCCGAGGCCGACCGACGGGTCTCGGTGGTGGCCGGGTCGCCATTGCCGGCCGGGTGGACCGGCAAGCCATGGGCGCTTCTGCAGGGCGTGGCCCGCGCCGCCGAGACGGCGCCCGATGCGCGGTACTACTTCTTCACCGACGCCGACGTGGTTCATCCGCCCGGCACGCTGCGCGCGCTGGTCGCCAAGGCCGAAAGCGACGGCCGCGAGCTCGTCTCGCTGATGGTGCGGCTCAACTGCGCGACGAAGTGGGAGCGGCTGCTCATTCCGGCCTTCGTGTTCTTCTTTCGAATGCTCTTTCCGTTCGCCTGGGTCAACGACCCGGCGCGGGCGACCGCCGCGGCGGCCGGCGGCTGCGTCCTCGTCCGCACGTCCACGCTGAATCGGGCCGGTGGCCTCGCCGCGATCCGCGGCACCTTGATCGACGATTGCGCCTTGGCCCACGCCATCAAGCGCAGCGGCGGGCGGCTGTGGCTGGGTCTCGCCGAGTCGAGCCGCAGCCTGCGCGTCTACACGCGGCTTTCCGATGTCTGGGGCTTGGTCGCGCGCACCGCCTACACGCAGCTCCGTCATTCTCCGTTGCTGCTGCTCGCGACCGTCCTCGGCATGATCGTCCTCCATTTGGCGCCGCCGCTGACGCTCGCCGCCCTGCCGCTGCACGGCAGCGGCCCGGCGGCCGCGCTCGCCGCGCTGGCCTGGCTGCTGATGGCCGCGGCCTATGTGCCGACCGTCGCCTATTACCGCCAGCCCTGGCCGCTGGCGACGTCCCTGCCCGTGGCCGCCGTGCTCTACGTCGCCATGACCGTCGATTCGGCGCTCCGCCACTGGCGCGGCCAAGGCGGCGGGTGGAAGGGCCGCTACGCCGCCGGCGGCCGGTGATCGCGCCCCTTGCCCCGGCTGCGCCGGGCCGCGATGCTGAACGCCATGGACGCCAGCCGCGAACACAGGCCGGTCGAGACGCCGTCGGGCAAGGGCGCCGGCGACGAGAACTTTCCGGTCGGCTCGTGGCTGCTGCCGCGCGGCTCACGCCCGCATGTGGCGCGGTTCTATGATTTCGCCCGCGCCATCGACGACATCGCCGACAACCCGGCCCTGGCGCCCGCCGACAAGGTCGCCCGCCTCGACGCCATGGGCGCGGCGCTGGACGGCGCCCGGGCGCAGGACCCGGCCTTCGCCAAGGCGCACCGCCTACGCGCCAGCCTGATCGAGACCGGCGTCGACGCCGGTCTCGATCAGG
>Ga0209342_10008722_pt1 | contig 10158 bp, 8 predicted proteins | sample RifCSP16_2_FD_184023 | JGI IMG/M metagenome (GOLD analysis project Ga0209342, IMG submission 184023) | Soil microbial communities from Rifle, Colorado - Rifle CSP2_sed 16_2 (SPAdes) (version 2) | ecosystem: Environmental > Terrestrial > Deep subsurface > Rock core/Sediment | place: Rifle... | reverse complement strand
TGGCGCAGAACTTCGACTACGAGACCGGTCCGTATCAGGACTACACCTTCGAGACGCCGGCGAGGCGTTACCTAGCGAAGCTGGACTACAACCTCAACGATCGGAACAAGGTGAGCCTGCGCTACATCCACCTGAACTCCGAGACCGACCAGCTCACCTCCACCTCCTCGTCGCTGGGGTTTGGCCGGACTCGGACCACGAACTGGCTCGGCTTCGAGAACTCGAACTACACCATCCTGGAGAACATCAGGAACGTCATTGGTGAGTGGAACTCGATCCTGGGCTCGAACAGCGCGAACACCCTGATCGTGGGCTACTCGAAGCATGACGAGAGCCGTGGCGCCATCGAGAAGCTGTTCCCGTTCGTGGACATCCTCGAGCAGAGCACGACCTACACCTCGTTCGGCTCCGAGCCGTTCACGCCCAACAACGAGCTGCGCTACAGCACCTTCCAGTTCCAGGACTACTTCACGACCACCCGAGGCAGCCACTCGCTAACCGTCGGCGCCAGCGCCGAGCGCTACGAGTCGGAGAACGTGTTCTTCCCCGGCTCGCAGAGCGTCTACGTCTACAACTCGCTGGCCGACTTCTACACCGACGCCAACGGCTACCTGGCGAACCCGAGCCGCACCACCTCGCCGGTGACGCTGCGCACCTTCCAGGTCCGCTGGATGAACATCCCGGGTATGGACAAGCCGGTGCAACCGCTGGAGGTGTGGTACACGGGCGTCTTCGCGCAGGACGAGTGGCAGGTGAACCGCAACCTCAAGGTGACTTACGGGGTGAGATTCGACGTGCCCTTCTTCGGCGATACTGGCTTCGCGAACGCGAACGCAGACGCGCTGGCCTTCCGCGACGCGGACGGAAGCTCGGTCCAGTACCAGACCGGCAAGCTGCCGGACGCGAACGTCCAGATCTCCCCCCGCATGGGCTTCAACTGGGACGTCAAGGGCGACCGCACCCTGCAGTTGCGCGGCGGCTCGGGGATCCTCTCGGGGCCTCCGATCTACGTGTGGCTCTCGAACCAGATCGGCAACACTGGCGTGCTGACGGGATTCCAGCAGCTCACCAACACCACCACCCGGCCCTTCCACCCGGATCCGGACCACTACAAGCCCACCAGCGTGACCGGCGCTCCAGCGTCAAGCTACGAGCTGGCGGTCACGGACCCCGACTTCAAGTTCCCCCAGGTCTGGCGAACGAACCTGGCCGTGGACAAGCGCCTGCCGTGGGGATTGATCGGCACCCTCGAGGGCCTCTACAACCGCGACATCAACGGGATTGCCTACATCGACGCCAACCTGCCCGCAGCCCAGACCAGCTTTGTCGGCGCCGACAACCGGCCGCGTTGGACGAGCCGCCAGATCCACTCCAACGTCTCCAACAACACCGTCATGACGAACCAGAGCGACGGCTCCTCCTGGCATGTGTCGGCGGAGCTGCAGAAGAGGATGAAGGCGGGCTTCGTCAAGGCCGCCTATAGCTACGGCCTGGCCAAGAACACGATCGACCCCGGCTCCATCGCCCGCGGCTCCTGGACCAACAACGCCCACTCCGGCGACCCCAACAACCCCGGCGTCGCGTACTCGGGCGCCTCGCCCGGCAGTCGCGTGCTGGTCGCGGGCTCGTATCGCCTCGACTGGTTCAAGTTCGGCGCGACCACGGTCTCCCTCTTCTTCGAGGGCTTCCAGGGCAACACCAGCTACATCTTCTCTGGCGACCTCAACGGTGACGGCGGCACCAGCAACGACCTGGTCTACATCCACCGCGACGTCTCCGAGATGAACTTCGAGACCTTCACCTCGGGCGGCCGGACTTTCACCGCCGCCGACCAGGCGGCGGCCTGGAACGCCTACATCGGGCAGGACAGCTACCTGAGCAAGCACCGCGGCCAGTACGCGAAGCGCGGCGCCGTGTTCGGGCCGATGACGTTCCGCGCCGACTTGAGCCTGGCGCAGGACCTCTTCACGGACATCGGCGGCAAGCGCAATGCGTTGCAGGTCCGGGCGGACGTCTTCAACGTGACCAACCTGCTCAACAAGAACTGGGGTGTCAGCCAGGGCCTGGTGTCCAACTCGCCGCTGATCGCGCGCGGCGCAGACTCCCAGGGACGGGCCCTGTACCGGATGCGGGTGGTCAACGACCAACTCATGACGACCTCCTGGCAGTACAACGCGGGACTCAACGACGTCTACCGCGTCCAGATCAGCTTGCGGTACACGTTTAATTAGCAGCGGCTCGTGGCCGTAGGGCCGTACCAAGGCCGAGCGGGCTTCACCCGCTCGGCCTTCTTTGTCCTGTTGAGCCGCTACGCGGGAGTGAATCCCGCTTCGCAGCGCGGTCCGCGATGGCTGGGGGGCTTCCATCGCACCCATCGCACCCCCCCCGCTGCGCCGCAGCGAATCCGGCTCCGCTATAATGCGCGCTCCTGCCAGGAGGTCGCGTGATGAAGGTGTTGCTCTCCCGTGACGAGATCGCTGCCCGGGTGGAGGATATGGGCCGTGAGATCTCCCGGGACTACGCGGGGCGGGAGCCCCATCTCGTCTGCGTCCTCAAGGGCGCGTGCAGCTTCCTGATCGACCTGGCGCGGGCCGTCGACCTGCCGCTCACCCTCGACTACATCGCGGTCTCGTCCTACGGCGCGGCCACCAAGACCTCGGGCGAGGTCAAGCTGGTCAAGGACCTCGATCAGAGTCTCGACGGGCGCGACATCCTGGTGGTCGAGGACATCGTCGATACCGGGCTCACCCTCAACTACCTGGTCAACCTGCTCAAGACGCGGGGTCCTCGTTCCCTCAAGGTCGCCGCGCTCCTCTCCAAGCCGTCCCGGCGCCTGGTCCAGGTCCACGTCGACTACGTCGGCTTCAGCATCGACGACCACTTCGTGGTGGGCTACGGCCTCGACTACAACGAGAAGTACCGCAACCTCCCGGACATCGTGGTGTACGGGGGATAGAGCAGCGATCAGCTTTCAGCACTCAGCACTCAGCTCCGGCAGGCGCGGAACGGCTGAAGACGCAACGAGGCGGGAACGGCGCAGGGACCGGCAGCTGTCAGCGCCTCAGCCTCCAGGCAACCAAGGCAGGCACCAGGATGTCCTGTTCCGGCGCGATGCGGTCAAGTACCTGAGCGCCGTGGTCCTGATGGAGCTTCGAGCGGGCGCCGTTTCGAGAGGGGATCAGCGGATCCTGGGCCGCGCCATCGGGAGGATCCGGAACTTCGACCTGGCCATCGTGCGATGAGGCCAAGCACGGCGTCGGCGGGATGACCGGCGTGCCGCGCTGAAGGCCGGCGCTAACCGCCAGGAGCCGGCTCATCGTAGGCTGTCCTTCGTGCGATCGGCATCGAGAAGGAAGTGGGTCGGCCTTGCCCTGCTCCTGGGGTTCGGCGCGGTGAACGTCGTCGCGTACCGGCAGGCGCGTGCCTTCACCCACTTCGCCCCGCCGGGCCACCGAACGAGACCCCAGCTCTTGTCCCTGAGCGAGTTGGCTGGGGCCCTCGCGTCCGGCGTGGAGGTTCCTCGCCCGGAGAACCGGCGGACTCCGCGAGACGTTGGTCTCGCCTACGAGAGGCATCTGTTCTCCGGCGGCCGCGGCGTGCCGCTCGAAGCCTGGCTGGTGCCACGACCTGAGGCTCGTGGGACGGTGGTCCTCTTCCACGGCCACGCTGCCAGCAAGGAGTCGCAGCTCCGCGAAGCGAGGGTCTTCCACGAGATGGGGCTGAACGCGTTCCTGGTCGACTTCCACGGTTCGGGCGGCTCGGGGGGGAACGAGACCAGCATCGGGTTCCACGAAGCCCTGGATGTCACGAGGGCCTTCGAGTACGCGCGTGGGCTTCCCAGGGCAGGCCCCGTCGTCCTCTACGGGGCGTCCATGGGGGCGGCCGCCGTGCTCAAAGGGGTAGCCGACGACAGCCTCGATCCCGCCGCGCTGATCCTGGAGTGCCCCTTCGACAGCCTGATCGGTACCGTCCGCCACCGCTTCACGAGCCGGGGGATTCCGTCGTTTCCGTTGGCGGACCTTCTGGTCTTCTGGGGAGGTGTGCAGGGGGGCTTCAACGGCTTCGCATACCGGCCCGCGGAGTCGGCGGCACGCATTCGACAGCCCACGCTCCTGATGAACGGCGACAGCGATCCCTGGGTCCGGCCCGAGGAAGCGAGGGCCATCTTCGGGGCTTTGAGGGGACCGAAGACGCTGAAGTTCTTCGCGGGCGTCGAACACGATTCGTGTCTCCGGCGGCGCCCTGACGAGTGGAAGCCCGCCGTGGCCGCGTTCCTGAGCCAGGCACTGCAACCAAGGAGCGGTGCGCACTCCCGGTACGGCATTCGGATTCGACCGGGAATCACGAACTTGCGGCTGCTGGATCCCACGGCCTTCTGTCCACGGGGCATGGACAGGTGCGCTTGGTGGACAAGGTGACCGCGCAAGCGTGTCTCCATCAGGCCGCAGCGATCAGGGGGAGGATAGCGCGTCGAGCATTCCCTTCTCGAACGCCGCCAGCCGGTCGGGCAGGGTCTCGGGGTGTTCCCGCCAGAACCAAGGGCCGTTGCGAATCAGGAGGGCGTGGGTTCGGTGGTTCTCGTCCTTGGCCCGGGTGAGGAACTCCGTGACGACGTGCCGCTCCCGCTCGTTGACCAAGGCGCCAACGTCCATGCCGAGCGCGGAGGCGCTGGCGTTGTCGTAGTCGATGGATAGAGTCCACCGCCTGTCATCGACTGGCCCGAGGTAGCGCTCGGTGACCTGCGCGATGTCGGTGAGGTCATCCTCGCGGTCGGGGCGATCCAGAAAGGCCACCATCTTGAGCACGACGATGGCCGGCGTGGCGGCGACCCGAATAGAGTGGTGGTCATCGACAGCGATGCGCACGTGGTGGTCGAAGGCAAGCCGGAGCCCGACGAGGTTCATGCGATAGCCGCTCTCCGGCAGCCAGGTGAGCGACCCGGCCTCAAGAAGGCCGGGACCCGCCGGAACCACGTCCACCTTGACGCCGGTGGGCGAGAGCCATGCATGTTCACCTTCGCGGCGGCGCTGCCAGCCGGGGAGGGCTGAAAGGCCCGCGGGGTAGTCATCGAGCGAGACCGACACCACAAAGTCGAGGTCGTTCGTTTGACGCCACTCGAGGTCGACCTGGAGAGCGAGGGCGTTGGCGCCGATCAGGACGAAGGGCGTCTGGCGCCACAGCTTGGAGAGCTGGCGAAGGGTCTCGGCCTGCTCGGGGAGGAAATGGGTCACGGGAAGGCGAGGAAGCGTTCCCGGAGCTCAGACGCTGCCTCCCTCGCCCGGTCACTGCCGGTGAGGACCAGCTCCGCGTAGATCAGGAGCGGGTGCACGGTGCGCGGCGCGTGCCCGCGAAAGGCCAGCGGCCCTGGAACGCCCAGAAGGACAAGCCGGCCTGCACTGTGGGGGATGGCCTTCAACCGTTTGGGAAGATCGCTCGACACGGCCTCCATGTGCAGGACCGTCTCATCGCTGCGGTAGTGCCGTGTCAAGCGGAAGGCCGCCGCTGCGCCACCCCAGGCCCAGATTCCCTTCTCGCCGAGAACCGTCACCACACGGTCTTCGAGGCTGGGAGGGTCCTTGTCCGCGGTATGGAAGCGTCCTGCGAAGAGCTGTGGCCGAAGGGTCTCGGCGTAGCCCGCGATCCAACGCTCCAGCAGGTCATCGCGCCTTACCAGATGGCGCTTCGACTTTGTGCGGACGACCACCCGGTCGTGCTCCAGGCGACGGAGGACGTTGGACGCGGTGCCGAGGCTGACGCCGGAAGCGCGAGCCAACACGCGAGCCGGAGCATTCAGGAGGTCTGGTTCTACCAGAAGGGCGAAGATCAGTCGGAAGCCCGGCGCTCTTGCTCCGACTGGGGCGTCGGCGAATCGTCGCTGCTTGCGTCCTTCTACGTGGGCGACGTACCTACCGCCCAGGTCCAAGTGGCAGTTGCCCACGCGGTCGACGAAGTTGATTCCGTGAGAGACGAGCAGCACCGCCATCTCGGGGGACACGTAGGGAGCGAACAGGATCAGGGGCATGGCTGCGCGCGACGACGTGCGGGCGATGAGATCGCTGACCAGGGCTTGGCTCAGGTGGGAGCCTTTCTCTTCGACGGACAACCGACGACGACCTCGGGGTGTCGTCAGTTCCAGCGCGGCATTGCCGCGTAACCCCTTCTGATAGTGCTGGGGCTGAAGGCTGGCCTTCTTGAGGAAGGGCAGCGAGAGGAGATTCGCCAGGTAGGGTGCTGTGCGTGTGCCTTCCGGCATGTGCAGTAGTCTAGCTTGTTCATTAGTAATGAACAAGGGGAAGCGACTGTCTGGCTGTCTGGTTCGAGACCCTGTTCAGGCGGCGGCGTTCCCGGACCGTGGAAAGCCAGCTTGACCTTGGCGCCCGCGGTCGGTCTCTGCCGCAAGTCCTGCCATCTGTGCCGATAGCCGGCGGTAGTCCGCTCACGAAGCCCGGGCCGCGGCTCCCGATGTACCATTCCGCGCGGGCGGCTGCCCGTCGCGGCCTGCGGGCCGGACGGCGAACGTCCGGGAGGGTCGGGCCAAAGCCGGAATGAAGACCGCACCTGGGCACGCGAAATGACCGATTCCGTGACGCCGCTCCTGGTCGACTCCCACTGCCACATCGACATGCCGGACTTCGATGCGGATCGCGAGGCGGTGGTGGCCCGCGCCCGCGAGGCAGGCGTTTGCAGCATGCTGCTGATCGGGGGCGTGGACGAGAACGCCGGCCATCGGCGCGCGCTGGAGGTGGCGGGGCGTTTCGGCTTCCCCGTGGCGGCCGGGGTCCATCCCCACGAGGCCCGGCTGGCCGACGAAGCCGTGTACGACGAGCTTCAGGTTCTCGCCCGGGAGGGCCGGATCGTGGCCATCGGCGAGATCGGCCTGGACTTCCACTACGACCACTCGCCGCGGCCGGTGCAGCGGGAGGCGTTCCGGCGGCAGATTCGTTTGGCGCGGGAAGTCGGCTTGCCGATCATCGTGCACACCCGCGAGGCGGACTCGGAAACCGCCGCCATTCTGGAAGAGGAGGGGGCGCGCGAAGTGGGCGGCGTGATCCACTGCTTCACGGGCGGTTCCGAGCTGGCGAGCCGGGGCTTGGCCCTCGGCTTTCACATCTCCTTCTCCGGCATCGTGGCTTTTCCCCGCGCCCTGGAGATCCAGGAGGTGGCGCGGACCATGCCCTGCGAGCGCCTGCTGGTGGAGACGGATGCGCCCTTTCTGGCGCCGCCGCCCCACCGAGGCAAGCGCAACGAACCGGCCTTCGTGGTGGAGGTGGCGCGCAAGGTAGCCTCGCTCCGGGGCGAGCCGCTGTCGCAGGTCGCGGAAGTCGTCAGGCGCAACTTCGAGCGGCTGTTCCGACTGTCGGCCGCCCCCGCCCCCCCGGCGTAGGCGACCGCCTGCCTGCCGGTCGGGTGTCGACGAATGGCGACGATGCTAGACTGCCGGCTGTGCCGAGAGTGGGATCCAGGCCCTTGACCCCGCGGACCCGGCGGGTGGCGATCTCGGCCACCGCGGTCATCCTCGCGCTGCTGACACTGGCGCCGATCTCGTGCCGCCGACCCGCGCCCCTGCCCTCCCGGCTGGTGGTCGTTTACCCCGCCGCCGCTCCCTACGAGGTGGCGCTCACCAACAACGTGCTGGAGTCGCTGGTCCGCATGGACGACGCCGGCAACCTGAGACCGGGGATGGCGCAGCGCTGGTATAACCCGGACGAGCTGAGCTGGGTGTTCGAGCTTCGCGATGGGCTGCGCCGCCACGACGGGAAGGCGGTGACCGCCGCCGACGTGGTGGAGGTGCTGGGGATCGACAAGAGTCAGCCCTTCTTGAGCGAGCTAGCCAAACCCCTGGAGCGCATCGAGGCGCTGGACGAGCGCAGGCTTCGCATCCGGACCCGCTATGCGTTCGGCCCCCTGGCTCACTACCTCACCTGGGTGGCGATTCGCTTCAGCGCGACACCCCAAGGCAAGCGGACGCTGGGCACCGGACCCTACCGCATCGTGAGCTGGGAGGAGGGCAAGCGGCTCGAGCTGGCCGCCTTCGAGGGCTACTCGGGGGGAGCGCCGGCGATCGCCAGCGCCAGCTTCGTGGTGGTGAACGACTCCAGGGAGCGGGTGCGACAGATTGAGATCGGCGCCGCCCACCTCGCGCTCGACGTCTCCCACCGCGACCTGCCCGAACTGGCGCGAAACCCGCGGGCTCGTCTGGACACCCGCCGCGGGGTTCGCTTGCTGTTCCTGGGTCTTGACTGTGCTCGCCCCAGGTCGCCGCACGTCTCGACCCTGCGCAACCCCTTCACCGACGTGCGGGTCCGCCGGGCGGTGGCTCGCGCCATCGATCGTTCGGCGCTGGTCCGGGAGGCTCTGGGCGGACAGGGCGAGGTCGCCGCGCGGACCTGGGAGACCGAGACCCAGGGCCCCGGGGCGGCGGAGGGCGAGCCCTTCGATCCGGCGAGCGCTCGATCCCTGTTGGCCGAGGCAGGCTTTGGGGACGGCTTCACGGTCAAGCTCGACTACACCCAGGGCCGACTGCGCGACGCCGATCTGGTGGTGCAGAGGCTCAGGACCGATCTGGCTCAGGTCGGAATCACCGTCGAACCTCACCCCGCGCCCGACCTGATCAAGCGCCTTCGGGGCTCGGACACGGCCCTGTTCCTGTCGCGGGCTCAACTGGCGCCCGCCGAGATCGACCTGCACTTCAGCTACTTCGTTCACACCCGCAACGGCGAGTACGGAGCGCTGAACGCAGGCGGCTACTCGGATCCCGAGGTCGACGCCTGGATCGAGGAGGCGTTCAGGACCTCGGGGCCCGAGGAACGAGGACGCCTCATGAGCCAGGTGGCCGCGCGGGTGGCCCGCGACCTGCCCATGATCCCGTTGGTGGTGCCGAACGACCTCTACGCCACCGACCGGCAGCTCGATTTCCGGCCTCGGGCCGACCGCCGAGTCGAGCTTTCGGACCTGCGCTGGCAGGGTGGCGTCAGTGCCGGCGCCAGCCGCTGAGGCGGGTCTTCCAGGTTTGACAACTCCCTTCGAATCCGTCACCTTAGAGTTCTTTTCTGCGCCGAAGCCGGTACGGCGTTTCTGAGGCCTGAGGAGCATGGCAGCGGAGCATTCCTTCGACGTGGTGAGCAGCGTGGACCTCCAGGAGGTCAAGAACGCCATCGCCCAGGCCCAGAAGGAAATCGCGACCCGCTTCGACCTCAAGGGCTCGGGCTCGACCATCGAGCTGACCGACGAGAAGCTCCTGCTGGCCTCTTCCGACGAGTTCAAGCTGAAGGCGGTGCTCGACGTCCTGGAAGGACGCCTGGTGAAGCGCAGTGTGCCGCTCAAGGCCCTTTCCTTCGGGAAGATCGAGTCGGCGTTCGGGGGCACTGTCCGGCAGAGCGTGGAGCTCCAGAAGGGCATCCCCACCGAAAAGGCCCGGGAGATCGTCAAGCTGGTGAAGGAGACCAAGCTCAAGGTGCAGGCAGCCATTCAGGGCGACCAGGTGCGGATCTCCGGCAAGGACCGGGACGTCTTGCAGGCAGTGATCAAGAAGCTTCGCGAGAGCGACCTCGGCATCGACATGCAATTCACCAACTACAGGTAGGGGACGAGTGGCGCCTGGCCGGAGCGAGAAGAGCGTGGCGGGCCTGAAGGAGATCGTGCACCTGGTGGAGGAAGACCTCCTCAAGGTGGAGGAGATCTTCGCGGATCAGTTCCGGTCCGATGTCGGCCTGGTCGGCGAGATCGGTGCCTACATCCGCGACGGGGGCGGCAAACGCATCCGGCCGGCTCTCTTGCTGCTGGCCTGCAGGCTCTGCGGCTACCGCGGGGACCGGGCGACCACCTTGGCTTCGGTCGTCGAGTTCATCCACACCGCCACCCTGCTCCACGACGACATCATCGACGAGGCCACCACGCGCCGCGGCCGCCGCAGCGTCAACGACCGCTGGGGCAACGACATCACCGTGCTGGCGGGCGACTTCCTCTACACCAAGTCGATGAGCATGGCGCTCTCGCAGGACAACCTGCCAATCCTGCGGCTGCTCTCGGACATCACGCTGCGCATGATCGAGGGCGAGCTCCTCGAGATCGAGCGCGCGGCGGACCTCTCGACCACGCCCGAGGACCACCGCGAGATCATCCGCCGCAAGACCGCCGACCTGTTCTCGGGCTGCACGC
>Ga0209342_10008721_pt1 | contig 10158 bp, 10 predicted proteins | sample RifCSP16_2_FD_184023 | JGI IMG/M metagenome (GOLD analysis project Ga0209342, IMG submission 184023) | Soil microbial communities from Rifle, Colorado - Rifle CSP2_sed 16_2 (SPAdes) (version 2) | ecosystem: Environmental > Terrestrial > Deep subsurface > Rock core/Sediment | place: Rifle... | reverse complement strand
AGTTTGATGCCCGGACCCATCGTGGTAACGAGGGTGATGGAGCGGATGAACTGGCCCTTGGCCCCGGCCGGCCTTCCGCGAACGATAGCGTCCACAAGGGCGCTCAGGTTCTCCATGAGCGCCTCCTCGGAAAAGCTGACCTTGCCGACGGGCACGTGTACAAGGGCCGTGCGGTCGGTGCGGAACTCCACGCGGCCCTGCTTGGCTTCGCCGATGGCCTTGGGCAGGTCGTCCGCGTCCACCACGGTGTTGGTGCGGGGGTTGGGCATGAGCCCGCGGGGGCCGAGGATTCGACCCAAGCGGCCGACCTTACCCATCATCTCTCTGGTGGCCAGGGCGATCTCGAACTCCATCCAACCGCCTTCGATCTTCTTGACGAGGTCGTCGGCGCCAACGTAGTCGGCGCCCGCCTCCTCCGCGCTGCGGGCGGCCTCACCCTCGGTGAAGACGAGGACGCGCTGCGTCTTGCCCAGGCCGTGGGGGAGGACGATGGTGCCGCGGAGCTGCTGGTCGGCGTGGCGGGTGTCCAAGCCGGTGCGGATGTGCAGCTCCACCGTCTCATCGAACTTGGCGAAGGCGTTCTCCTTGAGCAGCTTCACCGCTTCCTGCGGCTCGTAAGCGCGGTTGTGCCCGATCTTCTCCATGACCGCCCGGTAATTCTTACCCCGTTTGACCATAGCTACCCGGCCACCTCCACGCCCATGCTGCGGGCGGTGCCCTCCACCATTCGCATGGCGGCCTCGATGTCGTTGGCGTTGAGATCCTTCATCTTGAGCTCGGCTATCTCGCGCACCTGGTCCCGCGTCATGGTGCCGACCTTCTCACGGATCTGGGTAGGGCTACCCTTCTCCAATCCCAGGGCCTTCTTGATGAGGTCGGACGCCGGGGGCGTCTTGAGAGCGAAGGTAAAGGAGCGGTCCTCGTAGACGATGATCTCCGCGGGGACGATGCTGCCTGCCTGCGCGGATGTTCGCTCGTTGTAGTCCTTGCAGAAGGCCATGATGTTGGCGCCGTGCTGGCCCAGGGCGGGGCCAACGGGCGGCGCCGGCGTGGCCTTACCGGCTTCCAGTTGAAGCCTTATGACAGCGCGGATCTTCTTTGCCATGCGGCTACAGCCTCTCCACCTGGAGGAAGTCCAGCTCTACCGGCGTCTCGCGTCCGAAGAAGGCGACCAAGACCCGTACTTTGCCCTTCTCTGCGTTAATCTCGTCGACGGTGCCTACGAAGTCGACGAAGGGGCCGTCGACGACGCGTACGCTCTGGCCCAACTGGAAGCCGATCTTGATGCGGGGCTCCTCGGCGCGCATCTGGCGGAGGATGCCGCGCACCTCGGTCTCTTCCAGCGGCGTAGGTGTGGCGCCGGAACCCACGAAACCGGTCACTCCCGGTGTGTTGCGGACCACGGTCCAGGCATTGCTGGAGCGGGCTTTCTCCTGGGCCGACGCGCCGAGGTCTTCCTGGCGCATCTCGATCATCTGCACAAGCACGTAGCCCGGGAATATCTTGCGCGGAACGGTGCGGCGAAGTCCGTCGCGGATCTCTATCTCATCGACGGAGGGGACGACGACGTGGAAGATGAGGTCCTCCGCATCCATGGACCTGATACGGTGCTCCAGATTGGTGCGGGCCTTATCCTCGTAGCCGGAGTAGGTGTGAACGACGTACCAGGCGCGGCCCGCCTGGAACATCTCGTCGTCCGAGATGGTAGGGTGTTTCTGAGACCCCTCCTCCGCTTCCGGCTGGACTTCTGCCGCCTCCTCCGTGGGAACCTCTCGTTCCGCCGTCTCGGTGCTCTTCCTCTTTCTAGCCAACTCCACCACCTCTAACGCAGAAGCGAATTGTCGATTAGCCATCCGAAGCCGATGTCGATACCGCCGAGAATGGCGCCCACGACGATGGCGACAACCACGACAACGACTGTGAGGTGCACTGTGTCCTGACGGCTGGGCCAGACGACCTTGCGCAGCTCGTTGATTATGTCCATGAGGAAGCGCGGCCGCCAGGAAGCCGCGGCGGCCAGTCCGGACCGGCCCTCAGCGCGGGGTGCGGCGCGGGCGGCGGTGGTGCGGCGCAGGGGGCGCGCCGACGCCATGCCACGGGCTTTCTTCCCCTGCTTGGAGGGCGGATGACGCCTGAGGGCGCGGCTCATCGCACCTCCCTGTGCAGGCGGTGGCCGCGGCAGCGGGGGCAGAATTTCCGCAGCTCCATGCGATCAGGGTCGTTGCGGCGGTTCTTGGTGGTGACTTTATTGCGCTGCCTGCACTCAGTGCAGGCCATCTCCACCACCACTCGATCCTCTTTCCTGGCCACGGCTCAGAATCGCCTTACTCTAATACCTTGGTGAGCACGCCGGCGCCCACCGTTCGGCCGCCCTCGCGAATGGCGAAGCGGACGCCCTCCTCCAGAGCCACCGGCTGGATGAGCTGCACGCTCATCTTAATGTTGTCACCGGGCATCACCATCTCAACACCCTCGGGCAGGGTGACGTCCCCGGTCACGTCTGTGGTGCGGATGTAGAATTGCGGCCGGTAGCCGTTGAAGAACGGGGTGTGCCGTCCGCCTTCCTCCTTGGCAAGCACGTAGACCTCGCCCTGGAACTTGGTATGCGGATTGATTGATCCGGGCTTGGCCAGCACCTGGCCACGCTCCACATCCTCGCGCTCAATGCCGCGCAGCAGGCAGCCCACGTTGTCACCGGGGTCTCCAGAGTCAAGGGTCTTGCGGAACATCTCCACGCCGGTGCACACGGTCTTGCGGGTGTCCGTGAAGCCGACGATCTCCACATCTTCGCCGGGCTTGATGATGCCTCGCTCGATGCGGCCCGTCACCACCGTGCCGCGGCCTTTGATGCCGAATACGTCCTCAATTGGCATGAGGAAGGGCATGTCGCGGGGCCGGGTGGGCTCGGGGATGTAGTCGTCGATGGCCTTCAGCAGTTCGTGGATCGACTCGTATTCAGGCGCGTCCGGGTCCTCGCTCTCGCTTTCCAGCGCTTTCAGAGCGCTTCCCCGAACGATGGGGATGTCGTCGCCGGGGAAGCCGTACTTGCTAAGGAGTTCACGCACCTCCAGCTCGACGAGGTCCAAGAGGTCCTTGTCCACTTCATCAATCATGTCCACCTTGTTGAGGTATACGACCATAGCGGGGACTTCAACCTGTCGGGCCAGGAGGACATGCTCACGGGTCTGGGGCATCGCCCCGTCATTGGCGGCAACGACGAGTATGGCGCCGTCCATCTGAGCGGCGCCGGTGATCATGTTCTTGATGTAGTCCGCATGCCCCGGACAGTCGATGTGGGCGTAGTGGCGCTTCTCGGTCTCGTACTCCACGTGGGCGATGGCTATGGTGATGCCACGCTCTCGCTCCTCAGGCGCCTTGTCGATGCTGAAGAAGTCGCGGTACTCCGCCATCTTCTTATAGGCCAGCACTTTGGTCATGGCGGCGGTCAGCGTGGTCTTGCCGTGGTCGATGTGGCCGATGGTGCCTACGTTGATGTGCGGCTTGGTGCGCACGAACTTTTGTTTGGCCATCCGGGAGTTCCTCCTGTTTTCTCAGTTGGGGCTAGCACTCAGGCCATCCCTGGCCAACCCCTATCATATCCTTTCCTGGTCTCAGCCGCTCCTGGCGGCCGATTTTCCATCGCTGTGCGGGCGGGTCTGCCGGGCCTCCTCTGCGCGCTCGCGCGCTACGGCCCAGACCAGATCCGCAACGGTGTACGGGTACACCTTGGTCTCCTCCTTGTGTTGTCCTTTATCGCATATTCCCCTAGTGGAGCCCACGACCGGACTCGAACCGGTGACCCCGTTCTTACCAAGAACGTGCTCTACCTGCTGAGCTACGTGGGCCTGTCCGTAACGGTGGCTGGGAGTCTTGTCCTTGGCCCCCGGCCGGTTTCCTCCCCAAAACTTGACTCCGGCGTCTGGTGGCGGGGGCAGGATTCGAACCTGCGTAGCCCTTCAGGGCGCCGAGTTTACAGCCCGGTGGTTTTAACCACTCACCCACCCCGCCGTTGTACCTGATTGGTCGGGCGACGCCGTAGGCCTGGAGGCCAGAGCCGGGCCTGTCTTTCCTCCTGGACCCGCTCCTGGGCTCCTACGTCAATACCCGGCCTGACGTTGCTGGAGCCGAAGGGGGGAATCGAACCCCCAACCTAGCGATTACAAATCGCTTGCGCTACCATTGCGCCACTTCGGCCCGCGTCGATTAGGACGCCTAAAATTCAAGGTTCGCCCCATGGGGCGACACCACCCGTAGTATAGGTGCCTCCTTTCGCAAAAGTCAAGGAAATTCGCGCTATCTGCACCGGCTCAGCCCCTCGTACGCCAGCGGGTGCCGGCGGCTCCGTCCTCCAGGATCACGCCTATCTCGGCGAGGCGCACCCGCAGCTTGTCCGAGAGCTCGTACTGCTTGGCGCAGCGCAGGTCTTCGCGAAGCTCAACCAGCAGCTCTATGAAGGGTTCTGCGCCGGCTCTATCGATCGGTTGTGGTTCCACCAGGGTCAGGCCCAAGACGCCGGCCATCTCCCGAGCGGCGGCCTGGGCCTCGTCGGCGCTGCGGCCCTCATCGCGTGCGCGGTTGATCTCTCGCGCCAGGTCGAACATGGAGGCCAGGGCGCCGGCGGTGTTGAGGTCATCGTCCATGGCGTCGAGGAAGCGCTGCTTGAACGGCGCCGCGTCCACCGGGGGGTCCGCGTCCCCGGCGGCGGTGTTCACCGCTATACGCAGGCGCTCCGCGCCCCGCTTGGCCGATTCCAGGCTCTCTTCCGAGAAGGTGATAGGGCTGCGATAGTGGGAGTTCAGGACGAACATGCGGAGGCCGTCGCCCCCGTATCGCTGGACCACCTCGTTGATGGGCACCAGGTTCCCCAGGTGCCGCGTCATCTTCTCCTCGCTCTCGGCCAGCCGCATAAGGCCGTTGTGCACCCAAAAGCGGACGAATGGCTTCTGGTCATCGCTGTAGCTTTCGCTCTGGGCCACCTCGTTTTCGTGGTGGGGGAAGATCAGGTCCTGGCCGCCGCCGTGGATGTCTATGGGGTGGCCGAGGTACTTGAGGGACATGGCGGAGCACTCTATGTGCCAGCCGGGACGTCCCTTGCCCCAGGGGCTGTCCCAGGCCGGCTCGCCCGGCTTGGAAGCTTTCCAGAGGGTGAAGTCTCCCGGGTGCTCCTTGTTCTCGCCCGGCTCTACGCGGGCGCCGGCAAGCATGGAGTCCAGGTCGCGGGCGGAGAGCTTCCCGTAGCCCGTTCTGGTCTGCACCCGGAAGTAGACGTCACCGTTGGCCTGGTAGGCGTGACCGTTCTCGATGAGGCGCTGCACCATCTCGATGATGGTGGGGATCTCGTGGGTAGCGCGGGGGTAGACGTGGGCCTTGAGAATGTTCAAAGGCGCCATATCACGAAAGAACTGCTCGACATACTGTTCGGACAGCTCCTCGATGGAGACGCCCTGCGCCTGGGCGCGGTTGATGATGTTGTCCTCGATATCGGTGAAGTTCTGGACGTGGCGGACCTCGAACCCGCAGTATTCCAAGTAACGGCGGAGGACATCGAAAACGATGTAGCTCATAGCGTGGCCGACGTGACAGGGAGCGTAGAGGTTCGGCCCGCAGACGTACATCTTCACTACGTCCCCGGTGGGGGTGAACTCCTCTGCGCGTCGGCTCATCGTGTTGTACAGCTTCACCGTTCTATTCATCCTCCGTCTGCGATGGGACAGGCTTCTTGGGGCTCTCCAGTTCGGCGATGCGCTGCTCAAGCTGCTCGATGCGGCCCTCCAGCCTCTGGATCACGTCCCACTCCGGGTCAGGCAGCCTGAGCACGGTCTCGTCGCCGGGGTCGGCGTAGGCGACTATGTGGCCGGGGACGCCTACGACGGTGGCGTTGGCGGGCACGTTGGTCACGACCACCGAGCCGGCGCCGATCTTGGCGCCATCGCCGATCGTGACGGCGCCGATTATCTTGGACCCGGCGCCCACGACCACGCCGTTGCCCAGGGTGGGATGGCGCTTGGCGCGCTTGGTGCTGGTCCCGCCCAGGGTCACGCCCTGGTACAGGTGGCAGTTGTCGCCGATGATAGCGGTCTCTCCGATTACAACGCCCATCCCATGGTCGATGAACAGCCCCTCGCCGATCTGGGCGCCGGGGTGGATCTCGATGCCGATGACGGTGCGGCCCAGGTGGGAGAGAAAGCGGGCGATCAGCCGCAGGCGGTGCGTGTGTAGGGTGTGGGCAAGGCGGTGAAGCTCCCTGGCGTGAAAGCCGGGGTAAGCAAGGATCACTTCCAGCGTGGACGTGGCTGCGGGGTCGCGTTCCCTCGCCGCCTGAATGTCCCGTCTAATGCTGTGTAAGAGCCCCACCGGCCGTCTCCCTCTTTCCCGATAGTGTCCGAGCTGCCTCTGCTGGCCCCGATCCGCGTGCGGCGGACGCCGGGGCCCCGGTACAGGCGCAGGCCTGGGAGCGACCGCGCCTGAGCTCAGACGGGGACGGCGGATTCACAGACTCCATGGTCAAGATTATATAGTGGATGGTGGGCAGTGGACAGCGTCGCGCCGAGATTTCCCCCAGCGGCGCTCCCAGGCCGGGCAGGCAGGACAGGCTTCGTCGCTGCGGCGGCCCGCTAGCCCTTGGGCTCGCGCAGCAGGGCCACGGCGATGGCGGCGATGCCTTCGCCCCGGCCTACCGCGCCGATCCCCTCGTTGGTGGTGGCTTTTACGTTGACCCGGGCCGCGTCCAGGCCCAGCGCCTCGCCTATCGCCTGCCGCATCCGCGGCAGGTGCGGTCCCAACTTCGGCCGCTCGGCGATGACCGTGGCGTCCACGCTCTCCGGAAGGTAGCCGCTCTCCCGAATCGCCGCTGCCACCTCGGCCAGGAGCAGGCGGCTGTCGGCGCCGGCGTAGGCGGGATCGTCTGGGGGATAGCGCTGACCGATGTCCCCCAGGCCGGCGGCGCCGAGAAGGGCGTCGATTACGGCATGGAGGAGGACGTCGGCATCGCTATGGCCGCCGAGGCCGGTCTCGCCCCGCAGCGTCACGCCTCCCAGGATGAGGGGTCTGCCCTCCTGGAAGCGGTGTATATCATAGCCGATACCGATACGCATATCGATCTTCAACGTCTCACGGGTCATGGCTGACCGATGTCGCCGCTTCCTGCATCAGCGCTTCGGCCAGGCGCAGATCCTCCACGGTTGTCACCTTGATGTTGAGGGGAGAGCCCGGGTAGAGCTTGACCGGCAGCCCCAGCGCCTCCAGCATGGCGGCGTCGTCCGTCACATCGGCGGTGACCTCGCGATGGGCCCTCAGAAGGAGATCGTAGCGGAAGACCTGTGGGGTCTGGGCGGCCCATAGACGGCTGCGGTCCACGGTGCGGTCCACCGTGCCGTCCTGGCCGGCCATCTTGATGGTGTCGGCGATGGGGACGGCGGGAACGGCGGCGCCGGTCTCTTGAGCGGCGTCCAGCCCTCTGGATATGACGGGCTCGACGAGGAGGCGGGCGCCGTCGTGCACCAGCACCCAGTCGCAGGGGCCAAGGGCGTCCAGGCCCAGGCGGACGGAATCCTGGCGGCGTGGACCGCCGCGGCAGACCGCGGATACCTTCGCGATGCCGTATTCGGCCACCAGGTCACGGCCGCGCTGGAGGTTGGCGGAGGAGATGACGAGCACAATACGGTCGACGTGGCGACAATCCTGGAGCCGCCCGAGGACGTGAGCCAGGAGCGGTCGCCCGGCCAGGTGGGCGAACAGCTTGTCGAGAGCCTGCCCTGAGCCTGCCTGCCCTGAGCGAAGCCGAAGGGTCGAAGGGCCGCCCATGCGGGAGCTGCCGCCGGCGGCCGCGACGATAGCGCCGATCCCCACCTCTCCCGGCCCCGGGGAAGAAGGAAGAAGGCCGGAGGAAAGCCCCTTCCCCCTTCCTCCTTCCTTCATCCGTCTCTCTTCCACTAGGTGCCCTTGGGCTGGGCGAAGATCATCCGTCCGGCCACGGTCTGGAGGACGCGGGTAACGGTAACGTCCAACTCCTCGTTGAGATAGCGGCGGCCCCCGTCGACGACCACCATGGTTCCGTCATCAAGGAAACCCACTCCCTGACCGATCTCCTTCCCCTCCTGGATGATCCGCACCTCCATCTCCTCGCCGGGGAGAATGGTGACCTTCACGGCGTTGGCCAGATCATTGATGTTGAGCACCCGCACGTTCTCCAGCTCGGCGATGCGGTTCAGGTTGAAGTCGTTGGTCAGGATGGGCGCGTTCAGCTTGCTGGCCAGCCGGATGAGCTTCGCGTCCACGTCGCGGGTGTCCGCGAAGTCGTCATCGGCGATTCGCACCTCAACGGGCGCCTCCTTCTGCAGGCGGCTGAGCACGTCCAGTCCACGGCGGCCCCGATTGCGGCGCAGCGTCTCCGGTGAGTCGGCGATGTGCCGGAGCTCGTCGAGAACGAAGCGGGGCACGACGAAGGACCCCTGCAGGAAGCCGGTCATCGCCACGTCGGCGATGCGGCCGTCGATTATGGAGCTGGTATCGACGACGATCTCGCGGGCGGAACCGTCGCCGGCTCTGGGCGCGCCCGGCAGGTACCGCGATAGGAAGTCAGCGAACTCCTCCTCGCGGGTTACCATCACGGCCACGCCCGTTATCCCCAGAAGGAAGCTGACGACGAAGGGGGCCACCCAGCCGCCGCCGCCCGGAAAGGTGAGGAGGAAGGGGGTAGCGAGGGCGCCCAAGAGAAATCCGGTCATCAGGCCGAAGGTCCCCAGAACCAATTGCAGAGGCGGGATGGTCCTGGACCACTCCTGAAGCTTCTGGAGGGGGACCATGATGACATATGGGGCCGCTAGCGTGCCGAAGAGGGTGAAGCCGATGGGAGTCAGCGCCACAAACAGCACGCGTGTCAGCCCGCTGTCGCCCTCTGCCAGGGCTAGACCTGAGTAAAGGCCGAGGAAGCCGAAGAAGATCGCGCCCAGCACCCGGACGACGACGGTCAGTCTTTCGATCATCGGATAATTGCTCCCCACACCGCCTCAGGGACCGCGTCTCTCCCTGCCTGAGATACGCCTCAGTGTGCGTTGCCGCAAGGCGAAGCTCAGTCTGGCAGGAGTATACTGCGGCCCCCATAGGCTGTCAAAGCGAGCAGTTCACCCGACGAGGCGGACGATCACGTCGACCCCCAAACCGCCGATCGCCGCCAGGTAGGTGTCCTTGATGACCTTTCCGCTCAGCACGGCCAGGAAGAAACTCCGGATAGGCATCCTCACCGCTCCCGCCGCTACGCCGGCCAGGTCGAACAGCGGGTTGGGGAAGATGGAGAGCAGGAACATGCTCAACATGCCGTGGCGCTCCATCCACCTATGGATGCGCTCGTACTCCGGCCGGTTTTCGAAGACGATGCGGCCCCCGTATCCGGCGGCGTAGCCGCTGAACTCGCCCAGCGCCTCTCCCAGGCCGGCGATGAGGCCCACCCATATGAAGGCAGGCACTCCCAGGAGGTCGTCGAGGAGGGCGCCGCCGCCGAAGACGCTGGCCACGGCGGGGGAGGGCAGGAGGATGGAGGCGCTGCCCACCAGGTTGATGAGGAACACGCCGGCGTAGCCCCATGACCTGAGATTGCTCGTGTCAGCTCCGAAATAGAAGAACGCCACGGCAAAGACAGTCATGAGTAGGGAAACGCCGATCAGGAGGGTGTACTCCAGCCGCCAGGCGAAACGGCCCTGTTCCGATGGCGTGCGCTCCTGATCGCGACGGGTCATGATCCGGACGCCTTCTCGAGTAGCCATGATTTCATGACGACGAGAGGGGCGGGAGGTCTAGCCTCTCGCCCCTCAAAATAAGGTTTGAACCTAGCCTCTCCCTCTACGCCTGCGAGGTTAGCTGACGGGTTCGGCCGAAGGAGCTGGCCTACTCGCCTGAGGCGAGATTCACCCCACGGCCCGCATTCGCGGGTGGGTCCCCCGCTCCGCCGAAGGGCGGATTAGGCGTTTGTGTGAGTATGTGGTTGTGTTGAAGCTAGCAGAGCAGCCTCATCTATGTCAACGCGTGGCTGTGACGAAGGTTACGGGCCTCTGGATGGAGCAGTCTTGGGAAACGCGTGCAAGGGGTATTGACAGCAGCGAGGGCGGGTGATATATGTAAAAGGAACGTTCGTTTTTGAAAACGAACCTTCCTTCGCTAGCC
>Ga0209342_10008720_pt1 | contig 10158 bp, 7 predicted proteins | sample RifCSP16_2_FD_184023 | JGI IMG/M metagenome (GOLD analysis project Ga0209342, IMG submission 184023) | Soil microbial communities from Rifle, Colorado - Rifle CSP2_sed 16_2 (SPAdes) (version 2) | ecosystem: Environmental > Terrestrial > Deep subsurface > Rock core/Sediment | place: Rifle... | reverse complement strand
CACCATGACCGAACGACCGATTCTCAACCAGCAGCCCTCGCGCGGGGGCCAGGAGGCGCTCAAGATCCTGATCGTCGACGCGCACCCGCTCATGCGTGACGGCCTCGCCAAGGTGCTCGCCGGGCTCAGCGAGCGGGTGGACATCCGGCAAGCCGACAGCCTGCACGGGACGCTCGCCGCGCTCGATGCGCACGCCAACACGGCGCTGGTCCTACTCGATCTGGTCATGCCGGACGGCGATGGCACCAGCGTGCTCGAACGCGTCCACGCAGCACACCCGGGGATTCCGATCGTCGTGGTGTCCGGCACAACCGACCACGCGACCGTCACGGCGGCCATCCGCAACGGCGCGATGGGGTTCATCTCCAAGCGCTCGGCTCCCCCGGTGCTGCTGGGCGCACTCCGCCTGGTGCTCGCCGGCGAGGTGTACGTCCCACCCGAGGTGCTCCGGACGCAGCTCCTGACGCCGCCGCAGAGAGCGCCCTCCACCGCGGCAGGCCACGCCCGCGCGGGCAAGGATTTCGACCTCACGAAGCGCCAGCTGGACGTCCTTGCCCTCCTGGTGCAGGGCAAGCCGAACAAAGTGATCTGCCGCGAGCTCGGGCTCGCCGAGGGCACCGTCAAGGCCCACACGGCGGCGATCTTCCGCGCCCTCCGCGTCTCGAATCGCACCGAGGCAGGGTTCGCGGTCAGCTCCCTCGGAATCCAGATCCCCGCCGTCGCATCCCCGAGCGCCGAGCCTCACGCCTTCGCGGCACGCCGGCTCCTCGCCGCGGCCTGAGGACGCGGTCCGCTCGACCCGCCGGGGCGGGCGGAAGCGCGGCTGTCGGCCCGGGCATCCGGGCTAGAATCGGCCGACCTCTCGGGGGAGCCGCGTCATGTCCCAGCCCAAGTATCTGCGCTTCGACACGCTCAGCCTGCACGCGGGCCAGCAGCCGGATCCGCAGTTCGGTGCGCGCGCGACGCCCATCTACCAGACGACGGCCTACGTCTTCAAGGACACCGACCAGGCCGCCTCCCTCTTCAACATGGAGCGCGCGGGTCACCTCTACTCGCGGATCTCCAATCCCACGAACGCGGTGCTGGAAGAGCGCATCGCCGCCCTTGAAGGCGGCGTCGGCGCGATCGCGACCGCGAGCGGCCAGGCCGCAATGCACCTCGCGATCGCCACGCTCATGGGGGCGGGCTCGCACGTCGTCGCGAGCCACTCCCTCTACGGGGGCTCGCACAACCTGCTCGCCTACACCCTGCCCCGCTTCGGCGTCGAGACGACGTTCGTCAACCCGCGCGATCTCGCCGCGTGGCGCGGCGCGATCCGAGCCAACACCCGCCTCCTCTTCGGCGAGACGCTCGGCAACCCCGGCCTGGACGTGCTCGACATCCCGGCGGTCGCCGGGATCGCGCACGGCGCGAAGCTGCCGCTCCTCGTCGATTCGACCTTCACGACGCCCTACCTGATGCGTCCGTTCGATCTCGGTGCGGATCTCCTCTTCCACTCGGCGACCAAGTTCCTCAGCGGCCACGGGATCGTGATCGGGGGGCTGCTCGTCGACGGCGGGGCGTTCGACTGGGACGCCTCGGGCAACTTCGCAACGCTCACCGAGCCTTACGCGGGCTTCCACGGCATGGACTTCACCGAGGAGTCCACCGTCGCGGCGTTCCTCCTGCGCGCGCGGCGCGAAGGGCTGCGGGACTTCGGCGCGTGCATGAGCCCGACGACGGCGTTCCACATCCTGCAGGGCATCGAGACCCTGCCGCTGCGGATGCAGCGTCACGTCGAGAACACGCGCAAGGTGATCGCGTTCCTGTCGCGGCAGGCGGCGGTCGAGTCGATCGGCTACCCGGAGCTCGAATCGCATCCCGACCACGCGCTCGCCAGGAAGCTGCTGCCGCGCGGCTGCGGCGCCGTGTTCACCTTCTCGGTCAAGGGGGGACGACCGGCAGGCCGCAAGTTCATCGAGAGCCTGCGCGTCTTCTCGCACCTCGCCAACGTCGGCGACGCGAAGTCGCTGGTGATTCATCCGGCCACGACCACCCACTTCCGCATGGACGACGCCGCGCTCGCCGCCGCGGGGATCGGACCGGGAACGATCCGGCTCTCGATCGGTCTCGAAGACCCCGACGACCTGATCGAGGACCTCTCCGGCGCGCTGCGCGCTTCGCAGAAGGTCTAGGGCGCGCCGATGAAGCTGCCTGTCGACGGCAAGCAGGCCTACGCCTACACCGCGGGGCGTGCGCTCGACGCGAAGCTGCCGAGCGTCGTGTTCGTCCATGGCGCCGCGAACGATCACAGCGCGTTTCTGCTCCAGAGCCGCTACTTCGCGTACCACGGCTGCAACGCGCTCGCCGTCGATCTCCCGGGCCACGGCCGCTCCGAGGGCGCACCCCTCACCACGATCGGCGCGATGGGCGACTGGCTCGCGTCGTTCATGGGCGCCGCGGGGATCCCCAGCGCCGCGCTCGTCGGCCACAGCATGGGCTCGCTCGTCGCGCTCGAATGCGCCGCGCGCCATCCTGCTCGCGCGCGCGCGCTCGCGCTCATCGGCACCTCCGCACCCATGCCGGTCGGCGACGCGCTGCTGGGCGCCGCGCGCGAGGACAGCCACGCCGCGCTCGACATGCTCAACATCTGGGGTCATTCGGCGACCGCCCAGCTCGGCGGCAACACCGTCCCCGGCATGTGGATGACGGGCGCGAACGTCCGCCTGCTCGAACGCGCCAAGCCGCAGGTGCTCCACGTCGATCTCAAGGCCTGCCACGACTACGCGGACGGACGGACGTCCGCGGCGAAGGTCCGGTGCCCCGTGCTGTTCGTCCTCGGAAGCCGCGACATGATGACTCCGCCGCGCACCGCGAAAGACCTGCAGGCCGCGATCCCGGAGGCCCGGACCGTCGTGTTTGAGGGAACAGGTCACGCGCTCATGGCCGAACGCCCGGATGGAGTGCTCGAGGCCCTCATCGGCGTCGTCGGTGCGCCGAAAAGCTAACGAACGCCGCGACCCCCGCATTGACAGCCTTTTGGGCCGGCCCCTAGGCTAGCTTCGTCCGAACGAGGTCCCGTCCAGCCCGCCCATGACCGAACCGCAACGCCTCGGCAAGTACGAGCTCGTCGAGGTGCTCGGCAGAGGCGCCATGGGGGTCGTCTACAAGGCGTTCGACCCCGATATCCATCGCACCGTCGCGATCAAGACGATCCGCAAGGAGTTGATCGACGACGACGACCACACCGGCATGATGATGGCGCGCTTCAAGAACGAGGCGCGCGCCGCCGGCCGCCTCTCGCACCCCGGCATCGTCGCCGTGTACGACTACGGCGAGTCGAGCTCGGTCACCTACATCGCCATGGAGTTCGTCCAGGGCGCGAGCCTGCGCGAGTACTTCAACCGCGGGACGCGGTTTCCGGAGCGCGACATCGTGAGCATCATGGCGCAGCTGCTCGACGCGCTCCACCATGCCCACGAGCAGGGGGTCTGGCACCGCGACATCAAGCCGGCCAACCTCATCATCATGGACAGCGGCCGGATCAAGGTGGCCGACTTCGGCATCGCCCGGATCGACACCTCGCAGCTCACGCTCACGGGCGTCGTCATGGGGTCGCCCGGCTACATGGCCCCGGAGCAGTACACCGGCGGGACCGTCGACCGGCGCGCCGACCTCTTCGCCGCGGGCGTGGTCATGTACCAGCTGCTCACCGGGACGCACGCGTTCTCCGGCACCACGGAGCAAGTCGCGTACAAGATCTGCCATGAGCGCCCGGCGCCCCCTTCCGAGGCCGATCCCGGACGAGGCTGGGAGCGCTACGACGCGGTGATCGCGCGGGCGCTCGCCAAGCAACCCGCCGAGCGCTTCGCGACCGCCGACGCCTTCCTCGCCGCGATCCTCGAGGCGTTCGCGGCTCCGGTGAGCCCGACGGTGTCGGCGGAGACGATCATCGTGGAGCCCACCGTGGCGACGGCCATGTTCGACTCGAGCAACCCGTCCGCGCGGACGCTCTCGGGCGCAATGCCCCGGCCGTTGAGCGTCCGGCCCCTCGAGCCGGCGGGCGGCGCCCCCACCCGCCCCGAAAGCGAGCGCCGGACGGACGAGGACACGGTGCTGCTGGACCGCGGCCAGGCGGCAGGCGGCACGGTGATCGGGCACCGGCGCAAGTGGGTGATTGCGGCGACTGCGGTCGCAGTGATTGCGCTCGCGGTCGTCGCAGGGCTGCTGCTCACCCGGACGCCGGGCGTTCCGTCCCCTGCGAAGGCCCCGGCGGTCGCGAAGACCCCGGCCTCACCGCCGGCGAAGGCCGAGGCGCTAAAGACGGAACGCCGGCCCGCAGAGCAGTCGTCATCGACGGCGGCGGCAAAGCCGGCGGCAAAACCGCCACCGCCTCGGACCACGGTCGTCAAGCCGGAGCCGCCGCCGCGGAAGGCCGCGGCCCCGGCCCCGACGAAAACGGCGCCCAAGGAGCCGGAACGGAAGCTCGCCGCCGCCCGGCCAGCGCCCGCGGCCGCGCCAGCGCCCGCTCCGCCGAAGCCGGCGAGCGCGCCGCCGGCGCAGAGCGGCGGTGGATTCTGGAGCGACCAGGGGCTCACGCTCCGGGTCCAGAGCAAGCTGCAGTTCAACCGCAGCATGTGGGGCTCGAACAGCGGCATCGTGGTCGCGGTGCGCAACGGCGTCGTCACGCTGCGGGGAACCGTGCGGGCACAGCAGGACGTCGCCGAAGCGGGGCGCCTCGCAGCGGCCGTGGAGGGCGTCAAGGCGGTCCGTAACGAGCTGAAGGTCGGGCCGATCCAGTAGGCTTGCGCGTTCAATCGGCGAGCCTCAGCAGCACCGGCTGGTGGTCGGAGGCCTGCGTCGCGCCCTCCACGACCACGTCCTCGACCCGGGACGCCAGATCCTCGGTGACGAGGATGAAGTCGCAGGCGTACGGCTCGTCGGGCCACTGGGCCTTGTCGTAGAGCCCGAGGGTCGGCGCGTGCGGCGTGTCGCCGTGCCGGATGCGCCACGCGTCGCGGTACGCCGGGCTGCCCGCGATCGGCGCCTGCAGGCGCGCGTAGAGCGGATCCTCGGGCCTCAAGTTGAAGTCCGCGGTGAGGATGCCCGAGCGCGGCCGCGGCCGCGCCTCGAACGGGCCGCCCGCTTTCGCGGGAAACGCCGGGTCGTCCGCGTGCGCCGCCGCCTCGGCCTGGAGCTCGCGGAGCCGCTCGACCTGGGCCGCGCGCTGTCGTCCCGAGTAGTACTCGAGATGGGTGGTCGTCACGCGCAGCGGTCCGCGCGCGCCGGCGATCACGACTTCCAGCGCGACGCGCTGCATCGTCGGCACCCCGGAGTCCGGGGGCCACGGCAGGGGATGCCGGAAGGCCTGGAGGACCGGGCGGCGCGTGAGGATCAGGTTGCCGAACTGGCGGCGCGACGCCCCCTCGCCGAGCGCGTCGACGGCGATCCCCTCGACTGCAGTCCAGCCGGGCAGCTCGGCGGCGAGCGCCGCGAACGCATCCCGGCCCTCGTTTCCGGCGAGCCCGGGAAAATTGCGTCCGACCTCCTGGAAGCAGAGCACGTCGGGGTCGCCCAGCTCGCGGGAGACGCGGATGATCCGCCGCGGATCGACGACGCCGTCGACGCCGCGTGCCCACTGGATGTTCCAAGTGATCAGGTCCATCACCGGATCCCCGCGCGCACGAAAGGCTCTAATGGTAGTCGATGGTGCTGCGGCGCAGCGGCAGCGCGTGCCGGCCGGCGCGCGCTAGACTTACACACGATCGGTCTCAATCCCGCGCATCAAACCCGTCTGCCGCCGCTCCGAATGAATCGCCGCTTGTTTCTGGGTGCCGGGCTCGCTTCGGCCGCAGCCGCGTGCGGCGTCGTCCGCGCCACCCGCGACCCCACCGTCGCGGCGCCGACGGCGCTCGCCGGCGACCGCGTCGTGGCGCTCTCGGCCGTACGGCGTCTCGTCGTCGAGCGGCGCGATCCGCTCGCGGGTCGTTGCAGCTACGTGGCGGACACGACGGTGCAGCCGATTCTGGTCGCGCGCCGCGGCGAGACCTTCGATGCCGTGATCGAAAACGCCCTCCCCCAACCCACCACGGTCCACTTCCACGGGCTGACTCTGCCGGAAGCGGCGGACGGCGCGGGCTTCGATCCAATCGTCCCGGGGGCTCGGAAGCAGGTGCGCTTCGAGGTGAAAAATCGCTCCGGACTGTACTGGTTTCACGCGCATCCGCACGGCTTCACTGCCGAGCAGGTCTACGGCGGTCTCGCCGGCCTGCTCGTCGTCACGGACGATGACGATGCGGCGCTCGATGCGGCGCTCGGCCTCGCGCCCGGGAACCGGCGCGCGCTCGCGGTCGCGGACGCGCGGGTCGCCGGCGGTGCGATCCGCCCCTACGCCCCGACCGAAGCCGACTGTCTGCACGGCTGGTTCGGCAACCGCGCGCTGGCGAACGGCGAGCTCGACGCCCGCCGGGTCGTCGCGCCCGGCTGGGTGCGTCTCCAGATCCTGAATGCATGCAACGCGCGCGGGTTGCTGCTCGCGTTCCGGGGTGGCGAAGCGCGAGGCGGCGACGGCCTCGTCCCGTTTCACCTAGTCGGCACGGACGGCGGCCTCCTCGCCGCGCCGCGGGCGGTCGAGCGCGCGTTCGTGTACACCGGAGAACGGGTGGACGTCGTCATCGATCCCGCCGGGCGGCGGGAGATCACTGCGGTGAGCCTCGAGTTCGACCCGCGCCACCACGCGCAGGGCACTGCGCCGCGACCTCACCATCCGGCCCGTGAGCGCTATTCCCCGCTCGCGGCCGCGAGCGTCTGCGAGACCGCACCTCGCGCCGATTCCGCGGACCGATTGCCCGACGGTGCCGAGCTCCCGCTTTTCGCGTTGCGCATCGAGGGCGCGACGCGGGCCACACCGCCGCTCCCGTCGCGGCTATCGGCCCTTGCCGATGCGGCGGCCGGTCCGCAGGACGCGACGCGCCGGATCCGGCTCGATTTCGACGAGCGCGCCGGATTCCTGATCGACCAGACGCCTTACCGCCTCGACGAGCTCGCGTTCACGGTCAAGCGGGGCGCGCGCGAGGTGTGGGAGATCCGGAACAGCCCGATCTCGATGCCGCACCCGATGCACCTGCACGGCTTCGGTTTCCGCGTCTTGCGCAGGCAAGGGACCTACGGCGCGGCACGCCGGTTCGCAACCGAAAGCGGCGCGCGCTTTCCCACCGATCTCGGGATGAAGGACACGGTTCTGGTGTGGCCGAACGAGACGATCTGGCTCGCGGTGGACTTCGCGCTGCCCGAGGACGCGGTGTTCCGCGGCGCGCAGCGCTACATGTTCCACTGCCACAACCTCGAGCACGAGGATGGCACGATGATGCGCAACTTCGCGGTACTCTGACGGTCCTGGGAGGAGTTCAAATGACGAACCTGACACCGGCGGGGGCGCTAGCCTTGGCGGCTTTCCTCGCGGTCCTTGCAGCGCCACCGGCCCGGGCCGGGCTGGCGCTGGTGGGCAACGAGAACGGCGGCACCATCTCGCTGATCGACACCGCACGGGACGAGGTCGTGGGCGAGATCAAGACCGGCGGCAAGCCACGCGGCACGGCGATCCACGTGTCGCGCCGGCTCGCGTACGTGTCGGATCAACCTAGCAACGCCCTGCTGGTGATCGATCTCGACAAGCGCGCCGTGACGAAGCGGATCGATCTCGGCGAGTCGCCTGAAGGCGTCTACATCTCGCCCGACGGCAAGCTCGTCACCGCGGCGGTGGAGCTGACGAACAGCGTCGCCTTCATCGACACCGCGACCGATGCGGTCGCGTTCCGGGTGAAGATCGCCGGCGAGAACCCCGAGCACGCCGTGTTCTCGCCCGACGGGCGGTTCGTCTACGTGAGCGCGGAGGAAGACGACAAGCTCGAGGTGATCGACGTCGCCGCGCGCAAGCTCGTCGCGCAGCTCAAGGTGGGGACCCGGCCCCGCGGCATCGCGTTCACGCCGGACGGCGCCAAGGCCTACGTCGCCTGCGAACGGGCCGATACGGTCTACGTGCTCGACGCGCGCCAGCACAAGATCCTCGGCACGATCAAGGCGGGGCTGCGCTCCAACGGCCTCGCGATGCATCCGGACGGCAAGCGGGTCTACCTCACGAACGGCGGCGATGCCAACGTGATGGTGATCGACACCGCGACCGACAAGGTCGTCGCGACGATCCCGGTCGGGAGGCGCCCCTGGAACATGGCGCTGACCCGCGACGGCGCGAAGCTCTACGTCGCTAACGGCCGGTCCAACAGCGTCTCGGTGATCGACACGGTGAAGAACGCTCGCATCAAGGACATCCCGGTCGGCGACACGCCCTGGGGCGTCACGATCCTTGAGTGATCCGGGCGCGCGCGACCGTCACCTGCCGCGCAGGAGGTCCGCAACTGCCGGATGCTTCTCCTCGGTGGCGATCGCGAGGGCGGTCTTGCCGCGCTCGTCGGTCGCGGAAGCGTCCGCGCCGCGAGCGAGCAGCTTCACGGTGTAGGCGCGGCCGTACGCCGCGGCCCACATCAACGCGGTCGCGCCGTTGGCGTAGCGCTGGTTCACGGCCACGCCGTGATCGAGCAGCGCCTGCACGCAGGCCGTCGCGCCCTGCCCGGCGGCGTAGACCATCGCCGTCTTCTCCACCCGGTCCGCCGGCGTCGCGTCGGCTTTGGCCGCGAGCAGCACTTTCAGGATCTCGGTGTGGCCGCCGAACGCCGCGCTCATGAGTGGCGACACCTTCGACAGGTTGGCCTGATTGACGTCGGCCCCGCGCCCGAGCAGGAGCTGCACGAGCGCCACGCTGCCGTTTCGGGCCGCGAGGTTGAGCGGCGTGTCGCCCAGGCGATTGCGCGAATTCGGGTTCGCGCCCTGATCGAGGAGCGCGGCCACCGAAGCTTCGCTGCCCGTCCGCGCCGCCTGCAGCAGATCGAAGTTGATGTTGCGGTGTTGCGCTGCGACACCGCCGGGGGCAAACGCGAGGAGTGCGCCGAGGAACGCAAAAGCTCGAGTGGTCATGGAAGTCCGGGATCGCGCACGGGCCCGCGGGAAGTTGCGGTGCACACTTCCGTGGCCTATGATTGGTGCGGTCGAACGATAACAAAATCCACGCAAGGGGGAAATCGAAGTGCGCGGTCGCGAGTGTCCTGCTCGGGACGGCGCGCCGTTCTCACGCCCTCCCCCGCGTGCAAGCTCGGTCGGACCCTTCCTCAATCAAAGGAGGCACGTATGAGCAAGAAGCCACGCCACATCGTCAGGGGGCTGGCGCTCGTCGCCGGGGTCGCTCTGGGTCTCGGCGCGACCGCCGCCGACGTACCGAAGGCCGTCAACGTGTCGCAGGACATGCTGACCAAGGCCGGGGGGCAGAGCACGAACTGGCTGCACACGAACGGCAGCTACGACCAGGCGCGCTTCTACCCCGGCAGCCAGATCAGCGCCCAGACCGTCAAGAATCTGCGCCCGGTGTTCGTCGTCCAGACCGAGGTCGTCGAGTCGATGGAGACCGCGCCGATCGTGGTCGACGGGGTGATGTTTCTGACGACCTCGTACAACCACGTGTACGCGGTCGACGCGGTGACCGGGAAGGAGTTCTGGCACTACAAGCACAAGATGGGGCCGGTGACGACCTTCTGCTGCGGCCCGAACAACCGCGGCGTGGCGATCTCCAGCGGCAAGTTGTTCATGGGGACGCTCGATGCGAAGCTCGTGGCGCTCGACGCCAAGACCGGAAAGCCCCTGTGGGAGACCCAGATCGCCGATCCGGAGAAGGGCTACAGCGAGACGATGGCGCCTACGGTCATCGACAACAAGGTGCTGATCGGCACCAACGGCGGCGAGTACGGCGTGCGCGGGTTCGTGAAGGCCTTCAACGCCGATGACGGCAAGCTCCTGTGGACGTTCTACACGATCCCCGAAAAGGGCCACGAGGGCGTCTGGGCGGTGAACGACGCGACCGGCCGCAACATGAAGCGCGACATCGCGGCGGAAAAGGCGGCACTCGCGAAGGACAGCTCGTTCTGGCAGACGCTCGGCGGCGGGGTCTGGATGAACCCGGCGGTCGACCTCAAGGCCCGGACTGTCTGGTTCGTCGCCGGCAACCCCTCGCCGGACCTCTACGGCGCCGAACGGCCTGGCGACAACCTGTACACCAACTCGATCGTCGCCAGG
>Ga0209342_10008719_pt1 | contig 10159 bp, 21 predicted proteins | sample RifCSP16_2_FD_184023 | JGI IMG/M metagenome (GOLD analysis project Ga0209342, IMG submission 184023) | Soil microbial communities from Rifle, Colorado - Rifle CSP2_sed 16_2 (SPAdes) (version 2) | ecosystem: Environmental > Terrestrial > Deep subsurface > Rock core/Sediment | place: Rifle... | reverse complement strand
TATTCATTTTTTCTCCTGAAATAAAAGTAAATTTTGCAAAACATATACTATGTATTCCCTATTGTATATTTGCCACGCCCGCTCCCAATTGGTCCATTCTTGTTGTTTGATTTCGCCTGTCCAACTCTTGAAATCCTTTTTGTATTTCTCTGGTATTTTTGCAAACGGAGGTGCGTATTCTCCGTCTAACAATTTTATCAAATCTTTTATCAAGTCCGCCGTTTTCGGGCTAATCCCTGGTTGCTCCTGAACGGAGGGGGCTGTGATTTCTTTTATTACATTTATAATTTGAGCTATTTGGCATCGCACGGAATATGTAGCACCAAGTTCAACTTGTATTCCATGTTTTTTTAATAATTTAATTATTTCTTTATCAGTCATGTCTATCTCCTTTTTTGATCGACTATCCCTGTTTCTTCAGTTCATTTAGCCGGGTATTTAATATACTATAGATTTTCATTTGCTTTTTCCGGTCTGTTTTAGATACTTCATTTGATCTTTCATAACCCTCTTTTCCCAACGTATCATAATATTCCTGATCACTGCCAGTTAATTTTTCCATTTCTTCTTTGATTAAGCGGCATTGTTCGAGGAATCCGTAATATCCGGTCTTCTTTTCATCTCTTTTACCGATTTCGCTCTCAGATGCGTCCGGCTTAGGCTCTCCACTTTGAAGCGCGGGTATATCCTGTGTCAAATCCAATAGAATACGGTTATCATCAGTCGTCGGAATCTCTGCTTTCTCACTCAATGCCAGAATCGCTTGAATATTCGGGATCGAAGTCAAATGCCAAATAGGGAATTTTCTTTTTTGTCCAGCGTGTAATTTTTCGATCATTCTGACTGATAAAACGAACGGTATTCCGATTAATCTGCCTTTAGCGAGTCGCCAGGTTTTATCCAATTCAGAATAAATGTTGTCGCTTGAATTTGGACTGTGTGTCTCAAAATTATAAGGCAATGGAGATATGACTTTGCCATCCAAACCGGCGACAAATACCCGGAGTGAAGTATAACATGAGCATTTCTCTTTATCATCTACATTACCATTAACATAGCATTTTAGACAGGGTTTAAATTCGCCGGTTTTCATATCTTCGTAAGTTTCACCATCGCATGAGCGCAATTTTATTCCCTGTTCTTGATTCGTCCCCTTACCCCATTTGGAATATTCTGTGAAGAAAAAATCGCTTAAATTATCCGATGGACAATAGACGATTAACTTTTCCGGCTTATTCCCATAGGCAATAGCTAATTCCGGGAATGATTCAACATTAAAATAATCCAATGATTTAGGATAACCCTTATCAGACTTTTCGCCGGTCTTAATCTTGCCCCGTAAGTCTGAGCTTATCCTTATTTTGATGTTCTTGCGCATCTTTGGTTACCTCTAATTGAAGTTCGCTTAAAACTAATTTATCAGGTACATCCACAAAGCGAGGATGTGGATCTGGATTTTGATATTTGAATATCGTATAAGCAGCATAAAAAGTATGAAAATAATTATTGATTTCAATATCATCTTCGCAATGCCAAAATTCATATCCCTTTTTGTGTTTTGTCCCCAATCTAATTATTCCAATATTTTCAATATCTCTTGCCTCCGCATAAGCCGCAACCTGCAATTTATGATTATCATAAATAGCTCCCGATGTTTTCCAATCGAGAAGAAATCGTAATGGCTTGCCATCCTTATTAATATCAATTTTACAAATCAAATCAGCTGTACCGGCATATCCAAATTCGTCTGACCAAACTGTTTCTTCAATTGAAAATATTAATGGCTTCCAATCTTCATACCAATTCATAAAACTTAAAAGATAAGTCCATTCTTCATGCGTGAATGAATCAGAATATCCATATGGTATATCGTTAATCGATATTGGTAAGCCAGAAAGTAATTGTTGAATACCCCAATGAACTTTAGAGCCACGATCTCCTGCTTTATAAAGTATCTGCTGCCCGGTTTCCCAATCTGGCAAAGCTGCTAACCATTTTTTAAATCCATATCCCTTTGGGAATCCGACATCAAGTATCCATGTTACCGACGGATAGAATTTTTCGTTTATCTGATAATAGCGCAATTCGTCTAAATTGATTCGTACAATACCATTTCCTAAATCTTCACGTATTTTATTCATTCCTCCTCCGGTTGCCAATGAACTATAACTTTCGGTTTTTCGCCATACATTTTCTTATAACAATATTCATGACAAAAATAGCCATCGGTAGTTTCGATCAAGTCATCCGGATAAAGACAAATATCGCACACTTTTACAACCTTTTCCCCTCTGAGAGAGATACCTTTTCCATTCCAATTTGCAATATTAATACTCATTTTTCACCCAGAAGTTAATTGTTTAAATCCTACTTCTTTTAATTTTTCAAATAAAGTCACATTGTTTGAGGAATCAAAAGCATAAGGCAGAAAAACTTGAATCGCCTCTGCTTGCTCAAGTTGAATCATTGACAACTGTAAATGAACCCACTCATTCAGCAACTTCCATGCTGTTCTTTCCGCTTGTTCCCAAATCAAATTCATGGTTCCCCTACGTGCCCTTTTAACCTGTTTCTCCATGATTCTTTTAACTGCCAAAGGTTTTGCTGGTAATTTAAAAGTTATTGGTTTCCCATCGATTGGAATTGAGAAATAAAAACCAGCCAATTTATTATTTTCATAAAATCTTGAAATTGAAGTTGCACCAGCTTTTACAAAAAGTTCCTCAATGTTTTGTACACTCTTTGATACCGGAACCGTTGATGTATAGTTTTTTATATTCATTTTCTTGTTACCCATTTTTAATAGCTTTACTAATTGCTTCCCGGGCATGTTTCGGTAATGTCGAATAATGCAGACCATCTTCATTTAATACCCACCACTCCATCGTCGCCGCAATCAGAGCTTCCCGCAACATCTGTAATCGGAATGCCCGGTCAGCTTTTTCCTGTAACGGAATATGTTCATGCTCATAATGTTTTAATAGTTTTACCTTCTCATCAATGAGTATTTTTTTAAGTCGCCAGATGTTGCGAGCTTCAAGAGAAGCTCCCCAACGGTATGCTTCTTCGGAACATTTCAATTCTGGAATCTTTAACATTTTAATTCTTTTTGTTTTATTTTTTTCATTCATTTCATTCCCCGAATGTTTCAAACTGCCTAATATCAGCTTCATAACATCCACAATTTAGGCATTTCACTTTACTCTTAGCGATTGTTCCCTTGTCATAATAAATTTTAAACTTATTACCACAATTAGCGCATAGATATTCGATTGCATATTTATTATGTGCTGCCAATAAATCACTCAAGCCGGCTTTGTTTCCAACTTTCATTTTTTCAATCCCCTATCAATTTGATCCTTTTTGCAATCCATCTGGTCTCGTTGCAAATAAAGCATATTCACCTTTGCGATGGACGATAATAGCTTTCCTCTTTTTATCGATTATTATTTGTTTTTGTCGCTGTTCTAAAAGAGTTTGATCATCCGCCATTAACCACCGTGTGACTTGTACTGGATTCTTTATGTGCAAGTGCAAATCCTCATAGTTGATTGTTTTCATTCCTTCTCCAATTTCTTGTTAATTTCCGTGTTGAATTGCTTTTTCACTTCTGCGCTGGTTCCTTCATAAATTACCGTATTCCCAAAGGTCAAATACCATACATCAGACTTTTTGTCTTTATGGATCACATATTTGCCATCACGAAAAAGTGATTTTACATCATAATCAAAAATTGATTTATTCATTTTAATTTCTCACGCAGTATGTTAATTGACTGTGCAATCTTCTTGAGTTTTGTTTTGTCAGATGTTCGTGGATTCTCAAGAATGGTTTTGATAGCCCGAATTGCTACATACAGACGCCAACCGTCGGTTGTTATCGAGTTGGAATGAATTATCTTAATGTATTTCGATCTCATATTTTTTAATTTCAATATCGTCAATTAACTTAAATAAGTTGTGACGTAGGTCACACGATATGCTGAAACGCTTGATATATATGACAATAAAGTTTTCAGAAAAGTATTGACAAAGTTAAAAAATAAAAAAGGCACTCCCGAAATTAATCGAAAGTGCCATAATGGAGGCAGTTATGGGAGGGTTAAAGCTGCTTGATCGTCTTGCCGGTACGAACTTGTACACGATGATTCTGTATCGTCCAACCTCCTAATATTCCGCCGATCAGATATAATGCAAGCTCTACAAACTCAAATTCGGCAAGTGGAAAATCAGGATTATTGGCGAAAATCATAGAATATGCTACCGGCAATAATACTGATAATACTGTTTTGAGAATTGCTTTAAAATCCATGTGATTTATCCTTTCGATTTAGTGGATTTAGATTTCATTGCCTTGTGAGTTACACCTACACCCGCCAGGGTACCGCCAAACATATACAACAGATCAACGATTAACCCGGGTTCAAAATGTGGTGCTATGGTAAGCAGTGCCAATCCAATAATTGTTTTCTTACCACTTAAAAATTGCCAAATCTTTTCAAGCATTGTTTTCTCCTTATTTATTGTTTTTTATCAAATTTTTAATTTCCTTTAATTCTTGTTCGATGTTTTCAAGTCGTTTGTCAAGTTGGTTTTCTTTATAGCGAGAAAATCTTGCATCATATTCAAGTTTCTGCTCAATGGTAGCAATTCGCTTTTCCGCTTCCGATGGAGTTAAAAAATTAACTAAGGCACCGCCACCAGTAGTTCCACCTAAAAGAGCAAGAATAAGAACAAGCGTTTTTTTATCCAAAAATGATAATACACCACTACCATTTCTCCAATCCACTTTCCTTCGATTTTGTTTTTCCTCTGACATTCCTTGTTTCCCTTTTATATTTCAATAACATCATTATGCAAAATGTGAGCAATTAATTTCGCCTCTTTCGGTTCTCCTAAATAAAGCAGGAAAAAGCCCCGTCCATCATCCTCGACCCACCAATTTTCCATTACCCATTCTTCTTTAAAATCGGATTTCTTTGCTTGATTTTTGAGAATAGCTATCAATTTTTGACGATGTGTGAAACTATTTAAAAGTAGTTTTCTCATATTATTTTTATTCCAATCTCAATTTATATAATCTGCATTTTAACGGAAAAATTAATCTTAACAATGGTCTTATTCCTTTTAAATAATCCCTAAATGGTCTCCATATTATAGGGCTTTTCATACTTTTGATTACTTTATATCCAGCCATTTCAAATAATTTCTCCGCCCTTTCTTTTCCATACTCGTGAAAATGTCCATTCGTCCATAGAAATTGTGGTCTGCCAGATGGGAATGAAATATACAATAAACCATCTTTGGTCATAAAATACTTCATTCTTTCCAGAAAAAATAATGGATTACATAAATGCTCCAAAACCTCAAAACAAAATACCGTCTTATAAATTCCCGACTGAATCGGTTTCCATGTAGTGTAGTTATAGTCACCCAATGTTCCTACGTAATTAGCTCGCGGAAAAAGTTTATATTCAAATACTTCCAGTCCGCAAGCAAGAATTGTTGCATCTTTTTCATCAATGAAATTTCTCCATATTTCCAATCGTTTAGGAATGAATACCCATTTCTGATCGGCAAAATTAAGATTTTGTTTAAATAACCCGGTCATCCAAAAACCCTGAATTGCTTAATGATTATTTCCCTGATACCAGGGACATAACTTGTAATGTAATATAAAACATTTTTCCAAGACTTATTAGATTGTGCAAAGAAATAACGAGCACCTTTCCAGTTTTGTACAAAATAAAGATATCTTCCCTGTGTACCGTTTAGTCTATTGATAGCCTTCTGATTGTTGCCTAACTTCTTCTTAATTAGTTCATAGTCGATTTGTCGATAATATCCCTGTAAGGATAAATTATGTCCGTCTATATAACGGACAACAGTTGGTTCCATCAATATTACATTACGATTTTCAGTTACTTTTAATAACCAATCATAATCAAACATTCCATATTCTTCTTCAAATAATGGAACATTTTTATTGATCATCAAAATACTGCTCAAATATAATCGTTGTCCCTTATGTTTATTCCATTCGGATAACGTTCCATGAACCGACAAGTTCAGCCCCTTCATTTATTTTTTCTATTTGTTGTTCCAGCTTATCAGGTAACCATTCATCATCCTGATCGAGAAACGCAATCACATCTGCTTTGGATTTTTTGATCCCCATATTTCTTCCCCAATTCGGCCCGCCACTATTTCTTTTATTCCGATAAATCTTGTGAGCATTCATTCTTTGTGCAATGCTTGTTGTTTGATCTTCGCTGCAATCATCACAAATTATGATATTCACTTTCACTCCCGTTGGGACTTTTTGATTTTGGATAGAATTAATTGCCCGTTCAATTGTTCGTTCACCATTATACGTAGGGATTATAACATCAATTTTCACCGCAATCTCCACGTTACCAATAATTTCTTCTCCCTGAAGAATACTAATCCTGATTCTTGCACATCATAAAATTGTGCGGAGAATCCGATGCCAAACTTTGACAATAAATCAGTATGGAAAATAGCATCGAGCGTTGAGATATTTCTGCCGTTCTTATTGCCGATAGTCGGTGCTATGAAAATCCCTAATGGAAGATTCTTTACTTTCGTCCATTCTACACCGCCCATAAGTGGCGTCTTTAAGGCTTCCCAATCGTTGTGGAAGTCGTAACTGGCTAATCCAGCCGCTGCTGCGAATTTGAAATCGCCGGCGCTCGAGCTCTTGAAACTCAGTGCGAAGAGAATCAAGATTAAAAATATTATACATTTGTTCAACATGATCATCTCCTATAAATGTTTACAGGGCTTATTATTCCGCGCTCCATTTTGCTCAGGTTGGCTGCATCATATTTATATTGTCTTGCTGCTTCCCTTAATGTTAAGCGCAAATCCATTCTATGCTTTTTAAGTTTTTCCCCTCTTTTCCGCCAAATTATTTGCTTGTTAGATATTTTGCCAGTGCCTTTGCAAAAATCACAATCTAATTCAATTACTTTAAATCCCGGACATCCATAACCCCAAATTTTCCCAAATCCATTGCATTGTGGACATTTATTCATAGTGGTATAATAATACACCATCAAATTAATATCAAGACATTTCTTGATATTATTATAATTTGTTTCCTTATCGGTTAAGTTTGCTTCGTCTGATAAATCCTGTGCATCCATCCTGATTAGCATCAAGATAACAATGATGATAATTAATAGCAATAATTTATCTTCAGTTTGTTTCATAATCTCTAAATGCTTTAAGGGTGTGAACATAATGATAATTAAAATTAAACAGTACCGGATAGAAGATTATCCAAAAGACCGGCGTAGTCCACAGCATTGTTATTAATCCATATTTAAGATACATCATCAATGCAAAACTGCCAGTAATGATTGTTCCATCAGTTAAATGGAAACCATCAAAAACATTCGCCCGCATTGTAATATCATAATTGTTATAACTGCCCTTAAGGAATTGCTGCAGCCATTTCGGCAATAGGGTCAGAATTGAAATCGAAAACCGGAACAAGATAATATCCCGTATCGTTTTCAATTCCAGAATAATCAAATAGACAATAATGATCTCAATCATCCAAACAAATCCGTCATAAGTTTCTCAAACATCAACCACCAATTACGATAGGTAGCATATCCTACAATAAGCTCAAAGACTATCCAGAGTACAACGACGACGATTAAGATAAATGTAAATAAATGAATCATCTTCGAGCTTGTCCTTTCTAATTTCTGCAATTCCTTTTTCATATAAAAATCTCAAAATCTACCATGTTTTAAATCCGTCAAATGTATCAAAAGTTCTTTTTACTTCTGTCGCAGGTTCTTCTTCCTGCGGCGTTGTATCGGGCAAAGGGAATGAATCTCCATTTCTCATTGCTGCTACATAATCATTTTGTTCTTGTGTTGTTGGTATACTACTAAATATACCAACTTCATCGAGTATCCAATCACCATTATACGATCCCGCTAATCTTCCAAATTGAATTTGAACGCCTGAGTCATACGCAGTTCCAACATAATCTGTACTATCAAATCCAATTTCGGTATTCATATCCCAAATTCTCAAATAAACTCTATCAACATCTTTATTAAACCACCCGATAATAATTAACGTATCTCCTAATGGTGCAGGAGTAATTACCACATCTGCTGATATAATTGAGGTTCCAGTCGTACCACGATAAAACGAAAATGTATCTGTTGATTTCCACCATAAAATCCCATAATTTCTATTCCCAGAAGTAACATTATCTTTAGTTACGACGCCAGGGAAATCACTAAATTCACTTCCAAAAATCAAGCTACATACAATTCCCATACTTACATCACCAAAACTAAACTCCGCAGCATCGGCATGGTAAAGATAATATTGATTCGTAGGAACATAACTATCAAATCCTAAATTGACTATTCCGCTTGCCGTTGTGGCATTAACAGAATTTTCGACCAAATCATTTGTACCAATCTCATCAGTCCAAACTCCATCATCATCCATTTTGCAATAAAAAGTAAATTTATCATTAAGGGTAGAATTTTGAGCATGACAAATCTGCCATCCAGCAAACAAGCCGATAGCAAAGAACAGCCACATTAACCAACCGCATCTTTTAGAAGGATTCATTTTTTTACCTCATGGTTTCTGAATAATATTTCTGGCAAATTGATACCAGTAATATCTATTATTTGCCGGACTTCTTAAAGGAAGATTCCGGTACAATTCTCTTTCAGTCTCATAGGTCGGCATGTCAAACCACTCAAGGCTATATCGTACATATCCCGATGCAAATATATCCACATAACATACTTGCCACCCTAATGGACGTCTGGCAAGCTGAGAAGGTTCAACGTAAACAATGCCGCCTTCTTCCGGCGATGTTGCCCATGTATTTTCATTGTGTCCTGAGAATACTCCTTTAACATTGTTTTTGTTTGCGAGCATGGTTCTCAAAATATCCGTACCGGCGGCAGTCATACCGGCAATCACCGGATATGATCCATCGACATCTGTCTTTGGAGCATGCTCGGTCATGAAAATTAGAGCATCGGCATTCAGCGCTAAAATCGAATCAATCTTACCAGCGAGCCATGTCGTATCCGCACCAGTAGCAAAATAGGTAGGAGCAGTACCTTCTACAATTTCATCAAATCCAATTAAGAAAATTGAACTATCGCCAACAAGGTCTATTACATAACCGATACAAGCTGAATCTTCATTTGTATAAGTCTCTGATCCCAATGTTCTCCCTGCAGTTACATGAGCGACAAGAGTAGAATCTATAAATCGCTTAACTGCTGACTTCTTACTTGTTCCGCCAATATTATCCCATTCGTCATGATTCCCAACCGTTGTTAATAATTTATCATCATAGCCTCTCGCCTTAAGCGTATCCCAAATCATCCAAAAAACCGTTGAATCATTTTGAGAATTATCGCCGGGAGCGATGATGAAATCCGTTCCTGAATCATAACCAAAAATAGAATCTAATTGAGTACTTAAATAACCGTTCGTCGTAATCTGAGCAGGGGTATATTGCATATCTCCGATTGCGGCTAAGGTCAGAATCGGCGTAGAAAGATCAACTGTAGTGCAAGCTCCGGTTTGCAATGCAGTCGCTACGTCGGCGGAATTGGTCAAATATCGATAAGCGACATTTTTAATTAGTACCTGTCCACCCGATTTGCCCATAACAATTATTCGCAATTCAATCCGGTCAGAACCAATTTCCCACTCTGCCGCTTGAAGTAAATTTTGCATTCCCCGATGTCCATCTTTGCCCAATGCCAGACGGTCACGGTTGATTTTTTCGTATTGCCAGGAATTGTGAATCGTCATAGTATCAGAAACAAACACACAACCATCCCCTATGAATCCGGCAAACATGAATGTAGCATCGCCAGTGATTTTATATTCGACGTAAAAAGCATCACGAGCGAATGACTTGAATCCAACTGGAATAGTCCCCATATCATAATAAATTTCAGTTTGTTGGAAATCATTAGCAGTACCACCCGTGAAATCAATATCAAAAATATTATAGGCTTCCAAATAAGACTGATCCTGTGTAATCGTTACATTCGTATCGTTCTTTCTGGCTTCAATAAATTTTACAGCTGCAGATGGACTAAATCGTACTTCTTGAACGCCTGTTC
>Ga0209342_10008717_pt1 | contig 10159 bp, 11 predicted proteins | sample RifCSP16_2_FD_184023 | JGI IMG/M metagenome (GOLD analysis project Ga0209342, IMG submission 184023) | Soil microbial communities from Rifle, Colorado - Rifle CSP2_sed 16_2 (SPAdes) (version 2) | ecosystem: Environmental > Terrestrial > Deep subsurface > Rock core/Sediment | place: Rifle... | reverse complement strand
AAAAATTATATTAACAGCTTATAACTGTAAATATTTATAACAAAAAAAGAAAGATCTGCCGTTAGGGCAGACCTTTCTTTTTTTAACAAATTATATGTTATCTTTTGTGACGGTGCATTAAAGCCGATACTTTTTCGCCAAGGCCACTTTTGTTATACCCAAGAGTCATTAAGAATAGACCCCCTATTATAACAGCAAAATTAATACCCTTTTGAACAAGACCCAATGCATAAAGAACTATGATTAACCCTGCAGCCATATACAACAAACCTTGTAAACTGTTCGGTAAACGATCTATAAACATAGCCATCCTTTTTTTTAAATTCACTTACTCACCGATCTTATATTTTTATGTTTAAAACAGTCAAGTAAAAACAATATTTTGAATCAGGAAATTGAAACTTAATATTTATCTACAATAAGAAAGTAACAATACAACGCCAAGCATACACGCTCCACAACAAATGTTACCCACGCACAATGGCAAACCTTCTAGCTTGTTACAAATATAGGGAAAATCACCAGGGCGAAACATGCTATCTTCTGTTGGTAATAATTCTATGCGTATATCAGACTCAGTAGAAAAAACATTTTCAGGTGTTGCTACCAAATTGTTCTTACGTATAATCCTCTTACCTCTATTCTTGTTATTCTTCATGTTATCGCGCAACATCTCTACAGCAAGAAACATTTCCTCTTTTAACGCACGATATGAACTTGGTATCTGCACTATGTAATCATTTATGAAAAGAATAGGAACTGCACCACTGCGCACACATTGAGCAAGCACAATTTCTCGCTGCTCCATGCCATAAGCGCTACCTAAAAAACTACTCATTCCCATAAAAAAAACAGTTGTTCGTAATGGATTATTCATGAAATACCCCTTTTCACAAACAATAAAAAAACAATAACTTCTTACAGTTAAGCAAACTCTTTTTTCGCATAAGAAATAAAGATTTTTACGACAAATTCTTAAAAAAATAAGAAAAATAGAAAAATAACAACTTTTACTATTTTCTTGCACAAAAATAACACAGCTTGCTAACGTTTGATCATACCCAAAAAATAATTTTTGAAAAAGATAAGAGTTTATCTATGGTTAACAAACTGTTTATCAATTTTTACATTATTGTGTTTTCATGTACGCTCATTCATTCCCAAGATGTTACACATACCGGGCATACAAGTACACATGGAAAAACAATGGTACATAGCCCTAAAAATAATCATTCATTTTATGATATGACTCATCTAAAAGGTCTGCCGCGACTACATTATTCTTGGGCAAATCCTACAATCGCACCATCGCCACAGCCACCATTGACTGGCAAGCAAATGGGAGTGGTCACCACCCCTAGCATTCAACCTTTAGGTTTTGAAATGGATGGCAAAGTTAAGGTATTTAAGTTATATGCTCAACCAGTAGAACAGTACATTACTGACGGAAAAGAAGCAGAGTATGATCAATTAATACCAGAAAAGAATAAAGTTCCGTCTGGCATCATGCATCATATGATGATAGAGCAAAAACTTCGCGCATGGGGTTTTAATGGAACAACTCCAGGTCCAACAATCGAAGTTAATGAGGGCGATCGCATTAGATTGGTAATAAAAAATGAACTTCCCGAACCCATCTCTATTCATTCTCACGGTATTGAATTACCCAATGATCAAGATGGTGTTGGAGGTTTTGCAGAACCAGTAATCATGCCAGGAGAAACAAGAAATTATGAATATACACTTTATCAATCGGGAACTGCTTTTTATCATGGTGAATTTAATCTTATGAAGGCAACAAGCTATGGACTTGTTGGTGCAATTATTATTCACCCTAAAAAATATAAAAAGAAAATTGATAAACAATTTGTTATTACTATGCAAGAATGGCGCATATTACCAGGAAATGTTGACCCTGATTTAGTTAGTATGGATTTTAATTGGTTTACTTTTAACGGAAAGTCAGCACCAACCATACCAACGATTACCGTACATGAAGGTGATCGCGTCCGCATTCGTCTTATTAATATGAGTATGGATAATCATCCCATTCATATGCACGGTCACACCTGGTGGGTTGTAGGAACAGAAGGTGGTCCTATTCCTCCATCAGCACAATGGCCAGGCAATACCGTTGATGTGCCTCCAGGAGGATCGCGTGATGTTGAATTTATAGCATGGAATCCAGGACTTTGGTTTTTTCATTGTCACAAAGTACATCATGTTGTGAATGCACATACAGACGTTCCATTAGGAGTGATGTCACATGGAGGCATGTTTACTATAGTTCATGTTATTCCAAAAAATCCAAAGGCACGCTGGCAGCATCCAAAAGAACGCGGACACGATGTATCAAGCCGTGATTATGGTCGTACAAAAAGAAAAAAACGACATGAAAAAATATAATTTTCTTATAGTTCTCATTATGCTATTTTTACTTTCTGGTTGTACAAAGGTAAAAATTGGACCAGAGTTTTCTCAGTTACAAAAAAGAACCGCGAACTCAACAGCTTCATCTATTGTTTTAGATAACGAGGTGTACCATGATATACAGGATATTCGGTCTATTAAAAACATCGTAAGTAATGGCATATCGAAAAATGAAGCTGTAAAGATTGCACTACAAAACAACCCTGGATTGCAGGCCGATTTTCAGAATTTAGGAATAGCAAAAGCAGATTTGGCACAAGCAGGTCTGTATTCAAATCCTAGTATCAATAGTGTATTTAGATTACCAACACGTGATGATGGTCCTGGAACTTCTCAAACAAATATTGAGTCTGTAGCAGCCCTTCGGCTATCAGACCTATGGCAAGTTCCTTTAGCAAAAAATGTTGCCCAAGATTTAGTAGAAATTGTGTCATTACGTATCTTTTCCACTATCCTTACTGTAGTTGAAGAAACTAAAATAGCCTATGATACATGCTTGGCAACAGAACTATATGTGGAAAATACAAAAAATCTTTTGACCACAACAAAAGATCTTCGCGATGAAATTTATTATCGACAATTATATGGATATACCACAGATCTTGATAAAAATTTTATTGATGCGAAAGTAGGTATGTTAGAATCTGAGTTAAAACAACAAGAAGCTGATCTGGCTAATGCGTATACTCATTTAAAAACATTAATGGGCCTTTCACCGTCATCAACAGCTATTATATTAACCGATACATTGTACAAAAAGATGTTAATTCCTGAATTTATAATTTTGGAAAATTACGCCCTCGCACAAAGGCCCGAAATACAAATTGCTATCATGAAAATAAAGCAATACAAAGATACAATACGATCAGAAAAATCAAAAATATTTAGAAAAATTGATATCGGTGTTTCATATAAACAAGATTTTGAAAAATCTTTCGCTGGATGGGGTCCCTATTTTGATATCAGCTTACCTATTTTTGATGATAATTATGCACAAATAGCTCGCGCAGAATTTCTTTTTAAACAAGCGGAGCAAGAACTGGTCGCACAAAGAATTAAAATATTAGATGAACTCAATAAACCCTATGCGAATTTTAAAGCCCTAGAAAAAGAAATTGATTGGTACAAAAACAACATATTACCTTCTCACTTCAAAGCAATTGAGTATGCTTATAAACATGCGGAAACCATGCAAATAACCATGGCTACCGCTTTAGAATCTAAAGTTACATTTTATGAGACATATTCACAGTTTATTGAAAAAAATTATCACGCCGTGAAAGAATTTACGCGACTAGAACGAGCTGTTGGAAAAAGCTTTGAACTATTCTTTATGAATGAAATCGGAGAGCAGCAATGTTGAATAAGAACTTCTTGCCTCTTATAACTATTGGATCAATAATAATTTTTCTTACTGCAGCAAAACAATTTTTTTATGGATTCGATATACATAGTGCTATGTATGATTTTATGGGCATTTATTTTATTATTTTTAGCTTATTTAAAATTATCAATCTTAAAGGATTTGCTGAGGCATACAGCACATATGATATTATTGCCAAACGTTCTGCTGCATATGCTTACATGTACCCATTTATTGAACTTATATTGGGACTTTTGTACCTTATGAGATTTCAACTCCTCATAACCAATTGGGCAACTTTACTGCTTATGGCTATCAGCAGTATCGGCGTTGCGTATGAACTTTCACAAAAAAAAGAAATAATGTGTGCATGCCTTGGTGTTATTTTTAAAATCCCTATGACATATGTCACTTTAGCCGAAGATCTTATTATGGGGATAATGGCATTCATAATGCTCATCCACTATTACATTTGACAAAAAAATGAGCCATAGTAAAAAAAATTAGTTAAATCTACAACCAATATTACATGATACAAGAACAGAATTTTTCAATTGGGTACCAAAAAGATGCTGCGATACAACTGGTGCGGCTCCAACTTGTAGAATAAGTCGATCGGTGGAAAACCATAATGAAGGACCAAGTATTACCATATTAAATCCAGAATTTTGATCAATAATTCTGTTAATTTTATTTTTCTGTTCATACCAACCATACAATTCCACCATCCACATTAAAATCCATTTATCTGGCGAATATGCAATATTTTTTCCTACTCCAGCTTGATAAAAAAATTGGTTGCCAGATTTATTGTTATCATGCTGCATTGTCAACAAAGCTCCATATGATGTGTAACAATACCATTCTGTTGCCAAGTGTAATGCAGTAACTCCCAAAAAAAAGCTTGGCGAACCTGAGCCTGTCGGTGGATTTTTGCAATCACTACCGGTAGGCAATAGCAATGCTGCTACTAATGATATTTGATTTGTTACGGTAGGCATATGATGTGAATATGGCGAATACTCCAATTGAATTATAAGATCAGCAGATCCGGATGAATGGTGTCCATCGTCTTTATAGCGTATCGCAGTAGGAAATCCTAAAAGAATTGAAAGGTCATCACGTAACCCATACACAATGTACGGAAGAATTTCGGCAAAACTTTTATTTTTTCCAAGAAACCAACTTGGATATACTACTGCAAGTGCTTCATATTGCGTGATAATGTTTTGACCAAATCCTAAGAATGCACCAGGTTGCACTGTACCAGGAACGGCAAGATTACCAACTTTAACTTGCGGCTCTTCATCAGCTTCTCGTGCTTGCAAGGCTCCACACGTAACAATAGCACATAAAAGTAATGTTTTTTTTAAGGTCAACACAGTTTTTTTGTTTACTATGTTTCGGCTTGACAACGAGATTGGCACAAGAACTCCTTTTTTTACCATAGTATAAATCAGATTTTTCTATAGTCCAAAAAAAGAAATCTAAAAATAGACTACCTAGTTTTTGATAAACCCATGAACCGGCCATGGCAGAGAAAAATCAAGATGAGCATCATGCAACGGTTGATGTTGCACCAAAAATTGCACATGCGAGATTGTAATTCCATTTACCGCAATTGTTTTGAGTAAACCTTCAATCACCATCCATTTTTTAAAAATAGTTTCTTCTTTGCCCAAAATATTGTGATCAAAAGAAAGATATGCGCACCCAGAAGTTGTAACAAGAGCCGACTGCAATGTTGTTTTTTTTATAGTGACATGTTCTTCATCCAACAACGAAAGCCACGCATTGATTAGATGAAAAATATTTTTTTCGGCACTATCTGCCCACAACGTTTCTTGTTTCTCTGCTTTCCACTTATCACCATGAAAATAATGATGTACAACCTGTTTTTTTTGTATAAGCGATGATGAATTTACAAGATTATTTTTCCACCACGGTGCACGGAAAATGATCCATTGGTTATATACAACAAAAAAAAGAAGCGCTGTAACAAAAGAAGCGCTGGAAATGATTATGTATTGACGCGATAGATTCATAAATATTGATTTCTTGTGGAGTTCGTATCCTTCGACAGGCTCAGGACGAACGGGATTAAAAACTTACTTACTCCGTTCGTGGTGAGCTTGTCGAACCATACGAACACATTTCTCGTCATTCAAATTCCTTACCTACCGCCCCAACAATAGCACGTGCTAGCGGCTCACAACAACTCAGCCACAATTCTTTATTTTTTAATCCAGCCTCTATTGCAATGCTCGGTGCAACAATACCAATCAATGGCTTTATTGGCAAGCTGTATATCCCTGCAGTAGCGAATAGTGATTTGTATTTTTGTTGCGATAATGTTTTCTGGAATAATTGACATATCTCATCCGTTTTATTTTTATTAATTCTGTATGCCTGATCATACGTATTCAACGCAAGTCCCTGGGAACAACACGCAAAATCGTTGCCGTAAGAAAATTGATACAAAAAAATTGTTGGCTTTGTTTCTTGGGAATGATAAAAATTAAGATTAATAAAAAGATCGGCATGAATGCGGTTTGCAAGAGAGGCGTTTTGTAAATCATACACAATATCACCCGGCATGCGCGTAATAATCACTTTAACGTGTGGTGTTGATGTTTCAATCAGCTCTTTTATTTTTTCAGCACACTGTAGTGTTAATCCACGCTCAAAACTATCACCAATACGCCTTCCTGTACGCTTAGCATCACCCGCAGGGTCAATAATAATGATATGCTGCGCATGTTGCTTTTCGTAAAAAGGTAACACCCATAGCATGGTTACGATACAAAAGAAAAAAATTATTTTTTTTATCTGCATGCCAAATCTGTTGTTAAAAATTGTTGTAAAAATGTAATACGCTCAACACTTTTATTATTTTTGATGCCCATAGCAATTGCGCGTGATTGTCCAATAATTATACATAATTTTTTTGCGCGAGTAACGGCCGTATAGATTAAATTGCGTTGCAACATCATAAAATGCTGCATAAAAAGAGGAATAACAACCGCAGAAAATTCTGACCCTTGGCTTTTATGAATAGAAATTGCATAGGCATGTACTAGTTCGCTCAAATCTGATGCTTCATATTCAACTGCATTACCCGATCGCCAACCTGAAACTGTGCTCCCGAATAGGTAATCATAGGACCGCTAGTGTGACCATTAAGCATCTGCTGCAAATCATGGTTTAGCTTTTGTGTGCCTGCAACACCACGGTGCATCGGTGTTAACACAATTGTATCATCTTTATGAATGCCATAATGCCGTAATGCCTTTGCATAAATTGTTTCAAGATGTTGTGGTATATTTTCTGGATTATCTTCTTTTATAAAAATAAAATCTTTACGCGAGTTTTCATGTTCTGTTGTGGGAAACTCACCATTATTAATTTTATGGGCGTTTATCACAATCAAACTATCTTGCGCCTGTCTAAAAATATGCTGCAAACTTATGGTCATAATTTTTTTGCTTACAATCATATCGTGTAAAAAATTACCTGCACCAACCGATGGCAATTGATCAATATCACCAATCAAAACAAGATGCGCAGAATATGGTAAAGCTTTGATCAATGCATGTGCAAGGAACACATCAATCATTGATGCTTCATCAACAATCAAAAAATCAACGGGCAATGCATTGTTTTCATTGTGCCTAAAACTCATGGTGCTTACATCAAAATCAAGCAAACGGTGCAGCGTGCTCGCAGGTCTTCCTGTTCCTTCGGTAATGCGCTTTGCAGCTCTTCCGGTAGGTGCGGCTAGACAATACTTAACACGTTGCGTATCAAGCAATGTTAATAATTTTTTAATCAGCGTTGTTTTACCAGTTCCAGGGCCACCGGTAATAATAGTAACTTTGTGTTGCAAACAGGCCAAAATACCTAATTGCTGCTGCTGGTTAAGCGCAACAGAATTAGATGCATCTTTTTGCAAAAATTGTGCTATCTGCGGAATATCAAACGTATGATGCGCAGGATATGTCATTAATGTATTCAGCTTGTATGCAATGCCCTTTTCTGCGAAATAAAATGACGGCAACGTAATATAGTGAATATCCTCATGAGTCAGCAATTTTATTTTGTCTGCATTGTACAGATCGTGCAGTGCGCATTTGATTGTGTGTTGTATAGCATCAAATTCTAATTCAAGTAATTCCGCTGTTTCTTTTTTGAGATCTTCAAGTTGAATGTACAAGTTACCATCGGATGCTGTTGTTCGAATGAGATGTAACATTGCTGCCGTGATACGTCGTTTGCAATCGGGAGCAATGCCACTGTTTTGTGCTATTTGATCTGCAGTTTTAAAACCAATACCCCAAATATCTTGTGCAAGACGATATGGATTTTCCTCAATAATGGCAATCGATTGTTCTTTGTACTGTTTATAAATTTTTACTGCATAGGTAGTGGAGATACCTTTGTTTTGCAAGAATACCATGATATTGGAAATCTCTTTTTGATCTTTCCACGCAGCAATAATTTTTTCAACACGCTTTGCACCAATACCAGGAACAGACATAAGACGTTCTGGTGTTTTATCAATAACTTCAAGAACTTTTTCACCAAAAGCAGCGACCAGTTTATCTCCATAAACTGGTCCAATACCTTTGATAAGCCCTGAACTTAAATATTTTTTAAGGCCTAAAATAGAAGTGGGTGCCTGTTTTTCGCATGACTGCGCATCAAACTGTTTTCCAAATTTTTGATGCATATTCCAAATACCACGCACCAATACCTGTTCACCTGCAGTGATAGTAGGAACATATCCTTTCACCGTAACACCATTATGAGCATTAACCTGCACCACAAAAACGGCAAATCCATTTTCCTGATTTTGATAAATAACGCGATCAACAATACCTTGTATAATTTCAGTTTCAAGCATGAGTATGTGTATGTTTTATATATTCTGTTAATAATGGTACTATAACGTGCGGCGTAATTTCATTCAGCATAAGAGAATCAAGATACCGCTCTTTGAGATATTTAAGAAATTCAATTTCACTAATATGCTCACCTCTGACATGCGCCTTTTTGAGGATAGTGGGCAACAGTGCTTTTACTGCACTCCACTTTGCAACACGATCTTTAAATTGTCCTTCTGCTCTGGGGCAACTATGGATAAGATCCAACAGAAAATTCACAACATCAGTTAAAAAATGATAATAATCTGAAAAACTTTTAATCTGGCGCTCAAACATTGTCGATTCTTGACCTTCCTTGGTCTTAGCCCATTCCAACAACAAACTATCCGGACGATTACGTTTGTGGCAATCTTCTTGAATTAAGACAATCATAATATTTTTTGCTCCACGTCCACTTTCTATAAATTCATTAGACTGAACAATAAAGTCAGCTTTAGCATGAGTTAAGAGCTCGCGGAGAGCGGCCTGTGTTTCAATATCTTTTTTACTCAGTGAATTACTTACTTCCAATTCAATACGAGCAAGAGATTCTACACTATGAAACTTACCAAATAGATTATATCTTCCTTTGCGCTGGTTATTAGGCAAAAGTTCTCCCAGGATAAAATCAAGAAGCTTACGACGAAACTTTCTGATAAATTCTATTTTATCAGCATTGATGAAAGTGCCATCGGCAACTTTAATAACTGATGACTCCAAAACAACACTTCCTTCTGCATGCGCCATAAAAGTATTAGTAAGTAATGATAATAAAAATAGTATTCTCTTCAATTGACTCTCCCTTACAACAGTAGACCTAACAATTTACTACTCCTTATTTTCTTACCATACTACACACTCACATTAAAAGCTTGATTCAAAATTAAGAGCAATCGAATAATCTTGACCAAGACCTTTAGTGTTAAGTGATGCATCAGCATTGAGTGAAAAAAACCATGTATTTCTATCTGTTTTATGCTTAAATATAAATGCTCCAAAAATTTTACTTTGTTGTGCAACAGGTTGTTTTACTTTAGGAATATCAAGCTCGGCAATTGTTTTGTGCGAAGCGCTTATTGTTGAAATGCGAGCTTTATTCTGCAACCAAAAATCTGTTCCCAAGTTAAATCCAAAAATCTCACCTTTGTAGTACATTCCACTCGACCAACGGAAAATAACACCAGGAATAATACGTGTGTCAAATGAACGTAAAAACAATCGAGAAATGGCTTGTTCTTTGAGAAATTGTACATTTTCTGCTGCTAAATCAAGATCCTCAAAATTATGGTTTCCAAAACCAGCTTCATCAATTTTATTTATGTAAAATCGCTTCTCTCGTGCAGGAATAAATAATTCTAAAGAAATTCGGTTAGCAAGCTTTATTTTTTCGGCAAAAGATGTATTCATATACGCACTCAGCGGCGTTTTACCTCTCATGTATACA
>Ga0209342_10008714_pt1 | contig 10161 bp, 11 predicted proteins | sample RifCSP16_2_FD_184023 | JGI IMG/M metagenome (GOLD analysis project Ga0209342, IMG submission 184023) | Soil microbial communities from Rifle, Colorado - Rifle CSP2_sed 16_2 (SPAdes) (version 2) | ecosystem: Environmental > Terrestrial > Deep subsurface > Rock core/Sediment | place: Rifle... | reverse complement strand
GCCGGGGTGGGGGCGACCGAGGAGTTGATCCGCTTGTTGCGCAAGACGGGGGATAGAGATTTGGTCCTATGCCTACTCTCGGGAGGCGGGTCTGCCCTCTGGGTCAGTCCGGCAGAGGGGATTACCTTCCAGGACAAGCGGGAAACAACGCGGGCGCTGTTGGGGTGCGGCGCCACGATTTGCGAGATGAATGCGATCCGCAAACACATTTCTCGGATCAAGGGCGGCAGGCTGGCCCAGCTCGCTTCCCCATCGACGCTGCTCGTACTGATTTTATCTGACGTGGTTGGCGATGACCTGGAGAGCATCGCCTCGGGCCCCACGGTTCCTGACAGCAGCACGTTCGCCGATTGCCTTGGAATCCTCAAGCGGTACGGAGTTATCGACCGGATTCCTCCCGCCATAAGGGCGTACCTGGAGCAGGGCGCCGGCGGCACAAAAGAAGAGACCCCCAAGGCTCGCGACCCGGCGTTTGCCCGCACGCAAAACGTGATCATAGGCAGCAACATCCAGGCCATCCAGGCAGCCAGAGACAAGGCCGTCGAGCTCGGATACAACAGTTTTATCCTTTCCAGCTTCGTCGAGGGGGAAACCCGGGAGGTGGCCAAGGTGCACGCCGCCATCGCCAAAGAAATCCGCTGCACGGGCCATCCCGTCGCCGCTCCGGCGTGCGTCATCTCCGGCGGCGAGACCACGGTAACGATTCGGGGCCGAGGCAAGGGCGGGCGAAACCAAGAGTTTGCCCTTGGCGCCGCGATCGCTTTGGATGGGTGGCAAGGGATAGTTGTGCTTAGCGGAGCGACCGACGGAACCGACGGTCCGACCGACGCCGCGGGCGCGCTTGCCGATGGCGAGAGCGTGCCGCGTGCCCGAGTCATGGGATTGGCAGCCCAAGCGTGTCTCGGGGAAAATGATTCGTATCATTTCTTTCATCAACTCGGCGACTTGCTCATCACCGGACCGACCTTCACTAACGTCATGGATTTGCGTTTAGTCCTGGTGGGATGAGCGGCGTTTCAGCCAGGAGCCGTTACGAAAAGGGGACAATGGAATGGTGATCAAAAAATACCCGTCGGCGCTGAGACAAAACGTCCACCGCTCCTACGATTCGGAGATCCGTCGCCGGTCCCGCAGATCGACCGGACGAGCAGGATCGGCCTCGAAGGCTGCTCCGAGGCGGTTCAGCGGATCGTCATCGACCGGGCCGGAGAAATTAGCTGACAATGGCGCCAACCTGTGGTCGACTAAAGAAAACACCGAACCAAGATGCGCTTTATGAGAGACATTCGGTCATGAGAAGAACAGTTTGGCTTTTGTTTTTTCTGGCCTTATTTCCGTCCGCGGGGTGGCCAGAGGACACGCTAAAGGTCGGCGTGGTGGATGTGCAGCGGGTGATCAGCGAGTCTCAGGTCGGAAAACGGGCGAAAGAGAAATTTCAGGCCGAAGTCAAGAAAGCCGAGGCGGAGCTGTTGAACGAAAAACAGGAGTTGGAGCGCTTAAAGGGTGATCTGGACAAGAAGGGTGCGGTGCTGAGAGCGGAAGAGAAGCAGGATCTCGAGCGGCAGTTTCAGCGAAGATACCGCGATTTCCTGCGCGCAATGCAGAGCTCCCAAAAGGAGTTGCAGCAGCGGCAAAACGAAATGGCCGCCCGAATCCTCGATGGTGTACGGCAAGTCGTCGTTGAGATCGGGAAAAAGGAGGCGTTCACGCTCATTCTGGGGCAGTTCCAAACGCTGTACAATGGGAAAGCGATCGATATCACTGACAGAGTCATAGAGCTGTACAATCGGAGTAGCAGCAAGGCGCCGACAGCGGGAAACTGACCAGTAAATTCGCAACCAGGCGAACCCATGCGTTACCCAGGATCTATGTTTTTACTCGCTGCCGCCCTTGGATGGATGGCAGCCTGTAGCCGTCCAGCCGATTACTGGTCTTTCCCGTCTTTTCCCGCGCGTGTTCGGCCAACTCCACTCAGGCCCGCCTCACCGGAGCCGGTTTCTCCTAAACCTGGTCGTGCCCCGCTTGCGGAAGCTTCTGAGCCGCCGAGACCGTGGCTGACACAAAGCGACATACGAGAGCAAGCGCTCATCGCGCCGCCCCCTTTGCCACAACCGTCGCAACCTTTGCCGCCGGCGCCGCTGCCGCCTGAGATGCCGCCAACCGAAAAGCGTCCGGCTCCGGCCAGGGCGTTCCTGGAGGAGGCTACGATCAGAGGAAAAGAGCAGCCCATTGTGCCCCTCCCAAAGGTTGACGAGGGACGTCTTGCGGAGTCGGGCGAGAAGGCTGTACCGGAGACGGTGCCGACCCCGCCCGAAGAGTTTTCGCTGCTCGCGCGGACTACCCCGGATACGCCGCCTTGGCAGGTTGCCTCCATTCGGCTTGCGGAAGACGGGAGAACGCTGCTCCAAGCGGGGGAGTTCGACAAGGGGCTATCCAAGCTGGAAAAGGCTATCGCCCTGGACTCGCGGAACCGCTATGCCTATTACTTCCTGGCCGAGGCTCATTACCATCTCACGCACCATCAGCAGTCGCTCAATTTTCTCGAAATCGTCGAGCCCTTGCTGTCCGACGAGCCGCTCTGGCTCGCCCGCGTGTATGCTTTACAGGGTGAGAACTACCGCGCCTTGGGATTTTTTGAGCGCGCCGACACGAAATATATCGGGGCGCTGGCGTTGGATCCTTCCAATCGGGTTGCTCTTGACGGCCTGAGCTACCTGCCGCCAGAAATGCTCGCACCGGCCCGTTGAAGCCGGATAGGTCTCCGTGAGCCGTTATCCGAGCGCCTTACTCGATGACGTAGTTGAAGGTGAATTCAACGTTCAGGCGCTCGATGCCCAGTTGTCCGGGGATTTTCGGAAAAGGCGCCGCCGCTTTGACCGCGTCAATCGCCGCCAGGTCCACGGAAGCCTGCTCCGAGGTCTCGACGACACGCACGGTGTCAAGGCGCCCGTCTTGAAGGATGGTGAACTCGACCTCCACCCGGCCGTCCTTGCGGCTGCGAATCGCCACCTCGGGAGAAGTCCAGAAGCTCACGATGGCCTTCTTGATGCTCTCCAGGTAGGCCGTGTACACGGCTTCGAGGGGATTGCTTTGGCTTGCTTGGCGGGCCTGGAGACGACTTCTGGCGCGCTCGATGGCCTGATCGATAAGCTTTTCCCGCTTGGCCGCGGGTACGGTCTGGTCCGTTGGCCCTATGATCCCGTCGATTTTTTTCTGAGTCCCCTCGATGCCGCTCTGGTTGCTAATGGCGCGGTACCGCTCCAGGGCTTCACGGTAAAAGCTGACCGCCTTGGCCGTGTCGCCATAGAGGCGATAAATCTCCGCCATGTTGGCAAGCGCGAGGGCGGCTGTCAGGTGCTGGTAGGTTTGATCGGCCAGGGCCAGCGAGGAGTGCAGCTTGTCCATCGCCTCGAAAAGCCTCCCCGCCCTGATCATGCCGCGAGCCTGAAGGAGCCAGCGCACAGCCTCGTCGCGCTCGTCCAGCGTGGCGCCCGCTGCCGTGGCGGGAATAAGAAAGCCGAGAACCACGGTAGCGATGAGTTGAGGGAAGGAATATTTCATGGGATAAGCGACTTATAATTCACGAAAAGCTGTAGCGCAAGGCGGTGAAAAACTGGCAAACCGACCATCCCTGTGCTAGGTTGATCGTGTTTGTGGGCCGGTGCGGGTAAATGCCGGCTGGCGGCCGGGAGTCTTGGGCGAAGAAATAAGGCTTCACGGCTGTTTTACGTTTGAATTCACGGTCGTGGAGAGATGGCCGAGTGGTCGAAGGCGCACGCCTGCTAAGCGTGTGTACCCCTTAAAAGGGTACCGAGGGTTCGAATCCCTCTCTCTCCGCCATTTGCCTTTCGGCATTGCAGATTTCAAATCTCAAATTTCAGATGATTTGCAATCTGAGATCTGAAATCTGAGATCCATTTGCGCGCCCGTAGCTCAATTGGACAGAGCGGCAGACTACGGATCTGTAGGTTGGGGGTTCGAGTCCCTCCGGGCGCGCCAGATATTTCAGGCCTTACCCATTGTCTGCCGTTCTCTCCAATTGACTTGTGACCATAAGTTGTCGGCATCCAGGCGAGTTTCTATCGGAGTGGTGAAGACCCAATCTTCCATCACTCGTTAACCAGAGATCCTTCTTCGTCTCAAAGATTCGTAGGTAGGATCACGGTGAAAGTTGATCCCTTGCCAAGCTCACTTTGAATTTCGATTTTGCCGCCAAGAAGCTCGGTGAACTGCCGTGCAATGTAAAGGCCGAGTCCCATACCCCCATACGACCTCGTCTCGGAGCTATCCACCTGGCAAAACTTATCGAAAATGAGAAGAATCTCCTCCTCAGAGATTCCTAATCCTGTATCTGCGACCTTGAACTCCAGAATTCTAGCCCCCGTGAGGTATCGGACCGAGACAGCGACAGCGCCCCTGTCCGTAAATTTAATCGCGTTGCCGATAAGGCGTTGAAGGATATATGTAAGCTTTGCCCCATCGGTTTTTATAACCGGAAGGTCTGGAGGGTAATCCCAGGTCAAAGCAACTCCTTTTTTGACCTGGTCTTGGTAGTTTAACCTGAGATGATCGAGAAGATCGCTTGGGCTTACTTCACGGCTGTCTAACTTTATATCTCCTGCCTCTAGAGCTGTGGTGTAGAGGATGCTGTTGATGTGGGCAAGCAGATCGTTAGAGTGGCTTAGGATTTTCTCAAGGGCTGTGTCTTGCTTCCCGTTTGTTTCCCCCATGACCCCATCCCGGATCAGCCCGGCATAGCCCGTGATCACATTGAGGGGTGTCCTGAGTTCGTGGGACATGATGCTTAGAAATGCGTCTTTTACCTGGTTTGTCGTCACCACCTTCTCATAGAGCTTAGAGTTGTGGATGGCGATTGCCGCCTGACCTGAAAGGGTAGAGAAAAATTCCATGTCTTCGTGGCTAAATTGGTGCTTCTCTTTGGTATAGAAGGACAGGATCCCGAGCAGTTCGCCCTTGGCCACGAGCGGTAGCCCCAGATAAGAGCTCAATCCGTGTCTGACGAAGAACTCGCGCCCGCGTATGCCGGGGTCTGTCTGCAGGTTAGCGATCACCACAGGAGACTTGGTTTCGACCATGACCCTTGCATAGTGAGGCCAGCGTGGCTGAAACAGAGCCCTCCATTCTTCTTCGTCGAGATTCCTGCAGGCCAGCACTTCAGCCCCCTCAGGATCGGTTTTCAATAATCTAACGCCGGAGCTTGTGCCGGCCGGAAGGAAGGGTTCAATTTTTTCTAATAGGGCCTTTACCACGGCTTTAAGATCCAGGATCGAAGTCATGGCCAGGTTGATATCGTGAAGGGCAAGGTGGCGCTCGCGCTGGTGTTGAACTTGCGCCTGTGTTTCTTCCTGCTTCGTTATTTCGATGCGGACGAGCTGGGTGAAGTAACCGTAGAAGAGCGAGACAATAAACAGGAAAGGGACCCGCAAGTAGACGCTGGGGTCGAAGGACTGCGCGGTCTGGGAAAGGACATAGCCGTAAATGATCGGCGCGAGCACCGCAAGCAGGATAAGATAGCGAAAGTCCTGACACAGGCTTGCTACGATAATGATGAGAAAGTAGGCGAGGTAGAAGTCGGTGCCGATTTTTCCAGTAATCACCAGGCAAGCCGTGAGAAAAAGGGTGTCGAAGGCCACGAGGATCGTGTAAAAACGGGTGGAACCGAACAGTTGTTCTCTGAGAAAATAAAGAGCGGCGTTGGATAAGAGGTATGCGACGAGGAGGGCGGCGGCGAAGGGGCTCTCAGCAAACCACTCGGTTTTGGAAAACAACAACAGGTAAGAACAGATCAGGACTACCGGCCATCGTAAGCGGATGATCGTGACCTTTTTCGGCAGCTCGAATATCGTCCCCGCTTCAAATAGTGTTGGGGAAGATGGAGCGCTTTGCAGTCCGTCCATAACTGCCTTTAGGGATCTTTGACGGTCTAGCTTTAAGGTCTCCTAAGGACCGGCCATTTGCTTTTTCTGTCTTTTCCTGTTGGACACTACCTCACTATACTTTGCGAAGGAGCAAGATTTACTGTGTCTTGGTTTGTTCTAAGATCGAATGCCATGGGAGCTATTTGCCAGGTTTTTTCTCATGCTCCCTACTCCTTAGATTGCAGCTTTTCGTCTTTGAGCCACTTTTCTAAGGCGTCGGAGTGGAAACGCCATCTACCGCCGACTTTCTGTCCGGGAATCTTCCTTTCTCTAACCAGCCGGTAGATGCTCTTCACATGGAGCCGCAGGTATCGTGCAACCTCCTCGGCTGTCAGGACCTGGGCCCCGGGCCTTAGCATAACCCGGTCCTTTCTGTTTCAGACCGCGTCAGTATTCTAACCGATATGGTCTCGCAGGGCTAATTTAGCGACCTCACGGGGTATATTAGCACAAATGAGACCGTTTGCGTAGTATTATTCCTTTTTGCTACTTACGGTCTAATTCCTGCGTATTTTTAATGGGTTTCATAATTCAATGTGTACTGATAGAGGAATTCGGCTCTGCCAATTCGCGTGCTTGGGAACAGAGGTGAGTCGGTCCGAGACCACTTCCTAAGCAAAAATTTCCATTGACAGCCTTTTTTGTAGGGTGGAAGAATGAACCTCATTCGAGGAGGAGGATAAATGGAAGCACGCGCAGAAACCGAGATTAAATGTTTTCATTGCCAAAAAAGCTACGCCCCGGATTTCCTCATTTCTGGAGAAGTGATCCGGTCAGGAGTAGCCGAGATCATCAAGAAACGTAATCCTGCCTGGACCCCTTCGAACTTGATCTGCCTTTCCTGCCTAAACCTCTTCAGGTCGGAGTATATTGAAGACGCCCTGGAAGAGGAAAAGGGCGAGCTGTCTCAATTAGATTTGGCAGTTATCGAGAGTCTTAAGGAACAAGAGACCCTAACGGAAAATCTGAATCTGGCTTTCGATAAAGATCTCACGATTGGCCAGCGGATGTCCGACAGGGTAGCTTCCTTTGGGGGCAGTTGGGTTTTTGTTGCCCTTTTTTTCCTTGCCTTTTTTGTCTGGATGGGCGTGAATACGGCGCTCATCCTGGCGCGGCCGTTTGATCCGTACCCTTATATTCTGCTTAATTTAGTGCTTTCCTGTCTCGCCGCCGTCCAGGCTCCCATCATCATGATGAGCCAGAACCGCATGGAGGCAAAGGATCGTCTCAGGTCCGAGCACGACTATCAGGTTAACCTGAAGGCTGAACTGGAGATCCGCCACTTGCATGAAAAATTGGACGTTTTGCTCAAGCACCAGTGGCAGAAGCTTTTAGAGATCCAGCAAATCCAGATGGACCTGATGAAAGAGCTTGCGTTTAAGAATCCGGGTTCTTCGTAGCCCTGGCCGTTTCCGTGGCGGCAGATGCTGACATCCACCCTCAATCAATGCTATAAGGAGGCGATCGCAGAGGGGCAGAGTTGACGCTAACAAGCCAGCTGCGGAGCGAATGGCTCGTAGACCGACGCGGGAGGGTGTTGATACCATGAATAAATGGGTCGTCATCGCATTGATGCTTTTGACTTCTTTGGTTTCTCTCAAAGCCGGCGCGGGGGATATCAGCGAGGTCGCCTTTTTAACCAAGGTTCAAACCTATGAAGCCATATCGAATACGACCCTTGTGACCCCGGAAGGCAAGCGCATTCCGATTACCAAGGGAACCAAGCTTAACGTGGCCGGCTTCACCGCGACCGAGGCCTTTGTGATTTCCCGGAAGGACAAGCCGAACGCCTTTGTGAAACGGACAGATATAGCTCCGGTTGGCAAGCAGGCTCTGCCTAAATACTAGGAAGCATCATCGAAATCAGGTCCGCTTCGGCTAGTTGCCCGGAGGAAATAAAATGAAACGGCACTTCATTTTGGCGCTGCTTGTTGCATGGGTCCTCTGGAGGTACAGCGAGTTCGCGAGAGTCGTCTCGGACGCGCCCAGCGCCCCGCCCGAAGCCATATGGGAAATTGTGGATGCTTTCGAAAGCTTTCCCCAGTGTCGGGGTGAGCTTGTGAGAAATATATCGTTGCTCGAGAAAATGTTTGCAAAAAAAGGGGACAAAGCCGTCACCAGGAGAGGCAATGCGTGGATTAGCTACCGGAGTTCCCGTGAAAGTGCCGGAAACGAAGAGAGGAGGGGAGAGGCTTCCATGGAGGCGACTAACGGAAAATTCATTTGCCTTCCTACCGGGGTGGATCCACGTTGATTTGGGCACGCCACGGCGTGCCATAGCCAGGCCGTTGCGCCGGTCTGTGGGGATGCCGCCGCCAGGGTGAGAGCCCCTGGGCCCGAAAGCGGAGATTGGGGGAACCATGCTTGGGCTGAGACGTCTTACGCAACGCGAGCTGTTCATCGGGCTAGTTTTTATGGTCGTGCTGGCGAGTCTGGGACTTGTCGCCTATTTAGAGAGTGAAGTCACACCCGTTTGGAAGGCTGCGCCGGATAGGATTTCACTTGGAGCCGACGGATTAGGGGTGTTTATCTGGCAGGTCGAGGGAGGCTTCTGGACGAGAGTCGCCGATCGCAAGGGGGTCTTTGATATAAGCCCGAGCGCGATCGCTCAGATTGTCTCCCTCAACGGGAGTCCGGTGGGAAAGGCTTCGGGTATAGAGTCCAGCGACCGTTCCGGTCGGGTCATCGTGGTCGTGAGGGTTTCCTCCGAGGGTCCGGTTCAACTGAGAGGCGTTGATCTCGAAAGCGGCAAGTCGGTGACTGCGGTCCGATGGAGTGTTGCCGAATGACAGAAACGGAGAAGACTGCAAGGACGGGTTTGTCCTGGAACGCTGGGCTAAATTCCGGCGCTACGCAAATTCGGTGGCAGAGAGATTTATTCTCAGGTCTACATGGTTGCTCGTTTGGCTGGAGCTGATGTTTATGTCTTGCGGCGCTGACCAAACATGATCGCGCCGCCGGCCAGCCTGAGGGCTCTGTACCCGTTCGAATCTCGTTTTTTGGATTTGGGAGGCATTCGATATCACTACCTGGACGAAGGGCGTGGCGCAACGATCGTCATGCTTCATGGCAACCCGACCTGGTCCTTTTACTACCGCCGATTGATTCTCGCCCTCAGCCATAACTATCGGGTTATTGTTCCGGACCACGTGGGCTGCGGGCTTTCAGATAAGCCCCGGACGTACGGCTACACGCTGGAGCGGCACATCGCCAACCTCGAAGCGCTGATGGCGGCTCTCGGCCTGGAGAAAATCACGCTTGTGATGCACGATTGGGGCGGGCCGATCGGTATGGGCTACGCCGTGCGCCAGCCTGCGAAGGTTCGCCGCCTGGTCATCTTTAACACGGCCGCATTCTGGTTGCCCCGAATCCCCTGGTTTCTCCGCCTTTGCCGCCTCCCCATCCTGGGCTCTCTGGTAGTTCGCCGGCTCAACCTTTTCACGATGTTAGCCCTTTTTGTAGCCTGTCGCCGCGGCGGGCGCATGAGCAAGGAAATCCGGGGCGGTTACCTGGCCCCTTACGGCAGCTATGCCGACCGCATCGCCATTTTGCGCTTTCTCCAGGACATTCCGGTCAACGCCCGCCATCGCACTTTTGCTTTGCTCCGTTCGATCGAGGAGGGACTGAAACAGTTCGAGGGCTTACCCGTCCTCATCATCTGGGGCGGTCGAGATCCCGTCTTTACTGACCTCTTTCTGGAGTCGTGGAAGCGGCGGTTTCCCAGGGCCGCGGTGAAACACGTCGCGGAGGCCGGCCACTACGTGGTGGAGGACGCCCACGAGCTGATCATTCCCTGGCTCGACGAATTCCTCGAGAAAAATCCCGTCTAAGGTGAGAACCAGGATTTTGCAATCGTCCGTCACTCCCGAATCATCCGGCAGCGGCAATATCGCCTCCTCCGTGAGCGGCGTTGCCGGCAGGAGTCCCGAACGCATGGCTCTCTGGTTTCCCCGGCGCTCCGGGTCGGCCGCGGTGGTGGCTGATCATGGGGTCAGTTTCCGGCAGTTGGATGAGGAAAGCGACCGCTATGCTCACGGGCTGTTGAATCTCGGTGTCGGCCGCGCCTGCCGCGTCCTGTTAATGGTGCCGCCTGGGGCCGAATTTGTAACCTTGGCATTTGCCCTTTTCAAGATCGGAGCCGTCGTCGTCCTGATCGATCCGGGGATGGGCAAAAAAAATTTGTTGCAGTGTGTCCGCGAGGTCGAGCCCGAGGCGCTTATCG
>Ga0209342_10008712_pt1 | contig 10163 bp, 6 predicted proteins | sample RifCSP16_2_FD_184023 | JGI IMG/M metagenome (GOLD analysis project Ga0209342, IMG submission 184023) | Soil microbial communities from Rifle, Colorado - Rifle CSP2_sed 16_2 (SPAdes) (version 2) | ecosystem: Environmental > Terrestrial > Deep subsurface > Rock core/Sediment | place: Rifle... | reverse complement strand
CGGTCTGAGGCTTTGCCTCGTTAGACCATTACAAAATTTTTCCATATTTTCAAACACGCTTGCAAGGAAAAACATAACAGTTCAGCCACCTTGACAATGGATGCAGAAGACAACCCCCTTGCCCCCTTTTTTAAGGGGGACTTCGTAGAGACGCGTTGCAATGCGTCTCTACGTTATTAACTATGAGAACTGTGCGGTTTCCGAACTGACGAACCAGACGAATGCCCCGCGTGCGAAGAACGTCGCTTACCAAAAGGTTTCTCACTTGTTCTATGATATCGTGGTTTGGAATCTGATGACATGTGTGATCCGGCCCTTTTTGCTCCAGTTCGTCTGTGGTGACGTTGTGATTGTTGGAGTGGAACAGCAGGTGTGTTATGCGCTGAAGATGAAGTGTAATCAAAGTCTTCCAACTTGCGACGCTCAAGCTTCATGCCAAGTGTATTCTCGATAGCGCGCACCATGGCGTTGTCATTTTGTGTGGTGAGGGTGAATGCATCGCCGGTTTTGGCAGCACGGCCTGTGCGTCCGATACGGTGCGTGTACGCATCGACAGTGTCAGGCATATCGAAGTTAATGACATGTGAAATGTGAGAAACATCAATGCCTCTGGCGGCAATATCGGTTGCTACCAGTATCTTGAATGAACCTTTACGAAAACCATCGAGTGCAGCCTGGCGTTGATTCTGAGACATATTGCCTTGCAGAGACGTTGCTATGTACCCTGCTTTTTTCAACCGCTGCGCCACACTCATAGCTCGTTGTTTTGTGCGTGTAAATACGAGTATCGACTCAGTATCCGGGTGTTTCAGAAGCTTCATCAAAAGTGTGTTTTTGTGATGATGCTCGACCGGGTACAATGCATGCGATACCGTGGTCAATGGTATGGTATGGTTTATTTGCACTGTGATGGGGTTGCGCAGAATGTCGTGCGCAAGGCGCCTTATATCATCAGGCATGGTAGCCGAAAAGAGCAAAGTTTGCCGATGCGCCGGTAAGTGTTTTAAAATCTTACGAATATCTGGCAAAAAGCCCATATCGAACATCCTGTCTGCCTCATCAAGTACGAGTACTTCAATATGGGATAAATTAACAGTTTTTTGGCGTATATGATCCAGCAGACGGCCCGGGCACGCAACGACTATTTCAGCTTTACCGCGTAATTTCTGGATTTGTGGCGTCATGTTCACGCCGCCATAGACGGTAACGCTGCGCAGTCTGGTTTGTTTACCCAGTCGCTGTGTGGTATCGTGTGTTTGCTCGGCAAGTTCACGCGTGGGCGCTATTATCAGGGAGCGGACACAGCCTCGCTGACCTTGCAACAGACGCTGTAAAATCGGAAGCACAAAAGCGGCTGTTTTGCCTGTTCCTGTCTGGGCAAGGCCAACGACGTCCTGTCCTTGAAGAATTGGCGGAATTGCCTGAAGTTGGATAGGTGTGGGTGTAACGTAGCCGAGCTCCCTCACACCAGACATGATGCTCGGATGTAAATTAAACGATTCGAAATTCACTGAATCTCCTTATGTTAAAATGTAAGTCAGGTTTTAAGTAAACCTCGGACTCTCTAATAAATATTATCAAAATTTATAGTAGTGGTATTAATACAGTGTTGTTCCTTGAGTCATTCCCGGACAAGAAGAATCCATGTATTTGATATTTGTTACGGATTCCTGCTCCCCACTTTCGTGAGGACATGTTTCTCCGGAATGGAAAACTGATGGTTAATATATTTGTTAATTAATGAGAATTGTGTTAAAAGTTCGTAAAGAGACTGGAATTGTGGCACAAACCATGAAGAATTGGCAAGTAACGCCTGTCTGGTTTTATAGTATTGATGTACATGCAAAACAGCCACTCACGAGCTCAGTTAAAGACTCTTACGCAGCACTGCATACATCATACACCATAAAATTAATACGCCGCAAAATGTCAGGCGTGTGAGGATAAGATGTTAACTTTTTGTCCGTAACTAATTTTGTTGTGACCTTTGTTACGCGCAGCACCGCTTAGATAATAAACTTATTATACAAGATAATTCTGCAATTGATATACTAAATATATTTATATCGAAACATCAGAGTCTCGTTATATCTTGCCCCTGATTTGTGACCCACCACAAAATATTTAGTGGACATCTTTACTGAAATTTGTATACTTTATCTACAATACTGTCTGAAAATGATAATTTAGAGATAACGCTCCAAACTTTTCCAAGAGGAAGTAAGGCTTTTATGAAACCCCTGTTCCTCATTAGTGATAGCGCTCAGCACGATATACCCAAGCTCAAGGAATTTGTATTACCTTCCGGCTACATCAAAACACTCAAAAAAGATACTCAGCTTAAGGTTTTTTTAAGTAAAAAACAACCTGCCATCCTTATTCTTAATAGTTCGTTCTCGAAACAAAAGATCAAACAATATATCTCTTTCATCAAGTCCGGTTCCCCGAATACCCGCATTATACTTTTGATTCGTCAAAATGAAATATCTCTTGGCAAGGAATCCATCCAGTGGGGTATTTATGCGTACATTATCACACCGTTAAATGATATTGATCTTGTGAAACAAATTATTAAAAATGCCCTCTGCGAATGGGAATTTCTTCAAAAGGCTTTGAAACTGCTTTCCCTGGTTAAAAAGAAAGACATAAAAATAAAAGAGAAATCCAGCACGGTGGACAAAAGTAAAACCTCCAAAAAGAGTGCCATTGAACTAAATGCTTTACAAACGACCAATACCGATATTGGTGCTCACCTTGAAATTCAGAATATCCTAACATCCGTAAAGGTCAAGATGTCTCAATTATTTGATTATACCTTACTACTAATCCTCACCCTGTCCGAAAAAAAGCCGAAATTGTATATCATGCAAAATTACGCAACGGACAGCCATTTTGTCAATCAAGCAGTTCATAATATCTTCAGGATATTTTCAACCACTTCGGGCAAGGGGGTTTCCATAAAAGATATTGAACGGATTATGGAAAACAAGGTGCCTGCCAACACATTAACAAAACAGGTATCGATCCAGTCCGACATTACACTTCCACTCGTTGCAAATGGCGAGGACATCGGATATGCCTCCGTGGTAAGTCACAAACCCAACGCCTTTAATGACGAGGCTATTCAGCGCTTTTTCCCCGTGTGCTATTCACTCGCCATTGCGCTAAGAAATGCCCGGTTATTTCAATCAACAAAGGAATTGTCTATAACGGACAGCCTGACACGCATATACAATCGACACTATTTCGACGATGTCATAGAAAAAGAATTTCTCCGCTCATACCGATATAAGCTTCCCCTTTCCCTTGCCATAATCGACATAGATAACTTTAAGGCAATCAACGACACCTATGGACACCCGGAAGGAGACAAGGTATTACGTCAGCTTGTCAATCAGACAATGAAAACAATACGAAACACCGATATTTTGGCGCGTTACGGAGGCGAAGAATTTTGCATTATTATGCCATTAACTGATATCGAAGTAGGTATCATAGTAATGGAACGATTAAGGGTTGTAATCGCAGAAAGTTTATTCCCCATCACACGTCATCACATTCAACTCACCGTGAGTATTGGTTTATCTTCTCTATTTGATCATCACATCACTTCAGCGAAAGAACTCGTCAAAGAGTCCGATTCAGCGCTGTACCTGGCAAAAAAAACCGGTAAGAACAGGGTGTATATTTACACTTCCGGGAAAACGAAGACAAAAGACCATGTCGCTATTTCTTCAGAGAAAAGGGGGCTTCGCAGAGTAGAAGTTCATTTCCCACTAAAACATATCGTTTTGCCGGAAGTTGATGAATTTGAAAAGGAAGGCATTACAAAAAATATCAGTATCAATGGGGTGTGTTTTGAAACTGGTAATAGAATTAAGCCTGGCGCCTATGCCATGATCGAGTTTAAGGTCTCCCTGAAGAATACCTCAACAAAAACTGTTAAGATGCTCTATCAGGTAGTTTGGTCCGTAGAAAAGAACCAGAAACAGCTTGTGGGAGCTAAGCTCGTTTCAAGCAGCAATGAGATTGTGGACATTTTAAAGAGATTTTTGGAGTGATACCCGTTTCAACAACAAGGAATTGGTCACCACCGACACAGAAGAAAAGGCCATGGCTAATCCTGCATACTCGGGTTTCAGGCTTATTCCAAAAAACGGATACAAAACCCCGGCTGCAATCGGAATCCCAATGACATTATAAAAAAAAGCAAAAAACAAATTTTGCCTGACCTTAGACAACGTCTGTCGCCCCAATCGAATCGCCCTTACGACGTCCATCATATCATTTTTTACTAAAACAATATCGCCTGTTTCCTTCGCGACATCCGTTCCCGCACCGATGGCGATTCCCACATCTGCCTGAGCCAGTGCAGGGGCATCGTTAATACCATCTCCGACCATCCCCACCTTTTTACCTTGTTTCTGAAAATCCTTTATGATTTCCTGCTTTTCGGCAGGGAGTACCCTGGCGCTATATTCCTCAATACCCACTTCTGACGCTACTGACTTTGCCACCTGCTCGTTATCACCAGTCATCATGACGGCCCGTATATTCATTTGTTTCAACTGTGTCACGACATCTCGTGCATTTCGCTTTATTCTATCCGTAAGACCAAGAACACCCATATATGTGTGGTCGTAAGCGACGTGCAGAAGAGATTTCCCATGAGCGTACAGTTCATTGATCGTATCCTGTTCCCCGATTTTTATTCCGTGAGCGGCCATAAGCCCTTCATTTCCAATCAATAAATCCTTCCCGTGATAGTGACAGACAATACCGATGCCAGCTTCTTCACTAAAATCCTGAACGGCATCCCATGTCAGTTTTCTTGCATTTCCCTCATCCATTACCGATTGGGCGAGTGGATGATTCGAAAAGGCACATCCAGCAACCGCAAGGCTAATCAGTTCTGATTTACGTAATAGTTCACCCATCCCTAAATCCCCTCCCAAGAGGGGACTTTTTGTATTCCCCTCTTGGGAGGGGACAGGGGTGGGTTCCTCTACTGAGTTCAAAGTGAGGGGCTGAACTGTTACTGATTCACGAACATTGCCCAAAACAACAATGTCGCTAACGACAAAATGCCCCTCTGTCATTGTCCCTGTTTTATCAAATACTATAGTATCTAGTCGTGCAATTCCCTCAAGGGCGCTGGCCCGTTTAATGAGGATGGAATGATCCAGCCCCACTCCGCTTCCAACGAGAATGGCTGTTGGAGTGGCAAGACCAAGGGCGCAGGGGCATGCAATCACCAACACTGCAATCGCTGTCTTTAATGCCCACAGAAAAGGTAACTGCCCAGCAAGATTGTGAAATACAAAATACCAGCAGATAAAGGTCAAGAGGGACAAACTAACTACCACCGGAACGAATATGTTCGATACCATATCTGCAAATCGTTGAATAGGGGCTTTATCCATCTGCGCTTCCTCAACCATATTGACAATCTGCGATAAAACCGTTTCTTCTCCTATCCTTGTGGCCTTTACGATTAACACACCCGTTTTATTTATAGTTGCACCAACCACGCTGTCACCCTTTTGTTTCACAACTGGCATAGATTCTCCCGTCACCATGGATTCATCCACAGACGAAATGCCTTCCACAACCTCACCATCTGCAGGAATGATTTCACCAGCCCTGACGACGACCTTGTCTCCCGCATGAATAGAGGATGCCTTGACCTCTAATTCCTGTCCTTCCGGTGACAATAATCGCGCCTTATCGGCCTGGAGTTTCATTAATTTTTGAAGCGCATGACTCGCCCTTCCCTTAACCCGATCTTCCAGATACTTTCCGATGCGAATAAAGGTAATCAACATCACTGCCGTTTCGAAGAATGCATGGCCTGACATGCCGAAGATACCAAAAATTGCTAAAGCGCTATAAATGTATGCAGACAGGATACCCATCGAAACCAGCACGTCCATATTGGCAGAGAAGTTCTTAATGGACTTATAGGCGCTAATAAAAAAATCCATTCCCGGACCTAATAACGTTACGGTAGCAACAATCATCAACGTGTAAGGCATATAGGCGTGTATTTTTTCAGGCATGGGGACATACATCAGCGCCATTATTAGGACAGAGGCCGTGATACTAAAAACAAGCCATCCCATCTGAATATATGCCTTTGAGGCATGGTCAAGTCTGACTCGTTCCTTTGCTACATAACCGATGTCCTTTACATATTTTGTAATAGAGGACTTATTTGTAACATTGGAATCATAGGTGACAATCCCGGTTGCACTGGAGAAATTAACCCGAACAGACTTAATCCCCTGTAAATCCTTAAGTCTTCGTTCAATCGTCAAGGCACAATTCACACAATGCATACCGGTAATGGTAAATTTTATCGTTTGTTCAGCCATGGTTCATCTGAAATAATTCAATTGTATAGGAATTTTCATTTTATTTATGCGGATTTCGGGTAGGGTGGGTTAAGCGGAGCGAACCCACCATTTACAAATACATTGAAGGTGGATTCGGCGTAAAAACCAACGCCTTAATCCACCCTACTCATAACTTGCCTTTCTGTATTAGCTCCAAACCAGCAATGGCAACCCGTTCTGGCTTTATCTGTGTCATACATCGATGATCTTTCGGACATACCTTGAGATGACATGCAAGACAATCGACATCAGCCCGGATTACCTGCCCTATCTCTGATGGAGACTCAGTATATCGGGGATCATTTGGTCCCATCAGTGTCACCACAGGTCTTTTAAAGGCAACGGCAATATGTCGGGGGCCTGAATCTACGGTTATCAATAAGGCGCATCTTTTTATGAGCGCCTTAAGGATATCGAGTGATACGATCTGATTTGCCAGATTTATTAATCTTGATTTTGCAGCCTGCTCAATATCTCTGGCTAATTGTATTTCATGGGGAGCACAGACAATGGCTATATTACAAGCCGATTGTTGATTTATAAGGTCTGCCGTCCGGGCAAACCCTTCCGCAGTCCAGCATTTTGAAGAACCGTATGCAGCGCCGGGATTTAACAGAATTAAGGGAAGACCGTTATTCAGATTACAATCTCTAAATATTTCATCCACACGCCGCTGACTCTCTTTGTTAATAAATAATTCCAATTCTTTCGAGCGTATTTCACATCCCATCTCTATACACAAACGCAGGTAATAATCCCCCATATAGGTTGGGCGAAACCGTCCATTTTCATATAATCGATATACGCCATCAGTAAGCAACCACGAACGCGCATCCCTCCTGTAACCCACACGACGCCTCACACCACCCAGCCAAAACATAAGTGCGGAACTAAAGGAATTGGGAAATAGAAAACCAAGATCGTATCCTCCGGATCGGATTTGCCTTATAAGCGAAAAAAATTGTACGCCTCTAGACTGACTGGTTGAGTCTAAAAGAAGCGCCTCATCAAACCACGGAGCGCCATCAATAAGCTTCTGGACGTAAGATTTGAGGGCGATGGTGATTTTTACGTTTGGGAAGTTTTCCCTTATACAGCGGAAGGCAGGCGTAGCCATAACAACGTCGCCCACCCAATTGGGTGAACGGATAATGATGTTATTTATGTCGGCAGGTTTTATCAATGAAGCCTCACGCGAATTAAAAATGAAAATATCAAAATGCAAATTTGATTCTACAGTAACACTTTATCTGTTGTCAAGGTAAGTATCACTTTGTTACTTTTTTATTGTTTCATGCCTTATTTTCCGCTACTATCTTTTATTTATAAATTCTATCGTGCTTAGGAACCCATGGGTTACATCTTTCTTTAATTTGTGAAATATCATGAAAATAGCCATTAATACAACGTCTGCCATTGCGGGTGGTGGTGTTACTTATATAAAAAACCTTTTAACGTATTTATCAAAAATAAATACTAATCACCAATACCTTATATTAACAACACTCAAAGGGAAAGATGTATTTTATTTTCAACATCCCAATTTTACATTTTTGTCGTTTAGAATGGCCTCAAGAAATCCTCTATTACGCATTCTGTGGGAGCAATTAATCTTACCTTTCATCCTGAAAAAAGAAGGCGTTGATGTTCTTTTTTCTCCCGGCAATATATGTCCCCTTTTCAGTAAGCTCCCGAACGTTATCATGGTACAGAACATCGAGCCATTTAGCGACGATCTCTCAAGAGGAAGGGGTTTAATTCAAAGAATAAGGTTGAAACTATTAAAAATATTAACCATGATCTCTATTAAAAAGGCTCAGCGAGTTATTTTCCCTTCTATGAAAGCACGTACTCTTACAGAAAAGTCTGGAACTTTAATGCATCATGTCGAAGTTATCCATTATGGCATTGATAAAGGAATATTTCATCCCGGTATCGAAGACAATATATCCCTTCAATTTAAGAAAAAATACGGTTTAGATAAATTCATCCTTTATGTATCCCATATCCAAAGGTATAAAAATTTCTTTGAGCTTATAAAGGCGTTTGTGTTACTGAAGGACAAAATAGGCAATGATATTCAGCTTGTTTTTGCAGGAAGATGCTTTGACGAGGAATATTACAAAGAGATGCAGGATTTTATTAGAGAGCATAGATATGAGGACCGAATCATTTTTTTGGGTAATGTTCCCTATGAGGAATTACCCTTTCTCTATTCTGCTTGTATGATATTTGTTTATCCTTCAATATGCGAATCATTTGGAATGACCTTAGTAGAGGCAATGGCTTGTGGCGCTCCAATACTTGCTTCTAAAGTAGAACCGATGGTGGAAATTTGTGCAGATGCAGCTGTATATTTTAATCCAACAAATCCTGCTGCAATAGCCGACATAATATTGAAGGCATTGAAAGATCGAAATCTGATTTCTCAGTTGAAAATAAATTCATTGAAAAGGGCAAAAATTTTTTCATGGGAAAACACAGCAATCAGAATGTTAAAAATTTTTGAAAGTGTTGTTTAAATGAAAGTCTCTAAAATAGCCTATAGCAAACTATTCTATAAATTTTTAGTAAATTCTCATCTATCGATATATGCGCCTGTTCCATAAGCACCCTCTGAGAGCCGATAAAGTTTTTCTCCCAAAGATTTTTAAAACAGCCTGCCTGGTTAAATACCGTGCGAAGCTGTTTGCACAAATACAGGTCTCGTTAATGACTGATGAAAGTTTGTGAGACCGACGAATCTTCCAATCATCGAGTGTAAAAGTTGAACCACCCTTTCCACCCGCTCGCATACGAACAAGAATATCAGTAAGTATAATCCAAGGAATACCAGCCTCCAAACACCGCAACACAAAATCATAATCAGCACCTATACGGTAGTAAGTATTAAAAAGCCCAACGCGATCATACACATTTCGCCTCACAAATGTAGCTGGGTGCTGAACAGTCAATCCTTTATGCAAATGAAGCAAGCTCGATTTTAAGACAACTTTAGCTCCATTGGGAGCATCTTCCCACACCTCAATCGATCCGGAAACTATACCAACGTCTGGGTTTCGTGAAAATGCAGATGCAACACAATCAAGCGTACCTGGCAACCAGGTATCATCACTGTTGAGAATGGCAATGATTTCTCCCGTATTACGTTTAATGCCTTTGTTCATGGCGTCATATATACCATTGTCTGGTTCTGATTGCCAGCCCGATAAGGCTGTTGGATATTTCTCAACGATGGATCTAGTATCATCGGTAGACCCACCATCTTGTATAATAATTTGAAGATCAGGCCAATTCTGGCTTATTATACTTTTAAGGGTGCCTTCAATAGTCTTTGTACTGTTAAACGTGGGAATAATTACACTAATTTTCATAATTTTTTAGTACTAACAGCTATAAACAATTAATTGAAGCGAAACGTACTACTTTGGTTATTCTTCTTTTGAAATAACGCATCATCTCCCATTTTTCCTTTTTTTGTTCAACATAAGGCACCTCTATGTGATATGTCTTTAGGACGGTGAAACATTTACGCAAATTCTTTAAATACTGGTCATATAAACTTAACCCCAGTTTCCCAATCTTATAACCAAAGTACATTTGAATTTTACGTGAACTAATAATTCGTAAGGTTTGGAAGTGATAGAAAACAGGATATATTTTTGCGCCTATCTTTTTCTCAAAGAATAATACATTCCAGGGAGCTAAAGTTTTTTCAACTTGCTGGACAATGTGTACTATGCCATCAAATAGCTCAGGCCAGCAATC
>Ga0209342_10008709_pt1 | contig 10163 bp, 6 predicted proteins | sample RifCSP16_2_FD_184023 | JGI IMG/M metagenome (GOLD analysis project Ga0209342, IMG submission 184023) | Soil microbial communities from Rifle, Colorado - Rifle CSP2_sed 16_2 (SPAdes) (version 2) | ecosystem: Environmental > Terrestrial > Deep subsurface > Rock core/Sediment | place: Rifle... | reverse complement strand
TACATCAACTTCCTGGTCAGCAATACAGGAGATACAGATCCTAACACGCCTAAGCTAATAATAGCAAAGAATGCTATTAAAGATTTAGTGCGCTCAACTGAGTCGGTAAACTTTGGTCTCATGATATTTAATACCTCTCAGGGCGGCTACCTGCTGTTTCCTATGTCTGATATGTCAGTAGGGACAAATAGGGATGATCTTATAAATGCAATAGGCGATGAAGATAGTGGCATAGTGGCAAATACGTGGACACCGTTAGGTGAGACACTGTTTGAGGCCATGCGCTGTTACCGCGGCCAGTCCAGCGCCTTTAACGGCGGGACCAGCTATACGTCCCCTATCCAATACTCCTGTCAGAAAAACTATGTCATCTTAATGACTGACGGTATGTCCACAGAAGACAGAAGTCCTTTGTTGGAAACCATCTGTGACAACGGGGACTGTGACGGGGATGGTTATGAGCCTGACGAGGACTCCAGAAAACAGTACTCTTTTTCGGGGTCGGATTATCTTGACGACGTGGCAAAATATCTCCATGATAATGACATGAGCACAAGCCTTGACGGTACCCAGAATGTCCTGACCTATACGATCGGGTTTGGACTCCCTGAATCAGATGACGGCGCAACCCTGCTGCTGCAGGAAGCGGCAACAAACGGCGGCGGCGCCTATTATTCCGCCTATAACACTCAGACCCTGAATCAGGCGTTTACAGAGATCATCGGGACGATCATTCAGGACAATACCTCTTTTGTGGCCCCTGTCGTCCCCGTCAGCCCTGAGAATAAGACCTTCAGCGGCGACAGGGTATACATAGGCTTCTTTAAACCCGAAATAGGCCCCTTCTGGTCAGGTAATCTCAAGAAATACGGTCTTGATATTAACAATGGCACTGTCGTGGATAAGAATGGCAATCCTGCTCTCAACAGCAGCGGCAACTTCCTCGAAACCTCCATATCCTACTGGTCAACTCTGGCAGATGGGGGCATTGTAGAGGAGGGCGGAGTCGGCAAACTCCTTTTTGACCGGAGCACTGCAAGAAATATCTATACCTATTTAGGGACATCGGCCACTCTCACAGGCGCATCCAACGCGTTTACGACCGGAAACAGTGCGGTCACCTACGGCATGCTGAATCTCACAAATGATACAGAGAAGGATAAGCTCATCAACTACATCCATGGGTATGATGCCTATAGCAGTACACCGACTGCAAAAAGGGATTGGATATTAGGGGATATCCTCCATTCAAGACCAATCGTCGTCCATTATTCAACTTCAAGATCTGTCACCTATGTAGGCGCCAATGATGGGATGATGCATGCATTTATAGACAGCACCGGTGAAGAGTTGTGGGGATTTATCCCGCCTGACCTCCTTGGCACACTTAAAAATATGACTTCCGGCACATCGCATCCCTACTTCGTAGACGCATCCCCCAAGACCTATATCCTGGATGCCAACGGGAATGGAACCATAACCGCTGAAGATGGAGACAAGGTCGTTCTGATATTCGGCGAACGGAGGGGCGGGAGCTCCTATTATGCATTAGATGTCACGGATCCGGAGGCCCCGGTCTACCTCTGGCGGATCGGTGCGACTATAGCCTCACCTTCTGTTGGCTCTGTATGGTCCAGCACAGAATTGGGACAGAGCTGGTCTGAGCCGGAGATAACCCGAGTGGTTATTGGGAGCGACGTCAAATATGTCTTCTTCATTGGAGGAGGGTATGACACGCTAAACGAAGATGTCGTCCCAAGAACAACCACTGATCCCATGAAGGGAAGGGCCGTATACGCAGTGGATGTCCTGACCGGCGCTAAATTATGGGAATACTCCTACACCACATCCGTTACAGATGACTCTGACAATTCCAAAACAGATATGACCTATGCCATACCCAGCTCGGTCACAATGATAGATGCGGATGGAAACGGTTATGCAGACAGAGTCTATGTGGGTGATGTGGGAGGTCAGATTTGGAGATTTGACATTGGGAACAGTAGCACAACAAATTGGACAGGGAAGATCATCTTCAAGTCCAATCCCGGGGCTGATAACTCTTCAGGGCGCAAGATCTTCTACCCCCCGGACTATGTCCAGGAAATAGGATATGATGTCCTCTATTTTGGGACAGGAGACAGGGAACACCCAAGGAATACAGATTTTGTGGACCGGTTATATGCTGTAAAGGACAACAACAGCATCTCCACACCCCTGACCGAGTCCAACTTGGTTGATGTTACTGAAAACCTGCTTCAGGCATCCTCAAGCACCGCAAGTGATATTGCTGCAATCCTCACAAATCTGTCGACGAACAGCGGCTGGTATATAGAGCTTGACCAGGTCAGCGGGGAGAAGGTGCTGGCCCCTGCCGCCGTTTTCGCAAAGGTAGCCTACTACACTACCTTCTCGCCGGCTTCTGTGGACGAGGATGAGGATTTAGACCCTTGCCTTCCAAACAGGGGAACAGCCAGGGTATACGCAGTAAATTACCTGACCGGAGAGGCAGTCTTTAATTACGATACCTCCAATGACTCAGACTATGCTTCAGAAACCAACACAAGGGCATTAGGAAACGATGGGGAAATCCTTAAGCGCAGTGACAGGTTTGACGTCATCGGCACAGGAATCCCGTCCGGTGTTGTGGTTATCATTAGTGAGGCCGGTGAGTCTGCACTGATCGGTGTCGGCGGCGGTCTGGAGATACCGCCGATACAACCCGGAAGTACTGTAATACGCCTCTACTGGCGGGACAAGAAGTAGAACACTGCCCCCCTTTCCGGGGGCAGGCAAATTACAAAGGAGGAAACCATGTTTTACGCCTTGATTACAACCCTGTTCTTTTTATTATCAGGCCAGTCGGTAATGGCAGAGAGTAACAACGTCGAGAGATTTCAGGGGATTATCAGTTCGACAGGGGGGCTACCCCATTATATTATGGTCAACGAGAGAAAGATTCTGCTTGATGAAAGCGTCGAGATAAAGGATCCCAAAGAAAAGAAGGCGTCTCTCTCTGATCTTAAAGAAGGTAAATGGGTCTATATTGTCTATGAGGAAAAAAGGCCCGGTCTTACTGCGACACGCATCTTCCTGATCCCCAGGAGGATCAAAGATAAAGAGAGGGGTCATTATCCCTTTATGACAAAAGAAGAAGAGTCTGATGAGTAAACAGGGGAATGAACCAGGTTATTTTGTTAATTCTCTTGCCTCAGAGAATGCCTCAAAAAAACTCTCGATATCTTCCTGAAAGACGAGGACAGAGGACCGGCTGAATGCCCCGTCACCAGAAGGTGTACTCTCTGAGATAATTAAAAATTTCTTGTTGTTCTTTGCCTCCCGGACATCAAAGAAATACGTTCGTTTCCCGGCCCGGACCATTCTTGTGTGCAGACTCATCTTCTCACTCATGTTATACCTCCTTTAAAATAGAGACCGCCTCTTCTTCCCCGAGGTTACTGGCTATCACCAGGTGGATGGATAGCCGTCATGTCCCGGGGTATCTGTAAGACGCCTTGTAAAACCACCCCCCTGAGCATCTATGATCCAGAGGTCAGACCAGGAGTTCCCTGAGACATTGGACTCGATGGCTATCCTTTCATTATTTAGCCAGTGAGGGGTCCCGTTCCAGACACCAAAGGGTGTGTTACTGCTATCGATGTTTGTCAGATTACTTTCTATCCCTGTATCCATCTCCAGGGCATGGACATTCACATAGACGGGCTCACCAGGGCTATAAACCATCTTCGTAGGCCTCTCATAGGCAATCTTCTTCCCGTCAGGGGACCAGGCCGGTTTCCATCTGTCAAGCCCATCTATTGGGGCGGTCAGGTCTTCTATTCTCCTGCTATCTACCTCTATGGTAACGATATCTGCCTTAGTCTCCCTCTGAGAGGTATAGGCCACCCTTGATCCATCAGGGGACCAGGCAGGCCATAGATTATTATAGGAATCCTCTGTAAGACGCACATCCTCAAGGCTTTCCACATCAACGAAAAAAATATCAGACTTCCCATCTGCAACTTTGTGGTATACAACCCTTCTGCCATCCGGAGACCAATCAGGCCAGAATCCATCGGCAATCCTTTTGATGCTGTTCGTGCCTATATCTTCGATCCATATCGCATCTTCACCATCACGATTAGAGTGAAAGGCAACCCTTGTCCCATCCGGCGAAATAACAGGGTGAGTATAGTGAATCGCTGCATTATTATTGGGTAATAGAACCCTTACATCCGCCCCATCCATTGCCATTGAATAGAGCTCCGATGCCCCATGCCTTTCTGAGACAAAATAGATCTTATCCTGGATAATCTTCCCGATCACCGCATTATCTTCATTGCCCAGTCTCCCTTTAAAGACGATAATATAACGTCCTGGTGTTATATTATTTACGGGTGCAGAAAATAATATCCTCTCTGTCACAGCCCCTGGTATAAGCGGGAGGGCAGCAGATATTTCATGCAGGGCCAACCTGCTCCTGACCCCATCCGCTGAATCATAATAGATCTCAAAGACTCCGCCTGTGACAGGCTCAGCAGAGAGGTTCTTTATCAGGAATCCATCTATGCCATCTTTGATCACCGCAATCCTCCCCCTGAAGAAATATTCCATAAGCCCTGATGCATAAGATACGACCCGGGGAATGAGTATCTCTGAGTAGTCCTTATAGCAACCAGGGTCAAGATAGGCTGTGTGTCTTGCGCTATCCTCAGGGCTTAAGAATCCAAACGAGGAGTGGAGTAGACCCACGGCGGCAAGATGGGAGATCTCTATCCCATCCGATGTCCTCCCGGTATAGTATTGTACTGTGTCTCTCCTCCCGTCTTCTGCCGCCTCCTCATATCTTTCTATGCCTGACCAGGCAGGATATTCATAATTGTTAAAAATAGTCCCCTCACTTAAAAAATTATGGTTGCTGTATTCAGCTAAACCAGGGAGGACCTGGTCCCCATTGGTGTCCCAGAAATCCGTAAGCCGGTCAAAGGATACCTTTCCGTTATCTGTCATCTGCTCAACAACCCTGTTTGATTCAATGTATCCTTCAAGATAGGAACCACGAATCAAACCATGCCATATATGATCATATATAAAGTCATTCCGCGTGTGTGCGGGTACCCCCATGTCCTCCAATATGTGGAGATTGTGTCCAAGGGAAAAAAATGTGAGTGCAAGATAATGCTCCCTCTCCTCTCTTGTCTCTGCCGTAAGCGCATTGTAGAAGTATCTGCGTGTATCAGGCCAGGCAAAATAATTATAGGGATAGGCGCCGGATGTCTTTCCTGCTGCCCTGTCCACGGCCGCTGTCCCATCCAGATTAAAGCTCGGTTCACAGAGGGATACGGCAGAGCATAAAAATCGTCCGACATTACTCTGTTCTGCAGCCGGATAAAAGAGCGCGATGAAATCCGCAAGGACCCCAACCCCATAATAGTTGTTATCCAGTCCTTTGTTAGACAGGGGATCCAGGAAGTGATGCTGGGCCCGCTCTGTGGGATGGTCTTCCGCCTCGCCACCTGAGATTATCAGATATCTTGCGGTATAGGGCTCTCCAAATTTAGTAGGATAGACCCTGCGCATATCCCTGCCGATGACATCATTATTCCTCACGATCTCGCCTTCCGGTATCCCACTGTCAATATTACTGTGGAATAATACGGAGGTGTCCACACCATCCCGGATCTCCAACTCCTCTCTCAGATATTGATCTATAGGCCCGCTTTTTACCACATGATCAATAGCCAATCTTGTAAGCGATGGATGGGTATAATTGCTTCCAAATCCAAAGGCATCTCCTGTACTAAATGCCCCCAATATCTCAATGATAAATACAGCAAGAACCAATTTCTTAAACATTGTATCCCTCCTCCCCTAAAATTTCTCTATCTTCCACTTACCCAATATATCCTTCCCGAACCATATGTATCCGGTACGCTCTCCTCCATCCTCTCTAATCCTGACCCTATACTTTGCCTCATCCCCTTTGATATAAACCGGCTCGATGTCTCGCATACCTGCGAATATTTCAGGAAGTCTCTCCTTTATTAAATTGAACTGCTCTCTATACCTCCCACTGGCGCTATAGGAAAAATAACCCAGCGCCCCCTCTACATCTCTCTCTATCAACCGTGTAACCATCCCACTCCAGAGGGCCTTTAATTCAGAATCCACTCTGTGGTCTACTGAATCCTCTGCGTATCCTAACGTCCAGCCGCTAAGGACTCCAATCAAGACAAGTATCATGAGCGCCTTTTTCATCTTTGTCCCCCTCTGGAATCAGAACTTGTGTATCTTCCACAGACCATAGATATCCCGTGCAAACCATACATAATGCGTGACATCCCCCTCAACCACCCTGGTCTTTGCCATATTGTCGCTGAGGGATACAAGTTGTATATCACCGACTTGTGCAAAGACATCTGATAGACGGTCACCAAGCAGCAGGAACTGTGCGGCAAATCTCCACCTTGTCTCGGGTGTAAAAAGGGACATGGTATCCTCTGTATTATTGGCAATAAGATTGTCCTTTAATCTTGTCCATATCTCTTTCAGCATCTCCTCCATGTCTCCCCTTGCCATGCCGGTAAATCCAAAGGTATCTTCATATCTATTTCCCATAGGGTCTATGCCCCAAAACCTGAAGGTGTAGATCCCGGGTTCATTGATAAAAACCCGGTATTGGAGCGGCCCCTCTGAGAGCCACTCTGCAGTCCCAGGACCAACTACTTCCAGACCATGCTCAGCAAACACAATTCCGGGTAACGCCTCTATTCTCACAGAGATCTCTGCCGGCACGATACCCGCCTCCTGGGCGTGTATTGTTACCGCCGCTTTATCCCTCTGTGACAGGGTGACATCCACTGAATCTGTCTGTAATGTCCCGGAGGGGTCTACCCTCTCTGCTGTTATCCGATTTACACCTTCCACAAGCGGGACGTCATTGGCCATAAAGTATCCGTTGTAGACCTGGGCAGGGATGTCATTGACGCGCACCCCCACACCCCCTCCTCCACTTCTGACAGAACCAACGACTAACAGATTCTCCCCGAAGACATATTCGCCGTTTGCCGGAGAGATAATCTCAATGGAACTGGCAATCTCCCTGAGGATAAAGTCATGGGTCAGGATCATCGTTGTATCGCTGTACATCCTGCTGTTGATTGTAAGACTGACACCCTCATAACCCGCATGTGAAACCTCTACGGTAAAGGATCCCCTCGGCATCCCGGGGATGATATAGATGCCGTTCACATCAGAAGATGCGGCAAATGATGTTCCTGCTATCGATATCCGGACCCCTGGTAAAGGAAGACCGCCTGTATCCCTGACCTGGCCGATCAGTGTCCATGTATCCGGACTGCTTACAGGGGTAAGGGCCACATTCTGGACATAGGATACAGCGCCCCCCGGAGAGAAGACCTCCAAGCGGACCGGCTCATAATCATCCTTCTCGATAAGGAGTGTCACATCACCACTTTCTACCCCTTCAATTCTGTAATTCCCTGCCTCATCACTTGCCACTGTAATGGCATAGCCGCTGCCTGATATGGCTGTAACAACAGCCCCGGCAACCGGAAGGCCAAGCATACGGTTGTATATATGACCTGTAATCTCCCCAACCTCTGAATAGGCATAGGCTACATCCAGATTATAGTATGCAGAGTTCCCCGCCATATCCGTTGCCGCAATGCTGATATTGTTATGGCCTAAGGAGAGGGTGATATTCCTGCTAAATGTCCCGTTATAGACAGGGACGTCTTCAACAGAGAGGAAGTCTTTTATCAGGATAACGTGCGTGACATCCGGGTCATTCACGGTGCCGCTAATCTCCTGATCCGGCATTGTAACAATCTCACCCTCTGTCAGACCCAATATATCAATGTGGGGCGGGACTGAATCAATATTTAATGACAGTTCTCGCCAGGCAGCAAGCCCGCTATCGTTGATCACCAGTATGGATATGGGGTTAAGGCCATCGTCTAAAACCATATGGGTATAGTAGTAGCCCATCTCCTCACTGTAGACGGTCTCTATGCCGTTAATGATTACCCTTATGGGGAGGTCCTCATTATCGAAGGTGTATACCCTCACCTGCTGATACCTATACATCTCCGGCAGGAGGCTGTGCTGGAGTCTGGCAAATTCTGGGTTTTCAACATCAAGGTCATCGCCATAAAACTCGCACACAGGGGGAGACTCTCCGGGGACAAGACATAGATTGTAAATGACAGGCCCTTTCTCAACGGCGGCATCGATGAAGGCGACCACATCCTGGTCCCAGCGAAACTTGACCCTCTTTGGATTATAGAAAGAGATCTTCTTTGAAGGCGTTTTTTCTCCTGGTGACAGCTCTGCATCCGTAATGCCCGGGGTCATATCAAAGAATGGGATGCCTTCAGGGGTATAGCCATCGGGATTGCTCACTGTTACATAGGGAATGCTAATGCCGGTAATTACAATCTTCAGAGGAGTAAAGAGGGATGCCTCTGAGATATTCGTCGCTGTCATATCCAGGGTCAGTATATTGCTCCGCGTATTAAAGATGGGGGCTGTAAATTCAAGCTGAACCCTATCGTCTACATTCGTCTCGATCCATTCACCATGGGCTATGCCATTAAAAGATATGAGAACCACACATCCTATGGAGAGACAGAGAAAAGACCGTCCCACTTCAGTAAGTCTATCCCTGTATCTGCCGGATATAAAAAGACCTATAAGCCCGCTTCCAAGAAGGAGCAGCGTGCCCGGCTCCGGCGTCGGCCTGACCGGATCCGATAAACCATCTATAGCCGCAACTGTTCTGGAACCGTCATCCTCGTCTAACAGGGTAAAACTTAATATGGCACTTGTACCAGGGGTGATAGAGGATATATCCATTGAGAAGGGAATAAAGTAACCTTCAGGCTCCCATGCGAGGAATTCAACCAGATAGTTCTCGTCCCCTGCATCCACACTAACCTGGAAAGAGTCGAAAGGGAAAGAGGGATAGCCACCATAGATAATGTCATCATATCCAATGACATCAAAATAGTATCTGAATGTGAGGCTGTCACCGGCCACAATAAAGCTTGTTGAGAGTGACGTGTACCATTCGCCATTAATACCGCTTGTGCGAAGTATGGCAGCTTCTTCCTCAACACTGACATTGCCGTTCGTTTCCCATCCGTCCAATCCAGAGCTGAAGTCTCCATTGATTATCTGGCCCTCAGTTGGAGAGGCACAGAGACAGGCTATAACTATAGATAGACAAGAAAATATTTTAATAAACCTTTGCACCTTATTCCCTCCTCTAATGGCATACAATTTCTTCTATTGACAAATTCTCTCAAATCATTTAGTTTTGCTGGTATGATTCAGTTTGAAAGGATTCTATACCCCACTGATTTCTCAGAATCAGCAGAGAATGCCTTACAGTATGTCATCTCCTTAGCTAAAAAATATGGGAGTAAAATCCATGTGCTTCATGTCGTCGAGCCTTTTACGTATACATCCGACTTTGGGATCGACTATAGCGCCCAATACAGGGAGATGGAGGTCACTGCAAAGAGGCTGATCGAGGAAATTGTAACCTCCCTCAAAAAGAGCAGCTTAGATGCTGAAGGCGCTGTCCTGTCCGGTGAACCCTTTGTCGAGATCATAAGATACGCAAGGCAAGAGAATGCCGATCTCATCGTGATGGCGACACACGGCCGTACAGGTATCGAGCACATGCTTCTCGGAAGCGTGGCGGAGAAGGTAGTCAGGAAATCCCCTTGTCCTGTCCTGACTATTAAAAAGACCAGCCAGACTTTCACGATGCCATAATCTTCCCCTTACGCAGCATCTCTACAAAGATATCAACTACATCCGGATCCAGTTGTTCTCCCTTCTGCAGGATGAGTTCATCCATCGCCATCTCACGAGACATGGCCTCACGATAAGGCCGGGGGTTGATCAGGGCATCGAATGTGTCAATCACCGCCAATATCCTCCCCTCCACAGGGATATCCTTGCCGGATAACCTGAATGGATAACCCTTTCCATCATATCGCTCATGATGGTACAGGACATAGGGTACTATAGGTCTCAAGAAATCAATCTTCATGAGCATTCCCGCCCCGATCCTCGTATGTCTTCTGATCTGTCTCAGCTCCTGAGAGGTCAAGCTTCCTGTTTTAGTGAGG
>Ga0209342_10008708_pt1 | contig 10163 bp, 7 predicted proteins | sample RifCSP16_2_FD_184023 | JGI IMG/M metagenome (GOLD analysis project Ga0209342, IMG submission 184023) | Soil microbial communities from Rifle, Colorado - Rifle CSP2_sed 16_2 (SPAdes) (version 2) | ecosystem: Environmental > Terrestrial > Deep subsurface > Rock core/Sediment | place: Rifle... | reverse complement strand
TGCATCATGGTACTATATTTTTTATAATTTTCCAATCGTGCATACCGAGACGGGTAAAATGGACAATTATTTCAATTATTCAGAAAGTCGGTCGTTATAATAAAGTGTTCTACAGGCTCTACGTGAAATTGAAGCTATCAATTAAAAGAGACAATAATGCTATATGTACTGAATTGTTTTATTAATGGGAATTTGTTATTGACTTTTAATATTTTTATTTAAGAAAATATTGCTGATAGAGGTTTGTTACCAGGACATTTCCTGAAATTGTAAAGTGTCCGAAAAAAATTGCATGAATGATGTAAAAAAAATCCTGGTTGTTGAAGATGATGCTCCGTCAGCGCTGCTGCTTGCACAGATCCTGAAAAAATGCGGATATGCAGTCCTTGGCCCCGCTGATACCGGAGAGAAAGCTGTTCATATGGCATGCGAGCTCTCGCCAGATCTGATCCTCATGGACATTTCCCTGAAGGGAGATATAGACGGCATTATGGCTGCGCAAAAGATCCATGAGACATGCAACATTCCGCTCATTTATACGACGGTGAGCACGGACGAGATTACTATCAACAGGGCGAAAGAAAGTGTTCCGCACGGGTATGTAATCAAGCCCTATAAAAAAAATATAATCTATGCCACAGTTGAAATGGCGCTTTATAGGATCGATTTGGAAAAACGGCTCCATGAAGTCGAAGATAGGAACCGCGCCATGCTCGCCTCTCTGCCGGACAATATATTTTATGTTGACCGAAACGGCGATTTCGGATATATCGGAGATAGACATATGGCGGGTAACACCTGGTCTGAGAAGGTCGCGAATAAGGCCGGATATACGATTGAAGCCGCCCTTGATAATAAAAAGATCCATGTCTTTGAATATGCGCTTGCACGGAAGGATGGGATCGCTTACTATGAGGCGCGTATGATACCTGCAGAACCAGACAAGGTTCTGGTAATTGTCCGTGACATAACACAGAAGAAGATCGATGAAGCGCGGAAGTCGACTTACCAGAAAGAGCTGAAATTACAGGTGGATAACGTATCCCGTGAGCTCGCTGCAGCGGGCAGGAACCTGGACCGTGAGTCCTGGATGCACAAAAAGACGGAACACAACCTTAAAATCTTCGAACATGCCATTGAACTGAATCCGCACCTTATAGCAATTATAAATGCAGAGGGACAGGTGCTATACGTCAATGCCACCTATGCTGATATAACAGGTTACCGAAAAGATGCGATCGTCGGATCCAGCGTGAGCGAACCCGGAAATCCGATCATACAATCTCCCGAAATCTGGTACAACATGATCAGCAGTACCGCATGGAAGGGCAGGCTGAATGGCCTGAGGAGCGACGGCCAACAGTATTTCATCAACGCCAGCGTATCGCCATTCAGGGGCGAAGATGGTGCAATATCGCATTATATTTTGACAGCAGAGGATATCACTCAGTCCACTCAAAACACAATTGCACTGGAGCGCGTGAAGGAAACCCTCGCTACGGCCGGCCAGGAGACCAGTAAACGTGAGATTGATTGGAAAGAATGGAAAGAGAAAATGATGGAGCGGAACGTTACCCGCACCGACAAATCTCTTTTCAAGAACATACATAACAGTTTTACTCGGGGCGCAGGATTCGGGTCGCTGGTCACGCTTATCGACACCATGGTGTCCAGCGCTGAAAAGAGGAGTGGCAGGCATATCGTTGACAGCCGGCTCATAGAGCTGATACAAAATAATGTCAACCTGGTCAAGGACGCATTCAAGACCTTCACCAGTCTCGACTGGATTATCAGTAATGAATTCAACTTACAAAAGACATCCCTGTTGGAGCTGTATGAAAATGCGAAGGTGATTATCAGCAAAGCCGGGGAATACTGCGGCATCAACAACAACCGGATTATCATCAATGATTTCAATTACCGGTATGAGAACATGTTTGTGAATCTGAACAAGGAATATTTCTCAAGGGCTATCTTTGAGCTGCTGGTCAATGCCATGAAATTCTCCAAAAAGAATTCCTATATTACTCTGTTCGTAAATGTCAGCGGCAAAGACGCAATGATCTCAATTATCAGTGATCCCGAGAAAAATGAAGAAGGCACGACAGGAATCCCGATGGAATACGAAAAGGTTGTATTTGAGCCCTTCTACCGGCTCACCAAGTTCGTTCATGAGCAGTATAATACGCTGGAGTTCGGGCTTGGCCTCACTCTTGTCGAAAAGATTGTCAGCAAACACGGCGGTGAGGTGGCAGCGCGGAACATAGTGGACCATTCGGACACAAGGCGCGAATCGATGCTGAAAGTGAATATTTCAATTTCCCTACCCCTGATAGAGAAATAAGAGATCAACCCGTCGCCATCCCGGGTTTCAAATTGGAAATGCCCGTTTCTTTTTGCTCCATACCACAGAGGGAGAAGCGGATTTGCATAGGTATGGTTGAGAAAAATTTATTCTTGATCAGACGCCCGCGTTATGTATGATGTCCATCGAATTATTCAGGGTGGAATCATATCATGATACTTCGCGTCGAGAATATACAAAAACAATACCGCATTGCCGGCATTAAAAAGCAGATCCTTGACGGGATTGATCTCGTTCTCACCGGCGGCCAGATATGCGCCATAACCGGCAAGTCAGGATGCGGCAAGACGACCTTTCTGAATGTAATTGCCGGCATAACATCGCCGGATGGCGGCTCGGTGCACATCAATGACAAGAAAATGATCTATGCTTTGGATATGATCACATCCCGGCGCCGGAACCGCGAAATAGGTTTTATTTTCCAGACATTTCGGCTCCTGAATGATGAGACCGTATTCTCCAACGTGCTCCTTCCAGCACGGATCCGAGGCCGGGTGGGCAAAGACACGCGGAATTTCGCCGATGAAATGCTTGAGCGACTCAAAATATATAAATTTAAAAAAACAAAAACCGCCATCCTTTCCGGAGGCCAGAAACAACGGGTTGCAATCGCCCGCGCCCTGGTGAACCGGCCGAGTCTCATCCTGGCCGACGAACCCACGGCGAACCTGGACCGGAAAACAGCGCGCGAAATCTTCGACATACTGCTTGATCTGAAGAAGGAAGGCAAGGCCATCCTCATCGTCACGCACGATGATTATATGCACCAACAATCCGACCTGGTATGCACCATGGAAGACGGCAGGCTGAAGGCGGTCGTATGATACAAAGGGCATACCTTATTATAAAAGAAATAGCCGGAAGCAGGTTTATCAGCTGCATTGTACTCTTGTCGGTGGTGCTGTCTGTTTTTGCAGTGGGGCTTTATCGGATCGCGGGCGACAGCCTCGCGCATTACATACACGATCGGTTCGCTTCGTCCATCCCTCCCAACACCATCAGGATTTCCACGCAACAACCTCGATCCCAGTTTCTGTTCGAGGTAGAAAAGCCGAAGACCAAGGCCATCACTGACCAGGTCTTGAAGAGGATCTGGAACATGGGCGGTATCACGGAAGTGTATCCGGTATCTGCCCTCAGGATCCCCATCCAGGCACGGGTATCCTACATGGGCTTCAACTATCGGAGCGATATTCTCGCCTTCGGCGTGCCGTATCGCCTGGTCGCCGGCGAGCTTGCTGGCGAACGCTACCGGAAAATCTGGAAAGACCCTGCCCGTGAAAAGGTGATACCGGTGCTGGTGCCGAGGAATATCCTGCAGTCGTATAACGACGGCATGGCCTCGGCTAACGGTCTGCCGCGCTTATCAGAACGGGGGGCCCTCGGATTCGGGTTCCGGCTTCTCATGGGCAAGTCGAGCATCAAGGCACTCGACGGGTACGAGGAGTCGGACGCCGTCATAGCTGGCTTCACGGACCAGGTTGATACCCTGGCCCTCATCCTGCCGCTGGGCCTTGTATCCGCTTACAATAAGAAATTTATTCCGGAATACCGGAACGAATACCAGTATGCCTATGTCAAGGTAAAGGATCATGCCGCCCTGATACGGGTTTCATCCAAAATAAAGGGATTGGGCCTGGCGGTGGAAGCCGAGCAGGGAGTATCACAGCAGATTATGAGGCTCAAGGAAACCATCGATCTGATCATAAAACTTCTCCAGTCGATTATCGTCATCATCGCCGTCATCGCCATATCCTTTGCTACCATGATTGCGACGCTGAACCGCATCGAATACTATCGGACCCTGCGTATCATCGGTTCATCCCGGGTCTTTCTTACGGCAACGATACTCGTCAAATACACCATTATTGGCTTTATCGGTTCATGGGCAGGAGTTGCCCTCCTCAAGTATGTTTCCGGCATTGTAGCAGCATATTTTCACCTCACCGGTATTGTAATATCAGTATCCATGCCGAATGAAATGTTCAGGTCTATTCTTCTATACGGCATGCTGATACCCGTGTTGTCCACAGTTCCAGCTCTGGTGAGGCTGTACTTTAAAGGGTTGAGCAGGGATTAGGATGAAAAGCATCCTCGTAGATGTAAACATGTTCCAGGAGCTGTCCCTTAAGCTCCTCGAAGATATTCGTAAAAACAATAAGATTTATAGAGCGGTGCTCTGTCCCCTCCGGGGGGGATTTTACCTTTCGTATTTTATGAGCAAACATCTGGGTATCCCCATGGAATACATCCAGATATCCTCATATGATAAAACCGAACGGAAAGAGTTATCGGTGGGAATACGCTCCGATCTGGGAGAAGATCTGTTCCTCCTGTGCGATGACATCTACGATAGCGGACGCACGATCAGAATGATCCGGTCCCTTTATCCCCATGTAAGCTTGGATACCGCATGCCTGGTCACCAAGGTAAAAGATGCGCCGGTGTACTGCGGCATGTATGTGCCGCCCGATGTGTGGGTGAATTTTTTCTGGGAGATCCTCTAGCCGCCGGCGGGAGCCTCATATCCGGGCGAGCCCCAGAAAGCATGCGTGCAGGGATATGACGATCACGATGAACGCGCGCCGCGCCGTATCCGGCTGCATCCACGGCAGGCGGTAATTGATAGCGCTCTTTGAGCAGGAAGTGATGCAATCCCCGCAGAGTGTGCAGGTAAAGCCGGGCCGCCTCCTCCGTATATCGTTCTTTTCCAGAGCCCCGTACCGGCATGCATTCCGGCAGGCGCCGCATTCGGTGCAGTCGTCGTTGATCCTGACCCGGAAAGGGGATGCTTTCCCGAAGATGTCCGCCATGAGCCCCAGGGGACACCATGCCAGGCAGTGCGCCATGATGCCGTGCTTTCGCGATATGACGATCATTACGCCGGCGCCGGCCACGCCGAAGGCGACCGCGGACATGGCCGCCTGCAGGGGCGGGACGTTGAAATATCGCAGCAGCAGCGCCGCCCCTGTCACCAGCATGAGCATGGCGATTCTCGTTATTTTCATCCATGGCTCGACCACGCCCGGTCTTTTTTTTACCCTTGAGCAATTGTTGTCCCACGCCCCGAAATAGCAGAGATAACTGCACCAGGCCGGGCCCGCCAGGATCAGCGCGGACGCAAATAGTATCGGCATGAACAGCCCGCCGCCGCGGTAGACCGGTCCCCCGATAATAACGGCCGGGACCGGCACGTGGAGCTTCCCGGTCATGAAAAAAATATCCATACCCGCGAGTCCCAGCAGGAGCTGTGCAAAGAATACAAGTGAAAAAACAGTCCATATCCTTGAACGTACCTGCGCCGGGCTGCCCACGCGCAGCATGACATTCGTGAGCCATGCAGAATAGCCCGCAAGGATGAGCAGTTCAAGCCAGCCTGATCCCGGAAAAAACCGGTCCAACATGAGAACCGGGAAGGATGCCTTGAGCTTCGCCGCTGTGATGACAGCGGCGGTCAGTATAAAGGCGGCGGTTGAGGGCGCTTCGCCGCCGTGGTCCGCGGTGTACCGGGATATTTTTTTAAGCGGAAGCAGGAAGAGTGCGGAAAAAAGAGTCACTATCGTCACCATCGGCATGATGACCAAGGGCCTCAGCCAGGGGACGCCCAGTTCCATCCGGGAGACCGTTATTGCCATGGCCGCGTGAACCCATAAGACCGACCCGGCGGCCAGCAGCACGCACAGGATATTTATGGCCCACCGTCTTTTAATGAAAAGGAGTAGCGGTGCGCTGGCGCACGCCAGGAACAATCCTGGTTCTCCCGTACGGAGAAAATGGGCAGCCAGCAGCAGAAACGAAAGCACCGCAATAATAATTCGCAGAGAGGTCATATCCTGTCCGCCGCCGGTTTATCAGGGAGCCAGCCAAGCTCCCGTTTTTCTATGATATCGCCGAAACGAACATCCGGCGGGTATGATGCATACAGGTGGTAACTGTGTGAAACGATCTCGATTATGTCGTGTTCCGTATAGATTCCCGGAAGCTCCATTCCCAGCCGCGGGTGCCTGCCGAGCTTCCCGCCCAGGAGCACCTTGAATCCGGTTGCGCCGGGGAGGAGCGCGTCGAAGGGGCACCCGCAAAGACAGTCCCCGCAGAAAAGGCAGCGCGTATCGCTGACCGACACGGTCGGGCCGTCCAGCACGAGGGCGTTCTCGCGGCAGGCGGCAACGCAGGCGCCGCAGCCGGTGCATGCACCGGCATCCACGCGGACGGTCACCGCGCCGATGATGCCGATGTCGCTTATCTGCGGCCGCGAGCATCCATTCGTACAGAACGAAAGAGAAATCCTGAACTTCCGGTGAGGCCCGAAAGCCTCACCGGAAGCGGCGACGCGGCCGTCCAGCCGTTCAGAGAGGGACCGCAGGCCGTTAATCAACCGCTCGCCGGAAGCGGCAATTCCCGCGCAGGCCCTGCCGCCTCCGCACTGTTCTATCTCTATCAGGTTATTCACGGATATTACCGACGACTGTTTCATGATAAATCGATCCGCGACCCGTTAAATCACGCTGTCCTTGTCCTGATAAATCCTCTGATCACCTTTGATGTTGCCCGGCTTTAACCGGAAGTAGGTTGTTACGAGGAAATACAGGAGCGGCAGGGCGCCGAAAACAATGATGATGGTATCCGGCACGATCCGCCACTGGCCCAGGATCTGGATCAGCCGCGTATTGTAAAAGTCGGCACTCCGGGCATACCAGAATCCCTGCCGGTACCCTGCCATGACCTGGGATATGCCAATCGGCAGGAGCGTGGTCGAGAACATGAGAAAGAGGCCGATATTCAATCCCCAGAAGGAAAGCCTCAGGATTTTTTCGTTCCAGTATTCGCTCTTAACCAGGGACCGCCATGTGAACAGGAGCAATGAAATCGAAAGCATGCCGTACACGCCGAAGAGCGCGGTATGGCCGTGGTTTGAGGTCAGGTACGTGGCATGCTCGTAGTAGTTGACGGCCGGCAGGTTTATCATGAACCCGAACACGCCGGCGCCGAGGAAGTTCCAGAAACTTGAAGCCACCAGGAAAAATAGGGGCCACCGGTAGGGGAACGTTATTCCTGCGTCGCGGATGCCCTTGTACTCCATCCACGCGCGAACGACCAGGGTGATGAGCGGTATCGGCTCGAGGGATGAGAACACGCTTCCCAGGGCGATCCAGTAGGTCGGCCCGCCGTACCAGAAGTAATGGTGTGCGGTGCCGATAATGCCGCTGGCGAATACCAGGATCGCGGTAAGATAAGCCACCCGCATTGCCGATTTTTTTTCCGCCAGCCCCAGCGTCACCAGGAACAGGGATATGATTGCCACGCCGAAGAATTCGAATATGCCTTCAACCCATATGTGGACCACAAACCATCTCCAGTAGTCGGCGATTGAGAGATGAGTACCCCTGCCATAGAAGAGGCCGAATCCGAAGAAAGCGACCACCAGAATGGCGCTTAGGGTGTAAAAGAGCACCAGGCCGCTGTCGTCCTTGCCGGCGCCGTACAGCCGATTTTTCAGCGCCCGATATACTATTACCAGCCATGCGATGAGGCCGCCGAAAAGCAATATCTGCCAGATACGGCCAAGCTCGAGGTATTCCCACCCCTGGTGGCCGAACCAGAACCAGTTGTCGCCAAGCTTGCCCTTGATGCCCAGCACTTCGCCGGCGAGACTGCCCACGGCCACGAAGACCACGGCGACGAACAGGATATTAACCAGCACGCCCTGGCCCTTCGGCTCCCGTCCGCCGATAACGGGCGCGAGATAAATGGCGGTGCCGACCCACGAGGTGGCGACCCAGAAGATCGCGAGCTGCAGGTGCCAGGACTTCGCCCAGCTGTAAGGAACCAGCGCGCCGACGATATCAAGGTAGAAGGTCCCCGGGTGCACCGTGTAGTGGGCGAGCAGGCCTCCCATCATGAGCTGCAGGATAAATAGCAATATAACGACGAGAAAGAACTTCGCCGCCTTGACCTGGCTGCCGGTCAGCGGCAGGTCGATAAGCTTTTGCCCCACCAGCACGCCCTTGGCCTCACCGTAGAAGAACTGGTACCGGTGGATCACGTAAATAATGATCCCCAGCACGAGAAATAGCGACAGGATCGAGAAAATAGACCAGAGAAAGGCGTCGTCCGGCAGGACGTTGCCCACGCTGGCGTCATGAGGCCAGTTGTTGGTATAGGTGCTGTTTGTTCCCGGCCTTGTTGTGGAAGCCGCCCATGCGGTCCAGAAAAAGAAAGCGCCGATTTCCGTCCGCTCTTTGTCATCACGGATTGTTTCGGGTAAAAAGCCGTTTGACTTGTCCCCGTCTTTGAATACTGCTTCCCAGTAATCAACAACCTGATTAAACGCATATTCCTGCGCGGGATTTAGCCCCAGGGTCCCGGTCCCGGCATCATACGTATTATTTTTAATCTCACGAATGACCCGCGCGTCTATGGCGCTACGCTCGTCCGGGCTTAATGATTTGTAATCGCTCTTTTTTTCTTTCGCGTAAAATTCACGCATGTGTCTGCCGATGAGATTGAGCGTGGTTGCGGAGAAATCAGGGCCCCGCAGCGTACCATGGCCCCACACGCTCCCATGGTCCATGAGACCGTATTTCTGATATACATCCTGACCCTGTTTGATGGTCGCGCCATCACAAAACACCTTTCCACCTGCCGATACCCTATCCGGATACGGCGGCACCTTATCAAGAGAAAAATAGCCGCCTGCCAGCAATACTGATATTGATACAATGAAGCTCAGTATCGCCCCGATTTTGAGACCTTTCATGATTACCTCCTTATCGATATAGTTAAATCTATATTAAAAAATTCAGGGACAGCAATCCCTGTTTTATGCGGAGGTTATCGGAGTTTGAGAATTATATCATTGACATAAGTCAAGTGACTGGATAAAAAATAATACTCCGGTTTTCAGGTTGTGTCAATGGGAATGTGCCGGATAATGCAAAATTATTATTCGATGGAATGCCTTTTATGTAAAATTCCATTGACTAAATTATCAGGATACGATTGTAAGATATAATGGTTATGCATCTTTTTCCCGATGCCGCGGGATTTTCTTTGACTCTATCCCGTGCCGTTGAAATTATTTGAAAATATCAAGGAGAAGGGCATATATGGTAAATCGTCTGGTCGCATATCTGTTTTTCTTCATTGTAGGAACAACGTCAATTCCCTGCTATATTATTGCAGTCCTGATTCGGCTCATCACCTATCCCTTTGACCGGCGGCTCAGGCTGCTCCACCTGTTCACCTGTCTCTGGGCCTCCTTCTACACCTGGATCATGCCGCCGTGGCGCATCAGGATCGAAGGAAGGGAACATGTCCGTAAAAACGCAACGTACATGGTGGTATCCAACCACCAGTCCCAGCTCGATATTCTTGTGGCGTTCAGGTTGTTTTTTCATTATAAATGGGTATCGAAAATCGAGATATTCAAGGTTCCCCTTATCGGCTGGAACATGACGCTCAACCGGTACGTCAGGCTCAAGCGAGGCGACAAAGAGAGCATCGAGCAGATGATGAGGGATTGCGAGGAGCGTATCGACGAGGGAAGCTCCGTGTTCTTCTTTCCTGAGGGTACCCGTTCTTCCGACGGCGTCATCAAGCAATTCAAGATGGGCGCTTTCATACTGGCGAAAAAAAAGAAGATACCCATCCTTCCCATCGTGGTAAGCGGGACGAACAAGGCGCTGCCGAAATACAGCGTCAATTTCCACGGTATACAGAAAATTTACTTCAGGATTTTTGAAGAAATACCGTATCAGGCTTTTGAAAAACTTTCTGTTGAAGAAACCGCGAACATGGT
>Ga0209342_10008707_pt1 | contig 10164 bp, 5 predicted proteins | sample RifCSP16_2_FD_184023 | JGI IMG/M metagenome (GOLD analysis project Ga0209342, IMG submission 184023) | Soil microbial communities from Rifle, Colorado - Rifle CSP2_sed 16_2 (SPAdes) (version 2) | ecosystem: Environmental > Terrestrial > Deep subsurface > Rock core/Sediment | place: Rifle... | reverse complement strand
AGGACTCTCGCAACTCATCATCTCGCTGCAAACGCCCGATCCGGCATCCTTCAGCATCCGGGGCGCCAGGAACCTCGCCTACCCAGCGTTCGAGGAACGCGTTGTGCGCGGGGTCCGGCGTGTGCTCGCCGCCGACAGCCGAACCGAGATCACCGTCTCCTTCCTCACCAAGCCCCTGTTCGGCGCCAGCGCACCCACGGTCGGCCGGGGCTGGCCCCTGGTGAGCAGCAAGGCAGCCCTGCACCAGCTCCTGGAGACCTGGGCGGCGCGCTTCCTGGACGGCGCCGGCAACGGCGCGACCCCCGACGCTCTCCGGCGTGCGGTGGCCCGCACCGGCATGCTCAGCCGCAACGAGCTGCGGCTGGGGCCGCGCCTGGTCTTCGAGGCGCGCCCAGTCGGGGAGTGGGCAACCCCCACCTATCCCCCGGGCCGCCGCTGGTACCCCGCGCCCTTCGGAAGCTGCCATGGCCTCACCGACCACCTGGCGATCCTGTGGAACGGACAGTACGCCTACTGCTGCGTGGATCACGATGGTCACACGTCGCAGGCCCGCTTCCAGGACACCTCACTGCTGGACTTCCTCGGCTCGGAGCCGGTGCAGGCGGCGCTTCGGGGCTTTCGCCGGCTGCGCCCGGTCCATCCCTACTGCCGCCAGTGCCTGGGGGGCCCCGGGCGGCTCTTCGCACTGGTCAAGGGCCTCGGCGCAGCCCTCTACTTCGGCGTCCTCAGACGCACCCTGCGCCGAACGGAGATCGAGTAGCGTTGTGAGGATCCCGCCCTCTGGGGCGATAATGGCCGGCATGGATCCCGAGCTCATCCGCCTTCTTCCCAAGAACGACCTTCACGTCCACCTCGATGGCTCCCTCCGCCTCCCCACCGTGATCGATCTGGCCCGAAGCCGCCGGGTGGCCCTGCCGTCTGAGACTCAAGAGGGACTGCGCGAGCTGGTCTTCCGCCCCCACTACAAGAACCTCGCCGAGTACCTCGAGGGCTTCACCTACACGGTGGCCGTGCTCCAGGACGCCGAGGCTCTGGAACGGGCCGCTTGCGAGCTGGCCGAGGACTCCCAGGCGGAGGGTGTGCGTTACCTCGAAGTGCGATTCGCCCCCCAGCTCCACGTCCGCCCGGGCTTCGAGGTCGCCGACGTGGTGAGGGCTGTCGATCGCGGGCTGCGCCGCGCCACCGCCTCCTTCAACGCCCGCCCCCAGGTGGCCTCGGGCGAGGAGCCGCGTTTCGTGGCCGGCATCATCCTCTGCTCCTTGCGCTTCTTCAACCCGCAGTTCTCGGTCGGCTACGAGCGCTTCTTCAAGGCCATGGCCGAGGCCCCCGATCACGAGGTCTACACCGCGGCCTCGGTGGAGGTGGCGCGCGCCGCCGCCCGGCTGAAGCACGAGGAGGGGCTGCTGGTGGTGGGAGTCGACCTGGCCGGCCAGGAGAAGGGCTATCCCGCCGAGGACCACCAGGTCGCCTACCAGGTGGCCCACGAGGCCTTTCTCGGAAAGACCGTCCACGCCGGCGAGGACTACGGACCGGAGTCCATCTTCCAGGCCATCGGCGACCTGCACGCCGATCGAGTCGGCCACGGTACCTGGCTCTTCGACGAGAGCAAGATCACGAGCCCCCGCATTCGCGATCGCAAGGCCTACGTGGAACGGCTCGCGGAGTTCATCGCCGACAAGCGCATCACCATCGAGGTTTGCCTCACCTCCAATCAGCAGACGGTGCCGGAGCTGGCCGACGACTTGGGCAAGCACCCCTTCGTCGAGATGCGCCGCCGCCGCCTTTCCACCACCTTCTGCACCGACAACCGGCTGGTCTCGAACACCACCGTCAGCCAGGAGATCGCGCGGGCGGTGGAGGCCTTCGGCCTCACACCCCGGGAAGTGCGGGACATGCTCATCTACGGCTTCAAGCGCAGCTTCTTCCCCGGCACCTACCTGGAGAAGCGGATCTACGTGCGCGAGATCATCGACTTTGCCGACCGGGTGATGGCCGGCGCCGGCCTGCCCGCCAAGGGCGGCGGGGCGCCCACATAACGGGCTGGCCGCAGCACCGAACGAGAAGCCAAGAGGGGCACACCAGTTTCCGGTCGACGACGCCCAGGTGTCGAGCTGCTAGGCGCGCTGTGCGGAGCACCCCCCACGGCACCTGCCGGGCGCGAGCCCGGCGGGCGAGGTCCGCTGAAGCCCGCGGCTTCACCGCGGGTGAAGGCGGCGAGGAGCTGCTCATCGGCCGGCCGTGCTCCCGTGGGGAATCGTGGCGCGGCTGGCCGCCGCCGGCTGCCACACGTCGAGGCCGAATGACGACGGACGGCGGCGCGACGTCCATGGATCCCCGTACGGTCCCCACGGTCGCACGTTTGCCCGGGTGCGGTGGTGCGGTGGTGCGGTGCCTGCGGCTGAGGTGCCGCGGTGCCGCCGCCGCTTGACAGGTGTCGGCCAAGTGTCTATAAACGGGCCCAGCTTTTCATTACAGACAGGGCCGTCAGGAACCCTTCGATCTCTCGAACAGGAGACCTCCATGCGCTTGAGACATGTGCTTTCGGCGATGTTGATGACGGCGGCGAGCCTCGTTGCCGCCCAGGGCTTTGCGCAGTCCACTGACGGGCGCGTGGCCGGCGTGGTGCGCGACTCCAGCGGGGCGGCGGTACCTGGTGCCAGCCTCACGGTTACGAACGACCAGACCGGCGCCTCCCAATCGGCCGTATCGGGGCCCGACGGGTCGTACTCCGTGACTGGTCTGGCGGCCGGCGACTACACGGTCGAGGTTCAGCTCCGCAGCTTCGGGACGGCGAAGCATAAGGTGCGTGTGGTCTCGGGGGGCGTTGGCACCGCCGATTTCACGCTGGCGGCCAAGCTGGAAGAGGAGGTGTTCGTCACCGGCAGCCGCACCGCCCCACGCTCGACGACGGAATCGATGGCGCCGATCGACGTGCTCTCGGCCCGGGAGTTCGAGGGCCTGACTGGTGCCGACCTGTCCGACCAGGTCCGGACGCTGGTGCCGTCCTACAACGTGAACACGCAGCCCATCAGCGACGCGGCGACCATCGTGCGCCCGGCCTCGCTCCGCAACCTGGCGCCCGACCACACGCTGGTGCTCATCAACGGCGAGCGACGCCATCGGGCGGCGGTGATCTACTGGCTGGGCAACGGAGTGGCCGACGGAGCCCAAGGTCCCGACATCTCGGCGATTCCATCGATCGCGCTAAGGCAGGTCGAGGTGCTGCGCGACGGGGCCTCCGCCCAATACGGCTCGGACGCCATCGCGGGGGTGATGAACTTCATGCTCAAGGACAGCCGTAAGGGCGGCGCCATCGAGCTGCGCGGCGGCACCTACCGGGACGGCGGGGGCGACGCGTTCTCGATCGCCGGCAACACGGGCCTGCCGCTGGGACCCCACGGCTTCGCCAACATAACGGCGGAGTACGCCGGCAGCGACCCGACCGACCGCAGCGTGCAGCGCGACGACGCGGCCCTGCTGGTCTCGGGAGGCAACACCCAGGTCAAGGACCCAGCCCAGATCTGGGGCTCGCCCAAGATCGAGGACGATTTCAAGCTGTGGGTCAACTCGGGCTATCTCTTCGGCGGCGGCCAGCAACTTTACGCCCTCGGCAACTACGTGACCAAGAAGGTCACGGGGGGGTTCTACTACCGCAACCCCAACACCCGCGGCGGCGTCTTCAGCTCCGACGGCGGCGCGACGTTGTTGATCGGCGACGTGCTGGACGCCCGTGACGGCGTGCGCGACGGCTCGGCGAAGTGCCCCAAGGTCACGGTGACGGACGGACGGCCGGACCCAGTCGCCCTGGCCCGGGTCTTCGCCGACCCGAACTGTTTCTCGTACCAGGAGATGTTCCCCGGCGGCTTCACTCCCCAGTTCGGCGGTGACGTGCGCGACTACTCGCTCGTAGCCGGGGTCAGGGGCCTGAACAAGGGCGTGTCCTGGAACCTCAGCGGAGGCTACGGCTCGAACGAGGTGGACTTCTTCATCTTCAACACCGTCAACGCCTCGCTGGGTCCCGATTCGCCGACCTCGTTCAACCCTGGCCTGTACAAGCAGGACGAAGTCAACGTCAACTTGCGGCTCGGCTATCCCCTCAACAAGACGGTCCACCTGGCGGGCGGCGTGGAGTGGCGCGACGAGAAGTTCACCATCGGCGTCGGGCAGCGCGAGTCATGGGTCAACGGTCCCTTTGCCGAGCAGGGCTTCAGCGCGGCGTCCAATGGTTTCCCCGGCTTCAGCCCGCTCTCCGAGGGCAGTTGGAGCCGCAGCAACTTCGCGGGCTACCTCGACCTCGAGGCGGGTCGAGGCTCCGACTGGACCCTCGGAACCGCCGCTCGCTTCGAGCATTTCGCCGACTTCGGCTCGACGCTGAACGGGAAGCTCGCCGGACGCTACGCGATAAACGCCAACGTGGCCCTGCGGGCCAGCGTGAGCACCGGCTTCCGGGCACCGACGCCGGGCCAGTCGAATGCCTACAACGTGTCGACGCAGTTCGACCTGGCCCTGGGAGACCTCGTGAACAACGGCACCATCCCGGCGACCTCGCCGGTGGCTGCCCTGCGCGGCGGCAAGCCCTTGGTCGCAGAGAAGTCCGTCAACTACTCGATGGGGGCGGTCGTGCGAGCGGGCAAGGTGCACCTGACGACGGACCTCTTCCGGATCGACATGCGCGACCGCCTAGCGGTGACGCAGAACTTCGCCTTGAACGAGGCGGAAGTGGAGGGGTTGCTGCGGGAGGGCATTACGAGTGCCCGGAGCATCCAGAACTTCCGCTTCTTCACCAACGATTTCGAGACCAGCACCCAGGGAATCGACGTCGTGGCCACGTACACGGCGGGCGCCACGGATGTGCACCTGCTGTTCAACCACACGCAGACCGAAGTCACCGACTTCAACCCCGACACCTTGGCCGAGAGCCGCATCCAGCAGCTCGAAGAGGCTCTGCCCAAGACCCGCGCGTCCCTGTCGCTCACCCGCTCGATCAACAACCTCAGGCTGCTCGGCCGCGTCAGCACCTTCAGCGGCTGGTACGACTTCGACGACTCCTATTCCTACGACGGAGGCCACGTGCTCGTGGACCTGGAGGCGACCTACAAGTGGAAGAAGGGCATTACCATCGTGGCCGGAGGGCAGAACGTCTTCAACCACTACCCGGACGAGAACCCGGGTGCCCGCGCCGGCGTGGGCAACCTCTACAGCCAGTACGCGCCGTTCGGATTCAACGGCGCCTTCTGGTACGGACGGATCAAGTACGAGTTCTGATCTCGGGCGGATCCGAACCGTTTGGCGTAGGAGGCCTTGAAGAGGAACCCGCTGCGCGTCGTGAGGTACTCGCCGCCCTCACCGGCGCGCAGCGTCCTGCCGTTCCATGCGCGTTTCTGATCGCCGAGCCCGTGGCCGGCATGGGCGACCGTCCGGGGAACCGGCTCGAAGCAGGCGAGGGGGTTCGTCTCGCCGCGGCCTCCGTCAGGAGGGGTCCGGCAGGTCCTGCCGCCTGCGCCTGCGCTCCTCGGCCAGCAGTGGATGGCGGCACCCGATCAGCACTCGGCCACTTCGATGCGGGCCGAGGTGATCATGCCACCCTACCAGCACCAGCCGCCTTGGGGAGCGGTGTCGAATCAGCTTCCCGACCGCAGGGCCGCCACCTCCTTGGCGGCCTCGCGGCTGGCTCGGCTCCTGGGTCCCAGGCGGGCGAGCAGCTTGGCGTGGGCGCCGGTCAGAAGGGGTTCCGCCTCGACCCGACGTCCCTGAGCCAGCAGGCAGGCACCTAGCGCTGCCTCGGCTCGCGCCAGCTGAGGGTGGTCGCCCCTCAGGGTCTGCGCCAGACTGGCCCGGGCCTGCCGCAGCAGCGGCTCGGCAGCCTGATGCCGCCTGCGCTCGCTGAGGACACGACCCAGGCCCACCTGCGCCTCTGCCGTTTGGGGGTGAGTCGCCGGCAGCTTCTGTTGGCGAATCGCCAGCGCCTCTCGGAACAGCCGCTCCGCCGTCTCCAGATCCCGTCGATCCTGGGCCAGGCCGGCCAGGGCCACCAGGCTTGTGGCCAGCTCCGGGTGGCCCGGCGCGAGCTTCTGACGGCGCACCGCCAGCGCCTGGCGAAGGAGCGTCCCCCCTTCGCCGAGCTTCCCGTCGGACACCAGCGCTCGCCCCAAGTTGTGCATGGCCCGGGCCACACTCGGATGCTCGCTCCCGAGTTGCTGGTGTCTGATGGAGAGCGACTCGCGATAAAGCGCCTCCGCCTCGACGGCGTCTCCCCGGTCCTCCAGCAGCGTCGCCAGGTTGTTGAGGGTGACCGCGACGTCCATGTGCCGGTTCCCCGAGAGCTTTCGCTGCAGGGCCAGAGCTTCTCGGTAGGTGGCCTCGGCGGCGTTCAGATCGCCCTTGTCCTGGAGCAGGGAGGCCAGGTTGTTGAGACTGGAGGCCACATCCGGGTGCTCATCGCCCAGCAGCTTCCGACGCAGGCGTAGAGACTCCCGGAGTACCGACTCCGATTCCGCATACTGCCCCTTGGCGTTGAGCAGCGAGCCCAGCATGCTCAGGCTGTTGGCCACCTGCGGATGGTCGTGGCCCAGGGTCGCCTCTCGGGCGCGCAGCACCTCGCGGTACAGCTTCTCGGCTCCTGCCGAGTCGCCCCGGCCCCGGAGCAGCTGGCCCAGGTTGGCGAGAGTCACCAAACGCTTGGGGTGGTGCTCCCCCAGGGTCTTGGCGTAGATCTCGAGGGCCCGCAGGTACAGCGCTTCCGACTCCTGAAGCTGGTTCTTCGATTCCAGCAGGAGGCCCAGGTTGTTGCACGACTCCCCCACCGCCGGGTCCAGGGGCCCCAACAGCCGAGTCCGCACCTCGAGCGCCCGGCGGTAGAGGGGCTCCGCTCCCTGGAGGTCCCCCTTTTCCCGCAGGATCTCGGCCAGATCGTTCAGGCTCTTGGCGGTGTCGAGGTGCATCTCCCCCAGGAGCCGGCTCCTGGTGTCGAGAGCGCTCTGCAGGAGATCGGCGGCCTGGGTGCGCAGCCCCAGCTTCCGGTAGACGACACCCATGGTGTCCATCAGCGCCGCCTGGACCAGCGGCTGGTCTTTGAGGTCGCTGCCGATCCGTTCGGCACCACGATCCAGGATCTCGCGGGCCGTCACCGCGTTCCCCCGCGACTCGCTGGGATCGGAGATCCTGAACAGCTCGGTGAGGAAGCTGGAGACCTGACGAGCTTCTCGCTCCGCGACCAGCGCCTTATTGCGCTCACTCGCCAAACGCGACGCCTGGACGGCCATGGAGACGCCGAAACTCGCGAGCAGAAGGCTGAAGACCGCCGCCACCGCCACCGAGGCCCGATGGCGGCGCACGAACTTGCCGGCTCGATAGCGGAGGGTGTCCGGCCGGGCCAGGACCGGGTGACCGTCCAGGTGTCGCCCAAGGTCCTGTGCCAGTTGGTCGGCCGAGGCGTAGCGACGCGCGGGTTCCTTCTCCAGGGCCTTGCGGGTGATGTTGTCGAGGTCCCCGCCGAGCCGCCGGACCAGCTGCTCCGGCCGCACGCCGCGCCGATCGGCTATCTCCTGCGCCCTCTTGCCGCCGAGTCTCCGCACCGTCTCGCTGGGACGGACCGCCTCCTCCCGGCAGACGCGCTGCTCCATCTCCTGGAGGCTGCCGGTTTCCAGCCGGTGGGGCCGCTGCCCGGTCAGCAACTCGTAGAGAAGAACACCCAACGAATAGACGTCGCTCGCGGTGCTCACCGGTTCTCCCCGAATCTGCTCCGGGCTCGCGTACTCGGGGGTCATGAGGCGCACGGCGGTCTGCGTGAAGGCGACGGTCGGACCTTCGCCGTCGGCCCGCAGCAGCTTGGCGATGCCGAAATCGAGGAGCTTGGGGAGGCCGTCCTCGCCGACCAGGATGTTGCTGGGCTTCAGGTCGCGGTGGATGACCAGGTTCTGGTGTGCGTACTGAACCGCCGCGCACACGGTCGCCAGCAGCCGCACGCGCTCGGCGATCGCCAGCCGCCTGCGGTCGCAGGACTCGGTGATAGGCTGGCCCTGCACGAACTCCATCACCAGGTAGGGAACGCCGTCCTTGGTCCGGCCGCCGTCCAGCAGGCGCGCGATATGGGGATGGTCGAGCTGAGCCAGGATCTGGCGCTCGGCGCGGAACCGAGCCAGCAGCTCCGGCGCGGGCACGGGGGCTCGCAGCAGCTTGACCGCCACCTGCTTGCGGTAGGCGTCATCGGCACGGACCGCCTGGTAGACGGTGCCCATGCCACCCTGGGCCAGTTCGCGCTCCAGACGATAGGGTCCCACACGGGCGCCCGGCCTCGGCGCTTCGGCCGCGTCCCCTCCCCGGGCCTCCTCCGACTCGGCGAGCGGCCCGGTCGCGGCGCCCGTCGCCACCCGGGACAGCAGCTCGTCACGCAAGCCCGAGCCGGCCCCAGCCTCCGACAGCAGAGCGTTGCGCTCTTGGCTGTCGAGCCCGGCCAGGGCCGCCAGCAAGTCGTCGAGCGCGCGTCGATCGAGGCCTGCCGTGGCGGCGCGGGCCCCGACCTCCGAGCGCGGTTCCGGCTCGGGAAGGTGACTCATCTGTCTGGAACCTGAGGATTGTACCGAGCCGGGGCCGGGCGGTGCAAACGACAGCGTCCGACAGCGTGCTGCCGGCCAGCATTCGGCCAGGCCGCCACCGGCCCCAGCCAGGGGTCGGCGATGGGGCGGCGCACCGAGCGACGAGGTACCCGGGGCGCGACTGGCGAGGCTACACGTCCACCTTGCCGACTCGCGCGCTGGCGAGCCAGGCCGGGCCAACCACCCACAGCAGGAGCGACAATCCCAGGAGCAACCCCGCGCCGAGCGGCCCGCCGGTGAAGCGCAAGAAGGCCAGGGAGGCCGCACCAAACGCACCCGTACCCTCGATGCCGAGGAGGGTGCCGGTGCGCACTGCATCCACCGGGTTCACCAACACGGCGACGATCAGCACCCGGGAGGCGGTCCCCGAGGGCAGGAGCGATGCCAGGCCCAGGGCCGCCACGTCGAACAGCACCACGGCGACGAACCAGACCACCAGGGCCAGGGCCAGGGCTCGGGAACGACGCCGGCCGATGGCTCCGGCCGACAGGATCGCGGCAATGCCCAGGAAGACGGCGGTCATCACCAGCGACCCGGCCACCAGCAGCAGGAAGCCACCCAGCCCCTCCTCACCGCTCCGGGTGAAGATCACGTACCCGGCGACACCGAAACCCAGCGCTTGGGCGGCTGCCAGGGCCTCGAACAGGCCGAGCAGCTTCCCGAACAGGATGGTCCGCCGCGACACCGGCTGCGAGTAGATGAGCTCGGCCGCCCCCCGTTCGGGTGCCAGCGAGAGCACGCCGATCACCAGCGAGGTGAGCGGCACCAACAGGAGCACCAACTGGACCAGCGAGACGGCGGTGCGGGCGAAGTCCTGAACCCCGTGCCCGCCCGAGAGCACGTACCCCGAGGTCGCCACCGCCAGCGCCAAGGCTGCGAAGACCACCGCGAAGATCTGTGTCCACCGCGAACGAAGGGCCAGCGTCAGCTCCTGTCGAGCGAACAGAAGCAGCGGCGACGCCGACGCCTTTCGCGCCGCTGTCACCGGGCTCACTGGACTGCCTCGGCCGGCCGGCCCGGCGCTATGCGTCCTTGGTTCATTTCGTTAGCCCTGGAGGGCCTTGCGGTCCATAGACGTCCTGCAGCGTCAGGGGCACTCCACCCTGGGCCGCCGGATCCCGGTCGCGGGACGCCGCGTCGGCGTGAGCGATGACGTGCGACGCCATCGGCGTCTCCAGCCCCGGGACCTTGGTGTACAGCGCCAGCTCGGCCCGCACCCACGCCTTGCTCTGGCGATCGGCCACGTAACCCGCGGCTCCCTTGGGGAGCGGCGCCTTGCCCTTCAGGTACCCGGCGAAGCAGCCGATGTCGTCGAAGAACCTCGCCTCCTCACCGGGCGCCACCAACTGGGCCGCAAAACGGGGATCGGAGACCGCCATGCGGCAGAACCCGCACTGCTCGTTCTTGGTGTCGAGCGCGGCCGGCCCCGGCGGGCCGCCGGAACAAGCCAGGCCAAACCCCAGGCCCGCGGCCAAGACCAGCCCCGCAATCCTCTCGACTCTCGCCTCTCCGGTCCCTCTCCTCATCCTTGTGTCAGCTCCCGATAGAGAGTGTCCAGCCGGCCCTCGTC
>Ga0209342_10008706_pt1 | contig 10165 bp, 9 predicted proteins | sample RifCSP16_2_FD_184023 | JGI IMG/M metagenome (GOLD analysis project Ga0209342, IMG submission 184023) | Soil microbial communities from Rifle, Colorado - Rifle CSP2_sed 16_2 (SPAdes) (version 2) | ecosystem: Environmental > Terrestrial > Deep subsurface > Rock core/Sediment | place: Rifle... | reverse complement strand
CCGCCAGGTCGGCCAGCCGGGCCCCGCTCCAGCGGAGGCCCCAGAGCCGGTTCAGTCCCCAGAGGGCGGCGGCGGCGTCGCTCGAGCCTCCCCCCAGCCCGGCGGCCACGGGGATCCGCTTCTCCAGGGTGATCCGGGCTCCCCGGTTCGCCCCGGCGGCTTCCATCAGGAGCCGCGCGGCCTTGACCACGAGGTTCGCCTCATCCGTGGGGAGAGCGGGGTCGCTGGTCCTGAGGGTGAGGGCCTCGTCCTCTTCCAGGACCAGCCGGTCGAATAGATCGACCGCCTGGAGCACGGTGGAGAGCTCGTGGTAGCCGTCCCCCCGCTTCCCCAGGACCTCGAGCACCAGGTTCACTTTGGCCGAGGTCCGAAGCGTGAGCGACCGGGCCCGCCTCGACCGTCTCGACAAGGCATAAAAACGTATCACGCCCCGTCGGGGGAGTCAACGGAACCGTTGGATTTTGACGCCTTCCGGGAGGGTGAGCGTGAAGAGGTCAGGGGACGGCCCGGTCCCCAGCTTCGGCTCGCGGTAGCGGACCGACACCACGAGCGGCGCGTCGAGGGCGGTCATGGTCAGCGCCGCCGGGGGGTCGGCGGGGCTGCCGCCCGCGTACGTGACGCGGGCCGGCGTCTTCGCACCGGTCAGCTCGACTTGTCTCACGACGCCCGTTTCGGGGTCCGCCCAGATCCGCTGCACTCCGGCCGCGCCGGTCAGCTTGATCGAAGGTCCGATCCCGTCGGCAGGGATGATCTCGGCCGAGTACGGGTCCTTGAGCGGCAGCACGTGGCCGGCCAGGATGCCAACCAGCTCCTCGGGCTCGAGGGCCAGGCCCAGCCAGCGCTCGGTGGCCTTGGCCGACGCCGGGCCGACCAGGGCGCGATTGTCCGCCACCTCGTAGAGGGTCACGCTCTCGGCGTTGCCCACGAGGAGGAGGAACGGCTGCCCCCACGGCGTCAGCGCTTCGAAGCGGACGGAAGCCGGCGCCCGCAGGAGCAGGACGCCCGTGAGACGGTGGACGCGGCCGTCCCGCTGGATCGTGATCTCGGCGAGGGTGCGGAGGTCGGCGAACTCCAGCCAGCGATGCTGGAGGGCGGCGATCAGGCGGTGGGCTTCGGGCGAAAGGGGCTCGCGGGGGGGCGGCAGGGAGGCGCACCCGGCAAGCACGACGAGGGCGACCCCCAGGAAGGCGGCGGGACGCCTACGGCTGGGCCTTGGACCGCTCACCCTTCACGCTGCGCTGCTTGTCGCGGGTCTCCTGGAGCTTCTTCTTGACCTCTTCGTTCTTGGGATCCAGCGAGAGCGACTTCTCCCAGGCGGCCACCGCGTCGTCCTCGAAGCCGTTCTTGATGTAGGCGTCGCCCAGGTGGTCGAAGATCACGGCGTCTTCCTTGGCGCGCTCCACCGCGCGCTTGAGCTCGCGAAGGGCCTCGGGGTAGCGCCCCTGCTGGTAGAAGGCCCAGCCCAGGCTGTCGATGAAGTAGCCGTTCTCCGGCTCGATCTCGAGGGCCTTCTTGATGAGGACGACCGCCTCGTCCAGGTTGATGCCCTTCTCGGCGTACATGTAGCCGACGTAGTTGTACGCCTCGGCGTGCTTGGGGTCGAGCGTGATCACCCGCCGGAATGAGCTGATCGCGTCGTCGAAGCGCTTCTGCTTCTCGTACACCACGCCGAGCTGGAACTCCAGGTCCTTGTTCTTCGCGTCGATGGAGAGCCCTTCCCGGAGCGTCTGGATGGCCTTGTCGTGCTGCTCGGCCCGGAAGTACGCGGTGCCGAGGTAGAGGAAGAGCTCGGGGCGCCGGGGCTCCAGGTTCACCGCCTCCTGGAGGATCGCGATCGCCTCCGGGAAGCGCTTGGCGCGGCCGTGGAGGAAGCCCAGCTGGACCCGGGCGTCGATGGAGCGGGGATCAGTCCGGAGGATGCGCTCCAGCTCGATCCGCGCGTCGGCGTCCTTGCCGGCGTCCATCAGGGTGGTGGCCAGGAAGTAGCGGGCGCGGAGGTTGGCCGGCTCGAGGGTCAGCACCCGGCGGAACGCGTCGGCGGCCTTGTCCCACGCCTTCTGTTCGTAATGGACGGCGCCGAGCTTCATCCAGATCCGCGGGTCGTGGGGCGCCACGTTCGCCAGCGACTCGAGCTCCTGCTGGGCCTCCTGGTACTTGCCGAGGCGGATCAGGAGGTCGCCCAGCCGCTCCACGAAGCCCGGGTTGTCGGGGTTCATCTGGATGGCGCGCCGGTACACCTTGACGGCCTCGTCCGGCTGGCGCCGGGTCTCGTAGACGTAGCCGAGGGCGGTCCACGCGGCGTCGTGATCGGAATCCAGCTCGATGGCCCGCTGGAGCTCGCGGATCGCGTCGTCCCACGCCTCGGACTCGATGGCGAGCCGGCCCAGGAGGAAGTGCGCCTGCGCCAGGTTCGGGCTGACCGTGACGAGCCGGAGCAGCACCCCTCGGGCCTTGTCGTGGGCCCGCTGCTCCACGAAGTGGCGCGCCAGGGTGAGGTAGCCGTCGGGGGACCGGGGGTTGAGCGCGATGACCTTCTCCAGCTCGGCCTCGGCCTCGCTCCAGCGCTTCTGCCCGCGGTAGAGCTCGGCCAGCGTGAGGTGGACGCTCGCGTCGTTGGGCGCCAGGGCCGCCGCCTTGAGCCCCGCCTCGATGGCTTCCTGGGGCGCGTCGGTCTTGGAGAGCCAGAGGGCCAGCTGGGTCCAGAGGGAGGGCGTGGCCGGGTCCCGCTTGACCGCCTCTTTGAGCTCTGCGATGGCTTCCTTCAGCCGGCCGGCCTGGGCGTGGAGCTGAGCGGCCGTGTAATGGAAGTAGGCCTCGGCGGCGGGGTCGCGCTGAGCGGCGCGCGCGACGGGCGGCCGCGGGGTGTCGGCCTCGGCGGCCGGAGCCGGCGCCGTGCTGGCGCAGCCCGCGAGGCCGAGGAGGACCAGGAGGACGAGCGCGATCATGATGTTGCCAGCGTCAAGTGGAGCGCCTTGATGTTGCCGGCGCCGTAGCGCGCCTGGAGGCGGGCGAGGAGCTCGCCTTCGCGGAGCGTCAGTTCCTGGAGCCACGGGGAGTTGTCGACGATCACCGTCAGTGTGCCCCCGCGCAGATCCCCGGGCCGAGCCCGCCGCGCGAGCTGAGGATCCACGGCGCTCGGCCAGTCGCGCCTCACGGCCAGCGCCAGAAGGGGCTCGGCCAGTGCGGGAAGGGCGGCCGTGAGGAGCGCGCCGACCGGTGTCGGGGTGGACCTGCGCGAGCGGGTCATGGGTAGTCCCTATCATAACGCGCCCGGCCACTGCGGGCAAATTGACTTCGATCTGACGCCCCAACCATGGTATTGGGGTCAGGTCTTGCAATGACACATGCTATTGATACGACCACGCCGGTCGGATGTTGCATTGCAAGACCTGACCCCGTATCCTCCTAGGCATGGCGCGCCCGCGGCGCGGCGATATTCTGTCTTTGACCGTGGACGACCTGGCCTTCGGCGGCGAGGGCGTGGGCCGCGCCGACGGCTACGTGGTGTTCGTCCGCGGCGGGTTGCCCGGTGATCGGCTGCGCGTCCGCCTCACGGAGGCGCGCTCGCGCTTCGGCAGGGGCGTGATCGAGGCCGTGGAGGCACCCTCGCCGGATCGCGTCGAGGCGCCGTGCCCGTACTTCGGCCGGTGCGGCGGCTGCCGCCTCCAGCACCTCGACTATCCCGCCCAGCTCCGGTTCAAGGCCAAGCAGGTGGCTGATTGTCTGACGCGGATCGCGGGGATCGCCGACGTCCCCATTCGCCCCATCATCGGCGCGCCCGAGCTCTACGGCTACCGGAACAAGATGGAGTTCACTGTGGCGAGGGCAGCGGAAGGGACGGTCGTCGGCCTTCACGAGGCGGACCGCTACGACCGGGTGCTCGACATCGAGCGCTGCCTCATCCAGTCGGACGCCATGAACGGGCTGCTCGCGGAGGCGCGCGCCTTCTTTGCCGAGCGGAACCTCCCCGTGTACGACCAGGAGAGCGGCGAGGGGCTGCTGCGCTTCCTCATGCTGCGCGAGGGCAAGCGCACGGGGGAGGCGATGGTCAACGTGGTGACGTCGGCCCCCCAGGTGAGCGAGCTGGCGCCGCTGGCCGACCGCCTCAGGAGCCGCGTGGGCCAGACCGCCAGCGTGATCCTGAACGTCAACCCGAAGAAGGCGAGCGTGGCGGTGGGGGTAGAGGAGCACCTCCTGGCCGGTCGCGACCATATCCGCGAGGCCCTCGGCGGGCTCGTCTTCCAGATCTCCGCCAACTCGTTCTTCCAGACCAACACGCTCCAGGCCGAGCGCCTCTTCGCCCTCGTCGAGGAATCGACGGAACTGACAGGGAGCGAGACCGTGATCGATCTCTACTCGGGCACGGGCGCCATCAGCCTCCTCCTGGCGCGTCGCTGCCGGTCGGTGTACGGGATCGAGGTGGCGCAGGCGGCGGTGGACGACGCCCGGCGCAACGCCAAGGCCAACGGGATCGAGAACTGCACGTTCCTGGCGGGGGAGGTGCGGGGCGTGCTGCCTCAGCTCATCGCCCGCGGAGTCCGGGCGGAGGTGGTGGTGGCCGATCCGCCGCGCGCCGGCTTCCACCCCAAAGCGCTCCGCGCCCTCGTGCTGCTCGGCCCCGGGCGGATCGTGTACGTCTCGTGCAACCCCGCCACGCTGGCCCGGGACCTGGGGGAGCTGGTGCGGGGCGGTTACCGCGTCGAATGGGTCCAGCCGCTGGACATGTTTCCCCACACGCCGCATATCGAGGCGGTCGCGCGGCTGCGGAAGGTCTGAGGACCCCCTCACCCTGCCTCTCCCCACTGGGGAGAGGAGAAGAGGTGAGGGGCGCATCAACTGGGGCGGACGACCAGAATCTGGTCGTGCAGGCGCACCCGCTCCCGGACCTTCAGCGCCACCTCGCTCCCGCGCTCGGCACGCTGGATCGGCTGGTGCTCGAGCTGAATCGAGTCCACCATCTGCGTGAAGTCGGTGGTGTGGCCGTGGATCCGGATCTGGTCGCCGACCTGGAGCGCGCCGTCGGTGAGGCGGATGGCCGCCACCCCGATCTTGGCGTAGTAGCCGTCCACGATTCCGACCTTTTCCTCGGTGGCCATGGGTCTGCTCCTGGTTGATTGGTGTTCACCGCTGAGTATACAATCGAGCCCACTCTGAGACCAGGCCGATGAACACCTTCCTCATCCGGCGCTTCCTCCAATCGCTCCTGGTGCTGCTGGGCGTCTCCGCCGTGGTCTTCTTCATCCTCCACCTCACGGGGGACCCGACGCTGCTCCTGCTGCCGCCCGACGCCACGGCCGAGGAGATCACGCGCTTCCGCCAGGTCATGGGCTTCAACGACCCCGTGGTGGTCCAGTACCTGCGCTTCCTGAAGGGCGCCGTCCAGGGGAATTTCGGCGAGTCCCTCCGCCACGGGGAGCCCGCCCTCGACCTGGTGATCGAGCGGATGCCCGCCACGTTCGAGCTCACGGCCGCCGCCCTGGCCATCGCCCTCTGCCTGGCCATTCCCTCCGGCATCGTGTCGGCCGTCAAGCGCAACACCCTCGTGGACTACGTCTCGACCGTGGTCGCGCTGCTGGGCCAGTCCATGCCGACGTTCTGGCTCGGCATCATGCTGATCCTGGTTTTCTCGGTTCGGTTCCACCTGCTGCCGTCGTCGGGCCGCGGCGATCTGGCGCACCTGATCCTCCCCGCGATCACCCTGGGCCTCTTCACCACCGCGCGCATCACGCGCCTCACCCGGTCGGGGATGCTCGAGGTCCTGGGCCAGGACTACATCCGTACCGCCCGGGCCAAGGGGGTGAGCGAGCCGCCCGTCGTCTGGAAGCACGCGCTCAAGAACGCCGCCATCCCGATCGTCACCATCGTCGGGATCGAGCTCGGCACGCTCCTGGGCGGGGCCGTCATCACGGAGACGATCTTCGCCTGGCCGGGCGTCGGCCGCCTCTCGGTCCAGGCGATCTACAACCGGGACTTCCCGCTGGTGCAGGCGGCGGTCTTTCTCCTCGCGGCCACGTTCGTGGCCGTCAACCTCCTCGTGGACGTGATCTACACCTACCTCGACCCGCGCATCAGGTTCCGGTGAACCACCACGAGGCAGCCGAGTCCCTTGTCCTGGTCCGCGCCGGCGCCCGCGGGGAACACGAGTGGCTCGCCCTGCTGGGGCGGCTGGTCCGCCGGCGGACGGCGCTGTTCGGCCTGGCGGTCGTCCTCGTCGTCGTCGTGGGCGCCATCGTCGCGCCGCTGATCTCTCCCTTCGATCCCCTGGAGCAGGACCTCGTCCATCGGCTCCGGGCGCCGGGCTGGCAGGACGCCTCGGGGCGGGTGCACCTGCTGGGGACCGACCACCTGGGACGCGACATCCTGGCGCGGGTCATCTACGGCTCCCGCATCGCGCTCCTGGTCGGGTGCGCCGCGGTGGCCATTTCGGGGGCCCTCGGGATGGCCATCGGGCTCGTCTCCGGCTACTTCGGCGGGTGGGTGGACGACGTGTTCATGCGCCTGGCCGACATCCAGCTGGCGTTCCCGTTCATCCTGCTGGCGATCGCGGTGATCGGCGTGCTCGGGCCCAGCCTCTGGAATATCATCGTCGTCATCGGGGTGTCGAGCTGGGTCATCTACGCGCGGATCGTGCGGGGCGAAGTGCTGTCGCTGCGCGAGCGGGAGTTCGTCCAGGCCGCGATCGCGCTCGGAAGCGGGGATGGGCGGGTGCTCGTCCGGCACGTTCTCCCCAACGCCTTCACCCCCTGGCTCGTCGTGGCCACGCTGGACATGGCACGGGTAATCGTGGTGGAATCGGCGCTGTCGTTCCTGGGCCTCGGCGTCCAGCCACCCACGCCCACCTGGGGGGGGATGCTGGCGGACGGGCGGGTGTACCTGTCCACGGCGTGGTGGCTGGCCACGTTCCCGGGGCTGGCGATTCTCATCACCGTCCTGGGGATCAACCTCTTCGGCGACGGGTTGCGGGACACCCTGGACCCGCGCCTGAAGGTGTGAGGTCAGCTAGCGCACGTTCGAGCGCCGGCTTTGCCGGCGCAATCTCGGGGGGAGGAATCGGAAGGGGGGCGGAGCCCCCCTCCGAGCAACGGTGGTGGAGCGACTGATCCTGAGCGGGGCGACGCTGATCGATGGGAGCGGCGCCCAGCCCGTCAGGGACAAGGCCGTCGTGGTCGAGGGCGCGCGAATCGCCGCCGTGGTCGAGGAGCGCGCGGCGCCGCCCGGGACCGCGCTGCGCCTGGACGGCCTCACGCTGCTCCCGGGGCTCATCAACGCCCACGTCCATCTCTGCCTGGGGGGCGAGCCCGACCCGGTGACCCGGCTGCGCGAGGAGCCGCTCACGCTCACCGCCGTCAAGATGGCGGTCCGGGCGCGGGAGACGGTGGAGGCCGGCGTCACGACGGTGCGCGACCTGGGCGGGCGCGAGTACGCTGAGTTCGCCGTCCGGCGCGCGGTCGGCGAGGGGTTGATCCCGGGGCCGCGGATCATCGCCGCCGGGCGGGGCATCTGCATGACCGGCGGCCACGGCTGGTGGTTCGGCCGCGAGGCCGACGGCCCCGATGACGTGCGCCGGGCCGTCAGGGAGCAGCTCAAGGCGGGTGCCGACGTCATCAAGATCTTCGCCACGGGCGGCGTGATGACCCCCGGCGTGGAGCCCGGGTCGGCCCAGCTGACGCTCGAGGAGGTCCGCGCGGCCATTGAGGAGGCGACGAAGGCGGGCCGCCGCGTGGCGGCCCACGCCCAGGGCTCCCAGGGGATCGCCAACTGCATCGAGGCCGGGATCACCTCCATCGAGCACGGCATCTTCCTCACCGAGGAGCTGGTCGCCCGGATGAAGCGGGAAGGGATCGCCCTGGTGCCGACGCTCATCGCCCCCTATCAGATCGGCGCCCACGGCGTGGCGGCGGGCATCCCCGAGTTCATGGTGCGGAAGTCCCAGGCGGTGATGCCCTCGCATGTGGCCAGCTTCCAGCTGGCGGTGAAAGCCGGCGTCCCCGTCGCCGCCGGGACCGATGCCGGGACGCCCCTGAATCCTCACGGGAGCATGGTTCCAGAGCTGGAGCTGATGGTGAAGCACGGGATGACCCCGCTGGACGCGATCCGTTCCGCGACGGCGGTGGCGGCGAATGTGCTCGGGCTGGGGGCCGAGGTCGGCCAGGTCGCCCCCGGATTCGCGGCGGACCTCGTCGCGGTGGGCGGCAACCCCCTGGAGCGGATCGAGGCCCTGGCGGATATACGTCTGGTGATCGCCAACGGGAAAACGATTGTCAACCGGCTGGCCGAAAGGAGGCCCTCATGAAGCGCACTCTAGTCCTACTCTTCGCTCTCTGCCTGGTCGGGTGGTCCGGCGCCGCGGCCGCGGCCCCCCAGGGGCAGATCGTCGTCGCCCAGGGGGTGGACCCGACCACCCTGGACCCGCAGTGGCACGAGGAGACACCCGCGTATAACGTGCTGCTGAACATCTACGACACGCTCCTCTTCCGGGACAAGGACCTCAAGATCATTCCGTGGCTGGCCACGTCGTGGAAGCTGGTCAACCCCACCACGTGGGAGTTCAAGCTGCGGCAGGGCGTCAAGTTCCACAACGGCGAGGAGTTCGACGCCGAGGCCGCGAAGTACAGCCTGGACCGCCTGCGCGACCCGGAGCTCAAGAACCGCCAGGCCGCCAACTTCCGTCTGATCGCGTCGGTGGACGTCGTGGACAAGCTCACGGTGCGCATCACGACGAGCAAGCCGTTCCCGACGCTGGAGAACCAGCTCGCCCTCCGCGGGGCCATCATGGCCCCCAAGCACTTCAAGGGGAAGGATAAGGTCTTCGCCGACCGCAACCCGGTGGGGACGGGACCGTACAAGTTCGTCCGGTGGGCCAAGGACGAGCAGATCGTGCTGGAGGCCAACCCGCAGTGGTGGGGGGGCGCGCCCAAGGTGAAGACGCTGATCTTCCGTCCCATTCCGGAGCACGCGGTGCGCGTGGCCGCGCTGCAGGCGGGCGAGGTGGACATCGCGGTGAACATCCCGCCCCACCTGGTGTCGATCATCGACAAGCACCCCAGCCTCTACGTCTCCAAGGCGCCGAGCGTGCGGACCATCTTCATTCCCATCTACACCTACCAGTTCGACACGGCCAACAAGCCGGTGGGGCCGGTGGAGGGCCCGACGAAGGACAAGCGGGTGCGCCAGGCGATCATCGCGGCGGTGAACCCGGACGAGATCATCAAGAACGTGCTGGAAGGGCAGGCCATCCGCGTGGCCACGCCGCTGACGCCCCAGCATTTCGGCTTCGACCGGACCCTGCAGCCCGTGAAGGCGGACCCGGACCGCGTGAAGAAGCTCCTGACCGAGGCCGGCTTCCCCGGTGGGATCGACCTCACGCTCAACTCGCCCGACGGGCGCTATCTGAAGGATAAGGAAGTGTCGGAGGCCGTGGGGGGGCAGCTCACGAAGGCCGGCATCCGCGCCCGCGTCCGCACCTTCGAGTGGACGACGTACCTGAACCAGATGGTGTACGTCCACAAGGCCAACCCCATGTACCTGATCGGGTGGGGGAACACCACGTGGGACGCGGACGGAACCCTCGGACCGCTCTGGCGGACGGGGAACCCGCTCGGCAACCACCACAACCAGGACTTCGACGGGATGATCGACGAGGCCCAGACCTCCGTGGACCCGAAGCGGCGGCTGGAGATCTACTCCCGGGCGCTCAAGTCCATGCTGGATGAGGGCGCGGTCCTGCCGCTCTACCAGCAGATGGATCTCTACGGCGTCAACAAGCGGGTGGACTTCCAGGCCCTCTCCTCGGAGCAGATCGTCGGAGTCTGGATCGGCTTCAAGGCCGGGAAGTAGCGCCGGTTCGAACGCACCCCCTCACCTTTCTCCTCTCCCCCAGCGGGGAGAGGGTAACGGTGAGGGGGTGCACGGAACGGGGGTCAGGTCTTGCAATCCAACAAATGTGTTAATGCAAGACCTGACCCCATAGGGCCTGCACCAGCGCGAGGAGGGCGAGGGCGAGGAAGAAGAGGCCGCCGAGCGCGAGGCCAATCTCTCGCCAGCGGGACGGGCGCAGCGCGGGCGGCAGGAATTTCCGGTTCACGACCAGGGTGTGGAAGGAAAGGATGGCGAGGTTCACCGCCGCCACGTTGGCGCCGATCAGGATCAGCGTCAGCGGGTCGGC
>Ga0209342_10008704_pt1 | contig 10166 bp, 10 predicted proteins | sample RifCSP16_2_FD_184023 | JGI IMG/M metagenome (GOLD analysis project Ga0209342, IMG submission 184023) | Soil microbial communities from Rifle, Colorado - Rifle CSP2_sed 16_2 (SPAdes) (version 2) | ecosystem: Environmental > Terrestrial > Deep subsurface > Rock core/Sediment | place: Rifle... | reverse complement strand
CGTCAGCTCGGTGTCCCGGTTGGGGTGGCAGCCGCCGGTCAGCCGCGTCCAGAACGGCTGCAGCCGGTCCTGACAGCGCGCCTTCCACGGCTGCTCGGAGCGCACGTGCTCGAGCATCCGGAGCCGGCCGCCCGGGGCGAGCACGCGCCGGACCTCCGCGAGACCCCGCGCCGGGTCGCCGACGCTGCAGAAGCAGAGGCCGCTCACCACCGTGTCGAAGGCGCCCGCGCGGAACGGCAGCGCCTCGGCGCTCCCCTGCACCAGGAGTGCGTGCGGCGCGCGCAGCCGCGCGCGCGCGAGCGTCGCCCAGACGAGCTCGATCCCGACCACCCTGACGCCGTCCGTGTAGAGCGGCAGGTTGCGCCCCGTGCCCGTGCCGACGTCGAGCGTGCGGCCGCGCGCGCCCGCGACGAGCCAGCGCCGCCAGGCCTCGAGCCCGAAGCGCTCCAGGACCGCGCACATCGCGTCGTAGAGCCACGGGATCTGCTCGAGGCCGCGCATGGGCTCGACTGTACCACGCCGGCGCGGGGGCGCCCCTCGCGGCGCGCGCCCGTGAGAGAATCCAGCGATGGGCCTCGGGATCACCCAGGTGGACGCGTTCACGGACCGGCCGTTCGCCGGCAACCCCGCCGCCGTCTGCGTCCTGCCCGGCCCCCGCGAGGCCGCGTGGATGCAGGACGTGGCGCGCGAGATGAACCTCGCGGAGACCGCCTTCCTCGAGCCGCGCGCCGACGGCTTCGGCCTCCGCTGGTTCACGCCCACCGTCGAGGTGGACCTCTGCGGCCACGCGACGCTCGCGGCCGCGCACGTGCTGTGGGAGGAGAGCCACCTGCCGCCGGGCGTCCAGGCGCGCTTCCACACGCGGAGCGGCCTGCTCACCGCCGACCGGCGGGGCCCGTGGATCGAGCTGGACTTCCCGGCCACGCCCGCTGAGCCCGTGCCCCCGCCTCCCAGCCTCGCGCAGGCGCTCGGCGTCCCGGCGGCGCACGTCGGCCGCAGCCGGTTCGACTACCTGGTCGAGGTGGACACGGAGGCGACGCTCCGCGGCCTCCGCCCCGACCACGCCGCGCTCGCCGCGCTGCCCGTGCGCGGCGTGATCGTCACGAGCCGCGCGGCGGGCGGGGGCTTCGACTTCGTCTCGCGCTTCTTCGCGCCGGCCGCCGGCATCCCCGAGGACCCGGTGACCGGCTCCTCGCACTGCGCGCTCGGCCCCTACTGGGGCGCGCGTCTCGGCAAGACGGAGCTGCTCGCCCACCAGGCCTCGGCGCGCGGCGGGGTCGTGCGCGTGCGCCTCGCGGGCGAGCGCGTCAGGCTCGGCGGCCAGGCCGTCACGGTGCTGCGCGGCCAGCTCGTCTGAGCGGCCGGAATCTCGTGATACGAGGCGGCTGACCCGGCTCCCCGAGCACGCCGGTTGCTCGCGAGCGCGCCGCGCCAGGCTTCCGCTCGGCGTGGAGTGCGGGTACACTCTGGCCCTCGGCCCCCCGCTGCGACCCCCAGGAGCCGATCCCGCCGTACTCGGAACGCCCCGACGAGATCCGCCTCAACTTCTTCCGGACACTTCAGGCCCAGGACCCCGGCGCGCGCGCCTGAACCGCGCGAGCGGGCCGGCCAGGCCCCGGGGACCGGCGCGACCGGCGGCTACCGTCCCCGTCGATTCGCGACGTTCCCGGGGACGATCTCCGCCTGGAAGCGGAAGAGCGCCGGATCGGCCGGATCGACCGTCACGCGGACCCAGTGCATGTCCGGCGCGCCGAACGTCTCGACCCGCGTGAAGTTCTCGAACACCCGGCTCGTCTGCTTGCTGTAGAGCGGCTTGTCGATCCGGAACAGATGCGTGTCGCCCTGCAGGAAGGCGACGGGCCGGTCGTAGCTCTCGAGCTCCTCGGCCAGGAGCGCCACGTAGTCGCCGAAGGCGGCCCCGGCCGGGACGGGAGGGACGTTGCCGCGGCCGACGAAGGGGCCGAAGTAGCGGCTCTTGGGGGAGGCAGGTCCGGAGGCGGGCCAGTAGTTCTCGAATCCGGGATTGGCCTGGACCATCAGCACGAGACCGCGGCTCCCGTCGGTGCGGGCCTTGGCGAAGGCGGCCCTGATCCACGCCAGGTTGGCGGCCTTGCGCTCGCGATGCTCGGCGTCCATCTCCGGCGTGCGCCCGAGGTTGTCGTTGCTGCCGACGATGTGCGCCGTGGCGAACGTCACGCCGCCCAGCGACCAGCGCAGGTTCTCCACGAACTTCGCGTGCGCCGGATCGCTCGCCTGGCTCTCGACGGCGATCGTGCGCTGGCCGAGACTCCGGCCCGGTGGGAAGAACATCTTACGCACGGTGGTGAGCGCGTCCAGTGGATTGACCTTCACCGATTTCAGGTAATGGCAGTCTGTCCAGTCGTTGTCGCCCGGGGTGAAGACGAACGGATGGCGCACGCGCTGGAACGAGGCGAGCACGCGCTTGTAGCTCTCCTCGACGCACGGCACCGGCGAGCGATCCGGGTTGCGGTTGTGCGGCCGAGGATCGTTCTGGAAGTCGCCGATGTGGATGACGAAGGCCAGCTCGTTCCTGTTCAGCGCGTAGGTCCTGAGGTCGCCCTGCCCCGCGTACCTTCTCAGGTGACCCGCTTCCGAAGCCAGGCGGAAAGGACCTCGGAGACCGCCACGACGGCCAGGATGACCAGCAGGATCAGCCCCACCCGGCTCCACTCGAGGCCCAGGATCGCCGTGTTGAGGACGAACCCGATCCCGCCCGCCCCCACCAGGCCCAGGACCGTGGACTCGCGGATGTTGATGTCCCAGCGGTAGATGGTGACCCCGGCGAAGACCGGGCGGACCTGGGGCACGATCCCGTAGAGGAGCACCTGGAAGCGCCCCGCCCCCGTGGCGACGATCGCCTCCACCTGCCCCCGGTCGATCTCCTCGATCCCCTCGGCGAAGAGCTTCGACACGAACCCCAGGGAGCGCACCGCGACGGCCAGCGCGCCCGCCAGGGAGCCCGGCCCGACGATGATGATGAAGATGAGCGCCCAGATCAGCGAGTCCACCGAGCGGCTCACCGTCATCAGCACCCGCCCCAGGGCGAACGTCGCCCAGTTGAAGGTGGTGTTGCGCGCGGCGAGGAAGGCGATGGGGATGGAGAGGATCACGGCGAGCGCGGTCCCCAGCGTCGCGATGTTGATGGTCTGCACGAGCGGATCCGCGACCTCCCCGACGAAGGCCCAGTCGGGCGGGAACATCCGCCCGAAGAGATCCCGCATCTGGGTCGGCGAGTCCGCCACGAACTCCCAGCGGATCCCCATCCCTCGCAGGGCCCAGACGAGAACGACCGCCAGGCCCAGCCGTCCGGCCAGGCGGAGGGCCGACTGCGCGCGCGTGAAGCGCCGCCACGCTCTCACTGGATCCGCGTCCGCGCCCAGGCGCTCACGCCCTCGCCCAGGAGCACGATGGCGACGATGACGAGGAGGATGGCCAGGGAGAAGTCGTAGTCGTAGCGGGCGAAGGAGTTGTAGAGCGTGGTCCCGATCCCCCCGGCCCCCACGATGCCGATGATCGTCGACTGGCGGAGGTGGACGTCCCACTGGTAGATCGTGAGGCCGACGATGCGGGGGAGCACCTGGGGCAGCACGCCGAAGAGCAGCACCTGGTCTCGGCTCGCCCCGGTGGCGCGGATCGCCTCCACCTGCCCCCGGTCGATGTTCTCGATCTGCTCCGCGAGGAGCTTGCTGAAGAAGCCGATGGAGTTCCAGGTCAGGGTGAGCATTCCCGCGAAGGGGCCGAACCCCACGGCCTTGACGAAGAGGATGGCCACGATGATCTCGTGGAAGGTGCGGGCGAGCGTGATGAGCCCTCGTCCCGCGGCGTAGGCCGGCGGCGGCGCGAAATTGCGCGCGGCCAGCACCGCGACGGGGATGCCGATCAGGACGCCCAGGGCCGTGGAGAGCGTGGCCATCTGGATGCTCTCCACCACCCCTTCCACCACCAGCGGCCAGCGCTCGAAGTTGGGCGGGAAGGCGCCACCGAACACGATCCCCGCCCGGGACAGGCCCCGGGCCAGCCGGGCCGCGTCCACCTGGAGGTTCAGCGCGTTCCAGAGGACGAACCCGCCCAGGGCCGCCCACAGCGCGGGCGCCAGCCAGCGGACGGGGAAGGCCGAGGGCGGCCGCCACGCGGCTACGACGGACGCTCGCCGGGCGATGACCGGCCCCCTCAGACACCCATAGCGGAGGCCAGCTCCTCTCCGGCTCCACGGTAGATCTCGTCCAGGGCCTCGCGCGTGAGGTCGGCCGGCGTGCCCTCGAAGACGACGACGCCCCGGTTGAGCCCGAGGATCCGCCGGGCGAACTGCCGCGCGAGCGGGACGTCGTGGATGTTGATGAGGGCCGGGATCCGCTCCTCGGCGGCCAGGCGGGTGATCAGGGCCATGATCGCCTCCGAGGTCCGCGGATCGAGGCTCGAGGTGGGCTCGTCCACCAGGAGGATCCTCGGCCGCTGCACCAACGCGCGGGCGATCCCCACCCGCTGCCGCTGCCCGCCGGAGAGCTCGTCCGCCCGCTTGTTCTCGAAGCCCTGGAGCCCCACCCGGGCCAGCGTCTCGAAGGCCAGCTCCATGTCCTCGGGCGGGAACCGCCGGCGCCAGGCCTGCCAGAGGCTCACGTACCCCAGGCGCCCGCTCAAGACGTTCTCCATCACGGTGAGCCGCTCCACCAGGTTGAACTCCTGGAAGATCATCGCCATGTGGCGCCGGACGCGCCGCAGCTGGGCGCCCCTCAGGGCAGTGATCTCCAGGCCGTCCAGGCGCACCGAGCCCTGATCGGGCTCCACGAGCCGGTTGACGCAGCGGATCAGGGTGCTCTTGCCTGCGCCGGAGGAGCCGATGACGAAGACGACCTCGGTGGCGTGGACACTCAGCGTCACGCCCCGCAGGGCCTCGTCGCCGCCGGGGTAGGTCTTGACGAGCCCCGCGACCTCCAGCGTCCCGGCGGCTACTACTTGCGCTTGGGCGGCTTCCCGAGCTTTTTGTATTCCGGCGACTCCTTGGTGTAGCCGACCCCGTTGGCCTCCTGGATGCCCAGCACCGCCTCCCAGTCCTTGGCGTAGGACACGGGCACGAACCGCGTGTGCTGGGGCGGCTTCCACTCCCGGGCGATGCTGGTCCCCTCGATCCTGAAGGTGAGGAACGCTTCCTTGATCTTCTTGGCGAGCCCCGGCTCCAGGTTGTGGGCATGGGAATAACCCGCCACCGGGAAGAGTGGGGAGCTATACACAACTTTGTAGTCCGTCTTCTTCACGACCCCCCGGGCGACCATCCGCCCCAGCACCGTGTCGGCGACCGCCGCCGCGTCGTAGTCGCCGTTCACGACCCCGAGGATGCTGTTGTCGTGCTTGCCCGTGAAGCCGATCTCGTAGTCCTTCCCCGGGACGACGCCCAGTTTGGAGAAGAAGTAGACGGGCGCCTGGTGGCCCGAGTTGGAGGTCTGGGAGACGTGGGCCACCCGTTTGCCCTTGAGGTCCGCCACCGAGTTGATCCGCGCGTCGCCGGCCCGGGTGATGACGATGAGGCGGTAGCCGGCGCCCCCCGCGTCGTTCCCCATCACGGCGAAGGGCACCGCACCGGCCAGGTTGACCGCGAACGGGACCGAGCCCGTCGAATACCCGGTGATGTGCAGCCGCCCGGAGCGCATGGCCTCGATCTGCGCCGCGTAGTTCTGCGGCCCGAAGTACTGCGTCTTCTTCCCGGTCACCTTCTCGAGGTGGCGGAGCAGGTCCGCGAACGTGGTGGCGTAGACCGCCGGATCCTCCACCGGCACGTAGGCGAAGACGAGGGTGTCCGGGCTGACGAGCTTCGTCGGGTCCCTGGGCACGTCAGCGACCAGGTCACGGTCTTCGTCGCAGTAGAGGACGTCCAGCTTGCCCCGGTGGGCGCAAGGCTCGCTGGCGAGGGCGCCGCCGGGGACGGCCAGGGCGAGGACGAGGGCGATGAGCCACGGGAGGGCGCGACGGTGACGCATAGGGTTCGCCTCCGGCACGACGCCTTGTTCGGTTGCCATACTGTCGCAGAATCGTCAGGCGTTTGGCAAGCGGCGGGACCTACGCGGCCCGGACGCCCGGCTCGCGCAGGCTCGCGGCGAAGGCCTCGACGACGCCCCGCATCGCCGCGGGCGTCAGCGTCCCCATGTTCGAGACGCGGAAGGCGTAGGTCCTGAGATCGCCCTGCCCCGCGTAGATGATGTAGCCGCGCCGCTTCATCGCGTCGTGGAGCGCGTCGTAGGCGACGCCGGTGGGCAGCCGGAAGGTGGTGAGGATGCTCGAGCGCGCGCCCTCGGGCACCAGGATCCCGAGGCCGAGCCCGGCCATGCCCTCGCGCAGCACGCGCGCGTTCTCGGCGTAGCGCGCGATCCGCGCGGGCACGGTCTCCGCCTCCAGCTCGACGAGCGCCTGCTCCATCGCGTGCAGGACCTGCACGGCGGGCGTGAACGGCGTGTTGTCCTGCTCCTGGAGCGTCCAGTGGGTGTGGACGTCGAGGTAGACGCTGCGCGGCGGGCGGCCCGCCAGCGCCTCGAGGGCGCGGCGGCGCCCGAGCACGAAGGCGACGCCGGGCACGCCCTGGAGGCACTTGTTGGCGCTCGCCATCACGAAGTCGAGCGCGGGCAGGCCGAGGTCGAGCGGCTCGCCGAAGAGCGAGCTCATCGCGTCCACGAGCACGCGCCGGCCGTGACGGGCCGCCACGCGCGCGACCTCCGCGACCGGGTTCAGCAGCCCCGTGGTCGTCTCGTGGTGGATCAGGGCCACGTGGGTGACGTCCGGGCGCTCGGCGAGCCGCCGGTCGACGTCGCCGGGGACCACCGGCGTGAAGATATCGTACGCGAGCGTCTCGACGGGAATCCGGTGGGCGCGCGCGATCCGGAGCATGCGGTCGCCGTAGACGCCGTTCACGACGACGAGCAGCGTCCCCTCCGGCGGCATCGCGGACGCGATCGCGGCCTCCACCGCGGCCGTCCCCGAGCCCGCGAGGAGCACCGCGCTCCACGCGGCGCCGCCGCCGGCGAGCCGCACGAGCCGCTCGCGGCAGCTCCGCATCACGCGGAAGAACTCGGGCTCGCGGTGGCAGAGATCGGGCGTGACGAGCGCCTCGCGGACGCGCCGCGTCGTGTTCGCCGGTCCGGGATTGAGCAGGATCCACTCCATGGGTCGCACCTCAGAGGCGGTAGAGCATCCAGTAGACGACGACGCCCGTGACCGAGACGTAGAGCCAGAGCGGGAGCGTCCAGCGCGCGATCCGCCGGTGACGCGCGAAGTCGGCCCGCCAGGCGCGCCAGACCGTGGTGAGCGCCAGCGGCACGATCGCCGCGGCGAGCCCGATGTGCGTGAGCAGCACGAAGAAGTAGACCGGGCGCACCCAGCCCCGGCCGCCGAACGACCGCGAGCCCGCGAGCGCGTGGTAGGTCACGTACGAGACCAGGAACAGCGTCGAGACCCCGAGCGCGGCCAGCATGCACGCGCGGTGCGGGCCGACGAGCCGCCGCCGGATGAAGACGAAGCCCGCGGTGAGCAGCGCCGCGCTCGTCGCGTTGAGGCAGGCGTTCAGGAGCGGCAGCGCCGCCACCACGGGCGCGACCCCGCCCTGCGGCCGGTGGCCGAGCAGGAGGTAGCCGACGAGCGCGATGATCACCACCGACGCGACGGCGATGACCCGCCGCGCGAAGCGCTCGTCGCCGAGGCGCGAGTCCACGGTGCTCACGGGCCCCCGATTATACGCCGCCCGGCCGGCGGCCCCCCCCCGGCGCGCGTGATACCATCGGCCCGCGATGCTCCCGATCCCGCCGCCGTGCCGCCGGGCCGCGCCGCGCGTGCCGCTCACCCGCCGGCTCGCCTGACGCCCCGCCGTGCCGGACGTGCTGTCGCCGTGGGTGATCGCGCTCGTCGCCGTCGCCCTCGTCGCCTTCCTCTACGGGCAGCGCGTGCTGCAGTGGTGCCCGCACTGCCGCAGGCTCGTGCGGCGGGCCCATCGCGGTTGGCTCCGCTGCCCCCACTGCCACCGCCAGTACCACCGGAGCGTGCCGCGTCAGCGCTGAGCGCGACGTCGCCGCCCCGAAGGAGGCTCCGATGAGACTGCTCGCCGCTCTCGCGCTCGTCCTGCTCGTCCCCGCCCCGCTCCTCGCGCAGCAGCCCGGCACGAGCCGCTTCAAGGGCCAGTGGACGAACCCGCGCGGACACGTCTACGCCGCCGACTTCACGCTCGAGATCAAGCCCGACGGCGCCGCCCAGGGCGCGATCACGTGGACCCTCGTGAAGTCGCCGCGCGAGAACGAGCAGGCCAAGCTCGGCCGCACCGGCGTCGAGCACGTCCGCGGTCGCTACGACGCCGGCTGCCGGGTCCTCACGCTCGAGGGCTGGCGCAAGGACGATCCGGACTCGATCCTCGGGCTCGACACCTACCGCCTCGTGCTCAGCGACAACGGCCAGGCGCTCGTCGGCCCGACCCGGAGCCACGGGAGCTGGGAGGGTCGCTTCGACGCCACGCGCGCGGACGCCGCGCCCCGCCCCGCCGGGCCCGGGCGGCGCGACAAGGAGCACGAGTAGGGCTAGCGGCGGCGGACCGTCGCCGCCACGAGGTTGGCGGCGACGCAGACGAGCGCCGTCCAGACGAGGAGCCCGGAGAGCGGCACCCACGGGGCGAGCCCCGGCAGCCCCCAGGCGGGGAGCACCTCGGCGGTCCGGAGCAGGACGCCGCCGAGCAGCGCGAGGAAGGCGACGGCGCGCAGCCGGGGCCACGCGAGTGGGCGCCCCTCGAGCACCACGAGCAGCCTGAAGGCCATCGCGACGACGACCGCCGTGAGGAAGCCGACCGTCACGAGGTGGCGGACGGCGTCGGTCAGCACGGGCGCCGGCCGGCCCGCGAGCGCCGCGAGCGTCGCCGCCGCCGAGCCGACGGCCGCGGCCGTCACCGCCGCGGCCGCGAGGCGGAAGATCCGGCTCTCCTCCGGGCTCCGCGCGAGCATCGGCAGGCTGCGCCGCGCCCGCCGGAAGGCGCCGCCGAGCGCGAGCGCGCCGACGACCGTGGCGAGCACGAGGCTCTCACCGAGCCGCGCGAGGGCCGGGCCCCACGCCCCCGGCCAGTCGCCGAGCTCGCCCGCGGCCGCGAGCAAGGCGCCGAGGGCGAGCAGCGGAGCGAGCGCGCGCTGGGCGGCCGGCGCGAGCCGCCAGTCGGCCACGAACATCGGGCCCGCGCGCAGGAGCACGCCCGTCACCCAGCCGACGACGCCGCCGTAGAGCGCCAGCGCGTACACGGCGCGCATCGCCCCGAGGTCCGGCGCCCCGGCGCCGCGCGCGAGCGCGCGCCAGCGCAGGAGCGCCTCGAGCAGACACGCCGCCAGAAGCCACGCCGTCGCGAGCGTCAGGTGGCGCCTGAGGAGCACGAGCGGCGGCGGGTCGAGAGCGCGCCAGCCCCACCAGCCGAAGGCGGCGAACGCCGCGCCCTGCAGGAGCGCCGCCAGGACGAGCCAGGCGGGCGCGTCCACCCACGTGCCCGCGACGCGCAGCGCCAGGCCTGCGGCGAGGAGCGCCAGGAGGGGACGGGTCAGCGGGTCGGGCGCGAGCGGCCGGCCGGTGAAGCGCGCGACCAGGTGCGGGGCGACGCCCGGGATCAGCGTCCCGAAGAAGCCGAAGATCTGCAGGCTCGCGTGGAGGAGCACCCAGCGGGTGGGGGTGGCGGGCGCCCCGCCGTAGAGCCACGCGAGCATCCACACGCCGAGGGGCGCGCCCCCGAGGACGGCCGCGGCGAAGGCGACCAGGGCGAACGGCCGGTAGAGGGCAGGCTCGGGCATCCTCGCGTCGGCGCTCACAGAACGTCTCGCATCGCCCGAGAATAGCGTAGACTCACCTGCACGAAAGGAGGGTCCCCCTCGTGGCGGTGAAACTGTTCGTCGGGGGCCTCTCGTTCTCCACGACGAACGAGGGGCTGCGGGAGGCATTCGCGAGGTTCGGCGTGGTGGAGTCCGCGCGCGTCATGACCGATCGGGAGACCGGCCGCTCGCGCGGCTTCGCGTTCGTCGAGATGGCCACCGAGGCGGAGGCCGAGCGCGCGATCGCCGGGCTCAACGGCACGACCCTCGACGGGCGCATGATCCGCATCGACAAGGCGATGCCCCGGGGCACCGGGCCGGTCAGGCCCGCGGGCTTCC
>Ga0209342_10008703_pt1 | contig 10166 bp, 10 predicted proteins | sample RifCSP16_2_FD_184023 | JGI IMG/M metagenome (GOLD analysis project Ga0209342, IMG submission 184023) | Soil microbial communities from Rifle, Colorado - Rifle CSP2_sed 16_2 (SPAdes) (version 2) | ecosystem: Environmental > Terrestrial > Deep subsurface > Rock core/Sediment | place: Rifle... | reverse complement strand
GAACGCAAACAAGATGTAGTGCCGTGGGTCCCGGCCCTGCTCCGCTAGGTGAATACGCAGAGCAGTTGCCATGTTCTCGTTGATCACGCGGTGAATCGCAGCCGCTGCTTCCCGCACTGACATACTTAGGGGAGCCGCGACATGGTGGTCAATCGCCTGGACTGCAGCATCCATATCGAGCTTCATCTCGCCACCTAGGAAGGCGTCAGGAGAGATGTAGCCCATGACTACCGATGCATCTGTCGCTGTGGGGATTGAACCACCAAAGCCGTAGCATGCGGGTCCCGGATCGGCACCCGCACTCTCCGGCCCAACCTTCAAGAGCCCCAGCCGGTCAATCCGTGCGATGCTTCCCCCTCCACTCCCGATCTCGAGCAACTCTACGGTGGGTATCCGGATCGGCAGGCCGCTGCCACGCCGGTAGCGGTTCATCCGGGCCGCTTCGAGTTCGCCCGCGAGGCGCGGTGAACCACCGTCAACGAGGCAGATTTTGGCGGTCGTTCCGCCCATGTCAAAAGACACTACATGAGCCCAGCCGTTCCGCTTTGCCCAGTGGCCTGCTGCTACAGAACCTGCCGCGGGGCCAGACTCCAAGATGCGTATGGGAAGAGCGGCCGCGGACTCGGTTCCCATGAGCCCGCCGGAAGATGCCATCAGAAAAATGCGCGATTCAATTCCCGTGTCACGCAACCCTCTGACAAGTTCCGAAATGTATCGACGAACTAGAGGCTTCACGTAGGCATTTGCGACCACCGTGCTGGTTCGCTGGTATTCTCCCACGACCGGCGCAACAGACGCCGAGACCGACCGCTCTACATCTGGCATACAAGCAGCTACGGCGCGCTCAGCAATGTGTTCGTTCTCTGAGTTCATGAACGCGTGCAAGAACACGACTGCGACTGATTCGATTTTGTCAGCCCGGATTTCCCTCAGGACTCTCGCCAGTTCGTCTTCGCTCACAGCGCGCAGCATTGTCCCGTCTGCCAGGACGCGCTCGTCGACCTCAAATCGCCACTTCCGAGGCACGAGGGGGTCTGGGAAACGAATCCCAAGATCCAAAGGGTCATAGCGCTGCTCCGTGCGCATCTCGAGGATGTCCCGAAAACCGCGCGTGGTGATTAAGGCGGTCCGCGATCCTTTGCGCTCAGTGATGCTGTTTATGACGAGAGTCGTACCATGGACCACTACTACGCACTCCGAGGCATCTAGGCGACTGCGGCGAATGAGATCATTCGCTCCTCGAATTGCTCCCTCCTCCGGTGCCCGAGAAGTAGTGAGAAGCTTGTGCACATAGATCTCACCCGTTGTGTCGTTGACTAGTGCAAAATCCGTAAAGGTCCCTCCAATGTCGACCCCGATGCGATACCTCATAGCTTCACGCGCTCTTTTCGCAATGGTTTGGATCGTACCTTCGGAATCTCTCTCTGGCCCAATGCAGCGCACGCAAGTGGTGGCTCAGTCCATTGTTTGTGATCGATGCCCAGCGTTCCGACCTCACCGCCACGGCATTGCTCCGGCCGAGGCTATTCCTTTGGCAGGTGCGAACTCAGGAAGTTTAGAGCATTAGTACCCATGATCGACCGAGAATCATCGTCCGAAAATCCACGCAGACAGAGCTCCTGGTAAAGGAGGGGCAGAACGCGTACGCTTGGGAGTTCCTGCGGCCAGTGCGGTTCTTCCGGTCGCAGTAGCCTTTGTGTCTTTGGTTCGAATACCCCTATGTGCTGAATATGGTCAATGAAGTCAGGACCGAGAGCGAGGTGTGAGATGCCGACTAGTCCTGCTATGTGCTCTGCGTGGTTCACTAGACCTGAGAGGAGATTTCCAGGTCCCACAAAGCGGGGGACGAAGTTCAGGCCAATTAGACCTCCTTTTGCTGCCAGTGCTCTTATCTGGTCGTCCGTGAGATTTCTCGGGTGGTTGCAGACGGTGAACGCGTTTGAGTGGCTTGCGAGAACGGGACCGTTCGTCGACTCCAGGAGATCCCAGAAAGATCGTCGATTGAGGTGAGACACGTCTAGTATCACACCAATACGGTTTGCCCGGGAAACAAGGTCGCGACCTAACAACGAGAGACCTTGATCTGTATCTTCAAGGACTCCCTGTGCAAATAGGTTGGCCCGGTTCCAAGTAAGGCCAAGGACCCGCAGCCCGAGTTTGTAGAACAGGTCAATAAGGCTTACATCCCGGCCAAGAGGTTCGGCGCCCTCAAAGCTAAGGAGCACACCGATTGAGTCCGACTGAAGTGTCGCAGCCAAGTCCTGGGAGCTTCTGACGAGCTGAAACGCATCACCGCTTTCGGAGAGTTCCTGATACAGGGCATCTATCGCGAGAATGGCCTGACGAAGGGTACCTTCGGGCTGGTACCGCGATTCCACATATACGGGGAGAACCTGGACTTTTACTTGTCCAAGCTTAAGGGGTTCGAGATGATGCCCGAGAAGAACATGGTCCTCGGCCAGCATTCGCCGCCGGTGCAATACATCAAGAAGAATGTCTCCGTGAAGATCGACGGAAAGAAGATGTGCGCTCTGGTTAGTGCGAGTGTTCGACACCATGGTCAGGCCAAGCACCTCCCGCCTTCCGCTCCACTATTTGCGTCGTTTTGCATCCCACCTTCAACGGCTTAACTCCCGGTGGCGATCCTATCCGTTGCAGTCTTCCTGACGCGTCAGGTTCATGCGTCTTGAGCTCTTAGCTTCCAGCTCCGGGCCTCTGGGAGCCGCGGAGAACCGCTATCGTAGAGATCTCGAGTCGAATGTCTGGTATCGTAAGCACCTTGACTGCTAACCGTGCTCCGGTTTGGTCGCGGTTGGCTGAAGTATCGTGTCCACCGCTCCGTCATCGTTCTCCTCCTCTGTTCAGAAGCGACGATGCTCGGTCGTGCAACCGCTACTCTCACCGCGTGGAGCACCACGCTAGGAGTAGTCAAGTCGATGAAGTCTCATCGGCCGCATTCGACGGGCATATGATGACGAATTCATGAGGATTCGGAGGACCTTAAGTGCGATCGGAAGTGCATCGCAGCGTAGTAGGGATTACGGAGGCGGCGAGAGTAGCCCGACTGACGCACCTCGTCATCATACACTTCCTCGTACGCCTTCACCTTGTCGAGGTCGAGCATCACACCTAGACCCGGCGCGTCCGGCACCCGGACGCGGTTGCCGTCAAACTGAAGTGGGCCGCCACGGACAACGTCATCTTCCAGTCGACTGTACCCTTCCACTTGGTTCGCCAGCGTGAAGTTCGGCGTCGCAGCAATAAGTTGCAGCGTTGCGGCGAAGGCAACTCCTAGTTCCCCGAAGGAGTGGGCAACAACTGGAAGTCCAGCGGCTTCCGCGATGGCGGCGGAGTTCCGGGCACCAGTGAGACCGAGGTCGAATCGTGGATCAACATGGATGATGTCGGCAGCCTGGCGTTTGACGACGTTCAACACCTCGTACATCGTCCAGCCGCTTTCATGCGCAGCGATGGGAACAGTGACGGCGTTCCTCACATGTGCGAGCGATTCGAGGTTATACATAAGCACGGGCTGTTCGACGAACTCGAGGCCGTATGGTTCTAACGCACGGATTGCTCTAATTGCCTCGCCTGGGCTCCACCCCTGATTCGCATCAACTCGAATGCGGACTTTCGGCGACGGAGCGGCCTCGCGCATTGCTGCGACGGCAGCCAGGTCACTGTCCAGATCAAAGCCCACTTTCGTGTACAGGGTATCAAACCCAGATTCAACGGCCCGGGCTGCCTCATCGCGCATTGCCTCCGGAGCTCGCCTTTCAATATGCGCGTAGAAAGGAATGTCTAGTCGGTATGCTCCACCCCAAATCTTGTATAGCGGTTGGCCGCACACCTTGCCCAGCAGGTCCCACAAGGCCATCTCGACCCCGTTTATAGCCCAACTGGCCGCGTGCGGGTGGAGATGCGCAAGATTGTGTCGGGCATAGATCGTCCTTATGAGACGATTGAGTTCAAATGGAGTATGGCCCAGAAACTCCGATGTAGCAGTATCCAAAAGGGCCTTCGTCATGTCTGCACCCAGTACCGGAGGCGCTTCACCAAGACCCACAAATCCTTCTTCAGTCTCCACCTGTACAATGACGGAGTCGATCACCTCTGGGCCTTCACGGAACCAAGATCGCGTCTCAGAAGGCTTGAGAGGCACCGCTACTGTACTAGTCTTGATGTCGACTATACGCAGGGAACTCTCTCCAGGACTATCGGACTGCGCGACCATCCAGATCCCCACCTTTCGACTAGCTGCGGGCCCCGGCAGCGCGTAGTATCTGAACAGAACGCGCCTATCGCGGCCCCCCCCACATCATCGACTCCAGTCCAATTGATCGGTGGACGATGAAAACGACTACCGAACTAAGAAGAATACTTACTGTCGAGACAGCCGCAGCCATGGGATCGAAAGAGAAACGCAGATAATCAAAGAGTAGGATGGGCAGGGTCGTATTCCCGACGCTACTGAGTAGGAGTGAGATGGGGAACTGGTCAAACGACGTGATCAAGGCAAACAGAGCGCCCGAAACCAGTCCTCCCTTAATCAGCGGCAAAGTCACTCGCCGGAGTGTCATAGCAGGACTAGCTCCCAGTGAGCGTGCCGCTTCCTCAAGCGACCGATCAAAACCGACCAATACAGTGGAGACGGTCAGGAACACGTACGGTACCGAAACAAGCGTGTGTCCCACTAACAAAGCGCCCATCCCTCGGGTCCCAATACCGACGCCGTAGAAGAAGATCAGCAAGGCAATGCCTGTCAGGATCGTGGGCAACTGGAGGGGGGACACGAGCAGGATCCGGAGTGGATCCCGGAACCGCCCGGAATGGCGCACGACATAGAAGGCTGCCGTTCCGCCAAGCAATGTGCTTAAGGCCATCGTTGTTACCGCGAGTTTAGAGCTAAACAAGAATGCTCTTACGAAGGGTCCACTTTGACTAAACTTACCGAACCATCTCAGGGAGAAACCCTCAGGCGGAAAGCGCAAATATTCGCCAGAGTTGAAGGCAGCTAATACTACAATGACTATAGGTGCCAGGAGAAACATGTAAATCAAGACCACTACTACCCCAAATACGAGAGCACGGCGACGTTCAATCATCGGTGACTCCAGCGCATGGCTCGGTTCATGAGCTTTACATAGATCCACAACAAGACTGCCGTTAGGCCGAAGAAGACCATCGCCTGCGCAGAGCCTAGCGGCCAGTTAAAAGCATCCAGAAGTGTCAGCACTATCAGAATCGGCATGACCAAGACATGGTTTCCCCCCAGTAGAATGGGGAGGACATACGAGCTCACAGCCAAGACGAACACTAGAAGGGTACCCGAGAAGACACCAGGCAGCGAGAGCGGCCATGTGACGCGCCAAAATACGCTCGACGGAGATGCTCCAAGAGAGCGAGCCGCCCGTTCCACTTCCGGGGGAATATTTTGAAGCGCGCCCGCAATGGAGAGAGACATGAACGGGAGCAGGACGTGGACTAGACCTATTATCACAGCCATCGGGTTATCCATCAGTTGGGCGGAGGGTAACCCGATGCCCTTGAGCAGTTGATTCACTAGCCCTACCGTGCCAAGAATGATCATCCAGCCGTAGGATCTGACGACGACACCCACGAGCAAAGGGGAGATGAGTAGCATTAGGAGGAGAGGACGAACGCGGCGTGAGGCATGCGCAATTGCGTATGCTAACGGAAATCCCAGGACTAGGGCGATTACCGTGGTGATCAACGAGTACCAAATCGTGTTCTGAAGAATCCGCCACTGGAATGAGTCACCCAGGACCCTAGCGTAGTTATCGATTGTGAAAACGTTAGTGTATGCGCCGGTTGGAGCTTTCAGAAGAAAGCTGACACGTACCATGTTGGCATATGGTATTAGGAAGAAGAGCGTCAGAAACGCGGCAACCGGCACAAGGAGGGGCCACGAGCGGTTTCCAACCCGCAGCCTCATCCTAATTTCTGAGGGGCAAGGCCTGAGGGTCCATCTTCACGCCCTCACCTGGCCCTGAGCATCTACGGCCCACGCATCGTCTGGAGAAAAGGACAGATCCACAGCCTGGCCCCGATTGTAGTCATGAGAGGGATCAGCTTGCACCCGTAGTGACAGGCCACCTTCACACTCGATCCGATAATCGAGCAGGTTTCCAAGAAACGACCTCCCGCTGACTGTGCCGCGCAATCGATTATGGTGCGTCGGTCCGAAGTGAATCGCCTCCGGGCGGACGCAAATGGCGATGTCGCCATTCTGTGGTGTGCCACTCACACGGATAACTCCGATTGATGTCTCGACTGTGAGGTAAGGACCGTCCCGGCGAGCGACTCGTCCAGAGATGAAATTCGAAAGGCCGATGAAATCCGCCACCCAACCTGTCGCTGGTCGTCGGTATATCTCCTCAGGCAGGCCAACCTGCTGAAGCCTGCCATCTCGCAGGACTACGATTCTATCCGCCAGGACCATCGCCTCAGCTTGATCGTGAGTCACGTATACGGTCGTAATCCTGAACTCTCGCTGGAGACGGCGAATATAGAAGCGCATCTCTTCACGGAGTTTTGCATCCAGATTCGCTAAGGGCTCGTCCAGAAGAAACAACGCAGGATTGATAACCAGGGCACGAGCCAACGCTACCCGCTGCTGTTGGCCTCCTGATAGCTGGTGAGGGTAACGCTTTGCAAGGGATCCGAGTTGGACTTGATCGAGGATTGCCGCAACGCGGTCTCTAACCGTCTCACGACCCTCGCCGCGCATCTCGAGGCCGAACGCAACATTCTGAAACACCGTCATATGAGGAAACAGCGCGTAGTTTTGGAAGACCAGTCCTACATTTCTCTGCTCGGGGGGAAGCCTGTTAACTTCTTGGCGGCCAAAGATGATGCTCCCCTCGTCAGGAGTATCAAAACCGGAGATCAGTCTGAGCGTGGTTGTCTTGCCGCACCCCGAAGGACCCAGGAGGGTGATCAACTCACCCTCCTGAATCTCTAGATTGAGATTGTCAACGGCAACAACTGCGCCAAAACGCTTGGTCAGCGTGCGCAGCGTTACAGATGTCATTTCGCGACGCGCTTACCTGCCCACAATCTCGCGGTTCCAGCGGTCTATCATTTGCTCCCGCACGCCGCTATTGACCCAATCCCAATCCCATGTAAGGAGAGACCTGATCTGCGCCTGTGTATGCACGGGGACCAACTGGGCGAGATCGGTCGTCATCTTCACCTTCCTATTGGCAGGCGTCCAATAGAACTGTGAAGCCCACTTGGTCTGGACCTCAGGGGAGAGGAAGTAATTCACATAAGCATAGGCGACATCCTTGTTCCGTGAACCGGAGGTGACGTTAGGTTCCATGGCGAACATGAAAGTCCCCTCGAGTGGCAACACCCACGCAAGCTGAATTCCCTGACGCCTGAGTCGAACCGCCGCGGGTCCGTCCAGGATTCCTACCTGGATCTCCCCCGTAGTCAGGAACTTCTCCATGTCACCTGAGAAATCGATAAGTCTAACCGGCATGAGTTCCTTGACCTTCTGGAAGGCAACGTCCATGTTCTTCTCGTTGCCAGAGAAGATCTTCGCCACGAGCATCAGGAACATAGGGGCAGCGGAGTTGGCGATGCTGTATATTCCCAGTTTGCCCTTGTACTCAGAGCGCCAGAGGTCTTTCCAGACTTTTGGTTGAGTGCTTACTAGGTCGGGACGATAGGCTATTCCGATGGGCGCAACTAGCCCGACAACGCCTAAATCGTCTTTGTTCCGCAGAATAGGCCACACGTCCTTCAGGTTAGGCACACTCTGGATGGGCAGCTTGGCAATATGACCCTCCTTACGCGCTAGGCTTACGAACGCAGTGTCCGCAATAAGCACGTCGTACGGAGGATTCGAAGGGCCCGCTGCGCGCATCTTCACGATGAAGTCTCGCGAGATCCCCACGGCGAGCTCGACTTTCGCGCCAGTAAGTTGCTCGAAACCCGGTACGACTTCCTTTCTGACGAACTCCTCAAATACCCCTCCGTAACTAGTGACAACGATCCTACGACCTGCGAAGTTGGTGCCCTGTGCGTTAGCGGCACTGCCAACGGCAAGAGCGAGAACCAGTAAGGCCGTTGAACCAGCTAACACTCGTATCCACCCGTTGCGCATGATCTCCACCTCCCTGAGCACAGGGGCATGCAACCGTGAACGCCCTGTTTCCTTATCTTATAGCTACAAAAGGTGAATAGCTACAAAGGGCGACGACACGCATCGGGTGAACACCTTACCCCTATCAGGCATTCACATGATCCGGGCGGGTCCGCGCCAACCCCCTTCAGCCAGTGAGCCACTTTCTACCAGCGTGATACGCACGCGAATACGCGAGACGCCCACAGCCATGCGGGTTTCAGCGTGTTCACGTGCTCGCTGGCGCGCGTACATGAGCGCCAAGCATGCCACCCGGTGAGCCCTGCAAATGCCCCACCCCTACTCCCCAACTTCCACGTGCTGTTGGGGAAAATGGGGTCGGCTCTGGGGTCCCAGTACGCGGATTACGGTTTGGTCTTCAGCCAGCCAAACGGCAGACCTCTCCACGCTCACAAAGTTGCCCAACGAGTCTTTCGAGGGGTGGTGAAGCGCGCCGGACTCCCGCCCATTAGGTTCCATGACCTTCGGCACTGCCATGCTACCCTGCTTCTTGGGCAAGGGATTCACCCAAAGGTGGAGTTGACCCGGTTCCGTGGACACCTGATCGTTAGGGGGACAAGCCCCCGGAAGGGAGTCCACGATGCCAGGCAGCCGATCACCATACCCGCGTGAGTTCCGAGAGGAGGCCGTTCGCCTCGCCCGGGACTCCGGCAAGTCCATCGCGCAGATCGCCAGGGACCTCGGCGTCTCCTATGAATCCTTGCGCAAGTGGATCAAGCAGGCCGACCTGGATGTGGGGCGGCGCACCGACGGGCTGACCACGGAGGAGCGCGAGGAGCTTCGGCGCCTGCGCCGCGAGAACCGCGTCCTGCGGGAGGAACGGGAGATCCTGAAAAAAGCGGCCGCCTTCTTCGCCAAGGAGACCGGATCGAGGCCGTAGCTGGCTTCGCGTTCGCGCAGCAGGAGAAGGCCCATCACGACGTCGCCACGATCTGCCGGGCGCTGAGCGTCTCCCCCAGCGGCTACTACGCCTGGCGCGCCCGTCCTCCCTCGGCCAGGGCACGGGCCGATGAGGCCCTGCTCGGGCGGATCCGGGTTATTCACGAACAAAGTCGGCGGACCTACGGGGCACCGCGAGTGCACGCCGAGCTCCGTGAGGCTGGTGTGCGATGCGGGTGCAAGCGGGTCGCCCGGCTGATGCGTCAGGCCGGGCTGGAAGGCGCCCACCGTCGCCGCAAGGCACGAACGACGGTCCAGGACCATACCGCCGCCCCGGCGCCCGATCTGGTGGGCCGCGACTTCGCCGCTGACCGCCCTGACTGTCTCTGGGTCGCCGACATCACCTACGTCCGGACCTGGTCTGGGTGGCTCTACCTGGCGGTGGTGCTGGATGCGTTCAGCCGGCGGGTCGTCGGCTGGTCGATGGCCGATCATCTGCGGACCGACCTCGTGCTGGACGCCCTGAACATGGCACTCTGGAACCGCCGGCCCCAGCCGGGCGTGGTGCACCACTCGGATCGGGGGTGCCAGTACACGAGCGTGGCCTTCGGCCGGCGCTGCCGCGAGGCGGGGATCTTCCCGTCCATGGGACGCCGCGGGGACGCCTACGATAATGCCTTGGCCGAGTCGTTCTTCGCCACGCTGGAGACCGAGTTGCTGATGCGGCAGTCGTTCCCAAATCGGCGGACCGCACGACTGGCGCTCTTCGACTACACCGAAGGCTTCTACAACACGCACCGGCGGCATTCGTCGTTGGACCACTTCTCACCGGTCGTCTTCGAGAGGAGGTGGAAGGAGCAGGTCAGAATGAATGCAGCCTAACGTCTACCACTCCACGGAACCGGGTCAACTCCAGATCTACGCAAAGCCGCGATCACCAAAAACATCCTAGGATGAGAAGGTCGGGAGCCCAACATCGTGAAACCTAGGCCGCCGGCTAACTCAGTTGCAGGTGGGGACAACGACGTTCTCCTCCGCGGCATGACGCGGCGGGGAACCGGCTGACCCGGGTGACCTAGCCAGACACCAAAGTCGTCGTCTCCAACGCCTACGG